>ENA-ORUI01000456-ORUI01000456.1-human-gut-metagenome-genome-assembly--contig:-NODE-456-length-52195-cov-4.088531_pt1 | contig 52195 bp, 43 predicted proteins | sample MGYA00242078_ERZ509205 | MGnify/ENA primary metagenome ERZ509205 (study PRJEB26280, sample SAMEA2338828) | human gut metagenome | biome: human gut; feature: human-associated habitat; material: faeces... | reverse complement strand
TCCGGTTTCACCCAACCGCATAGTCAACCGTTGCTGTGCCCAAACCTCTGCCGAGACTGAAGTCGCAAAAAAGACACACATCAAAAAGGGTAATTTCATCACCCCAAATAATTTACGCGGCTTGTTTTTTAGCAGAGCAAGCCACCAATTCGCACTTTTTTTCATAAATTTGTAAATTAATTATTAAATTTATTTCCCCAAGGGGAAGATTTGTCGGTGCGCGCTTCCAACACGCACCGATTTTTTTATTTTCTATTTACTACAATAGTCCTCTCGTTCAAAACAAATTGAACATTCGTAATCTCTTCTATAATATTCAAAACATAACGTATATCATTATATTTCTTAAAAGCACCGGAATATTTCAAAGTTTTCAGTTCTTCAGCAACAAAAAAGAAATCCACATCGTACCAACGGCCCAGCCTGCGAGTGAGTTCTTCCAAAGGCATCGAATCAAAATTCAGGATTCCATCTTTCCAGTCGACATACTGCGACACATCTACCTTTCTAACCGTTCCCCGCCGGGTAGTCGTCTGATAAACATATTGTTCATCAGGTTGTAAGATCTGTTGCCGATGGTCCGTCTGCACCCCGACCTTTCCATGCACTAAAGTTACTGCCGCCTCCATCTCCTCCGGATAAGCCATCACATTAAATCCGGTTCCCAATACGGTCACGCTCATTCCCGATGTCTCCACCAGAAAAGGATGTACTGTATCGGCAGCTACTTCAAAATAAGCTTCTCCCTCCAGAAAAACCTTTCGTTGTCCGCCTGTAAATGCTACCGGATATTTCAATTTCGAAGCCGAATTCAACCACACTTTCGTACCATCGGATAATACCAGCTTATATTCTCCACTCCGCGGAATAGTAATCGTATTGAAAAGCATTTCCTCCTGCTGCATATCCCCGGCCTTTTGTTCATATGTCAGCTCCCCTTTTCTCTTTCGGATCAATGTCCCATCTTTCCAAAGCGAATCCCTGCACCATTCCTCCAGGTTCACCTGTTCGCCACTAGCCAATGTCAACACGGCCTTATACGATCCAGGCAGGACAGCCGGCTGTTGCGCCATCGGCGATATTTCACTACTCCGATCTTCCCACGGCCTTTCGATCAGTCCTATAGCGATCCCGATCGTAAAAACCGCAACAGCGGCATACCGCCAAAAATAATTTCCGGACAAAAGGAAACGCCGTTTATTTCCGGACAATTTCTTTTTCAGTTTTTCCATATCCTCCCGGACACGTTCCGGATTCCGGAATACATTCTCTCCCTCACCTCTTTTCAAACGCTCACGTATCCGGCAATATCTCATATAGTGGCGTTCATCCTCCGCCAACCACACATTAAGTCTCTCCTTTTCCTCCGGCGTAATTGTTTCTGACAATTCAGCCGTAATCAAGCGTGCTATCTCATAATACGCAGACAAATCTTTCATCGCTTATCAAATTTGTATATAAAACACACAGCTGATAAAAAAGATGAATGAAAAATAATTTTTTTTGAAAAAAAATGGTTTATCCTTGTACCTCAAACCAGGCAAGTAATAACAATAACGATCCTGTCAATTCTTTCCGCAGGATATTCAAAGCATTGTATTTCAGGGTTTTTACGGAATTAACCGAAATTCCTAACTGATCGGCGATCTCCTGATTTTTATCTCCTTTTACAACCAAACGCATAATCCGGGCAGATTGTGCCGGAAGACGATCGATAGCCGAATAAAGCGCTTCAATAGCTTCCTCTTCAATCACCATCAAATCGAAATCGGCATCTGTTTCTTCCGAAAACCTCCCGGCCAGATCCACCTCTTTCCGATGGTCCCGGATATAGTTCAGGCACTGATTTCTGATAGTAATATATAAAAAAGATTTCACAGCTGCAAAATCTCTGAAATCTTCCCGTTTATTCCACCATTTGATAAAAGCATCCTGAGCAACATCCTTACTCAACATTTCATTATTAAGGTAATGGTTGGCAATATTACACAATCCCGGATACAGACTCACAAACAAACGTTCGAAAGCCTTCATGTCACCGGAACGCATTTTCCGAAAATCCTCAGCCTGTTTTTCTAGCATCTTACCTTAATTAACCTAAACAAAAATATTGAAAATAAGAAAACAAAAAAAATATACCCTGAAAATCACGAAAAATTTAGGAAAAAAAACTTCCCCGAAAGTTAAATGAAAAACTTTCGGGGTTCAGTAGACAGATTAAATAAAATAGATATCTATTCAAATAATAAAAACTTTCGTCTCCACGACGAGTTTATTCCATATAACTGGAATTATCCCAGCAATGTGTACAGAGCTGTTCTTTAGGTAAACCGATCGCTTTCACGAGATCGTCCAAGCGTTGGAATTGCAGAGAATCCAACTGGAGATGCTGGCACATCACCCTCACCATCTCCTTATATTTCTCTGAATCCGGATCCGAATAAGGTTTCAGTATTTCGTCCGTCAGTTCGGAAGTTCCTTCCAGGTCGCGGATGACACGGCGGGCAAATAAGTCAAAGGTCGAACGGGAAGTGGAGAAATTAAGAAAACAACAGGGGTAGATCAAAGGAGGACAGGCGATCCGGATATGTACCTCTTTCACTCCGCATTCACGCAATTTCACGACATTGTCTTTCAACTGGGTACCCCGTACGATAGAATCGTCCAAAAAAACGATCCGGGCATCCCGCGTAAACGCCTCGTTCGGTAACAACTTCATCTTAGCGACCAAATCACGCATATTTTGATTTTGCGGCATAAAACTCCGCGGCCAGGTCGGTGTATATTTCACAAAAGGTCTTTTATAAGGAATCCCCTTCTCGTTGGAATATCCGATAGCATGTCCCACACCCGAGTCCGGAATTCCGGCAGCAAAATCAAGAGTCAATTCATCACGTTTCGCCATAGCAGCCCCACAACGGTAACGGGCATCTTCTACATTGATCCCTTCGTAATAAGCAGAAGGATAGCCATAATAAACCCACAAAAAAGAACATATCTGTTTCCTGCAACCGGCAGCAATAATCGGTGTAATCCCGTCTTTCGAAACCCGTATCGCTTCATGCGGTCCCAGATCACGGACTATATTATAGCCTAAATTGGTAAACGAAGAGCTTTCACTGGCCACAACATAACCGAATTCATTCTTACCGATAATGATGGGAGTACGGCCGAACTTATCACGGGCAGCATAAATACAACTGTCTGTCAGAATTAAAAAAGAACAAGACCCCTTGACCATACGGTAAACGTTCTCTATACCTTCCTTGAATGTCTCTCCTTTGTTGATCAGAATACTGACTACTTCGGTCGGGTTGATGGCCGACCCGGACATTTCGGCAAAGTGAATCTTTTCCTTCAACAACTGAGCGGATATCTCTTCCAGATTATCGATTCGCCCTACCGTCACTACGGCAAAACGCCCCAAATGCGAAGTTACCGTTATCGGCTGCGACTCCATATCGCTGATCACCCCGATCCCCAGGTAAGAACCAATGAAACGTCCCAATTCCGGCTCGAACTTATTCCGGAAATAAGCACTTTCTATACTGTGAATCGACCGGACAAAATCCTCTCCGTTATAAAAAGCCATACCGGCTTTCTTCGTTCCCAGATGTGAATGGTAATCGGTGCCGTAGAAAACATCGGCAACGCACTCTTTGCGTGATACGCAACCAAAAAATCCGCTCATATAATTGTAGTCATTGATTTAAGGCTACAAAATTACAAAAAAAGTAAAAAGTAGAAAGCAGAAAGCGTTCAAATTCTCCCCGCAAGAGCAGGTTCTTATAAAGCAAGTTATCCGGTAAGAAAATAAAAAGCAAGATCTGTTTTCAAAATTCCAAAATAATACTTACATTTGCAACGAAAATCACATCTATATGCGTAAAAAGCCGATCTACTAAGCACAGAAGGAGTGCCTGGAGATTTTTTTGCCTGTATCGGGTGTATTCAAAAAAAGAGTTATGAAACGACGAACGTAACATCTTTGGATGTTAAACATTTGAAAAACAACATTTTAATTCGGATTATCCGCTAAAGAGGGTAAAGTATGTCCGAACAGTTCTTTGACATGTTGTGTTTTTCAAAATAAAATGTTTAACTATAAAATCCAAATGTTATGAATTCAAAAAGTCGTTATGAATTAGCCGCTTCGGTATGTCGCGGAAAAGTATGGCTCGACAATACAGCCCTGGCAGCCATTAGCCGAATGTACCGGAAACGAATAGAAAATGCAACCTCTAAACTGGAAGCGACCGTCGAACAAGGACGCTACGCTTCATTCAGAATCGATCAGGCGCTCGATCACCCTAAAGCCTCCCGTCTTGTTTTACAACAAATGATTGCTTCATTGGAAGAGGTCATCGGTCAATTATTTATTTTTGAAGCAGGTAGCCGCATCAATACGAACCGTTATACCTGTCTTATCTCACAATTCCGGGAAAAACAGGCTTTAGCCAAGCGCGCACTTGAGCATTCAGATAAAAACAATACCCCGGAAGTGTTTGTTTAGCAAACTTTTCATTATTTTTGTAGGGTCTCTTCGGGGACTTACATATTTCGATGAAAGTGTTTCGCTTTTATCCTGTGCTGAAAATCTGGTAAATTTAAAGTAAACAAGGAGAAGCAATACAAAACACTCATCACTTGCACGTTATTGCGTCAAATCACGTAATACTGTCAAGTGTGGGGTATTGTTTATTTGTTTACAGGTTTACCAGAACCTTCAGCACAATAAACCGATAACTCCACACTTTCTTTATATTAACGAATCACTATCCCGGAGTTAGATAGTAGCTCAAACATCATGAAAAAAATTTTATTCCATTTATTTCTGCTGGCCTCATTATTTATGGCAGCTTGCCATGACGATAACGGAGGTCCCTCTTCTATTGTCATCGACAAAGATCAGCAAAACCAGACAGCTTACGCCGACGATACAGAAAAAACCATCCGGTTCGAAGCGACAGAAGCCTGGCATACCGAAGTCGACTACACAGCAACAAAAGCAACGGAAACCGTAGAAAAATGGGTAAGTCTCGATCCAGCCAGTGGCGAAGCAGGCGAAATCACCATTAAACTCGCCTTATCCACCAATTACACCGGTACTGACCGAAAAGCGACGATCCACATCATTTGCGGAGGTACGACGATCACGGTCATCATCGAACAAAAAGGAGAAACTGAAAACGGAGAGGTGCCGGATGAAGATTCTCCGGCCGATGGAGTACGTAAAATCTCTGAAATCATTACTTCCACCGACGGCGAACCGAATCACATCGTATTTACCTACGATGAACAAGGACGTGTACAAGAATACTCACTGTATAAAGAAATCTCCGGTCAGAAAAAAACAGAATACGTGACGACTCTGACTTACTCAGAAGACCGGATCGTCAAGAAAACCCAAGCTTACAACGACAGTTATACGACAGGAACAACAACCTATTCGCTATCCGAAGGCCGTATCGGCAAAGCAAGGGCGGAAACCGACAATTTCGATTGTGACACCTGGTACTACGACTCAGAAGGCAATATGACCAAATATATCGAAAGATATACGATTACGATGGGAAGTGTCGATCAGGAAGGAAATACAGGAGCAACCGTCGAAGTTCTCGATTCGACTGTCACCACTTATATCTGGCAAAACGGAGTGGTGAAAACCATGCATTACTATCCGGAAGACAATGTTTCCAACGATATCATCACCTCGGAATTCGAATATTACGACCTGGATGAAATCCGGCCATTACCATCGGTAATAAAACTACAATATTACCCGGAAGAACTGGCGGGTGAAGATCTGACTTTATTTGGTTATAACGGTAATGTTCCTGCCCGGTTCATAAAAAAAGTAACTACTTCGGGAGACCGGTGGAATAAAGACAATGGCACGACTACTTATCGCTATGTAACCGATTCTAAAGGATATGTGGTCCAAATCTACAGCAAATGGGAGTCCGCGCAGGGCAAGACCGATGCAGAAGAAAAACTGGAATGTGAAATCATTTATGAATAATTCTACGGCAATGAAACATTACCTATCCTTATTCACCCTCTGTCTGAGTATTATTTTCCTATCCTGCAACGATGATAATTCTTCGGACAGCATCAGCATTTCAAAAGATCAGCTGAACCAAAGTGCCTATGCAAACGCCTCGGAAAGAGGCATTACTTTCACTGCACAAGAAGCCTGGAAGACTGAAATAAATTACAATTCGGCTACGAAGGCTACAGATACTTCGAACTGGATCACCCTCGACCCACCCAGTGGTGAAGCCGGAACAGTAACCGTAAAGATTCTCTTATCTCCCAATTATACAGGAACCGGCCGTAAGGCTACGATCCGGATTATCTGTGGTGGTAGTAGTATTACGGTAACGATCGAACAAAAAGGTCAAACCGAAGAAGGAAATACGCCTATCGATCCGGAACGCCCTGATCAGTACAAGAAGTTGGTCAGTAAAATAGAGATAACCAACACACATTACGGTTCTTCCGGTAATCTGACCCATAAATCGGAACGCCTTTTCACTTACGATGAACTCAACCGGATTTCCACCTATGAGGAATACGATTATACGGACAATAAACGTATGCTGGACTGGAGTGATTCCTACAGTTATTCCGGCAATACGATCACTTGTCTGGAAAAAGTCGAAGATCAGAATCAGATATTCGAATATAAAACCATATATAAACTGGACGAAGAACAAAACGTAAAAACATGGACCTGTGAATATAACGAAATCGGAAAACCGGAAATCGATCAGGGTGAACTGTCTTATGAAAACGGATACTTTTCAAGCTCAAGAACTGAAGTCAGCAATTCCGGACCAACGACAGACCAGGCTATTTGGGTAGACGGTAATCTGGTAAAAGCAGGAGAAACCGATGAGCCACGTGCCACAACGAACATAGAATACAGCCATATCCCCAATAATAGTAACGTCGATTTCAATTACCTGTTATCCCAGACCGAATGGTTGGATTGCCTGGCATTCGAGGAATCAGGCATAAAAGCCTTCGGCTGTTTCGGAAAACGGAGTGCTTACCTGATGAGCAAAGAAAAAGACGGGTACAACAATGACGAACATGTCTTCGAATACCGGACAGACAACGAAGGCTATATCCGGGAAATCACCGTTACAACTTACGATGGCCAACACCAGGTAAGCAGTAAACGTATTCACACCATCAGCTACATCGACGCAAACTGATTCTATCGTTTCATCGATCGGAATCATTCCCCTATCTTCCCGCTGAAAGCCGATTCGCTTCATATAGAGAAGATAGGGTTTCTTTATTTCGCCATAACAACCGGGGAAGCGTCTGATATGATTCACTTTGACCGGCGATCAAACGGCTTTTACATCATAAAGTCAACTTTGTTAGCGCCGGACATTCTTTATTTAAAGTTTATTTTATAATTTTGCAGCTTGTTATAAAAAAAGTGTGCTAGTCATGAAACGGATTGATTTTCAACCGGTATTATTCGATACCCTAAAAAATTATTCGAAAGAAAAATTCTTTACCGACCTGATGGCCGGAATTATTGTCGGAATCGTTGCTCTTCCATTAGCCATCGCTTTCGGTATTGCTTCGGGGGTAAGTCCCGAACAAGGTCTGATCACAGCCATAATCGCAGGATTTATCGTTTCCTTCCTGGGAGGGAGTAACGTACAGATCGGAGGACCGACTGGGGCCTTTATCGTTATCGTTTATGGTATTATTCAACAATTCGGTATCGAGGGTCTGGCGATCGCTACCGTTATGGCCGGAATCATGTTGGTCTTGATGGGAGTATTTAAACTAGGCACAATCATCCGCTTTATCCCTTATCCGATCGTCGTCGGATTTACCAGTGGTATTGCACTTACCATTTTCACGACTCAGATCAAAGATCTGTTCGGATTAACCATGGACAAAGTGCCCGCCGATTTTATCTCCAAATGGATTGCTTATTTCCACAGTTTCGACACAACGAACTGGATTGCACTAGGGGTAGGAATCGGAAGTATCCTGCTCATTATCGTCACTCCCCGGTTTTCTAAAAAAATACCGGGTTCGTTGATCGCCATCATTGTCATGACCGTTATCAGTTATCTGTTACGCCATCACCTGAATATCACCGGCCTGGAAACCATCGGCGACCGTTTTGAGATCAATGCCAGCCTGCCGACTCCCAACGGCTTAGCGTTTAATATCGAAACCATCAATCAGCTTCTGCCGGCAGCTTTCACCATCGCCATTCTGGGAGCCATCGAGTCTTTATTATCGGCCACCGTAGCAGATGGAGTCACCGGACATAAACACAATTCCAATACAGAGTTAATAGCCCAGGGAGCAGCCAATATCGTAGTTCCTTTCTTCGGAGGGATTCCAGCCACCGGAGCAATTGCCCGGACCATGACCAATATCAATAACGGCGGCAAAACTCCTGTAGCCGGTTTGATCCATGCCGTTGTATTATTATTGATACTCTTGTTCCTCGGCCCCTTGACCAAACATATTCCGATGGCTTGCCTGGCCGGCGTTTTGGTTATCGTTTCTTACAACATGAGCGAATGGCGTACATTCAAATCATTGATGAAAAACTCCAGATCGGATGTCGCTGTATTATTGACTACTTTCTTATTGACCGTCATTTTCGATCTGACCATCGCCATAGAAATCGGTCTGTTACTGGCCCTGGTACTCTTTATGAAACGAATGAGCGAAGTAACGCATATCACGGTTGCCAAAGATCAGCTCGATCTGTCGAACGAGGGCGAAATCTACCATGAAGAAGAAAAACTGATCGTACCGCAAGGAGTCGAAGTATATGAAATCGACGGCCCGTTCTTTTTCGGTGTCGCCAATAAATTCGACGAATGTATGAAAACCATCGGCGACAAACCCCGCATTCGTATCATCCGGATGCGCAAAGTACCGTTTATGGATACGACAGGGCTGCACAACCTGGAAAGCCTTTACCGTTTATCTACGAAAGAAAAAATACAGGTCATCCTCTCCGGAGTAAACGAACAGGTTCGTGCAACTTTGGTCAAATCTTCCTTTGCCCGAACCATCGGCGAAGAAAATATTTGCAGTAACATTCACGAAGCATTGAAACGGGCGGAAGTATGTCTGAAAAGTTAAAGCGCTGACTTTTCAGACACCCCGGTCTGCATCAGAATCCGAAATCATCGAGTATTACCTCTTTTTTCTCTGCTTCCTGAAAAGGTTTAGCTTCCTGATGCACCGGATTCCCTTCGATATAAATGGCGCGGAACGGACGTACCGGGCAGACATATTCACATCCCCCGCATCCGACACAAATATCGGGATTCACGGAAGGGATCGTCAAGCCATTTTTATAAGGAATCATAGTCACGGCCTGAGTAGGACAATGTTCGGAGCAAGCCCCGCAACTGGTCTCGTCGGTATTGACGATACAATTTTCGCGGACAAAAACCACCCGTCCCATCTGCAGCTTATGCTTTTCCTCTTTGGTAAGCGGCAATAAAGCCCCGTTCGGACACACTTCAGAACATACCGTACAATCGAAGTTACAAAAACCATGACCGAAATCCATTTTCGGTTGCATCATCCCCCCTAAACCATAATCCATAAAGGCAGGTTTCAACACACGCGAAGGACATTTGGTGACACAAAGATGACAAGCCGTACAATGTTTCAATAAATGCTCTGCACTTTGAGAACCGGGAGGGCTCAACGGATGCTCTCTTTGCCAGGATTTATTGGCTTTAACGACAGCCTTTCCCTGAGCCAGCACTTTGTTGGGAAGAAGTAAAGACAAAGCCCCTACGGTAGCCACAAACTGCCGCTTAGAAGTATCCACCGGCTTTTCCGGCGTCTTCCGCCCTTTCTTCCACCCCAATCCGTATTTTATACTATGCTTATGGCAAACCGACAGACAATTATAGCAGTCCACACAACGGCTCTGATCTACCTTTTTGGCCTTGCTATCGATACATCCCGCCTTACATTGTCGCTCACAAAGCCCACATGAAACACAGGCATCGGCCTCTATCCGTATCCGCCCAAAAGAATAACGCGATAAGAAACCCAATAATGTTCCTACCGGACAGACAGTATTACACCAGGTACGGCCATACTTCCAGGCCAACCAGCCAATCCCGCAGAAAGTCAGGAGCCCGATGAAAAGAGAGGCCATACTCAATACATAAATATCGGTATGATAAAATGTATAATTACCGAAACTATTGAATACCCAGGCCAGCAAATTATTTACAGCCAAATAAACAGGCCGGAAAACATTTACCCCCATCCGTCCAAATGCACTATATGGATCGAGCAGGCTTAACAAAACGGTAGCACCGAGTAAAAAAGCCAACACCACTATTCCCAACACCCCATAACGCAAAACGCGTTTTTCACGGGTATAATGATAATGCTTTTTACGATTTATTCTCTTCGCTATCCAAGCTACGACATCCTGAAAAATACCCATCGGGCAAATCACCGAACAATAAATACGCCCGAATAATAGTGTCGCCACCAGCAGGATCAATACAATTCCGAAACTCCCCGCCAATAAGGCCGGGACAAACTGTATCCGTGCCAGATTAGGCCATCCTGTAGTTAAACCGGCAAAATCCAGGAAATAAAAGGTAATCACGGCCCCCATGACTACCGCAAACAAAACACGTAATTTTTTTAGCATAACATCCCCCACCTTTAGCCTTTTGCCTTTAGCCTTTAGCTTTTTGCTTTTAGCTTTTTGCTTTTAGCTTTTAGCTTTTTTTCAAATCTTAATCCTCTTCACTTTCAAGCGATTGATGTCCATCGTACCGATTTTAAGCTCCTCTCCTTTAGCCAAATGTCCAACCACCTCCAGAGGCATCTTTTCCACCTGATTGAAAAACTTAGTAGCTGCCGTATCTACAGCGACAATATCCGGCGACATAAACAACCCCTTGGCCAGCACCACGTCGGCTTCTGATTTTCCGCGCGGTCCATTGGTTTTCATCAGACGGTAAGCATCCACGACATTCAATACCGCCGGCTTACTGATTGTGCAAATATCAGCGATACATTGCTGCAAATCATTGCGATGGAAAAATCCGCGATCCCAGACAATCCCCATATGATTTTTCATCGAAATGGTCATTTTAGCCCCACCGTGATTTTTCAAAATAGGAACATTGATCCACACATCACAATCCAAAATAGCCGAATGTATTTTAGCTGTTTTCAGGCTTTTGGCCTTAGGTAGTTCCACTTCCCGGTAATAAGATTCCTCATGTGCCGGCATCACCTTAGCACCGGCCGCTTTGGCAGCCTCTTCGATTCCGCTGTTTTTATAACATTTCCGCCAGTCATCGCAAGTATGATCGAACACAACCACCTCCTTTGCACCGGCATCGAAACATTGCTTAATAATTTCAGATACCAATTCAGGATTGGTATTTCCTGCCAATTCGGGCACTTTATCCCAACCGATATTCGGTTTGACAACCACTTTTTGTCCGGCTTTGACAAATTTCCCCATACCTCCGAATTCAGCGATTGCTTTCCGGAACATTTCTGCCGGTTCTCCACCCATTACGGCGACCAAATCGCATCCCCCGGCCTGAGAAGTATTTTGTGCCATGATATCCATCACCCCATCCCACTTCATTGTCACAGCAGCCCCTGTCAAGGCTAGTGTCTTTAAAAATTCTCGACGATCCATAAAGTCTGTTTATAAAGTTCGTAAAGTTATAAGGCCCATCATACGCACGAACAACTCCTTAATCCGTCCGCCATGGAAAACGAAAACACATTTCATTATACAGGCAATAGTCGGCATTCCCATTGACAGCAAAAGTCTTCACTACAGCAGCCCCCGCACCGAGCAACAACTGTCGGGCATAATTCAAGGTTGTTCCGGTTTTTACCCGGTCCTCTACCAATAATATTTTTTTCCCTTTTACCTCGAACCGGATTTCCTCTAACAACCGGGGCCGGTCGTACAATTGTTTTTGATCGGCATCCCTTAAATGCAATTTCAGCAACTGCATATCCAGATTCAAACGCTGATTCAGCATCGCTGCCGGAATAATACCTCCATTCGCAGCAGCAACAATCAAATCGAATCGTTCTTCGAAAGTAATCTCCAGAAAACGCTGTCTTACTTCCTCAAAAGTCTTAACATTCATATTTAGCCAACCCTTTCAGGATTACCCAGCCAAGCACCACTTGCAACAACATTCCCGGGAATCCGATTTTAAAATCTTGCAATGCAGCAGACAAATCCGAAGCGATCAACCATTCGGCTATACCACCGAGCACCTGATAGGCCACCACCACCGCAGCGACATGCAATAAAGAAACCCGTTGACTTCTGTCGGCTACAATAGCTCCCACCAAAGCCAGTAACGTAGATTTTACCAACAAAACAGGTAACATCCCTGCCGGCGGCATCCCGAATAAGAGGTGATTACACAAAGGTGACAATACAGCAGTCAGTATACCCACTTTCAAACCGAATTTATAAGAAGCGATCAAAGTAAAAAAATAGATCGGTAAAAATATTTTACCTCCATCCGGCATTAAATGGCACAATTGGGGAAGCAGCATATTTCCTCCGACAAAAAGGACCGCAAACAAATAAGTCCGGACATTCACAACAGAAAGATTTAACTGACGAAATTGAGATACGATCATCATTTTAGTGCATATTTAAAATTTAACCACTTCAAATATACAAATTTTTCATAGTTTTGATCAATCGCTATACTTTTTTCCGATTGAAATTAAAAAAAACAATGCTTATCTTTGGAACATGAAAATTTTAGGAAATATCATTTGGTTACTATTCGGAGGAATCTTCGTCGCCGTCGAATATTTCATCGCCAGTATCGGATTATTTATCACAATCATCGGTATTCCCTTCGGGCTCCAGACAGTCAAACTCGGTATATTGGCATTATGGCCCTTCGGAAGCGAGATCGTACATAAACAATCGCCCCACGGATGCCTCTCTACCCTGATGAACATCATCTGGTTTTTTATAGGCGGAATCTGGATTTTCCTATCGCACATTTTTTGGGGAGTCCTGTTTTGCATCACGATTATCGGTATCCCATTCGGAATGCAACATTTCAAATTAGCCGGACTGGCACTCACTCCTTTCGGACACGATGTAAAATAAAACCTTTTATCTTACAAACAATATGCTGACTCCGATGACACAATAAATCAAAGATTCTGCCACATTCACCGCCAAAGCCACCTTAGGGTTTTGCATCAAGCGACGAGCTAACCGATCCGCCACAGCAGCTACCATTGAAAAAATCAGGAAAGCCTGAACCATAAAAACAAGCCCTAACAATAACATCTGAGGAATGGGATTTTCTATCCCTTTATCTATAAATTGCGGAAAAAAAGCCAGAAAAAACAAGATTACCTTAGGATTCAATATATTCATCAGTATCCCTTTCCGGTATAGTTTTCCACTGACAGCAGCGTCTCCCGACAACTCGAAATGATTCTCCCGACGGGCCAGAAAAGCTTTTACTCCAAGATACAACAAATAAGCAGCACCGGCAAACTTCAACATCGTAAAAGCTACAGGAGAACTCATCAGCAAAATCGAAACACCCAGACTGACAGCCGTTACATGAGCGATCAAGCCGGTACACAATCCGGCGGCAAAGACCATCCCGGCCTTTCGTCCCCGGGTGATACTCTGTGTAATCACAAAAAGTATATCCGGTCCCGGCATCAAAGTCAGCAGCACTGCCGCACTAATAAATCCCCAAAGGTTCATAACTATAAATCAGATTCTAATTATTTTCAGCTAAAATTAATGCTAATAATCAAAAAAAATTAATTTTGTGAGAATAATTTAATCAATAACCATTAAAATCCATCGATCATGATTTCACTGATTATCCTGGGTATTATTTTCCTGTATGCCATTATATCTTACAATACGCTGACCCGAAAAAGAAACAATGTCGACAACGCTTTCGGTTCGATCGATGTCATGCTGAAAAAAAGATTCGACCTTATTCCCAATTTAGTCGCTACTGTACAGCAATACGCGAAACACGAAGAAGAGACATTTACTAAAATCACAAATTTACGGACGAAGAGTTACGACTCCCTCACAGCTGAAGAAAAAGCAGATTTTGACAAAACATTCACTGCTGCTAAAAATAATTTCTTTATGGTAGCTGAAAACTATCCGGCCTTACGGTCTTCGGAAAATTTCATGCAACTTCAAAAAACACTGAACGAGACAGAAGAACAACTTTCGGCTTCCCGCCGGACCTATAATGCAGCTGTTACGGATTACAACAATTCGGTGATGACCTTTCCATCCAACATCATTGCCAACCTGTTCAGTTTTACCAAAAAAGAAGTATTCGCTATTCCGGAGGAGGAAAAAGTGAATCCGGATGTAAAAAAATTGTTCCGATCTTAATCCACAGTTATGGAACAAAACTTTCAGGATATTTATGAACAATTGCAATCCCGAATCCGACAAGCAGAAGACAAGAGACTGCAATTAAAAGCGAAAGGAACGAAAAACGGGCTGATAGCGGGGGGTATTACCCTTGTGGCAGGAGTTGTCGTCAGCCTGATTATCGGAGGGGGATGGCCGGGTATCCTTATAGCATGTATGCTCGGCTTGATCGTACTATTTTCTTGTATTCAGTCCAAGTCGGGAGAATTATGTGCTTATTATAAAGAAAATATCATCTCGTCCATTATTTCCTATCTTTGCCAGGAAGCAAGTTACCGGCCGGAAAGCGGAATCGCAGAATCGGTCTTTATGAACAGCCGGTTATTCAGCACCTCTCCCGACCGTTATCGCAGTGAAGATCTGATTTGCGGAAAAATCGATAAAACCAGTTTTATCTGTTCGGAAATTATAGCCGAAGAAAAACGGGTCACGACCGATTCCAAAGGCCGCAGGCAGGAACACTGGATAGATATTTTCAGAGGTTTCTTTTTTATAGCCGACTTCAACAAAAACTTTCAGGGCCAAACGGTTGTTTTCCGTAACTCCTGGTTCAAACTCAACCTGGGCAAACAGAGAGTAAAACTGGAAAATCCGAACTTTGAAAAGCAGTTCGACGTATTCTCTACAGATCAGGTAGAAGCCCGATACATCCTCACTCCTAATTTAATGGAAAGATTACTCGAACTCGATTCCAGGTTTCCGGGGAAAATAACGGTAAGTTTCAGGGATTCTTCTGTCATTATCGCCATTCCCGATCAAACGAATCATTTTGAAACCAACATTTGGGAATGCCAGTTGAATACGGATAAACTGAAACGGGAATTCGGGACCTTGGTCAATCTATTTCAAATTATTCATGATTTAAACCTGAATCTGCGTATTTGGACCAAAGATTAACTTTTTATTGATTTATGTTACTAAATATCATTTACTTATTAGCAGGGTTTATTATTTTAGTGTATGGAGCCAATTTGCTGGTCGACGGTGGTGCAGCACTGGCCCATCGGCTGAAAGTACCGAATATCGTTATCGGTCTGACGGTAGTAGCCTTCGGTACCTCGACTCCGGAACTTGTAGTGAATATCATTTCATCGATCGAAGGAAGTTCCGCGCTGGCATTAGGTAATGTTCTGGGAAGCAACATATTCAACATCATGGCAATCCTGGGAGTAACCGCCTTATTCGTCCCTATCGGAATCAAAAGATCCACAACATGGATTGAAATTCCGCTGGCTGTACTGGCAGCAGTTCTTATCCTGATATTGGCGAACGGTGAGCCGGCAGGTATCATCACCCGGGCAGAAGGATTTTGTTTACTTTGCTTTTTTGCCGTTTTTATCGCCTACACCTTATTTATTGCCAAACGGGGTGGTCAGGAAACCGAAGAAGTAAATATAAAACCCTACAGCCTGAAGAAATCCGTACTTTTTATTTTGTTAGGTCTAGCCGGCCTCGTCGGAGGAGGACGCTTATTGGTTGACGGAGCAGTCAGTCTGGCTCAGATGGCAGGTATTTCGGAACGAATCATCGGATTGACCATTATCTCTATCGGAACCTCCCTGCCGGAATTAGCCACTTCCTTGATCGCTGCCCGCAAGAAAAACGCAGATATAGCCATCGGAAATGTCGTGGGTTCGAATATCTTCAATACCTTCCTGATCCTGGGAGCTTCGGCCGGCATATCCCCTCTGAAGGTAACAACGGATAGTGTAACCGATTTATGGGTCAATATCGGAGTTTCCGTCCTGCTGTTTATTTTTGTTTTCACCGGCAAGGGAAGACAGATCAACCGCTGGGAGGGTGCCTTATTTTTAACCCTGTATATCACCTATCTGACTTTATTGATCGTATCATAAAAGACCGGCATGTTTTTTTATACCGTTATGAAAACCCCTATCGTATATCTCCTATTCATGATCGTTCTGTATCTGTCTTGCTCACCTCGTCCCCAAAGCCCGGCCGATATTCACACCGATCTCAGCAATAACAAGATATTACAATTATCCGAACTATTCGACAGGATCCGTTATATTCCTTTGGAAACTCCAGATACCGCTTTGATAGCCAACGTACAATCGGTCACTTATCATAACGGCCGTTATTATCTTATCGCCGAAAACACCCTTTATGTTTTCAACCGCCACGGGCAATACCTCTCCCAGCATAACAACCGGGGACGGGGAGCAAACGAATACAGCAGTATCTTCAAAGTAAAAAGTTCCATCGGTGATTCTGTGATCTATGTATCGGGCGATAACGGTAAAGGCCACATCGTCATGGCTTACGACAAGAACGGAAACTACCTGAAAACATTGATACAAAACCGATCCTTCAATATGGAATTTAACGTACTGGAAAATGGTATCATCATTTCGGATGGGCGAACCGTCTCCCTATATGACAAACAAGGGAAATTGGAAAACGAAATTCGGATCAGTCCTTTCGATTCTATCTCTTTCGGTACGAGCAATTATTTATCCGATTTCTCCAGCCAGGAGGTTATATTCAGTTGTCCCGGTAGTGACACCCTCTATTTTTTGGGTAAAAGCGGTATTACCCGTAAAATATCCCTGGATTACGGTCATAATCAAAGCCCGGAACAATTCAAAAAATCGCTTTCGAAACCGATCACCTTCCCTTATTTTCACAATTTCATTTCCTTAGGTAAAACCGTCCTGGACCTCATCGTTATCGGCCAGAAACAATACATGATTCAACTGGACTTAACCCATCGGACCGCCACGGTATGCGATACCCTCGTCAACGATATCGATCACACGATTCCCTACATTCCCCGGGAGATGGTACAAAATCAAGGTTTGATGGTTTTACCGGCCCCGGTTTTCTTTCATTTTATCCAACCGGAACAACTTGCAGCTATCCCCGCCCTTCGTAACCTGACCGAAGATGCTAATCCGGTAATCGTCGTTTTAAATCTAAAATCCTCCTCTTTATAAAACAATAGAAATATTTCTCGTCCTATCTTCACAGGCGAATCACAGAAATCATTAACTTTGTATCTGTGAGAAATAATTGTTTTAAAAAAAACACAAATTTTTTTGACAAAATTTATAAACATATGAAAAAGGGATACATTGTTTTAATCGTTATCGCTGTAGTTGTATTGAGTATTTTCTTTTGGTTTAAAGGAGCTTACAACGGCATGGTCAATATGCGCGAAGCCGTATCGGCCCAATGGTCGAATGTGGAAAACCAATATCAACGGCGCCTGGATCTGATCCCCAATCTGGTCAATACAGTGAAAGGGTATGCTTCACACGAAGAAAATACACTGACCGAAGTAGTCAATGCCCGGGCAAAAGCCACTCAGATGCAGCTGAATATCGACCAGCTCGACGAAGCGGCCCTAAAAAAATTAAGTAACATACAAGGGGAATTATCCTCCGCTTTATCCCGATTGATGGCTATTTCTGAAAATTATCCGGATCTGAAGGCTAACCAAAACTTTCTTGATTTGCAAGCCCAGCTCGAAGGAACGGAAAACCGGATAGCAGTAGAACGCCGGAAATTCAACGATGTCGCCCGCAGCTACAATGCTTTCATCCTGCAATTCCCCAGAAACCTGGTAGCCGGAATGTTCGGATTCACCTCCAAACCCTATTTTGAAGCCAATGCAGGAGCTGAAAATGCTCCTAAAGTAGAATTTTGAGCAATGAAACCATCCGATTTTTTCACCCCGGCTCAGAAGACCGCTATGGTTGCCGCCATCCGGCAAGCAGAAAAAGATACTTCCGGCGAAATCCGGATCCATTTCGAAAATCATTGCCGGAAGAATGTACTCGACCGTGCAGCCCAGGTCTTTGCCGACTTGAAAATGCATAAGACAGCCTTGCGGAACGGTGTACTGATTTACGTCGCATTAGAAGATAAACAATTGGCGATATTGGGAGATGCAGGGATCAATGCGAAAGTGCCGGACCATTTTTGGGATGACATAAAAAACAATATGATAGAAAAATTCAAATCAGGACAGATTTGCGAGGGAGTTTGCGAAGCTGTCCTGACTGCAGGACAGCAGCTAAAAGCTTTTTTTCCCTATCAGGCAGACGATGTCAACGAACTGTCGGACGATATCTCATTTAAAAATTAAACATGAAACGATCAGTCCTTATTTTCTTTATATGCATTACTTCCTTTTTACAGGCTCAGGATCTACCCGAACCGATGCGCCCCAAACGGATAGTCAATGATTTCACTCAGCTGTTCAGTCCACAGCAACAACAAGCATTGGAGCAAAAGTTGAGAAATTTTAACGACACTTCTTCCACCCAGATCGCAATAGTAACCGTACCCACCCTACAAGGCTACGCCCCCAGCGATTATGCCCAGCGTTTAGCTGAAAAATGGGGAGTCGGCCAAAAAGGAAAAGACAACGGAGTCTTACTTCTGATCAAGCCCAAGAGCAGGACAGAAAAAGGACAAGTAGCCATTGCCGTCGGATATGGATTGGAAGGAGTCATTCCGGATGCCATCGCTTCGAGAATCATCCGGAACGAAATTATACCTGAATTTCAACAAAACAATTATTACCGGGGAATTAACAAAGCGACAGATGTACTCATGCAGCTTGCCGGTGGGGAATTTACAGCCGAACAATATGCCCGCAAAAACGGAAATGGCAGTGCCGAAGTGATCATCATTCCTATCTTGATCCTATTTCTCCTGCCTCTGTTTTTCCGAAGAAAAAAAGGGTATACCACAGGTAGCCATGGAAGTGGAGGAATCCCTCCCATATTTTTCGGAGGTTTCGGCGGTGGCGGCAGCAATTTCGGTTCTTTCAGCGGAGGTAGCGGAAGCTTCGGAGGTTTCGGCGGAGGGAGTTTCGGCGGTGGCGGGGCCAGTGGAAGCTGGTAAAACGATAAATACAGATAATGCAAATACCGGACAGTACCATATGTTCACTCCTCAATCAAGGCGAGGAGAAAGGCATGGAATATTTGTTTACCAGATATTACAAGCCTTTGGTACTATGGGCGGCTTCTTTCCTGAACAACATTCCCCAGTCGGAAGATCTGGTACAGGACTTTTTTATCCGTTTATGGAAAAAAGGACCCAAACCTCACTACAAGCAACCACCTTTAAATCTTTTCTTTACACTTCTGTACGCAATCTGGCATTCGACCGGATGGAAAAAAAAGATCCCCTGCGCCATGCTACCGATCTGAAGTCTTCCGACAAAGCCTGGGAAGAATACGATACCCTGGAAGAAGAAGTATTGGCCCGGGTCAAAAACGAAATCGATAAGCTTCCCGAAAGAAGCCGTCAAATCATGCAATGTATCTATTTACAAGGATTACATTATAAAGAAACTGCAGCTAAACTAGGCATTTCTATCGCTACGGTGAATACGCTTTTAGTCAACGCCCTCAAAAAAATTCGTCAGGCCTATCCCGATATAACCCAAAATATCATCCTGTTTTTGCTTTTATCCGACAAAAAAAGATAAAAAACCAAAAACACAAAAGATTAAATTCCAATTCATTATAATTATTTTTTCAACTATTTCAAAAAAAGTTGTCTTTTCCATTCAATGAAAATTAATATTTTCCCGTACTATGGATAAATGCAACCGATATGCTAAATAAAGACAACATCGATCAATTACTTTTAAAGCATCTCTTACAGGAAAACGCCGTAGAGGAAGAACAGCTTCTGAAAGAATGGTTGGGACACGATCCTGAACATCAAAGGTACTTCGAAAGATTCCGTCGGCATCACATTCACCTTCAGGCTGCTATCCAATCCGGCCGTATTCAAGGTCAATATATTGAATTTGCATCCCGTCTGAAACGGCGTCATATCCGCCGTCTTTTTATCCGAGTTGCAGCCATCGCCCTGATTCTGCTCGGAGGCGGACTTTCCTTTTACCTGATCCATACCCCTTCACTGATTCCGACTTTAGCCGAAGTTCCGATTCATCCGGGTTCGTCAAAGGCGATTCTGCATCTTTCTTCCGGAACTGCGATTCCCGTAAACACCACTTCGCAGGAGTTAAAGGAAAAAGATGGAACACTAATCCGTATTTCCAATGAAGGAGTCTTGAATTACGCAGAATCAGCCAACATTTCGACTGCAAACCTGATAAACCGACTCGAAATCCCCAGAGGTGGAGAATTCAAAATCAAACTGGCAGACGGGACCGAAGTATGGTTGAATGCAGAGACAGAACTCCGATACCCAACGGTTTTCTCAAGCCTGGAAAGAAGAGTAAAACTTCAGGGAGAAGGCTATTTTAAAGTTGCTAAAAATGAAAAACAGCCTTTTATTGTCGAAGTCGGCGATATTGAAGTCAAAGTATATGGTACCCAATTCAATATCAGTACTCAAAATAAAGACAACATCGAAACCGTTCTGGTCAGCGGTAGCGTCAGTATCCGCCACCACGACCAGGAGACTCACCTAAACCCTTCCCAAAAGGCAGCCTATACCTCCTCCGGGAAACTAACGATTGAAGAAGTGGATGTTTTACCTTATATCACCTGGAAAGACGGAAATTTCATGTTCCAAAACGAGTCCTTGGAATCGGTCATGAATAAATTAGCCAGATGGTACGATCTGGACGTATTCTACCTCAACGAGCAAACTAAAAATATTCACCTGTCAGGTATGATGACCAGATATAAAGAGGTATCGGAACTTTTCCACTATTTTGAAAAAATTTCCACCGCCCGTTTCATCATCAAAGGCCGGACCGTGACGGTAAAATAAATGTTCGTTTATTCAAAATAAACAGCCGGGAATGTACCACCATTCCCAGCTGCAATCAGATAAAAAGACAGCGGACAAAGCTAACTGTAGGCTGTCGGATTGTTTTACCTTAAAATACAAATTTATGGAATGTAAACGAATCTTTGTCCTTTCAAACTTAAAAAGATTAAAAATTGTCAGGATTATGAAGTTATTCTCAATTTTTATGCTGGTATTCACCTTGGGAGGTTTTGCTTCCGGATACTCTCAAAAGCAAGTCGTCACTTTGAATTTAAAGCAATGTGACGTCAATACGCTATTACAGGAAATCTGGAAACAAACCGGGTTGCGGTTCGTTTATAACGAACAGGATGTCGCCCGACTAAAACGCTTTGACGTTAACGCCCAGCAGAAGCAAGTAGACGAAATTTTAGACCATATCTTCAAAAACACGCCTTATCAGTGTGCTTATGAAAGCGACGTTATTTATATCACCCCTCGTCCGGTAGGCGATCTTCCTCAAGTCAAACAGGAAAGAGTGAAACTTTCCGGTAATATCAAAGACAAAAACGGAAATGTTTTACCGGGAGTAACGGTCTTCATCGGTAACTCGGACATTGGTACTTCTTCCGATATCAATGGTAACTATCAGCTTGCCATCCTCAAAGGTAATGCGGTGGAAATCGTCTATTCTTTTATCGGAATGAAAAAAGTCACCTATAACTTTCCGGCAACGGAAGATGTCCGTCATAATGTCGTCATGGAAGAAGATCAGGTTGAATTGCAAGACGTTGTAGTTATCGGTTACGGAAGCAAGTCGGCAAGAAACCTGACCAGTTCCGTATCGTCGGTCAAAGCGAAAGACCTGGAAAAATATGCCAACGGAGCCACGACTTTCGACAACATGCCAGGTGGAGCAGTGAAGGGGGTATTGGTCAATCAAAACTCAGGAGAACCAGGTGCCAAAGCAACTTTAAACATCCGGGGAATCACTTCCCCGTTAAAATCGCAAAACAATAATGAACCCTTGTATGTCGTCGACGGTGTACCTTTCTTTGTCGAGCGCAGCCTGAATATGCTGAATCCGCTTTCAACTCTTTCCCCCAACGACATCGAAAGTATCGACGTATTGAAAGACGCTGCCGCAACAGCCATTTATGGTTCCAGAGGAGCCAACGGAGTAGTCATCATCAAAACCAAGGACGGTCACCGCAACGAACAAATGAAAATCAGTCTGGGATATACCTTGAGTGTCGGTAACCAAATTAAAAAATTCAAACCATTAAACACAACTAAATTTAAAAATCTCCAGGAATTAATCATTAAAAATACACTCGGAGCCATCAACAAAGCACAAATCACAGACGATAATATCATATACGGCCAAATCTATCCTGCAATCGATTATATGGCCAATACTTCCTATGATAATTACGGAAATATGATATTCGACGGATTAAAAGACGAGGCTTTCGGTGAAGAAAATACCAATTGGGTAGATGAGACCAATAATAAGAATGCACTGACTCACATGTATAATCTGGCTATCCGCGGAGGTGGAAAATTATCCAATTACTCCTTTTCTTTCAATGCAATCGACCAGGAAGGTTTGTTTATCAACGACGATATGCAACGTTACAACAGTCGTCTGTCCTTTGACTCGGATGTCTCGAAACGCTTCAAAGTAGGAGCAGCCCTGGGTTATACAATGACCAAACGCCATAGCGGAGCTGCAGGCGAAGAAATGGGTATTACCCGAGAATGGAATGTCAGACCCGATGTACCCGTATACGATGAAACGGGAGAATTATACCGCATCGACGGAACTCCGACCTGGGGTTTCCCCGTAGGTTTAGCCAATCCAGTCGCAAACCGGCAAAATAAAAACAAAAAAGAATCTTATCAATTCCTGGGAAACAGTTATCTGGAATACAAAATCTTCAACGGTTTGAAAATCAGAGGAGATATCAATATCTCTATGTTTCAGGATCAGTATAGTAATTACAACCCGCTGGTCGCCCAAGACGATTGGGGAGGCGGAGGCATGTCCACCCTTCAGGACGACCGCAGCAAAGCCGCCAATACTTCGATCAACTTCAGGGCCGACTATAATTTCCAGATAGAAGACCATTATTTCAGCTTTATGGTCGGCTATGGTTGGGACCGTTCTTTTAGTGAATATACTTCGCATTACTACATGGGCTTCCCGGATGATGAAGTCCTGAATAATGCGGGGTCTGCAACAGAAACACACTGCATCGGAGACGCAAAGTCCAAAAGTGCCCTCAATTCCATTTATGCCCGTGCCAGCTATAATTATCTCGACAAATATCTGGCAGAAATCAATTTCCGTTCCGATGCCTCTTCCAAATTCGGCCCCGGTAATCAAAGAGGTTATTTCCCTTCTATATCCCTGGGATGGCGGATGAGCAGCGAAAATTTCATGGCCGATACAGAAAAAGTCGACGATCTGAAATTACGTTTCAGTTGGGGACAAACCGGTTCTACCAACATCGACGATTTCGTCTACAGACAATTTTATGAAAAAGGCAATCCTTATATAGGACAATCGACTCTGACTCCCGGTTTATTACCTAATCCGGATATCAAATGGGAAAGAACATCCGAATTCAACGGTGGATTAGATTACGCTTTCTTCAACCACCGCCTGTTCGGTAGCATCGACGGATACTATCGTTACACCAAAGGTGCATTGGCTCCTTCCCCCTATCCGCTCGAATCAGGTTCCACTTCCTATACGTCCAACTTAATCGACCTCTCCAACAAAGGCGTTGAGATTGAAATCGGCGGGGATATTATCCGTACAGCCGACTGGACCTGGACCTCGAAATTCAATATAGCCCTGAACCGGAACAAAATCGAAAAACTCAATGGAGCCGAGCTTTCCAGTAACGATGTCGATACCTATATAGAAGGTCAGCCTGCCGGCGTTTTAAAAGGATATATCGTCGAAAAAATATTCCAAAACGACGATGAAGTAGTTACTCTAAATAAAACAGCCGTAGCTCGTGGAGCGAATTATTACCAGGAAAAGTCGACCGGTATGGGTGACTTCAAATACAAGGACCTGGATGGGAACGGTTATATCGACAGTAAAGACCGGGAAGTTATTGCTACTCCTCAGCCTAAATTCTTCGGAGGATTTTTCAATTCGGTCAATTACAAAAATTTCAATTTGTCGTTCGTTTTCCAATTCTCCCAAGGAGCTAAAGCTGCTGTTTATAATATGATGAGCGATATGTATGGGTATATTGGAAATAACATCTATCCCGAACTCTATGGGAAAACCTGGAGTCCCGAAAATCCCGATGCTCGTTATGCACGTCTGGTTTATACCGATCCTTCCAAAAACTCTCGTTTCTCCGATCGTTACATTTACGAAACATCGTATTTACGCTTAAAGAATATCTCTTATAATTTACCACAGAATTTCCTGAAGAAAATCAATGTACAATCGGCCATGTTATTTGTCAGCGGCTCTAATATCTGGACCGTGACCCAATGGCCGGGTATCGATCCGGAACTGATCAGTAGTTTCACTACTTCACAGATGACCCTGAATGAAGATCCCTATCCATTGAGTAAAACATTTACCTTAGGTGTTAAAGTTGAATTTTAACGATAAAATCTCATACTATGAAAACAACATATATTATTTCTACCTTATTTCTCTCTGTATTGATTTGGGCATGTGACCTGATGGGAGACGTAGATAAAGTAAAACCTTATTATAAACTGGAAGACCAAACCGCAATACGGAATGCCCAGAGTGCAGAACAGGTGTTACGCGGGGTATATACCCAATGGAGGGCCATGAGTCTTTGTAACTTCCGAAGCCATATCGGCCTGCTCGCCGGTTCATTAGCACTCTCGGGTAGTGGTGGATTGGCAGGAGAAACCGGTTTCACCGACAACAATGTACTGGAAGACAATAGTATCATCGGAAATGTCTATAATAATTTATATGATGTAATCAACGCGGCCAACTTTATGATCGAATTTTTGGAAAACAATACGGTAAAAGACCTGGACCCTGCGAGACGTATGGAAATATTAGGCGAAGGCTATTTCAACCGGGCCATGGCTCACTTTATGTTGTTACGCTATTTCGGGCAATTTTACGATACCGATTCTCCATATGGTATCGTCCTGTCCGACAAACCTTACCGGGAACCGTTAGCAAAGGCCCGCTCGACTGTAGCTGAAAGCTATAAATTTATCGAATCGGATCTCGATTCAGCTATATTATATGCTCCGGACATGCCTATGAGTAATTATACGCCCACTCATGCGCAGGCCGGAAAAACAACCGCACAAGCCCTGAAAGCAAAAGTATTACTAAGTAAAGGAGATTACGTAAATGCAGCCCTACTGGCCGATGAAGTGATTCAAACAGCCGGCAACTACGGATACGGGCTGGTTGACTTTATGAGTATCTTCAGCGATATGTTCGATTCTCCTGAAGTGCTGTTCGCTCCTTATGTCTCCAACTATGAAGAACAATGTAGTTTCATTTTAGACCGGACAACTTATAGTTCTTATTCTCAAAAAATAGCCGATGCGATGGATCCCACTCCAGGGAACAAAGAAACAGGAGAAGGTTACGATCCCCGTTTTGCCGCCCCGTTTCTTACACCGGACGTCATCACAACTTCTTTCAAAAACGGGAAATATCCTCACAGTACCAATGATGACGGCAAGAGCAATACCTACTACTTCCTGCGTTTGGGAGAAGTATATTATATCCATGCAGAAGCGGAAGCCCGGCAGGGAGGCAATCATCTTGCGGCAGCCCGTACCAGTCTGCAAACCGTTTTGGATGCCCATGTCCCGGGAGTATATGACGTGAGTACTATTCCTGACAACCAGCTTTTAGAAATGATCCGCCAGCACAAATGGATCGACCTGCTTTTTGAAAACCAGGAAGAGTGGTACGATATGATCAGGTATTATAAACACGGCGATTTAGACATCACCACCATACGCCCGAATATAAAGTCGGATAAACAATTGATCCTACCCATCCCGCAATCGGCCAAAGCAGGTAACAACTTACTCATCGAAAACCCTTAAAATCCCCAAAAATGAAAAATCTGTTAACTGTGCTATTCCTTGTTCTGGCAATTCAGTATTGCCAGGCACAAAATAAATCTTTTCACATCACCGGCTCTATCCAAGGCCCATGTGAAGGGATGGTTTTCAAACTGTTGGATAATAGCTATCCTCCTCAAACAATTGCAACAACGGTCATTAAAGATCATTGTTTCGAATTGACCGGGGAAATTCCGGCACCCGGCTTTTATCGTTGGATCATCGATACGACTCCCGTAGGGAAAAAATCCTCGGAAGCCAACTGGTTGGCCGGCAATTTCTATTTGGAAAATTCGGATATCACTTTCCAGGGAGATATCCATACTTTACCCACTTATTACTGGAATCCGGAACGTAAAGGTAAGATGATAATCCAGGGTTCGGAGACAGAAGATCTGTATCAGTCATTCAAAACTTCTATCCAAGAACTGAGTAAAGCCAGAAATCAGGCAGACGGCGAATACCTCGAGCAATATCACCGTCCAGCATTAGACAACATCTTCAATACCGAGGAGGGCATTCGCCTGGCCCGCCGGATCTCCGAACTGGATCGGCAGATCATTCAGGCCACGATCCGATTTATCAAACAAAATCCGGCTTCTGTAGTGGCTCTCGATCAAGCCGGTTATTTCCTGCTCGGAGAGATCGACTTAACCTCCGGTCAGATCGAAGATCTGCAAAATACACTTTCCGGGGTTTGGGGAAATTGTCCCCGTATGACCGAATTCAAGGAAAAAGCAGAGATGGCCAAAAAAATCGCTATAGGAGCCCCGTTTCAAGACATCGAACTCACCGATCCGGAAGGGAAAAAAGTAAAATTATCCGAATGCCTTCCAACCGGAAAATATGTGATGCTCGAATTCTGGGCATCCTGGTGCGGCCCCTGCCGGGGTGAAATTCCTCATCTGAAACACGTCTACCAGAATTACAAAGACAAAGGATTCGAGATCATCAGTGTCTCGATCGATCAAAAGAATAAAGATTGGCAAAAAGCCATGAAAGAAGAAAAGATGCCCTGGATACAATTAAATGATCCGCAAGGAGAAAACGGACCGGCCATACAAGTATATAATGTGACCGGAGTACCCCATTGTATTCTGTTGGACAAAGAAGGTAAAATATTCAAAACCAATATGCGGGGCGCATACCTGGATGCCGCATTAGAACAATTAATTCCTTAATACGATGAAAAAAATATTTTTAGCTTTTTTATGCAGCAGTAGTTTAGTCGCTTGCCAAACTAAATATGACGGTTATATCCTCAACGGTAACATCGGGGGAAACAGTGAAGGCATGAAAGTACAGTTAGTAAACGAAGCCGTCTATCCTCCGGTCACCATCGACAGCACGGTTATTAAAAACGGCAGGTTCCAATTGAAAGGTAAAGTCGACCGTCCCGGTATGTATCAATTAATCATCGACAAAACCGGCCAGGATGACCCGTCCCAAATGTTAGCCAGCCGGTTTTACCTGGAAAATTCGGTTATCAGTTATTCCGGTCATGTCGACAGCCTGCGTACTTATTATTGGAGCGATGAAACCTTCCGGAAAGATCCGGTAATAAAGGGCTCCGCCTCCCAGGATCTGTACGACCGGTATTTGAAAAGTATCGCCGATCTCAGAAAACAATCCGGAACCATAAATGAAAAATATCTGGAAGTATATCATCGGCCGGCAATGGACGGCATATTCAATACAGAAGAGGGAATCGCGTTAATCAAACAAGAAAACGAGATCAACAAGAAATTAAACATCGCCCAATGGAAATTTATCGAAGAACATCCCGAAAGCATAGTAGGATATGATTTAGCCCTTCAATTCCTACAAGGCATGTATGTCAATTTAACCGTCCCTCAGCTCGAACAATTGACAGCACTCATCACCAAAGCCTGGGCGAATATTCCCCCAATGGCCGAAAACTTCAAAACCATAGCTGACAAAGCCAAAACGATGGCTATCGGCGAAAAATATCAGGATATCGAACTGATGAATCCGGAAGGGAAAATGGTCAAGCTTTCTTCCTGTGTACCCGAAGGAAAATATGTGATGCTTGAATTCTGGGCATCCTGGTGTGGTCCCTGCCGGGGCGAGATTCCACACCTTCGTCATGTATATCAGGAGTATAAAGACAAAGGCTTTGAAATCATCAGTATTTCTATCGACGAAAAGAAAACCGACTGGGACAAGGCGATGAAAGAAGAAAAAATGGTTTGGAAACAACTGTGTGATCCCAACGGTTTTAACGGACCTGTCGCCCAAAAATACAATATCACAGGAGTCCCCACTTGTATCCTTCTCGATAAAGAAGGCCGTATCTTTAAAACCGAAATGCGGGGAGCCGCCCTGGATGCTGTTTTACAGGAACTATACTGATTTTACCTATTCCCCCGGCCACCGATGTTGCCGGGGGAAACCTCTGTAACCATCAATAAGAATAAACCTCTCCTTTATAGGTGATTTGCAAAGAGCGGTCACTTCCCGGAAGTGTCTTCATCTCAGCCTTAACAATCTCTTCTTTCGGAGAAAACCTATTTTTCAACCGCAGATACAATAGTCCTTTATCGAAAAGATAATGACTCTCCGCATAACGGATCAGCGATTCTGCAATTTCAAAATTCAGTATTTCTTCCTCATCGGTCATACTCTTCCCCACACCGGAAACAATCCAATCCCCATCGTTAAAATTCCGGGGCGTTTGTTCTCCGTTATAATTAATTTTCAGACTGGCATCGGATATCCATTTCCGGTTTTGCAAAGCGGAAACATGAAACACCCAGGTCCTTAAACCGGAACACAAAACGGTGAGCTGTCCCTCATACGGAGCCCGGCAGCCCACAATTTCCCAATGAGCTGTCTCAGTGGTCAATGCCAGATCGTCTGTTACAACCTTAAAAACCGAATCCTGTCCCTTCCATCCGATCCATTCGTGTTCATTCACTTGTTGAAGACGATAGTCCGGGAAAAGTTCTTCTACCCGGTCTTCTCCTTCCTCATCCAAGGCCGTCAAATACGTGTTCATTCTCAAAGCAAGATCCCAAAACGACAAAATAGAAGCCATATTACCTTCCAAATAATCGAAATTTTGTTTACCTAACTGATAACCTGCATGAGAATCATAGCCACACTCCTCCGAACAAGCTCCCAAAGAACCTATCAAAACAAGAATTAGAGTCCTGTATAACAACGATTTAAATATTTTCAAAACTTTCATAACTTATTCCTTCAAAAGGAATCCAATATTTTATGTAAAATTAAGTAAAATATTTCAATAAACCAAACAATACATTTATAACAAATTCTATTCCAAAACTTATACCGGTGAAAATTCTCCCAGTCAACCCGGAACTTTCCATCCGAATTTAAGTATAACAAGTATCATTAAAACGTTTAATTATGGAAAAAAACACTCGTAAAATCGAACCGGGTACACCTACTCCTGACCCGAAATATCACCTTGAAATTACAGCAGACGGCCCCTATCTGGTATATGGAAATCCCCCTCTTCAACAAGAGATCTTCGTTTTAAATAAAGAACAAATCCCCTGGGAATATGCCAAAGGGCATAAATACCCGACCGACAACGAACCCACTGCTTTATGCCGCTGTGGTCAGTCCAAAAATCATCCGTATTGCGACGGTTCCCATCACCATGCCGATTGGGATCCGACGCTAACCGCCGGCAATATCCCTCTTTTAGAGAATGCCGATCTGTATGACGGTCCTGGAGTTCAGTTGGCCGACAACACCGAATATTGTGTACATGCCCGTTTTTGTATGGCCAGAGGAACGGTTTGGCAGTTGACGGAAGATTCCGACAACACCGAAGCCCATGATCTGGCCGTACACGAAAGTATGTACTGCCCCTCCGGCCGGTTAAAACTTTGGGACAAAGAAGAGGAAAAATTTTATGAGCCCCCCTTAAAACCGGCTTTAGGCCTGATCGAAGACCCACAGGAAGAATGTAGTGGTCCGCTCTGGGTCAAAGGAGGTATTCCTGTGAATGGACCTAACGGCACCGAATACGAACAACGCAACCGGGTCACCCTATGCCGTTGCGGAGCATCCGCTAATAAACCCTATTGCGACGGTACCCATGTCACGGTCCACTTCCAGGACCACCTGCCCCTCAGTACCGAATCAGAAGAAAAAATGAAATAAATACAGATTCGAATCGTTCGGTTACTCTATTGTTTCAATCAGAGTTTCAGACAATGGAATAACCGAACTCTCAAACTGTTAAGCATGCATAAATCCGGAATTACTTCCAACTTCGATAGGGGCGGTGTGCCAGCATTGCATTATAATAACGCAGATCTCCGGTCACTTCTTCTCCCAACCATTCCGGCTTTTCAAAAAGTTCATCCTCCTGCTTTAATTCAACTTCAGCCAGCAATAACCCTTTATTCTCCCCCAGAAACTCGTCTACCTCGAAAATATGCCCCCCTACTTTCACTAAATAACGAATTTTGTCAACCACCCCAGGCTCGCACAATTTCAGGAGTTCTTCTGCATCTTCCCTGGCAATCTCTTTTTCCCATTCATAGCGGGTAACTCCATGAACATCACTTTTACCTTTTACAGTAAGATAGCCCTGTTCACCTTTCACCCGTATCCTGACCGTCCTTTCCGGTACGGAGGACAAATAGCCCTGTACAATCCGAAAGGATTGGCAAGCATATGCTTTAAAGTCTCCCCGGACCAAAAACTTTCTTTCTATCTCTTGTGGCATATTGATTTCTTTTACAACAAAATTAAAGCAAAAGAAACACTTAAACAGCCAAAAAACTAAAAAAAGTCAAACTTGTCCGGGCAGCCCTGTTTAATTTACCTGTCTGATAGCCGCAACAGCTTGTGTCAATCTTTCAAAATCCTCCGGGAATACATCTCCAATAGTACCAATCCGGAATGTATCAGCATCCGAAACCTTTCCGGGATAAATGACAAAACCCTGTTGTTTCAGCAACCCATAAAACTCTGTAAACGAAAAACCCGGCTCCGGATAAAGAAAAGAAGTAATAATCGGAGACTGCTTTTCCGGTTCCAGCAAGGTGGAAAAACCAATAGCCCGCATTCCTTCCACTAATACCTCATGATTCCGGCAATAACGGCGGTAACGGGCTTCTATACCTCCCTCTGCTTTCAACTCTTTCAAAGCTTGAAAAAATGCCCGTACAACATGAGTCGGTGAGGTAAACCGCCATTTTCCATGCCCTTTTTCCATTTCTTCCCATTGGGCATAAATATCCAGGGACAAAGAACGGGCAACTCCTTTGCATTTCAGCAATTTTTCCCGTGAAGCGAGAACAAAGGTAAAGCCCGGAACTCCCTGTATACACTTATTGGCACTACTAACCAGAAAATCAATACCCAGTTTTTTCATATCGATAGGAATCCCTCCAAAACTACTCATGGCATCAATGATCCAGGTGATCCCGCGTCCACGCAACACCTCTGCAATTTCCTCAATCGGATTCAATAAACCCGTCGTTGTTTCACTATGGACCAAAGACAAATGGCTGATTCCAGGATGATTTTTCAAAGCCTCCTCCACGATTGCGGGGGTAATCAGCTCCGTTTCTTTCAAAGCCACCATGACATAATCCAGTTTATAATAATCAGCAATGGCCGCCATCCGTTTGCCATAAGCACCATTCGCTATAATCAGTAACCTGTCGGTAGGTTTCACGACAGCTCCCAAAGTTGCCTCTACGCCATAAGTCCCACTTCCTTGTAACAACACAGTTGTATATTCCTTCTCATCCAGTCCTGCCACCTCCAGCAATTCTTTCCGGATCACAGTAACTATTCCTTCATTGTAATCTTTATCCCAGGTACACCAATCCTGTAACATGGCTTCTTTCACCGTCTCAGAAGTACTCAACGGTCCAGGGGTCAACAGTAAATAATTTCTCATACACCTATTATTTTTTATTCATTAAATTATGTATCAGGTCCGGCAATTCACGGATATTATCCAGCACATAATGTGCACCGGCTGCCATCATCCGCTCTCTGACCTCTTGTTTCAAAGTATATAACTCCGGTTCAGGCATAGTTTTGTATTCCTCCTCGGTCAACCCCAACTCATTACTACCTGTAATTACTCCGACAGAACATACTTTTGCATTCAATCCTTCCCGGATATCGGCGATAGTATCTCCAACTTTAACCACCTCGTCAACAGAAGGAATCGCCAGCTCTGTCATGTTCCGGTAAATCATATAAGGAGCCGGGCGTCCGGCAGGCAAATGATCCGGAGTTACCAGACAATCTACAATATATCCCTGAGCAGCAGCTCCGGGTTGTACAATTTTCATCATAGCGTCGGTATACCCTGTCGTTGAACCAATACGGATCCCTTCACGACGTAATTGTTCCATTGTCTCTACAACTCCCGGAACAGGAGTCGTAAAATCCTGAAGTGAAGCAAACAAATGTTTCTCAAAACTCTGATACATGATTGCGACATCATTCTGATTCCATTCCCGTCCATGTGCTGTACGAAACCTTTCACTCACTTCAGGCATTTTCAAAATAGCCTTTATATGTTCAATCTTTAATAATCCCATCGGTTCACGGGCTTGCCGGTAAGTGATCGTCACTCCCTGCTCCTGAAACACCCTCAAAAAAGCATTCAATGGAGCAAAACACCCAAAATCGACAGCCGTTCCGGCCCAATCCATAATGACACAACTAACTTTTTTCATGTCCTTAAATCAAATATTACTGTAATTAGAATAAAACCAATCAATAGGCATGAGCAGTTTCCAGAGGCATCACCTTTTCAGACGCTCTTCGTTTTGCCTGCCGGTACAGATAAACCCAAGCACCGACAAATAATACACTGCATCCCAAACCCACATAACCCGCCAATTGGTTATAAAACGATAACCAATTGATATCCGGATTTAAAAATTCCTTTACGGCTAAGACAATCACCGTTCCTAAATAACCGATGAAATCAATCAATACAATAAAAAAACCGACATTCCCCCGGATACGGAAACAAGCTATAAAACGATCAAAGAAAATAGTCTGAAAACACAAATAAGCCAGATATAAACAGAGACTTTGAATAAATAACCAAACTACCGGACTTAGTTGCAATGCCTCATATCTCAACGAAATAAAAGACATGGTCAGCATGCCCAAAATCACCAAACTCAATAAAATCAATAAAACCCGCATATTATTACGGACAAAAACCATTAATCCGAAGATGATCAGGATAATCAAAGTAACGATACTGTCCAATTGAGCGAATATCCATGAAGAATAACCACTCCCCGCAACATCAAATATTTTCACCAGAAAATCTTCCTTTATATCCCGTAAAGCCACCAACAAAAAATTAGCGACTAAAATAATAGAGAGAAAAGGCATATAATTTTTGAATAAAGCCCAGCGTTGCCTTCCATCCAAAGTCATCCGCTCTGCTTTCAAAGCCCTGTCTTCTTCGGAAGGTTTTGGCAGAGATTGCAACACATATCCCAATAAAGCCAGGCATGGCAAAGCACAACCACCGATCAGGGCAGGCATTCAAAACTCACTGACCTGCCAATGGTCCATCACAAACAATCCCAGGGATTTCGCTGCACCTGAACTAATCACCATGCTAATCCCCAATAAACTGGCTAGCATATCCGTTACCCGCCGCCCTTCTATAAAACTGAAAATCACTCCCCACATACATCCCAAAGCCAGCCCATTAAAAAACATAGCAAAGATATTACCCGGAGACGGCAGGATAGCAAAACCGACTAAAGCCAACTCAGCTAAAACAATCGCCCCCAAAATAAATTTTAAACGATGTTGTCCCTTTAACTCAGAAATCAATTTAATGCCGATAAACTTGGCCAACAAATAACCTAAAATCTGAGTAATAGTCACTACAACCTTATAATCCATTCCCCAAATACTCAGCCCATCAAATGTAGCAGCCGTAAAAGGTTTACGCAATGCATATACTAACGAATAAGAAAGCAGGGCCGCTCCTCCTGCCCACAGAATAAAAATAAAATCTGAAAATGATCTACGATCCCGGATAAAAGAAAAATTCATAGTCTTGTCTTTAACTGTGACAAAGCTATGAACCCAATGTTACGCCGACATTAAAAAAATATGACGAAATAATGACGATATTCACTTTTTCAATGACACTACCACAGGCCACATCCTCGGTTGTGCCATATCCCTCCAGAAACAGTCTCTTCAAGCAGCTTTTCCGGAATAGTTCCCGGACGATCCGGATATTCCCGTTTCTTAGCATCCGTAACGATACAGGTATGTTCCTGCACCGGCTGTTCGGAGGAAATGACACCGCATTTCTGCATCAGTTCGTTAATCCAGGCGACCTGTCCATCTTTAAAAATCTCCAGTACCCTATTCTTCATTTCAAAATCATAAGCCGTACCGATTGAAAAGCCTGTGACTCGAAATCTCCCTTGACCAAAAATTTCCGTTCTATTTCCTGTGGCCTACCATTCTTCCTGATAACAAACCCGGCTCCCCGCAATTATTTATTAAAATAACTGTCTAAAAAATTCTTCAAACCGATGTGTGACTGTGGTCTGGCAAGCACCTGATTATCTTTTCCGATCACATAATAAGAAGGTATGGCCTGCACTCCGAACGACCAGAAAAAAGCCTGATTACAAGTGGTCATCGGATAAGCGAACTCATATTTTTCAACCTGAATCTTAGCATCCTTTTCACTGAGCAGACCGGCACACAGAAAAACCAGCTCCGGCTGCTCTTTCCAGCGATCATATAATTTATTCATCCACGGCTGGGCCAATACACATCCGACACACCCGGTAGAAGTAAATTGCATCACCACGATCTTGCCTTGCAGCGATGCGTTGGAATACACTTTCCCGGTCATGACATCCGTCAATTCATAAGCAGGAGCCTCATCACCCACCTTCACCTCCTGCACGAACTCGTCGAAAGAAGCGACATAGCGAATTTTATCTGCCTGAGCAGGATAAAAACAACTGTCCGGAATATCCTTCAGCTCCATATTTTCCAAAAATTCCGTATTCCGGTTTCCCGGAATTTTCCTGCCGTCCTGATCTCCCGAATTGGTATAAGACCAGTAAACAGGCAAACCTGTATGTTTTTCTATAAATAAAGCATACGTATTATAACTATGCATCACTTTATATCTTACATTGGCTTTCCATGACTCATTATTACTTTTCAAGGGAATAAGCGTGACATCATTATGCCGTTTGAGTACATAACAATCCTGCCCGTTAAAAAGCGTATCCGGCGCCCGCTCCACCCATACATCGACGATCCGGGAAGAATCGGAAGCAACTTCACGCAGTTTCTTACCATCCAGGATTTGCTGCATCAAATCGAGCTCCTCCTGGATCCGGGCAAAATAATCATACCTTTTCGCACCGGGTTCAACAGGAATACGCGTACCAAGTAACATATCCAGATATACACAAGCCATATAAGGCTGATCGTTCCGGTAGAAAACCCGGTTATCGATTTGTTCGAAGGTAAAAAAATAAGTACCCGAATCCCGTACTACCTGTTTAAAGAGAAAAGGTATCCGACTGGCCAGCTCATCCGACAACTCCGCACCGTCAAAAGCAGCATTACTGACCAGGACAGCCGACACAGACTGTAGTTCATCCAAGCTTTTCACAGCAAGCCGAACAATCTCTTGCGGTTGCTGTGACCGACAGCCACAAACCACATAAATCATTAATATACAAAACAAAACATTCTTCATTATAATACAAAGATAAAAAATGTTTTCAGGTTTCAACAAATAACAACAAAAAAAAAGCCGCTCCCCGGAAAGAAGCGGCTTCCCAAATCAAAATCCCGATACTTTACTTTTTACGTATCCCCTTCGTAGCAACCTTTTTACCTGTACCGGTAGCCGCGATCTTTTCGACAGGTTTACCGGATGAAGCGCGTTTCACCCGTTCGCCTTCCAAATACCGAACCACCGCATACTTGGCAGCGGCAATCGTCTCCCGGTTCACTTTTTCAATGACACTACCACGAGCCACGTCCTCGGTCGTACAATATCCCTCCAGAAGCAATAACTGTACGATCATATTATTGATATTCGTTTCTTCACTATATCCCTCTGCGACATACAACTGTTCCATATGTTCGGCGAATTCACACGCAAATTCCGGATAATTCGGCAAACTCATCAATTCCTCGAACGTCTCGCTGAAACTACTCAGTTCGATATTCAGATTGGGATTCACCAACAAAGGACTGAATTCTTTCTTCGGGTCTACAGGTACAAAATCCACCAGATTACTCATATCTACCTTACGGTCGATATCGTCCATCCGGCGATAGTCGGCTTTCTTCATGTTCTCCAGCTGATAGATAAAGAAATTATATCGCCACAATTCCGAACTATTCATTTCTCCTTTGAAAATAGGACGATATTTCTCGTTCAGCAGGCGTTTCACGCAAATTTTCCCTTCATTGATTTCCGGGCGGGTAATCCGTACCTCTTGAATCATCCGTTTCAGCTCCATAGCGGCTTTCTGAGGTCCGGTAATCTCCCGGCCTTTCTTGCCGATCTCCGTTGAAAGCATACCACATTGAATATTCCGGGCTTTCCCCTTACCGTCGCTCCCTCCGCGCATGATTTTCACCAGGTTCATCACCGATTCCAACTGTCCTTCCTCAGCAATAAACGGTTGCCCTCCCGGAGTACTGGCCAGAGAATCGAAAATCGCACTGAACATCTTCCGGTCGATCATCATTTCCCGGCTTTCTCTTTCCCCATACGATACGGTAGCAATAAACCGGTTCTGTATCATATCGAAAGAGACCGTTTGGATGGTATACCCAACCCCGTCCCGTTTAAACTGCTTACCGCCGAAAATCTGACCGACTACTTCCGTAATATCGATCTTATCCAATAATTTGAACGAAGAAGCCAGATAATATTGCTTTTCATTTTCTACATAATCCCAATCTAAAATATCATCCAGATAATTACCATGACGGGCAATCACATCTACAATATTCTTATCTGCCGTATAACGCTTCAAGGTACGCTGGAAATTAGGACCATCCTGACTGGTCGCTTTCTCTTTCCTCTCCCCATGGGCATCCATATACAACAGGAAATTTTCAGGATTGTCCACCCGGGTTATACCTGCTTCCTCCTTCGAATAGTTTCCGGCACTCAGCATGATATCGATCTTATAAGGCATCGTGATATCACACATACCGCTCACCGTGCTCCGGGAATTGAGATCTTCGACATTACTGTCGGCACTACTTTCGAACAGATACTTATAATACTTGATATAATCCGGGTCGAAATCCGTCGTCCGCGAGAAATCACCGACCTCTGTACCGATCCCATACAGATTACCTTCGGCATCCTGAAACTCATGGAACATATCGCCCGCAATCAGTTTTACCGAACGGACCCCCTCGAGGTTATTCCGCAACCATTTCAGGATAAAAGCGGCGATCATTTCCGACTTCCCTACCCCACTATCCCCATTGATCTCGATAACAAAGATACTACCGTCGTTTTCTTCCACGGCAAACAAAGAACCGTGACGCGGATTACCGCCGATCTCTTTAATTTTCTCATTGATCACCGTCAGACGTGGTTTCTTGACATCCCCGAAATAATCTACCTTCTGTTTCAACGGCGTAACGATCGTCTTGATGTTCCCGTTCGGCCCCGGTATATCGAAATACCCGATCTGCGGGAAAGAAATCAGCTTTTCGGGAGCCCCCAGGAAACTGATCACATCCGGGACGAACCGGGTGATATCTTCGATCGGAATGTCTTCGGTATAATTCAGCCGGTAGTTATCGGTCAGGTATTTCATATATCCCTTCTGGAAAATCACCAGCTCCTTCACCATGCCATGTTTCACCACCTTACAGCGATAATCGTCCGAATCCATATTGGCGATAAACCGGGCCAAACGACCGATAAAAAAAGACGAATCGGGCCGCAAATCCAATAGCTTCAAATAATCGTTCGGTCCTGCCTCCCCAAGCCGCTTTTTCGAAATAGTCCCCGGACGATCCACTTTGTGGAACGGATATTCCCGTTTCTTAGCATCCGTAACGATACGGGTATGCTCCTGCACCGGCTGCTCGGAAGAAATGACACCGCATTTCTGCATCAGTTCGTTGATCCAGGCGATCCGTCCATCTTCGAAAGTCTCCAGCACCTTATTCTCCATTTCAAAATCTTTATAAATAGAAATACCGTGCTGTACCATCTCGTTGACACTGGAATTTTGTTTCATAAAAGCCGTCTCCACCAGCCGGACCATCGTATGGGTATAGCGCTTGTAATAATCGGTTCCTTTTGTCCGCTTGATCATGCTGATATAGAACAACACCACTTTCCGGCTCACCCGGTGGATCTCTTTCTCAGCCACCTTAATATCCCGGCGCCGCATGATATAATCGTTGATTTCCTTCAATTGGGTGGGTAATATCTCGGTGATAAACTCCTCTGTAAACATCTTCACCTCCCTGTCCGCACAAGCTCCGATCTTATCGCTGAAATACTTCAATTTGGCCGATACCAGCCGATAGAAAGAATGATCGTTATGTAATAAATACAGAAACAGGATCTTATCGGTTACCGGCAAATTTTCTTTGTTCATCCCCGAAGCGATCGAATCCATCATATACCCCATACACTTCTGAGCCAGCAACGTCTCTTTAAATTCGGGCAGAGCGCGGAGACGGTTGATAAATTCATCTACCCAGATTTGCAGGTTCAGGTCACTCAACCGAATACCGGTGATTTCCTCGAATGTTTCTCCGGCTACCCGGACAATCTCCTTGCGGCTGGGTTCGAGGCTGTCTTTTTCAAACGGCAGATTGAAATGCAATAAAATTTCCCGGATATATTTCTTGATAATCACATTGATTCCTTCCAATTTCGATTTATCCAACTCCGGATTTCCGGTTGCATCGATAGCTAAAATCTTCACTTTACTATCCGAGAACAGAAGATGCTCCATTTCAATCAGAATTTCCCGCATCACATTTTTCTCCATCGGATCGTCCAGTACATTATAGTTGGGCTGGAACGTCTTCTTATTAGTGATATATTTCAGGATCACCGCCTTACTGTATTTCGAACTTACCGTATTGAAATCCAGGTCGGCAATGGCCGGCACTTGCTTATAAATCTGTGCCAGTAAATTTTCATATACCTTCGTAAAAGCAGCACTCCGGATAAACTCGAATACATCCCGGCAAGAACCGATCTTGTCGCCATGTAATTCGATGACCGAATTTACCGACCGGTCGATCGTCGTAATGCTCACTCCGCTACGCTCGGGAGAGGCATGGTACAAGGTCCGGATATCACGGATCTGCAAAGAAGGCGCTTTGTCTTTCCGGTATTTAGCGGATAAAGGATAATCGCCGATAATCGCATCGATCAATTCCTGAATTTTAGTATAAGCGAAAATCTCATCCAAAATCGTATGGCTTTCCACCTCCTTATAAGCCGCATCCAACCGCTTAGCCGCAAACAGTGTCCAATATTTCATAAAAATGGTAAAACCGTCTTCCAGTTCATATTTAAACACTTGCTTACTCTCCTCGGTATCGGCAAGAAAACCTCCGATAGCAAAGCGGACCAAACCGGTAGGATAGGGCACAGCAGCAATCCCCCGGTGTAACGCCAGATATTGGCAGAAACAAAGCAGATCGGCATAAGAAAACCCTTCCCCCACCCGGAAGTTAAACAAATAAGAACCATCCGAAGGCAACCAACTGACTTCCGTCCCTTCGAATTCAGCTACAACCCGTTGAGCCACCTCTTTTGCCCAACTCATCCGTAACATCGATTCTGAACGGAAATTCTTATTCACCCGGAAACGGTTCAGATTTTCCACCAACCGTCTCTGGTAATAAACGAAGAAAGGTTCGTTGTGGTATTTAAAATCGTCCGGCAGGGCCAATATATCCAGTTTATCCAAAGCTACCAGCTCATCCAGCAGGAACAGGTACAACGGGCTACCTTCAAATCCGGCGGTCTTATGCAACTGACGGTTTGCAACACTATTGGCGTTCGATTTTTCAATCCGTCCGATCTGTTCATTGATAAACCGGATCAGTGTCTCTTTGATCTTAAAGCGGGAAGCATTTTTCGGTAACTCGCTTTCCAGCGTATCTTTTATTTTTTTAGCTACCTGTGCCGTCTCCAGCAAATTATTCAACATCAGTAAAGAGTTGTTATTGCCGTGCGAACAGGAATTCAGCTGACGCACAAAAGCAGCGACCGCAGCAGCCTGAGGGGTCACCGCCAAAGCCCCTAACCGATCGCCCGTAGCCGACAAATTCTTGGTGGTCGATAACGATGATACCGCCCGGATATTGGCCTGGGCATTGATATTATTGATGATATACCGCGAGATCGTACGCCATTTCGGCATATGTTTATCCGTAACCTTCACACTGTCGGCATAAGCTTCGTCGAGAAAAAGAGTAATCTTACAAGTATTCATCAGTTTCAGGAACGCATTCAAAGCTTCGGTATTGAAATCCGTATAACCGGTCGGATTATTCGGATCGTTGATCAGAATCGTCGTATTCTCACAAAACAAATCCCAAAGGCTGCCACTATCGTCGAATAAAGCCAGCGTCGATTTGATACGGAGTAATTTATCCGTCAGCCGTTCATAGGCTAAACGCCCGTCAGGCAAATTCTCGATTTCGATATCGAAAGGATTGATATCGAAAGTATCGTCAGGCAGCAAATCCTTATATTCCCAAGCCTGCATCGCATTGTAAATAATATAAGGTTTCGGCTTTCCATTGGGATGAAACAACAGATCCCGGATAATCATCTGTACCGAATCGGAAACCGAAGTCTGTTCCAGATTGCCTAAAGCCGATAAGAATTCTTTCACGATTTGCTGATCCTCCACAGGCAAGGCCCGGTATTTTTCCCGGATCCCCAGGTCATTGAGGAAATTATCGTAACGGCCTTTATTGTTAGCATCATTATCTATCTTCGTGATATAAGCCTGATATTTCTCTAAAAACAGGTTGATGCCGAAATTCTTATGAAAGTGATTCTTCAGGGTACGTTCATAATTGCTGGGGATAATATTCAGGATCAACCGGCAAGCTTTATACACCTTATCTTCCAGTCGGTGCAAAGGCTTTTGCAACAGATAACGTCCATAAGTACGGATCTGGTTGCGTCCGCCGCCTTCCAATACACTCAACACCTGAATCTGGGGGCAATCCGAATAAAAGTATTGCCGGATCCGGCTTTCGAATTCATCGATCAATTCACGGGTTTGTGCCTGCCGTTTTTCTTCTTTATGGCAATTCTCCAGAAAATAAATAAAATCCCGTAATTTTTCCAGGGAATATTTATCCTGAACGATCTTCCTGGAGAACATATCCAGTTTAAACACATTCAACCGTTTCACCGCATCCCCGGTAGTCCCGATCTGTTCGGTCAGAATCTGATTGATCTCTTTCTCGTAGGCTTTGATTTGCAGCTCGATTTTTTCCCGGAATTCTGACAGGAAAGAGGGATTCACATTTTCCAGAATCAACCGCAAGTTCAATTGCGTATTGGCCGGAGAACCCAATTTCTTGGTATGTACCTTATTCAGTGTATGGATAATTCCGTTATGAAAACAGAACACCAGAGAGGTATTGGAACTCCTCGATTCCCGCGAATCGTCGACAATCACCAGACGGGTCAGCAGAGGAAACCATTTTTCACCGGAGAAAGGATTCACCCGCATATGCCGGGCTTTCACCACAAAGACCGAGGTTGTATCCACCCTCATCTGTTCGAACAATTCTTCGGTAGAAGGATTCTCCAACACTTGTACACTATTCTTACCGAATACTTCTCCCCGGAGCAGACTGACCGCTTTATCGGCATTTCCCGAAACCACCGTCGTAATCATACCGTTCAGTCCCTTGAAATTCACCGCCCAACGCATCCGGTTGAGAAAGTCGGCCTTCTCAGCCCCGGTTGTATAATGGGTACTCTGGCCGATCATCTGCTCCAAAGTATCCATCAAATAATTCCAATGCGCTTCGTTCAGGTCACCGGTCACCCCGATCACATCCCGGTATTTCCGCAAATCGCGTACCTGCCCGCCCAATTGTACCTGGGAGATAAACTCGATATGGCTACTGCGCACAGGAGGAGTTCCTACCGAAAAATCATGAGTGTCTTTAATATTTTTCAAGAGAACTCTGGAATCAGGACTTACTGCTTCGGTATCCAGGAACTCATCGATCTTCTTCACAAACTCTCCCCGCCTTCCACTCAATTCGAAAGCTTTGGAAGGATGATGCGGACAAAGCATCAAAGCAACATCCGTATATCCCGGAATATCTTCCCGGAACTTCAACAAATAACGGTTGATCTCCGACTGCTGGACAGCCGGGTCATCGGGTTCTTCAAAACAAAGCTTCACAAAACTGGTCAGATTGTCATAAATATGACGCGGCAAAAAAATCTCTGCCCGTTCCCCTAACGATTCGTAAAGATTCAGTAATTGTCGGGCCTCATTACTCAGAAATGCCCTCGGTTCTCCTTTGATTTTCATTGTATGGTTTTAATTTCTACTCTTTTTTTCATGACAAAACCGGTCAGTTCGAACCTCTTCACTTTTATCGCAAAAAAAAGCCCGCCTTTCAGCGAGCTTCTTTATTCTATTATATTTTCCCCTATGCCAACAGAAGCCCGCAACGTAACTTTACGTTTAAAATTATTGTCCGTCAACTTCATCATTACAGTCATCATAGGTTTCTGTCTTTCATATTTTCAGGTACAATATTAAGAATTAATATACGAAAACCGGCCGGTTTGTTAAAGAAACGTGAAAATTTTAAAGGGAAACGTTTGAGTAAACTTTCCTTCCAACAACTGTATAATATTTAACAATAAAGGACGGAGACGGGGGTACCGGGCTATTTTCCGACAAAAAAGAGAATCGCAATAAAATCCACTTTATCACGATTCTCTCTTCAACCACAAAAACTCAGTCCTGAATCAGGCCATCAATTATTCCCCGGATTTTGTTCCATCAACTTATTGGCATTGATTTCGCTCGAAGGGATCGGATAAATCCGTTTATAAGGCAAATTGGCTTTATACAATTCGGGATCGGCGGCAGTAGCCATTTTTTCAGCCACAGCCCGATTGGTTTCCAGAAGTTGATCCACTCCCATCCGCCAGGTAGCGTACCATTCATGCCCATTCTCGAACCCCATTTCCAGTATCCATTCCTGATAGATCGTCTGTAATATATCAGTCACTCCCGTAATAGCCGGTAATCCATGACCGGAACGTAAAGCATTCAGGGTAGCCAAAGGATCTCCTTTCCCGGTACGGGCTTCACATTCGGCTTTCATCATATAAATCTCTGAATAACGCATCAGGTAAGTGGGCATTGTTCCTTCTGCATTCGAAGCTTTCCGAATCGTCTGCTGAGGTCCGAAAACATCCCCGACTCCATTTTTCAGGATAACCGTTTTCCGGGGATCGTCCCCGACCAGTTCCATAAAAGACTCCGTAGGTCCCCATTTCCCCTCATTATAATACGCCTGTACCCGCGTGGCCTGATATTTCACTTCATCTGTCCCTGCAAATCCCCGGGTATAGATCAGCTCCTGATTAGAAAAATCGGTAAAAACAGCCGAATAGGGGGCCACCAATGCCCGTTCTCCGTCACCGATAAACGTATTGGCAGCCTCTAAAGCCTCACTGTATTTCCCCATATAGAAAAGTACTTTCACTTTAAGAGCCTTGGCAGCCATTTTCGACGCAAAATCCGAAGAAGTAAAATCCGGGGCGTTCGATATAGCATACTCGATATCCTTCAGGATAAAATCATACGTCTGCTGAACCGTCGAACGGGCTTTATAAACATCATCGGAAGTAGGGGGAGTCTCCCGGATGATCATCCCATATTTACTGTCCAATTTATCATATTCCCCGAACATCCTCAACAAATCGAACATATACCACCCCCGCAGAAACCGGATCTCTCCCATCATGGTGGTTTTCCGTCCATCGGTAAACAGATTATCGCTCATTCCTTCCAAAACAGCCAGTAATTTCGTCGACGAATTGATAATCGTATTAAAAGCATCCCAAAAAGGAGTATATGCCGCCCCCACCAGATTCAGTTCCGGCAAACGGTTTTCGATATAATAGATACTCACAACCACGCCGGGATTGTCGTTTCTTTGCAAAATACCGGCAGTCATTGCATGATTTCCGATCGACATATAAGACTCATACCCGATCTGTTCACCATAAATACCGGTCAAAGCGGTTTCTGCCGACTTTTCATCCGTAATCGCATTATCAGGAGTCAGATTATGCGGAGGCTCCTGGTTCAGGACGTCCGTAATCTGGCAGGAAAACAGCAGACTACCGACCATCAAAAGGATAAATATCTTTTTCATAAGCATTCGTGCTAATAATTAAAAATTAAGTCGTAACCCGATTGTATAAGAACGGACACCCGGATAAATATCACTATCGTAATTTCCTCCGTAGTTAGCCGTAGCACTACCTACCGTCGCCGGATCGATTCCCGGATAGCGGGTGATAGTGAAAAGATTGGCGATAGCGAAATATACCTGTCCCCCTTTGTAATACCTGGCATCCCACAATACCGGCAAATTGTACTGGATCCGCAAATGCGACAGCTTCAAATAAGAAGCTTTGTGTACTTCCAGATTATTCGTCGCCGGAACCGGATCGTCGACATACAAAGCCGGTAAACGGGAAGACGTATTCTGTTCGGACCAACGGTTGTAAAGGTTATAATCGATCAGGTTGTTCAACGAACCGGAAATATTTTGCAAAGTATTGTTATACAAGCGTTCTGCACCTACCGAATAATTGAACATCAGATACAGGGATAAATCTTTCCAGGACACATTGGAAGAAAATCCCCCCTGAAATTTCGGTTCCGGATTAGCAATGATGACCCGGTCTTTCACGCTGATATGCCCGTCTCCATTCACATCCCGGTAAATAATCTGTCCCGGTTTGGTCTCGCTGCTATAATAATAAGTGGCAGTCCCGTTACTCAGCTCCTGTGCCTTTTTATTATATTCCTCGATCTGTGTCCAGGACTGGAATATACCGTCGGTCTGGTACCCCAGAACAGCTCCCACCGGATGTCCTTCGGCCAGTACTTCGGTACCGCTTCCCTGTACCACACCTTTACCGGCCCAATCCTGTGCCCCTTCGGATACCAAAGATTTCACCTTATTGCGGTTAACGGCCAGATTAAAAGTAACGTCCCATTTCACCTCCGTCTCCCTGAAAATTTTTGCATCGACGATCCACTCGAATCCCTTATTCTGTACCCGTCCGACATTTTTATACATCCCGCTGAAGGGTTGCAGTGAAGTCGGAAAATCGATATACCACAACAGGTCGTTGGTGTTCTTATAATACCAGCCGATAGATCCGCTCAACCGGTAATCCAGCAAAGCATAATCGACAGCGATATCGAATTGCTTGGTCCGTTCCCAGCGCAGATCGTTATTTCCCAGGGTTGTCGGGATAATTCCCGGTTTTCCCAGAAAATCGTTCGGGCCATAAAGATCCTTATTGTTATAATTACCGATATTCTGTGTTCCCGTCACTCCGGCCGAAAGCCTTAATTTCAATTCGTTCACTTCTTCAATATCCTTCATGAAAGGTTCCTGATCGATTTTCCAGGCAAAAGCCCCCGAGGGGAAAAAACCGTATTTATTGTGCGAACCGAATTTCGACGAACCGTCGAAACGAGCCGTAAAAGTGAAAAGATATTTTTCCATCAATTGGTAGTTAAACCGTCCGAAGACCGAAATCAGTCCGTTTCCGGACGAATTCCCGCTTACATCGTAAGGAGTTGTAGCACTACTCAGGTTATTCAAGATTTTGTCCATCGGAAAATCGACACCGGTAGCACTGAAATCACCAGCCTTGTAACGCTCGAACGAGACTCCGAACAAAGCATCCAAAGCATGTATTTCCTTAAATGTCCCCTCATATTTCAATGTATTATCCCAAAGGGTACGTACCGATTCGTTACTTCCCCGTACAGCTTTACCGGTATAATTGTTATAATAATTACCTTCCTGTAAAAAACTGGGATAATATTGGTGGGTGAAATTAAAGTTCTTAGCTACAGAGAAAGTTGAACGAAAACGAAGTCCCGGAATAATCTGGGCCTCTCCGAATACCGTCCCATTAAACCGATAAACATCGTTCCGGTTGGTAATCTTCGTTTTGGCCACCGGATTATCTGTCGTACCGATCTTATAATAACTACCGTCCTCTGCATAAACCGGGACATCCGGACGAAACTGTTTGATCTGCCACAACCCTTGTCCTTCCTGGGATTGATCGGTATACGCCAAACTTACATTGGTACCGAATTTCAATACCGAAGTCACATCCCAGTCCAGGTTGATCCGCCCGGTATACCGTTTCAGGTCATCCCCTTTCAATACTCCATTTTGGAAACTCATCCCGAAGGAAGTAAAATATTTCAGTCTTGAACTTCCTCCCCTCACCGAAAGCTCCACACTGTTCGTTGAAGCTTTCTGTGACAATAGTTTATACCAATCTGTATCGGCATCCTTCAGGATAGTCCCTTCTTTAATACTCAAAGCCGTTTCATTGGTCGGATCCACTTTTAACGTATTGATTGCAGCATCCATCATGACATTCCGGAATTCATTCGCATTCAATATGCTGAAATTCTCTATCTGGGTATCGAAATTGGTAAAATACTTCAGATTCAGCTGAGGCTTTTCATTCTGTATCCCCCGTTTGGTTGTAATCAATACCACGCCATTAGCGGCCCTCGACCCATAAATAGCCGCTGCCGAAGCATCCTTCAATATATCGATCGACTGAATATCGTCCGGGTTTATGGCGATCATATCGGCTTGTTCGGCCGGAATACCGTCGATCACATACAAAGGTTCATTGGTACCTTCCAACGAAGTGGATCCCCTCACCCGGATCTTCACCGGTTCACCGGGTTTCGCCGAAGCCATAGACACCTGAACCCCCGGCGCTTTCCCCTGCAAGGCAGAAGCGACATTCATCACCGGTTCCTTTTCCAGATCAGCAGCCCCGACAGAAGATACCGAACCGGTTAAATCCCTGAGCCGGGTAGTACCGTACCCGACCACCACAACCTCGTCCAGCTTCCTGGCTTCCGGCTTTAAAGTAAAATTATAAACCCCGATTCCCGGCATAATCGTCTTCTCCGCCTCTGAATAACCGATAAATGAAGCACTCAACGTCTTCGCCTCAGGGTTTATCCGCAAGGTATAATCTCCGTTGACATCGGTAGCCACTCCTACCATAGTCCCCTTTATCCAAACATTCGCCCCCACAATCGGAGCTCCGTTCTCATCCGTTACCTTACCGTGAACAACCCGCAACGTTTCCGCATTCTGTTGTTTGTCCCTACTGCCCGGAACCCTAGCCACCGACTGTCCGGGAAGCAATAAAAGCCATACCATTCCGAAAGCTACAGATAGCCATATCGACCAACCTCCGTGTCTTCCTTTCAAAACCGTTTTCTCCATTTCTTGTCTCATAAATTTTCCAGGTTAGAAAGATTCGTTTTTTCACTAGTATTCGCATTTTTTATCAATAAGGTTTGGAAAATCATCAACAAAAAAATTCCCTTATCCGTCACCACCCGCACCAGTCCTGTACGAACACCGTCAAATAAACCAATTTCCACGACATACAGACACCAAGGAATATTATGTGATTTGCATAATTCAAATAATATAATTATATTTGTATAAAAATGGAGTTATGAGGAAAATAGTGAACCCTTTTATTGTGACGGGGAAAATCGATCCGGCCTATTTTTGTGATCGGGAAGAAGAATCGGCCCGTTTGATCCGGTCGTTGGATAACGGGAATAATTTGGTGATTATTTCCCCGAGAAGGATGGGAAAGACGGGATTAATTCAGTTTTGTTATGAAAAACCAGAATGGAAAAAAACGTATTACACTTTTTTCATCGACATCTTACATACTTCCAGTCTGAGGGAGTTTACTTATACGCTGGGGAAAGAGATTTATGAAACGTTGCTGCCCCGGAGTAAAAGAATGACTCAACTTTTTATGCAGACACTGAAATCAATTAGCGGGAAATTCGGTTTCGATCCGCTGTCGAATACCCCGACTTTTAGTTTGGAGTTAGGGGATATCGACCGACCCGAATATACGTTGGATGAAATTTTCGTTTATCTTGCCAAAGCCGATAAACCCTGTATTATTGCCATCGACGAATTTCAGCAGATCGCTAAATATCCGGAAAAGAATATCGAGGCTTTGTTGCGGACACATATTCAAAAAATAAATAATTGCCATTTCATTTTTGCAGGAAGTGAACGGCATATGATGCAAAATATGTTCGTATCTGCTTCACGTCCATTTTACCATAGTGCAGATATGCTCGAACTAAGTGCTATCCCCGACGAGAAATATATTCCCTTCATTGTCGGTAATTTCAATAAATTCGGAAAATCTATTTCCGAGGACACGGCCAAACGGGTATACGCTTTGTTTCAGGGGCATACTTATTATATTCAAAAAACTTTTAATGAAGGTTTTGCAGATACTGAAAACAATAAGGAGTGTACGATTAGTATTCTTCAACAAAGTATCGATAGGCTACTAAGTGACAACGACACCATATTCCGGGAAATCCTTTCCAATATACCGGAACGTCAGAAAGAAGTGTTGTACGCCATTGCAAAAGATGGAGAAGCCCGTCAAGTCACTTCTTCTGCTTTTATTAAACGTCATCGGCTGGCTTCGGCCAGTGCTGTACAATCGGCTATAAAGAAGTTGCTGGATAAAGATTTTATCACAGAAATCAATAAGACGTATTCTCTCACAGACCGTCTTTTTGCTTTGTGGATAAAAACGGTTTACGGAACCGGTTTCCGGTTATAAACAAAACTTCCCTGATCTTTTGAAATCAGGGAAGTTGGAAGTGAATTAGGGGCACCTCTATCGGTTAGCAGAATTACAAAAGTGACAAAGGTTACAGAAGTCAGACTGAACCACTGTAACCTTTGTCACTTTTGAAACCGTAATAATTCTTTTAATCAATCGGTTTCAATTTCTAAATTTCTGAATTTGTTATTTTATTATCCCTTGACGCAGTTTCTTGTTCGATTTTTTGAATGAAATCAGATTTCACTTCCTGCAAATTTTTTCCTCCATAGGTCAGGGATTTTTCACCGACCCGCACAATACCGAAAATCATCTTTTCTTCCTCGTCATACTCCTCATAACCCTGATAACCTTTGTATTTCAAACCGCATAAGAAATCAAGCAAATAGGCAAAACGGCCTTGACGTGCCGCCCGGTATGGCCGGACCACAAAACCTCTACCCGGGGAGAAACTCATCAACTGCTCGCTACCGTCCGGTACAAGCAGGACAAACTGATTTTCACCACAAACCTCATCGTATGCCTTCATCGTCACCACCAGCCCATCGTTCCACATGCCCAGGACATACATCTCGAAAGCCCCCAGATCCGCGGTCGCCTGAACGGTATCCGAGACATCACAAACCAGGGTATAATTCCCCAGGCAAAAACGATCATAACAAACCGAAAACTCTTTCATTGCCGATCATTACTTATTTAATTTTTCTACAAAGCTCGCCGGAATATTAACCATGGCACACCCCAGCATATCGATACGTACCAACACCTTCGTCACTCCCTTGTGTCTGATCAGTTCACCTTCCATCCCCCTCAGCGAACCTTTCACCACCCTGACCAAATCACCGGCCTTTATATTTTCATTGGTCATTTCCACTGCCTCTTCCGAGAAATCCAGCAAAAAACGGAAGTCCTCCATCTGCTTATCCGGAATCACAGCAGCCCCCGCCTCTCCCTTCAGCCTCAGAAAAGCCACCACCCCCTTCGTCTGCAGCACCTTCACCTGCTCCTGACGGCTCACCCGCACAAAAACCAACCCCGCAATCACCGGCACCACCACCCGCGACTTCCGGTACGTCCACTGCCTCAACACCGTCTGTACCGGCAAAAAACACTCCACACCCAGCTCCTCCAACCGGTCACGCACCTTCTTCTCCGCACGGGAGGCGGTGAAGACAGCGTGCCAATGAACCGTTTCCGTTTTTTGCCTATCTATTGCCATACATCCTTTCATAGTATCCCTGATAATCTCCGCTCGTCACCTGATCCAGCCACTCCTGATTATCCAGATACCATTTCACCGTTTTCTCTATACCCTCCTCGAACTGTAAAGAAGGTTCCCAGCCCAATTCATTTTTCAGTTTCGTCGAATCGATAGCATAGCGCAAATCATGTCCGGCCCGGTCTGTCACGTATGTGATCAGCTTCTCCGATGCTCCTTCAGGGCGTCCCAGTAAGCGATCTACCGTCTTGATCAGAACCCGGATCAAATCGATATTTTTCCATTCGTTAAAGCCACCGATATTATATGTTTCGGCAACCTTTCCATTATGGAAAATAAGATCGATGGCCCGGGCATGATCCACCACATACAACCAGTCACGCACATTTTCCCCCTTTCCGTAAACGGGCAAAGGTTTATTGTGACGGATATTATTGATAAACAAAGGGATTAGCTTTTCCGGGAATTGGTAAGGACCGTAGTTATTACTGCAATTGGTTACAAGGGTAGGCATACCGAAAGTATCGTGAAAGGCCCTCACGAAATGATCGGAAGAAGCTTTCGAAGCCGAGTAGGGGGAATGCGGATCATATTTCGTTGTCTCCGTAAAAAAGGTGCCGTCAAACTTCAGGGCCCCGTACACCTCATCGGTAGAGATATGATAGAAACGTTTCCCGTCATATTGTCCGTCCCAGCTTACTTTAGCGGCTTGCAACAAAGACAGGGTCCCCATCACATTCGTCTGAGCAAAGGTAAACGGATCTTTGATCGAGCGGTCTACATGGCTTTCCGCTGCCAGATGGATCACTCCGTCGATACTGTGCTGCCGGAACAATTCCAGTATCTTTTCAAAATCACAGATATCTGCTTTTACAAAAGTATAATTCGGCTGCTGTTCGATGTCTGCCAGATTGGCCAGATTCCCCGCATAAGTCAGCTTATCCAGATTAATGATATGATATTCCGGATATTTCGTCACAAACAGACGCACCACGTGCGAACCGATAAACCCGGCCCCTCCGGTAATCAGTATATTTCTTTTAAATTCCATCATATTTTGTCTAATTCATGATTACATTTTACCAGTGAATCCCTCCGGTAAGGAATCACATAATCAAAATCCTTTTTTACTTTGGTTTTATCCAATACAGAAAATGCAGGCTTTTTTACCTTACTCGGAAACTCATCCGAATGACAAGACCGAATGTCACATATAGCAGCACAATTCACGACAATCGAAATGCGATACTCCGTCATACACCTACGGATAGCGTCCAAATCCGTAATATCCAGCTCTGCCACATCTGTAAAAACATACATGTTTTCAGCATCCTGCTCAGCTAGCCGCTGCATCTCATTGCCCAGTGGCCCATGAGCTCCGGTCACCAATATATTACTCATAAAGACCGGTATTATAGTCGAACAACCACTCAGCCTCTTTCAGCCGGGGATGGTGTTTATCTTTTTCGGAAAGGATCACTTTCGAGGCAGGAAGCCGCCAGTCAATCGCCAGATCCGGATCGTCCCACGCCAGTGCCCCTTCACTCTCCGGAGCATAAAAGTTATCACACTTATATTGAAATATCACTTCCTCACTCAACACACTAAAACCATGTGCAAAGCCTCTGGGGATAAAGAATTGGCGATGATTTTCTTCTGTAAGCTCTACAGCTACATGCTGTCCGAAAGT
>ENA-ORUI01000447-ORUI01000447.1-human-gut-metagenome-genome-assembly--contig:-NODE-447-length-52720-cov-12.553631_pt1 | contig 52720 bp, 48 predicted proteins | sample MGYA00242078_ERZ509205 | MGnify/ENA primary metagenome ERZ509205 (study PRJEB26280, sample SAMEA2338828) | human gut metagenome | biome: human gut; feature: human-associated habitat; material: faeces... | reverse complement strand
AAAAACCGTGATTTGTGAGCAAGCTCCCAATCACGGTTCTTATTTTGCCTATGCGCGGCTCATTGCTCGCGTAACTTTCAATCTAGTTACCGCATTCTACACTGATCTTATTGAAGATTCCCATAATCTCTTCCGTGTTAATGCTCTTTTTCTCTTCACCAGCCTTATCCAGGATAGCTTTTCCTTCATGCATCATGATCAGGCGGTTGCCATACTCTACGGCATAGCGGAGGTTATGAGTGACCATAATGGTGGTCACTTTCTTCTCTTTCACGACCTGGTCGGTGAGTTCCATGATGATCTCCGCGGTCTTGGGATCCAGCGCTGCGGTATGCTCATCCAGGATCAAGAAATCAATCGGTGTCATGGTCGCCATGAGCAGTGCCAGCGCCTGTCTCTGTCCTCCAGAGAGCGAACCGACCTGCACGCCCATCTTATCCTCCAGACCTAAATTCAGAGGTCGTAACATCTCACGATAAGTTTCCAGTTTTGCCTTATTTACACCACGTCCCAGATTATACGGCTTGCCCTTATTCTCCGCAATGGACATGTTCTCCAGGATCGTCATACTGGGGCAGGTCCCCTTGGAGGGATCCTGATACACTCTGCCGATCCGGCGCTGACGGATATAATCCTTCTGTTTTGTAATATCTTCTCCGTTGATCAGGATCTTGCCGCTGTCCACCGCAATACTTCCGCAGATGATGTTCAGCATGGAAGTCTTACCGGAACCATTACTTCCTACGACAGATACGAATTCTCCGTCCTTTACCGTAAGATTGAAATCCTTGAACAGACACAGCTCGTTGACCGAGCCGGGATTGTAATTTTTATTGATATTGATAAGCTCTAGCATGATTTCACCTTCTTTCTGTCCATGCTGATCACGAGAATGATCAGGAACAGGACTGCTGTGATCAGCTTGATGGCGTTGGGGCTGATGCCTGCGAACATGGCAACTGCCACACATGCCTTATAGAGAATGGATCCTACCACTACACTACTGGTCACACGGAAGAATGTTACCTTCTTGAACAGACTGGTGCCGATGATGACGCTGGCAAGACCAATGACTACCGCACCGGTTCCGATGGAAATCTCAAAGCTTCTCTGCTGCTGTGCATAGATACAGCCGCTTAAGGATACCAGGCCGTTGGCAATAGACAGACCCACGATCTTCACCAGTCCCTTGTCCACACCGAGGCTGGTAACGATGGTATCATTGTCACCTACGGCACGAAGTAAAAATCCGGACTTGGTGCTCATGTACCAGTCTAACAGATATTTTGCTACCATGGTGATCAGGAAAATAATGATCACATTTTTGAAATTTACCAAAAAGCCCGGGGTAATACTATTCACAAAGCTGTTGTTGAAAATATTTTCCTTATCAAAAATAGCTACATAGCCGGAGCCTGCCACCCACAGATTGATGGTATACAGACCGGTCATCATGATGATACCGGAGAGCAGGTCTCTGACTTTTAATTTCACATGGATCAATCCGGTACAGATTCCCACCAGTGCTCCGCCGAGGAACGCAATAGGAAGTGTGAGAATCGCCGGTACGCCGAAGCCGTTGATCAGACGCACAGTGATGGCAGCCCCAAAGGGGAAGCTGCCATCGACCGTGAGATCCGGAAAATCCAGTATTTTATAGGTAATGTAAACACCCAGTGCCAGGATGCCGTAGATCATTCCTTGTTCCAGTACGCTTAATAATAGTGCCATAAAAACCTCCTATTGTACCACGATCTCATCAAAGGACTGGTAAGCATCAGTCTTGTAGTTCTCAGGTAATTCCAGACCGATCTTCTCTGCTGCTGCGAAGTTCACATACAGTCTGGGCTCGGAGATCACTTCGAAGTTCAGTTCAGAAGCCTTTGCCTCTCCCTTCAGGACTTTCGCTGCCATCTTACCGGTCTGCTTGCCAAGCTCGATATATTCCAGACCCATGGATGCCACGCAGCCTGCCTTAACCTGCTCTACCTCAGAACCGAATACCGGGATGCCTGCTTTATTCGCTTCATCCAGTACGGTCTGCAATGCACTTACTACGGTATTATCGGTCAGGTTGGTAATGCAGTCTACCTTGGATGCGACATCCGCTGCTGCCAGAGCCACCTCAGACATTGCGGTAACACCGCTGTCCACGATCTCAAATCCGTAGTTGCCTGCCAGAGCCTTGTACTCTGCGATGGTGCTGATGGAGTTTGCTTCGCTGGTGGTGTAGATGATACCGATGGTCTTCGCTTCGGGAAGTACCTCACGGATCATTTTTAACTGTGCATCTACTGCTAATGCATCGGAAGTACCTGTGATGTTGCCTACGGGAGTACCGTCTTCATTGGCAAGACCCGCTTCCACAGGATCGGATACTGCGGTGTAGATCACGGGAATATCTGTATTCATTGTAGCATTATATGCTGCCATGGCGCAAGGAGTTGCGATGGCACAGATCATATCTACTTTCTTACTTACGAAATTGCTGGCTGTCATGGCGGAGGTTCCGTTGTCTGCCTGTGCATTGACATATTCAATCGTCAGGTTCTCGCCCTCTACGATGCCTTCCTCGGCAAGTCCCTGTAAAAATCCTTCACGACAGTTATCCAAAGATCCGTGTACGGCGTACTGCATAATACCGATGGTGTAGTTATCCTTGCTTCCTGTGCTGCCACATCCGGTGAGGGCACCCATTGCCATAACTGCGGTTAATACTGCTGCTAAAATTCTCTTCTTCATAATCTTATTCCTCTCTTTCTGCGTATCCACGCAATTGAAATTAGTTTGCTCATAAGATTACTGAACCCCGAATAAAAAAACCGCCCCAAATGTATATTCCTATACATTTGAGACGGTAATAAGCTCCTGCTCATCATCGTGGTGCCACTCAATTTGACAATTCCTTACGAATTATGTCCACTTTTCTCTGGATACTATCATATCCATCGGCTTGATAACGGGTCCGAATCCCGCTGACGCCTAAAACTGATCTGTTCTCGGGCCAGCCTCGGAAGTCCATTCGGCGAAAGTTCCTTTACCGTGATCCCACCATCCACGGCTCTCTGTAAAATTCCCTAAGGCTTACTACTCTTCCTCACAGGTTTGGTAAACTTATGAATGTTGTTTATGTGTCTAAGAATAATCTTTCTTTTCTGTTTTGTCAATACTGTTTTTAGAAAATTTGTAAATTTGCGAAATAGTCCTGTTTCCTCACGTTTCCTTACGAATTCCGCAAAACAGATATTTTCTGATTGCGAAAAGTCCTGCGATCGCTCCTACACCGATAATTGTTTCTGTTGTCGACAAATGTTCCACAATCATTTGTCTGGATATCGCAAACAACAGAATCTCTATGATTGTCTCCGGCGTGTGGGTATAGAGCATTTTTACAAACTCGATCCCGATTGCCAGCGTCATCGCACTTTCCACATAATACATGACTTCCATCTGCTGCGACCACAGCTGTGGCACGCTCTGTGTGATGAGACGCACGGTCAGCGCAACCACCACCAACAGCAAAAATACTGACAATACCAGTTCTACATAGGACGTCATTTTCTGCATGATTTTTTGTAATGTCATTTTCTTATTCTTCCCTCTCTGTGTTCAGTCTTTGCAAAAAGTCTTAGTTATCAGGGCTTTAATAGAACGGGAACATCAAAGGCATGAGAAAAATGGTCATCATTGCAAGGATCAATGCCAACGGGGCTCCACATTTCAGATAATCTTTAAAAGTGTATCCACCCGGTTCCATGATCATGATCTGGCATGGTGCAGCCATAGGAGTCATGATGGAAATACAGCTTGCAGTAAGAACTCCAACTACTGCAGCCCGCGGATCTATTCCCATCTTAAGACATGCCGAAGTAACCAGTGGAATGAAAATAGTCAATGTCGCCAGATTCGACATAACCTGTGTAAGCAGAAACGGAATCGTAAAAAATACCGCCATCATAACATACGGATTTGTGGTATCGCCTACCATCTTAATCATATAATCCGCCACCAGGTCGCCAACACCGGTTACTTTAATGGCATCGGAAAGGGTTAATACTCCGGCAAACAGAAAAATGGTCGGCTGATGAATCGCTCCTAATGCTTCTTTTTCAGAGAGCACACCTGTAAGCACCAGCAGAACAGCTCCTATACATGCAATCAGGTACATTTTGATACCTATTATATTTTCAAAAAGCATTAAGATAATTGTTGTAAGAACAATAATCAATGCAATTTTTTCTTTCAATGGACTTAATTTTGTCGAATTTTCCATGTTATGTATATTATCATCAAACTTACTGTTATCTATATCCGGCATCAATTTATGTCCGAGGAATACCATATAAGCAATGGCCACAATCAGCAGTGGAATCCTTGCAATCGTAAAGTCCCATACCTGTAAAGAATGAGGAGCCCCGCCTTTCATCATGATATCATTCCAGGTCATATTACTCGCACCCTGTCCGAGAAAAGTCATGGAAGTGGCAATGTTTGCACAGGCCATGGCCGGGAACAAAAGCTTGCTGCGGCTGGTTCCGATATCATTGGCAATTTCAATCAGAAGCGGAATCATAATAGCAGCTGTGGCAGTCGCATTTGTAATGCAGGCCAGCAGTGCTGCAGCCAGACAGGATAACAAAATCAGCATACGTGGATTCTCTTTATAACGAATTACAAGATTCTGCGCATGATCGATCAGCTTTGTCTTAGTAAGTCCTGCACCAATGACAAACATGGCAACAAACATGATAACGTTTGTATTGATAAATCCGCTGAATGCCTCTGCCGGAGTTCTGATTCCGGTAAGGACAAGTGCAAGGATAATTCCGGAGGAAATGACAGAAAAAGGAACTTTACCAGTTGCAAATGCGATAATCGTTATCAATAGAATAATTAATGTAATATGCATAGATGTCATATTTGTCTCCCTTTATCTTTACTCCAACAAAGAGCTGTAATTGCCATATTTTTAAATACAACAATCCAGCTCTCAGAATAATATTAACTAGTTATTCTTTTTGCTTATTTGATAAAGCCAACCTGCTTGCTGATGATCTCGATCTGTTCGTCCTTTTTCTTGTTGTATTCCACTTTCTTCTCTTCAAAGTAGTTTTTGCCATAAGAGTCAATGGACACGATCAACGGTCCGAACTCTTTTACATGACAATGCCACAGGGTCTCAGGCATTCCCAGATCTTTCCACTGTGCTTCTACGATTTCTTCTACCTCAACAGCTGCCACTACGGCATTACCGGCAGGAAATACGCAATGGATCGCGCCGAAATCTTTGCAGGCTCTCTCGGTATTTTCCTTCATACCACCTTTTCCAACGATAACACGGACACCGGTGGTCTCTACGAATTCATATTCAAATTTTTCCATTCTCATGGAAGTGGTGGGACCTACGGATACCATTTCGTATTTTTCATCTCCCAGAGGGCGGATGATGGGACCTGCATGCAGAATTGCTGCATCTCTGACGTCCACGGGGATCTCTCTGCCTTCCTCTACGACACGACGGTGTGCCACGTCACGACAAGTTGTGATGTCACCTGTCAGGTATACGATGTCACCGATATGAATATCTTTCAGATCCTCTGCGGATACGGGTGTTACCAGAATTTTCTTACCATCTTTTATTTCTACTGCCATTGTTGTTCTCTCCCTTCTGAATTAGTTCTCTTCCTTGTATTCGAATCCCGTGTGGGTATCTACGGTAAAGTTCAGGTCTTTATCAAATACGATATGACCTCTTCTGTGGCTCCAGCAGCCAACGTTTACAGCGACACCGATAGCGGACGGATGACGTGCGGTATTCTCAATATTGACGCCCATGACAGAATAGTGACCGCCCATACCCTGAGGTCCGAGACCGATGGCATTGATACCATCTTCCAACAGCTTCTCCATCTTGGCTGCGTTGGCATTATCATTATGGGAACCGACAGGTCTCATCAGTGCTTTCTTCGAATTCAGCGCTGCGGTCTCTACGGAAGTACCTACGCCGACACCTACCAGCAGGGGAGGGCAGGCATTTAATCCATAAGTAGTCATACGATCCAACACGAATTTGGTCACACCTTCATAACCTTCACCGGGCATCAGAACCGTGGCATTACCGGGAAGTGTGCATCCACCACCGGCCATATAGGTGTAGATTTCACACTGATCGGAGTTGGGAACGATATCCCACCATACGGTAGGTGTTCCTTTTCCTACGTTTTTACCGGTATTATACTCATCGAAGGTTTCTACGGAATTGTGACGTAACGGAGTGGCAAACGTAGCCTGTACCACGGCATCCTTCAGCAATGCCTCCAGATTATCGATGAGAGGGAACTTTGTACCGCATTTTACCCAGAACTGCAATACGCCGGTATCCTGACAGGAAGGACGGTTCAGCTTCAGAGCCAGTTCCTGGTTTCGGAACATGGTATCGTAGATAACCTTGGTCATAGGAGTATCCTCTTTGTCTCTCAGTTCCTGCAATTTTGCAATGACATCATCCGGCAGCTTCTTCGCAGTAAATCCTACGAACTGCGCCATAATATCTGTCAGTTTTTTTACCTGTACTTCATTTGACATATTTTTTTCCTCCAAATTATCATTTATTTAAATATAAAATATTTAGCATATTATTATGGATAATAATTTTACCCTTACGGATAATAGTTTTACCCTTACGGATAATAGTTTTACCCTTACGGGTAAAATGGAAAGGCAATCGGCAGTATGATCATGCTGACTACGGTAGCAATAGCGATCAACGGCATTCCGGCTTTTACATAATCAATAAATTTATAATTGCCGGCACCTAACACCATTGTATTAGCAGGCATACCAATGGGTGTTGCATAGGCACATGACCCTCCGATGACACATGCCATCAGAACCGCTCTGGGATCTGCTCCCATCCCCTGTGCAATTGAGACACAGATTGGTGCCATGAGTGCTGTGGTTGCAGTATTTGACATGAAGTTCGTCATGATACAGCACAGAATAAATACCACGAAAGTAAACAGTACCGGGGACGGATTTGCTCCTAATGCTCCAATCACCTTGTCTGCGATCATTTCTCCTGCACCGGTAACTTCCAGTGCCTTTGCCAGAGATAAGGTACCTCCGAACAGGAAAATGGTCTTCAGATCAATGGATTTCAGAGCATCCTTTTCAGAAATAACTCCGGTAAGGATCAGCAGAATTGCGCCTACACAACCTGTGATACAAAGTTTTACGCCAATCTCTTCCTCAAAGATCATACCGATCAGTGTAACGATCAGAATCACCAAGGACAATACCTTTTTCCACTTTGGAACCTTGCTGAAATCCTTTGTTTCATCAAAGATGGAACCTTCAATATCCACGGTATCATGATGTGGCAAGATGTTAAATCCGATGGTTGCATAAAAGAGAATGCCTGCAATCAGGATAGGCAGACCTACAATTGCATACTCGAAGAATCCGAATTTCAATCCCAGTGGTTCCAGTGCAGATTGTGCGATCATATTGCCGGGAGCTCCAATCAGGGATAGATTCCCTCCCATTGCTGCGGCAAATACCAACGGCATTAGAAGCCTGGATCTCTTATAGCCCGATTTTGCTGCAATTCCGATGACCACTGGGATCAAAACCGCTGCCGTACCGGTGTTGGAGAGAAATCCACTCATGCCTCCCACAATCACCATGATGGCCACGATCAGACCTCGCTCTGTTTTTGCAAACTTTGTTACCAGACTGCCGATCTCATTGGCCATGCCGGTCTCAAACAGTGCGCCGCCCACGATGAACATAGCAACAAACAGAATCACGTTACTGTTGATAAATCCACTAAAAGCATCACCTACGCTAAGGACACCGGTAACCACAAGCCCGATGCAGACGACCATAGATGTCAATCCCAAAGGAATCTTCTCTGTGACAAACAGGAGAATGGCAAATGCCAGAAAAATTAGTGTAATGGTTGCAGGACTCATAAAATACCTCCCAATCTCTCTTCTGCTGGTAAAAAGTGACATGGCCGTGTCTGTTTTCTTTGTATCTACAATATATCTCTTTTTTAGTATAATGTACATTTCATATACTTGACGTCAGCATAGTTTTAAACTATGCTGAATTCGTGAAGTTATTTTCCGAAGAACGGAGGTTTTCTATTATGACTCTGACGCAACTGGAGTATTTTTGTATGGTATGCCGTTATCACAGTATTACAAGAGCTGCGGATGCCCTCTACGTCTCACAGCCCACAATATCCACCTCAATTCGTGATCTCGAAAAGGAATTTCATTTAAAGCTTTTTAATCATGGAAAAAACAGAATTTCTCTCACCAAAGACGGAGAGGCCTTTTATCAGAAAGCAGAATATATCTTAAGACAGACACAGGAACTCTACTCAGATTTTTCAAATATTGAAGAAAACCGCCATCCGCTGCGGATCGGAATTCCTCCTATGATCAGTACCGTATTTTTCCCAAGGGTTACGGATCAGTTTCAGGAACAGTACAATATTCCGATCCAGCTTCTGGAATATGGTTCTATCCGCGCCCGCACTCTGGTAGATAACGAGCAATTAGATGTAGCAATGGCAAATATGGATTTTTATAATCTGGATAAGTACAATAGTTACGTCATGATGGAAGATCGTTATGTCTATTGCGTCTCCAGAACCCATCGGTATGCCGGTGAAAAAGGAATCACCATGGAAATGTTAAAAGATGAACCCATTATTTTATTTAATACAGATTCTGTCCAGACACAGACTGTAATCACACGACTGCGTTCTGCGGGAATTACACCAAATGTCCATATGTATTGCAGCCAGTTAGTCACTGTCCTCAATTTTGTCCGCGGTGGTAAATGTGGTGCTTTTCTATATTCCTCTCTTGCTGCCAATCCAAGAGATTTTGTAGAAATTCCTATTACCCCGGAGATTACCAGCAAATTTGGAATTATATGGAAGAAAGGAATCTTTGTGCCTGACCAGCTGACCAAATTTGTAAATTTTGTAAAGGACTTTGATGTAACCCCCTATTTGCCCAAGTTTTCTTAACTTAATAATGGATTTTATACTGCTCATATCCGGCAGTTTTCTTCATTGTTCCTTTGATATTTCATTCTTTCTCTCCAATTTTACTTTGTCTCCGGCAGCGTGATCACCACCTTGAACAGGTCACCGTCCGTAACGATCTCCATATCGCCCTTCTGCAGCTCCGTCAGGCTCTTGGCAATGGACAATCCCAGTCCGTTGCCCTCCATATGGCGGGATCTGTCCCCTCTGGTGAACCGCTCTTCCAGCTCCTCCGGTGACATCTCCAGCGGGTAGGCCGACATGTTCCGGAAAATGATGTTCGCATTCTGTCCGTCATGCTCTACATTCAGATAGACACGGCTTCCTGCCTGGGCATATTTGTAAATATTGTTTAACAGATTGTCGAACACCCTCCACAGATGTCTGCCATCCGCCATGACCTTCACGGTCTCCTCCGGCTGTTTTACGATGGTCTCCAGCTTTTTTTCAGAAAAGCGCTGCTCGTATTCCCCCACCGCCTGTGACAACAATACCGACACATCGCAGACCTCCGGATGGACCTCCAGATTGCCGGTGGTAGCTTTGGATGCCTCTAACAGATCATCCAGTAGCTTTTTCAACTTCTGGGACTGACGCAGCAGGACCTCGGCATACTCCGATATATGCTGTTCTCTCTCCTGTGCAGTCTCTGTACCGGCACCGTCTCCGGTATCCTTCACATCACCGGACACTTCTTTTCCGATGAGATCCGCATAATTGATAATGGAAGTCAGCGGGGTCTTTATGTCATGGGACACATTCGTGATCAGCTCCGTCTTCAGATGTTCACTCTTCATCCTCTGCTCCACGGCTGCGGAAATTCCCTCGCCGATGCGGTTCAGATTCTCTCCGTGCTCCTTGAAAGACAATACCATATGGGAGGTATCCAGCTTATAATTCAGATCTCCGTTCGCCAATGCTTCACTGCCCTCCTGCAGTTCTTTGCACATCAATGCCACAAAAGTAATCGCACCGCACAGAATAAATTTCTCTATGGCCCAGAAAAAGAGTAATACATCTGTATTATTATAAAACAGCATTAAACCGAAAAACTCTGCCACGCAGACTGCAAGGCACAAAAGTGCTGTTCTCCATACCATAGGAATCCCAAGGATCAATTTCACAATACCGCGGAAAACTCTCTTGCAGAATCTTCCGAAGAACCGGAACACTCTATACAGGATCGTATTCTGCCACCATTTACCCATTTTCAGGCGGATGGCCAGCTCCATGAAATACAGGGTGCACCATATCACCTCTGCGGCAAACAGTACCACCAGCACGATCAGATTGATCATACTTTGGTTCATACCGATCCATCCAAAAGCCAGGTACAGACCGGTAAAAGCTCCAATGGCAACGACCACTGTATACACATCCAGGTGGATCTCATGGATCGCACTGGGGGTAATACCCTCCCTGCCATTCTTATGTCCGGCACTGCACAACAGGAAGATAAAGCATAATAATGCCAGTATCGTTCCCACACAGCATACTACAGGGATCACATTCCGGTTATCATAAAACTGCTCTGCCTGATGATAGATCAGGGCGTATTCATCTTCCTTTGGCAGGCTGGGATTCACTGTCAGGGTAACCACAATACGCAGGTCGCGTTCTGCTAATGTTTTCTCTGCATCCTCCACCTGCAGCCGTTCTGTCCATTCTGTCTCACTTAAGGCATCTTTGATCATCCATTTTGCATATTGTTCCGCCCGTTCAACCGGCACATAGGTCTCTCCACCTAAGGATACGCTGTCCCCCAGATCCAGATATTTCTCCAGATTGCCGGAGGAAAGGGCTTCCTGCTCCGCTGCCGTTATACTTTCCACATCAGACCCGGTATTGACAGATGGTTCAAGCTCCATGATATCAGAGCTTTCAGTGCTTCCATAACTTTCATAGCCATCATAGGCAGAGGAAGTTTCTGTGTTGATATAGGTGTTATCATTCCTATGCTGCACCTGGGACTCCAGCCGGTAAGTCAGATCATTTGTCTTGTCTACATAATCCTCGTTCTTCCATTCTCCCAGGAATTCATCCGTATCCAGATCGTAGCTCTCCACCTTTACCCAGATGTTCCGCTGCCTGCAATAAGCTTCCATGGTCTGCAAGCTCTCATTCTCATACCAGTCGCGTATCCGATACAGATCCTGATTGACCTGCCGGTACAACAGCTGATCATGGATAAACATCATTTTACCGGAGGAATACGCTCCACTGTCTGCAAGCATGCAGGTACCATAGAGTCCCAACATCCCCACAATTGCAGCTGCGATCATCAGAACAAATGCCACGACCTTTGCCAATGTGCTGCCCAACAGACTGTTTCCCTGTGCCGGCGCATTCTTTTTTTTCTCGGCTTTTTCTCTTTTTTTCCGTTCCCTTTTATTCTCTGACAAAGCTGTTTCTACCATCGTACTCACTGTATTTTCCACCGGATTATCCACTCTGTCCTGTTCTGTATTCCTGCTGTTTTCTTCCCTGTTATCCATATTCCTGTCTCCTTACTTCCCAGAGCAGCTCCGCGCTCCTGCCTGCTCTTATCCCTGCTTCTCACACTTGTAGCCCTGTCCCCAGACCACCTTCAGATATCTGGGTTCCGCCGGGTTGATCTCTAACTTTTCCCGCAGATGCCGGATATGGACTGCCACGGTATTCTCGCTGCCAAGTGGCAGATCATTCCAGATCTTCGAATAAATCTCTCTCGGAGAAAATACCTGCCCCGGATTCTGCATCAGCAGCTTTAAAATATCATATTCCGTAGGAGTCAATGCTACCGGCTCGCCATCCAGCGTCACCCGTTTCTCCTTGTCATCCAGTTCAATCCCTCCGACTCTGATCACATCCGGCCGCACACTTCCGCCACCCAGCTGCATATAACGCCGCAGCTGTGATTTCACCCTGGCAGATACCTCGATGGGATTAAACGGCTTCGTGATATAGTCATCCGCTCCTACCGTAAGTCCCAGCACCTTGTCGGAATCCTCACCCTTGGCTGTCAGCAGGATCACCGGAACATTACTCTTCTCCCGGATCCTGATCATCGCCTGTATGCCGTCCAGCTTCGGCATCATAATATCCATCAGTACCAGATGCACCTCATTCGTGTCTACCAGATGTACGGCTTCCTCACCGTCAAAAGCCTCTAAAAAATGGTAATTGCTGTCATTCAAGTATATCTTTAACGCGTTTACGATATCCTTCTCATCATCACAGATCAATATATTGTACATACTCTCCCTCATTTCTGTGCCGGTGGCTGCAGCCCGGACACTTCATGCGCAAGGAGTCCTTACGCTGACGGGCATCTGCTTTGTCCACAGATGTCCCGCTGATGAATTTATTGTAACAGATTAACGATTAATAAAAAACAGGAAAAACCTTTAAGATTTGTTTAAGGATGGCAGTTGCAGAATGTATTTTACAACAGAAAAGCCGGTCACTTTCGGTGAAGAAAGTGATCGGCTCCAGACTTCGTTGTTACGTATTCTGTATTAGTTTTTCTTGTTAGAATGCTGTTTTAATTCTTCCAGGGCTTCCTTGAATTTCTCAGAACTCATGGTAGGGTTGGAACGGATCATGTCACGCTGGAAGAAATCTCGTAAGCTGCTGACATTCTCTCTGTCTGCCACGCTTCTGGTGTACTTCTGCCGCAACTCGGCGACCTCGTTCTTCACGCTTTCCAGATACTGGTTGGGAGATTTCTGTGCGGAAGTGCGGATGCTCTCCAGCTTGCCCTCAATGTTGGACTTCAGGTCCTCCACTCTGGTGGTAATACTTGCAGTAAAGTCTTCCTTCTTCTGTGCCAGGCTATCGCTGAAGCCTTCCTTACGATTCTCCAGATCCTCACTGGTCACAGCAATAATAACATCCAGCCGTTTCTGGATACGAAGCATATCTTCCTTGGCCTTCTCCATCTTCTCCAGTACGTCCCGCAGATCCAGGGCTGCCTTGAAGGACAACGCGAAATCCGCACCGATCAGCGCCGTCAGCAGCAGTGTCACCGGAGTGAGGATACTGTCCGGAATGGACAATACCAGATGTTCAATGGGCTTATGGATAACCTCCGTCATCAGGATTGTCAGACCACCCCATGCCAGCGAGGACCCCAGGCAGATATGTCCCTGGAAATTGAACTTATTCTTGGAATAGTCCCAGTATCTGACTTTAAATAATGCCTCCATGGTCACGCCTGTGACATACTCTAACACCGTGGCCCCGATACATCCGGCGATGTAGACCATCACCAGATTATCCTGGAACGGCATGGACACCACTAACATCATGATGGCGCCGCTGCCGTACAGCGGCAGGAACGGTCCGCGCATGAACCCCCTATTAACTAATTTCCTGCTCTTTATGGATACATATGTGGATTCAAAACACCAACCGAAAAAGCAGTAAAAATAAAAGAAAAATAACCATTGAATCGCAGTATAATGATACACTGTTTAACCTCCTTTTGTTCTTCCGGAAATACTTCCCTACGGATATACCTCCGCCTCTATGGCAAGCTTCCCCTTCCTCGTGGCATGGGGTTCACCGCTTATGCGGAATTTACCGTAGCCTCTGGCATTTACCACATCCCCCGCCTCCAGGGGCTTGGAATTATTTTCACACAGCCTGCCGTTTACATATACCTTTCCCGCCCGGAACAGCTCCAGGCAGTCACTTCTGGATTTATTATATACCTTGGCAATGACAGCATCAACACGTGGGCTTGCCACCTGAATGACCTGTCGCACCAGTTCTTCCTGCGGTACTTCTGCCGCCGCATCCACCACCTCACACTTCACGTGGGTGTGGCGGATCTGCTCCAGATTATCACAGATAAATTCCGCAATGGTATCCTGACAGAACAAAAAAGCTTCGCCCTCTCCCGGCAGAATATCGCCGATGGTGCTGCGTTCAATACCAAGATTCATCAGTGCCCCCAGATAATCCCTGTGGGACAGCTTGTCTGCAAATTTCGCGGATAGAGGTCTGATCCGGATACAGCAGATAGGAAAGGGCTGTTCATAGCCCAGCTCCGCCTCACTGCCGAAGCGAAGGATCTTCCGCTCTGCCTCTTCCCTGCCGCCGTATAAGGTGATCCCTGCGAACTTCACTTCCCGTTCCACCTGCCACAGGGCATCCTGTTCCGCCAGTCCTAAGAATCCGGTAAAGGTGTACTGGTTCTGGTTGTAGGATTTATCTGCCAGTTCACGGATCCGGTTTTTCAGCTGTTGTATTTCTTTTTCATTTTCCACGGACATTCCCGTACACCCTTCCTGCTGTTCTTACTTTGCTTTTGCAAATGTTACCCTGTTCACATTATCCCAGTGCCACATCCAACATCATCATCAACGCAAAACCAATTGCAAAGGCAATGGTTCCCAGGTTGGAATGCTCTCCCTCACTGGCTTCCGGAATGAGCTCCTCCACGACCACATAGATCATGGCACCTGCGGCAAATGCCAGCATATACGGAAGGATCGGTGTCACAATGCTTGCCAGTGCAATGGCAAGTATTGCGCCCACCGGTTCCACCGCTCCGGACAACACGCCCAGTGCGAAGGATCTGCTCCGCTTGTTCCCCTCACTGCGAAGGGGCAGGGAGATAATAGCTCCCTCCGGGAAATTCTGAATGGCAATACCGATAGCCAGCGTCAGGGCGCCTGCCATGGTAACCGTTCCGTCACCACTCAGCACGCCGGCAAAAATAGCACCACAAGCCGCACCCTCGGGGAAATTATGAATGGTCACAGCTAACATCAGCATAGCCGTACGGTTCAGGCTGCTCTTATGACCCTCCGGAGCCTCACTGCCCACATGCAGATGCGGCACCAGACTATCGATGAACAACAAAAAAACAATACCGATCAAAAAGCCGATCATTGCGGGAAGAAATGCAAGCTTTCCCATCTCTTCACACATATCCATGGCAGGTATCAGTAAAGACCACACCGAAGCTGCCACCATGACACCGGCAGCGAATCCGGTAAATATTCTCTGAATGTTGCCGCCAATCTGTTTTTTCAGGAAAAAGACGCAGGCTGCCCCTGCAGTCGTCCCCAAAAAAGGAATCAGAAGACCGGCTACAATGCTCATACTCATGAAACACTCTCCTTTCTCATAGTATCTTATGTAACTTTTGCATTTTTCGTATCTTGTCCTAAAACCCGGCCAGATCATTCCCCATAACAGCATACATCAGGAAATTCACACCACACACCAGATGGTAGAAAAATACCGCGATCTCTCCGATCACGAAGATCACTTTCCAGCTCTTCCACCATTCCCGGATATTTTTCACCATAACGATCAGTGTCATCAGGAATACGAAAAACATGCCGTGCATATATCCCCAGGAAAAGTTCGCATGCATCATGCGGAAGCCCTTTTCATAGAAGACTAAGAACATCAAAGCCGCTGCAAGGTAATTGAACCATGCAAACCAGTAATACCTGTTCTCCTTTATACTTTTCAGATCGAACAATAGATTCAGGAAAAGAACACCAATAGGCAATGCCATTCCCATAATAATACTTAAGGGAATGCTCTTAGAATAATTGCTCCATACTTTGGCAAAACCGATGGCGATCCCGGTCTCCTCCCCCATGGCATTCGTCCCGGTAAAGATTCCGGAGAACTGATACAGCAGGGCTATCCCCGTAGGTATCATGGTCACACATAGACAAAACGCATTGCGAAAGCTTTTTCCGCGGCTTGCGATCAGCTGCACCAGCAGGATCAGACCGATCAAAGGCACCACCACCATAGTGAAGCTCGGTTTGGTCATGGTCGTCAGCAGGAGGCTGACTGCAAACAGCGTACAATTCTTCCACTGAAAATCCCTCTGATATTCCGATAATACCTTTACCGTCTCAAAAAAGCAGACAATCGCAAAGGGTCTGGTTGCCAGGTAAGTGGCATTCCAGAAAGGATTCGGTGTATAAATGCCCATGCAGCGATATGCATAATCAAAGCCGAAAAATGCCGTATTCTTGGGCGAATACAGATTCGACAGCAGAAACAGTGCAAACACAAGCAGTGTCACCACAATATCGGTCATGACATGCTTTTTATGTGACAAAGTTTCATAATGACTGTTTTTACGGATCTCACGGTTCATATAGTACTTCGTGATGATCACTGCTGCCAGATTAAAAAGCGCCGTGGTGACCGCCATTGCTGCCTTCGCTCCGATCAGCCATGCGGAAAGTCTGGCAGTCCAGAACAGGATCGGATAGGGGAATTCATAATTCCCCGCAATGCCTGCCACCTTATTCACATAGTCCGGCATATCCGACTGGAATCCCGGCACCTGATAGCATTCCATCCAGAACAGATATAACATGACCCCGGTATACAAAAACAGCAGGAAAAGAAATGTCACTTTTCCTGCTGTTGTCTCCCGCAGGTCGCTCTTTATGGGATTCTTTTTCATAGAGCTGATCCTTTCTAATTAAAACTGATCACGGGATCCTTGGGAGCCTTTGCCTTCTCCACGCTGATGGCATGAAGTACGGGACCCTCTCCCTTATAGTCTGCAAAGTATTCTTTGGCAACCTTTGCTGTCACCTTGACCCATTCCTTCTGCTTCAGGTCTTTCGTGCCCGCATACTCGCAGGCATAACCTAAGAACGCCATATCCTCGGCACAACAGGTCATTGCCATGCGTCCCGGTACGAAATAACCGTCGGGATATTCCTCGGGCTTTAATACCATGGCAAGGAACTGGATATTTTTACCCACGTAACGCTCCAGGTGATCCATGGAATCCAGATACCAGATGCCGTAGCCCTGGTTGTCCAGTACGATGGGATCCTGGCTCAGATCATATGGCAGATCCTCCTCGAAGATCTCGTCGATCTCACCGTTGGAGTCCTCGAAGATCACATCTGCGGCAGGATTGACTGCCTTGATGTTACGCTTGTATACATTCAGATCCTGAATGCCGTCGCAACGGTTGAAAATGATCATCTCAGACTTACGGATCATCTCAGCCAGCAACGACTTCATGTTGGTATAGTACATGGGGAAGGTGGAGCCGTCGATGGTCGTGATCTGCTGTTCCACTTTCCAGTACCAGGGAAGCTTCATATTCTTGAAGTTCCACATGCCGTTATACTCAATAATGATACGGGCGGGCTTATACTGCTTCTCCAGTTCGATCAGATGATTCGGATTGAACTCCTCTTCCTCTTCGATCATCACCACATCCGTACGGCTTTTTTTAAGAAGTGCGGGATCGTACTCATTCTCGCCCTCTTCGCAGAGGATGAGCAGGGTCCTGCCCTTGATCTGGAAATACGGCTGTCCTAATGTAAATGTGATAAATTCTGTCTTACCGCTCTCCAGAAAACCATTTATGATATAGATCGGTTTTGTCATAATTCATACCTTTCTCTATTTATCCTACTGTTCCTGCTGCATACAAAATATGTCCTGCCAACTTACTTGCGGAACAATTCTGCCAGCTTGTCCTCGTCCAGTTTGGAACCGATGACACAGATCTTGCCGGTGACTTCCGGCTTACCGCTTCTGATGTCATGTTCTTCGGGAACATAATCGTAATATACCCAGGTTCCGTCGGGAGCAGGTACCATACCCTTAGCACGCAGGATAGCACCGTACTCTCCGCTGTCCAGAGCGGTAAGGATCTTCTCGATGTCCTCTGCGCTGTAAGTGTTGGGTGTCTCGATACCCCAGCTGGTGAACACTTCATCTGCGTGATGGTGATGATGGTGGTCATGGTCATGACAACCGCAGGTGCAATTCTCGTCATGTTCATGATGATGCTCATGGTCATGGTCTTCGTCATGATCGTGATGATGGTGATGCTCATGCTCGTCCTCATCATGGTCATGATGGTGGTGATGTTCGTGCTCGTCCTCATCATCGTCGTGATGATGTCCGCAGCAGCACTCGTGATCATGGTCATCATGATCATGGTCGTGATGATGATGTTCGTGGTCATGATCGTGACCGCAGCACTCGTCCTCATCGTGATCGTCATGGATGTGCTCTAACATTTCCTTCATCATATCTTCCAGCTTGTCAGCACCTTCGATGGTCCCTAGTACTTCCTTGCCGTCCAACTGCGCTAACGGTGTGGTGATGATGGTTGCCTTGTCATTATGCTCACGGATCATCTCCACGCAGGCATTCAGCTTCGCCTGGTCAACCTTATCGGTTCTGCTTAAGATAATGGTCCCGGCATATTCGATCTGGTTGCTGAAGAATTCGCCGAAGTTCTTCATATACATCTTGCACTTGGATGCATCTACCACTGCTACTGCACTATTGATCTCCACATCCAGATCACCTGCCACATTCTCCACAGCCTTCAGGACATCGGACAGCTTGCCGACACCGGAGGGCTCGATCAGGATTCGCTCGGGAGCATAGGTGCTGATGACTTCCTTCAGGGAAGTACCGAAATCGCCTACCAGAGAGCAGCAGATACAACCGGAGTTCATCTCCTTGATCTCGATACCGGATTCTTTTAAAAATCCGCCGTCGATACCGATCTCACCGAATTCATTTTCGATCAGAACGGTCTTGCTGCCGTCCAATGCTTCCTTTAATAACTTTTTGATCAGGGTGGTCTTGCCGGCACCCAGGAAACCGGATACTACATCTATTTTCGTCATTGTATTTTCCTCCAATCTGGGTTTAAAACCCATCTTTTTTATTTTCTATCATATTTCACGGATTGTCAAGTCCTGCCCGCTCGCTCTCAATGATACTGTAAGGAACCACAGCCACTTTTCCTTCTTCATCCGCGCCGCACAGGATCCCTAAGAATACTCCGTCCTCCGTGAAGGCACCTCCGCCCGACATTCCGGGCTCCGGCAGTCCCTGCAGGAGAAGCATATACTGTTCGAAGTCTTCCACATAGATCCATGGATTTACTACAAACGCATAAATCGGTTTGGTATTGTCCCCGCCGTACATCCATACATCCTCATAGACCTCCAGCTGATCAAAACGTTCTCTGTCGGTAGCAACGGTTGGATACTCTCCATCCGGATCCAGTTCCTTCTTATCTACCCGCAGAAAAGCAAGATCACTGTTTACCGCTATTGCACGCAGTGCAGCCCTGGCCTGTGTATCATCCGGAAAAGTCACCAGGATCTCTCCGGTATTCTGGTCCAGCACATGTCCCGCCGTCAGGATCAGAACAGATTCCTCGTCTGCGTCGTAGATGACCCCGCTTCCATAGAGATCTCCAGCCTGAACTTTTACGATGGATCGCATAATCCGCAGGTCGGTCTCCGTCAGTTCCTGCGGAATCTCGTCCGGCATTTCTATCCCGGAGAGATCCGGCAGGATTTCTTCTGTACCGGAAGGAACTTCCGTATCCGTCACAGTATTCTGTTGTGGTGCTGCGCCGCATCCGGTAAATACCAGAACGCAACACAAAATAATGATTATTTTTCTCATATATCCTTCCTGTAAATAAAAGACGGACCGCATCCCGCAGTCCGCATTTTTCTCGAAAAGTGTAAGCAAAATATAAGCCGAGTTCTGTATATGACGATCATCTATCTAGTACGACTGTCACCAGCCGCATCAAGCGACCTACCTGAAAACAGACCGGGCCGGTCTATTGTTCTCTGTTTGGTCTTGCTTCGGATGGGGTTTACATGGCTCCGTCTGTTACCAGCCGGACGGTAGTCTCTTACACTGCCTTTCCACCCTTACCGGCATAAAGCCGGCGGTATATCTCTGTTGCACTAGCCTTGGAGTCACCTCCACCAGACGTTATCTGGCATCCTGCCCTGTGAAGCCCGGACTTTCCTCACCTGCATAAAGCAGCCGCGATCGTCTATCTTACTTACACCTGTTCGATTATAGCTGTTCTACTATGAAAAAGTCAAGGGGGATTCGTGTAAATACCCGTGTAAACTATTCAGCACCACATTCGCAAAATCGCCTCTTCGAGGCTTTCCTTTTGCTCATGTGGTTACTTCGTCATATCGAATCGGGCATATTCTTACGAATGCGAGCATTCGACGTATATGTCCGATTCGCATGACTCTGAATAGTTTACACGTTGAAGCAGCTACCTCCTACAAATTCTCTGCACAGAGAATTGTTGGGAAGGCTTTCACTGGTCACACCCAGGAAATATTCCAGGAACTTCAGAAGTCTCTTGGCCTCGTAATATTCCGGTTCGCCCTTGTCGATCTGGAACAGCAGCGGCTCTGCGAACTGCTTCAATACCGCCAGTTCATAGATCAATACGGAATTAAACATCGCATCCGCATCCTCCTGAAACGGGAAAATATTCTGCTCCTCGCCCCGGCGGACAGATCCCCACATGTCAATCGTCTGTCTGGCTCCTGCGCCTCTGGTTCTGGCATCCCTTATCATACGACGCAGCAGTCTGCCGTCCGTAGTGGGAATCCGGTTATGTTCATCAATATTGATATTGGTCAGGGCGCTGATATATATCTTGTATTTGCTTTCCTCGGGAAGTGCATAGGAGGTCTTCTCATTCAATCCGTGGATTCCTTCAATGACCAGGATATCATCCTTTCCCAGCTGTTTGAAATTACCCTTATATTCCCGCTTTCCGCTCTTGAAGTTAAAGGAAGGCAGCTCCACACGCTCACCGGCTAACAATCTGCACATGTCGTCATTGAACTGCTTTACATCAATCGCTTCCAGACATTCGAAATTGTAATCACCGTTCTCATCCCTTGGTGTGAATTCTCTGTTCACGAAATAGTCATCCAGTGCAATGGGGTGCGGTGTTTTCCCCAGGGTCTTCAACTGAATGGATAATCTGTGGGAAAAACTGGTCTTGCCGGAAGAAGAAGGTCCGGCGATCATGACAAATTTCACACCGCCCCTGTCTACGATGCTTTTGGCAATCTCGCCGATCTTACGCTCCTGCTGCGCTTCCTGTACCAGGATCAGTTCGCTCAGCGACCCACGGCAGATCTGATCATTCAGATCACCTACGGTCTCAATACCGATCTCCTTTCCCCATTCCTCAGATTCTTTCAACGTCTGGAATAACAGCTTTCTCTCTTGAAACGGCTTGACATGCGTGGGATCTTCTTTATCCGGCAGCAACAGCATAAATCCATCCTCATACGCTATGACGTCGAACCACTTTACATAGCCGGCATTGGGCAGCATGTAGCCGTAATAATAATCGTAATAACCGTCCATTTCATAAATATTTACGAAGGATCCTCTGCGGTAACGGAACAGCTTTTCCTTATCCTTCATCCCCTCTCTTCGAAACAGTTCCATGGCATTATCCAGGGAATAAGATCTTTTCAGAAAAGGTGTCTTTGCCTCCACCAGTTCCCGCATCCGGTTACGGATCTTTGCAGCATTTTCTTCTGTCGCATTGATCTTCCCTTTGGGAGAGATGTAGGAGCCGTTCCCGATAGCAAACTCTACACGACAATTCTGTACCGTTTCTCTTCCGAACACATCAAATACTGCTTTCAAAAAAAGCATGGTGGCAGAGCGGACGTAGGTCTTATTCCCCACGTCGTCTTTCAATGTAAAAAAAGTGATCTCACAATCTCTCGTCAGCTTTTTGAACAGTTCTCTGATCTTGCCGTCTCTTGCTGCCAATGCGATCAGATTGTCATACTCCTTCTGGTAATCATTGGCTACATCTTCGTAGGTAGCCCCCTGGGGATATTGTCTCTCTTCACCGTTTATCTTCACTGTGATCATTTTTCTCACCCTGTCCTTTTGTAATCTCCTTTTGCAGGTATTATTGTCTAAATGCAATCCGGTTCCTTACCATTATCGTACCACTCCAGTGCCCGGGTAAGCAGCGCAGTCTCCTCTGCGATCTCCTGCCTGCGCCGCATCGTTTTGGGATTCGCTGCATCTGCTTCCTGCTCCAGCTGCTTCGCGATCTTTCTATGTTCCGCAAGCTGCCATTCTACATAATTCAAAAGCAGCGGACACTTACGGTACAACAGTATCGGACCAAGCTGTCCAGCCAGTCCGGATGCAGCGTCATCCGCTTTCCAGGACTCTCGCACCTGTGCTCTCACTGCATCTTCCGACATCTCGCCCAGCCAGCGCACTTTCATCATAAAATAATATTTTCCTTCTTCGTAGATGATATTCTCATCCATCAGAAAATATCCCTCTTCCATCAGAAATGTCCGAAAATGCGGGATCTCCGACTGGGGCTGTAAGATCAGTTCCCGAAACTCTTTCGCCTGTTCTCTTCCTTCGGTAAGAATCTTCTCCATGAGAGGCCCACCCATGCCGGCGCAGATCATCCCGGCAGCCTCTCCGGTCTTCAGGCTGTGCAGACCGTCAGAAAGTCTTGTCTCTATCCTGTCCTCCAGTCCGTACTCCCTGATATGCTCTCTGGCATGTTCTAACGGTCCGGACCTTACATCCATGGCGATCACTCTCGGGGAAATGCCCTTCTGCACCAGATAGACAGATACAAAACCATGGTCACACCCCACATCTGTTATCACAGTGCCGGGAGTGACCATGTCTGTTAATGCCTGCATTCGATTAGATAATATGATCTCCGCCATTAATCCAGATAATCCTTCAGCTTGCGGCTTCTGCTGGGATGACGCAGTTTACGCAATGCCTTGGCCTCGATCTGACGAATACGTTCACGGGTAACGTTAAATTCCTTACCTACTTCTTCCAACGTACGTGCGCGTCCGTCATCCAGTCCGAAACGAAGACGCAGTACCTTCTGCTCTCTCTCTGTCAGAGTACCCAGTACTTCCACCAGTTGTTCCTTCAATAACGTAAACGCTGCCGCATCGGAAGGCACCGGTACATTATCATCCTGGATGAAATCGCCCAGGTGGCTGTCTTCCTCTTCACCGATAGGTGTCTCTAAGGATACCGGCTCCTGGCTGATCTTTAAGATCTCACGCACTCTGTCTACCGGCATATTCATCTCCGCTGCGATCTCTTCGGGGGTCGGTTCTCTTCCCAGCTCCTGCAGAAGCTGTCTGCTCACGCGGATCAGTTTGTTGATCGTCTCCACCATGTGCACGGGAATACGGATGGTTCTCGCCTGATCTGCGATCGCTCTGGTGATTGCCTGACGGATCCACCAGGTTGCATAGGTAGAGAACTTATATCCCTTACGGTAATCGAATTTTTCCACTGCCTTGATCAGCCCCAGGTTACCTTCCTGGATCAGATCCAGGAACAACATTCCACGGCCCACATATCTTTTGGCAATGCTGACCACCAGACGTAAGTTAGCCTCTGCCAGGCGCTTTTTCGCCTCCTGGTCACCCTCTTCCATCCGCTGTGCCAGCTCGATCTCTTCCTCCGCGCTTAACAGGGGAACTTTACCGATCTCTTTCAGATACATACGTACAGGATCTTCGATGCTGACACCTTCCGGTACGGACAAGTCGATATTTTCCACATCCACTTCATCCTCATCGGTCAGAATGATCTCCTCATCGTCCACATCATCGTCATCGGTAATACGCAATACATCCACGTTGTTCTGGTCCAGATATTCCAGAACCTTCTCCATCTGTTCCTCTTCCAGAGGCATGTCCGCGAAGAAGTCACTGATTTCCTGATACTCCAGCACATTCTTTTTCTTTTTCGCCATATTCAGGAGTTCTTTTACCTTCTCCGCAAATTTTGCCTGTGTGTTTTCATCCATTTTCGTGGTTCCATCCTTTCATTGCCATTATTTATAGCCATATTTCGTATCTTTTATAACTATTCGAAAGCCTAAATCCCATTATTCCAGGGAAATATGCGTCCTTTGTAATTCTTCCAGGGCTTTTTTTCCTTCTACCGCCTGTTTCACGGCATTGACATCCGTCCCCAGCTTTGCCATATAGTATTGATAGCTGTTTTTCTTCACTGCCAGCAGAATATCATGGAAAGCTCTCTCCCTCTCCTGGCGGGTGGACAGCTCGGGGAGCGTGGTATGGAACAGCTCCGCAGCCTCCCTCTGTTCTTCCTCATCTTCAAACATACTGATGATTCCTGCAGGCTGGAACTGATCTCTGTCCAGTTCATCGAATAGCCTCTCCGCTACTTTCCGGTACAGTTCCTCGGTGAAATCCTCCGGGGAAATATATTGCCTTACGATCCGATACAGGGACGGATCATCGCTGATCCAGGTGATCAGAAGTCGTTGGGACCTGCGCCCATTCTCGGCGGGATCCTTTTTCTGTACACCGCTTCTCGGTCGTTCCAAAGGTCTTGCCAGTCCCGTCTGTGACGCAATCCCGACTACCATTTTGCGCAGATTGTCCGGACGGATCATGTATTTTTCCGCAATTGCCTGCAGATAATTTTCTCTTTCCAGATCTTCCGAGAATTCACACAGCTTCTGTGCAATCTCCCGGTGGAACTTTGTCCTCTGCTCCGGATCGCTCTGATCGTACTGTTCGCTTAAGATACGGATCTCAAAATAAAAGCTGTTCTCCGCCTGATCGATCCGTTCCTGAAAAGCTTCTTTTCCGAGATTCTTGATGAATTCATCCGGGTCTTTATACGGTCGCATATTGATGACCTTGCCGGTAAGTCCGGCCTCTCTCAGGATCCCGATCCCCCGCAGTGCTGCTTTCGTTCCGGCACCGTCGCTATCGTATGCGAGGAGAATATTCTCCGCATAGCGGTGCAGGAGATTCGCCTGTTCTACCGTAAATGCCGTTCCCAGAGATGCCACCGCCTGGGTGAATCCTGCCTGGTGCATGGCAATGACATCCATATATCCCTCGCACAGGATAATGTTGCCCGTCCTGGCGGTCCTTGCGAAATTCAGTCCGTAGAGGTTACGTCTCTTATCGAAGATCATGGTCTCCGGGGAATTCAGGTACTTCGGTTCGCCGTCTCCCATGACCCTGCCTCCGAAGCCGATCACCCGGTGGTTAATATCCTGTATCGGGAACATCACCCGGTTCCAAAACTGACTTCTGAGTCCCCTCTGTTCCGAGAACATCGCAAGTCCGGAATCTTTGATCTCTTCATCGGTAAAGCCTTTTTTACGCAGATACTGGACTACCTGCTCGCCGTTTTTCCCGGCGTAGCCCAGTCCGAAATGATGCATAGTCTCGTCGGTCAGCTTTCGTTCCGTCAGATAACGCATTCCCACTTCTCCGTGAGGACTGCGCAGCATATAATAAAAATATCTGGCTGCCTCCTTATTGACCTCCAGCAGCCGCATCCGCTTGCCGGCCTTTTTCTTCTGTTCCGGTGTCTCTTCCACTTCCGGCAGTTTCACTCCCGCACGATCTGCCAGGATCTTGACTGCCTCCGGAAAAGTATCGTTTTCATACTTCATAAGAAATGTATATACATTTCCGCTGGCATGGCATCCGAAGCAGTAATACATCTGCTTATTCGAAGACACCGAAAAAGAAGGTGTTTTCTCATTATGAAAAGGACAGCAGCCCCAATAGTTGCTTCCCTTTTTTTTCAATGTCACATAACCGGAAATAACATCCACGATGTCATTCCTGGCTCTGACTTCTTCTACCAGTTCTTCAGGGTAATACACTCTTTTTACTCCGTTTTATTGTAATACACTATCGCTGCCAGGATTTCGGTATGTAGATGTCTTCATAGACCGCTATGGCAAAGCGGTCCGTCATGGCTCCCACATAGTCACAGACTACCTTCTCTCTCGGCTCTCCGACAGAGAGGAGATTCAGGTATTCCTCCGGCAGATCATCCAGATGTTTCAGGAAATGTTGATATAACGTCTCCATCAGCATCTCCGCCTTTCCCTCTTCACTTTTGGCGATGGGATTTTTATAGACTCTCTCAAACATGAACTGTCGGATCTTCGTCATGGCTTCCGCCACCGGTTCCGACATCAGGATATCATCCTTGTCCATACTGTTGGTTACAATATCATGAATAAAGTGATCCAGTCTCTCAGTGGGGCTGCTGCCGATCACTTCACAGATCTCCTTCGGGACATCTGCCTCCGTGAGAATTCCTCCCCGGATGGCATCATCCATATCATGATGAATATAGGCGATCTTATCGGAAAGTCTGACGATCTTGCCTTCCAATGTATGAGGCTTGCCAATGGTCTGATGGTTCCGGATACCGTCACGTACTTCATACGTCAGATTCAGTCCCTTACCGTCCTTTTCCAGAATATCCACGGTACGGACGCTCTGCTCTGCATGCTCGAATCCAAACGGACAGACTCTGTTCAGAGCCCGCTCTCCCGCATGTCCGAACGGTGTATGTCCCAGATCATGCCCCAGTGCAATTGCCTCCACCAGATCCTCGTTCAGCTTCAGAGCCTTTGCTATGGTTCTGGCTGTCTGGGATACCTCCAGTGTATGTGTCAGTCTGGTCCGATAGTGGTCTCCCTCCGGTGTCAGAAACACCTGTGTTTTATCCTTCAGTCTGCGGAATGCCTTGCAGTGGATAATACGGTCTCTGTCCCGTTGAAATACCGGCCGGATGTCACACTGTTCCTCAGGCTTCAACCGTCCCTTTGAATTTACACTCAGGGATGCGTACGGACTTAAATAATCCTGTTCCCATTGTTCCAAGCTTTCTCTGATCGTCATAGTTCCTCCTGCCCCTACTTCTAATATTCTGTGCCTGTCCGGAAAATCCTTTTCCCGGGTTCAAAATTTTTAACTAAATTTTGAACCCGGCTATCTGCACACAGAATAAATGAATTCCGCACTTTTATCCATGGCCTCATTGGCCCTTTTGAAGGGTGACATCTGAAAGACATGCCACATCCCGGGGAAACGATCCATATGAGCGGACACGCCGGCCTTGATCAGGTTCTTGTAGAGCCGCAGAGAATCGTCTAATAATATCTCATTCTCTCCAACCTGAATGTAGACGGGCGGGAATCCGCGGAAATCGCCATACAGCGGAGAAATATAAGGATCCGTCAGGTCTCTGTCGGGAGCATAGGCTTTCGTCATGCGGTCGATGTATTCTCTGTCCAGTACAGGATCCACTTCCGCCTTGGTCTGGAACGTCTTGCCTCCGCCGGTGAGATCCGTCCAGGGGGACATCAGTACGATGCCTCTCGGAAGCAGACGCTCCTGCTCCTTTAATTTCAGCACCAGGGACAGTGCCAGATTACCGCCGGCAGAATCTCCTGTAACGATGACATCTCTCGCTCCGTAGCCCAAAAGCATCAGATAATTCCAGGCCTTCATGGCATCCTGCGTGGCTGCCGGGTAAGGATGCTCCGGAGCCAGCCGGTAGTCAAAGCACAATACATCCATAGAGGTCCCCGTTGCCAGCTTAGAGGTCAGAGTTCTGGCATAGATACTGCTGCCGGTGGAATATCCTCCTCCATGACAATGCAGGATCACATACTTTTTCATATGTGCACGATTCACGCTGACCCATTCCGCATCCATTCCCTCAATATCCACCGGACGGTATTGAATCTCCTTACTGTTCCCCAGCAGCTCTCCAATATGATCCTGGGATTGTCTGTGCTTTTCCAGATCCGGGTTTTCCACCAGTCCATGCGCCCTGCGGATCAGCTGCATTAGATTCTGATTGTTCTTTTCACTGTTTTTTCCTACCAGTGCCATAAATTCCTCCTGTTAAAAATGAAGCCGTCTGCGTACTGCATTGCGCAGTCTTCTCCGGGACAAAAGTGTCGCGATCGTAATGTCCACGATCACACAGATCGTCAGCACGATCGCCGACCACCGAAGTTCAATGCCAAGTCCCAGGAAACGGTCGATAAGAATTTCCAGTCCCACACACAATACTGCTACTCCGGAGATCAGGTATAAAGCTCCCGTAAGGAATGACATCGGAAGCTTACGGATACAAAAAGTCACCGCTTCTACCACCGCTATGACAAGCAGCACCACCGGAATGCCCAACCCATAAAACCAGCCACTCTGTCCCGTCAGATAGGTCAGCAGATACAGATACACGATCACCGCCACACCGTCTAACAGAATCGACAGATAAACAGGCTGTCTCGTATAGATGACTACAGGGATCATGATCACCCACAATACCAGGAATACTCCGATCACCGCAAGGGACCATAGACTGCTCCGGAATACAAGTGCGTTCAAAAGTCCGCAGGTCACTGCCGTTGCCAGTACGATCACCGTCAGCAGTACCCCCAGATCTTTTCTTTTTACTACTTCCACCTGACCTTTTTCCTTCGGAAAAGGAGACGGCTGCGTAGACGGTTCCGGTGCTTTCGGATTATAGACCGGAGTATCGCACAGCGGACACTTTGTTGCCGAAGCATCCAGTTCCACACCACAATTCACACAATATGACATAATTGCTTCCTTTCTCTCTGTCAAAGCGATTTATCGATTACTTTCTATTTTTACATGAATGCCATCCTGTACCAGCTTGCGGAAAAACAGCCGCTCTACATCGGTCTCTGCAATACTGCTGGCAAAATTGATCGTCAGAATATCCTCAAAACTGGCAATGGCACAGTTCGTTCTCGTGGAAAAAGGCTGTCCCATATAAATATCAAACCGTTCAATATATGGCTTCATAGTCTCCGGGACCTTCAGAGCTCCCATGTTGGTCAGGCCTGCCGAAGAATTCTTATCCTGAATCTTGGTATAGAACTGGCGGACCACCAGATCTTTAATAAACAGCGGCACAATACGGATGAAAGGATTTCTCTGGGTCTCCGCGTTCGTAGTGATATCGCCCCGCAGCAGCTTTTCATTCAGATAATAGCGCATGTAGTTATGCACCTGTGTCACAATTTCTTCGAAAGTGTACTCTCCCAGTCTGGGGTCGATCCCCGGGTAGATCATGGTGATAAAATTCCTCAGGGTCCTGGATGGGAAAAAGCGGCGCAGGTTCACCGGCATGGCAATTTTTACCGGTCGGAGCTTCAAATGCCATTCACTCTCCTGCTTCTGCATCAGGGCATAGAGCAGAACCGAATTCAGATATTCGGTAATGGTAGCATTATAGCTTTTCGCTACCTGCATCACCTCCGACACCGACATAATGCCGTCTATAATGTTCAGCGTATAGAAAGGTTCCTTCGTCCCCCTGACACGATAGGTCTTCTCTCCCGGCCTGGGTGGACAGACTTTGGCGTTGGCATATTTCATATAAGCATCTTCCAGCTCTCCCGGGTCCGGGATCCCCAGAATGTCCAATACGAATCCTCCATTTTCAATCTCTGAATGTCCCTTCAGACGCAGATAAGTAGCTGTCAGTGTCTGCAGCACACACATTCCGCCGGTGCCGTCTCCCAGACTGTGATGCGCCTCCAGTGCGATCCGGTTACGATAGTAATAGATTCTTACCAGATACCGGTTATTGCCTTTAAAATGCATGGGCTGGCAGGGGTTCTTTACATCCTCCTGCACAAAAGGACCGGGTCTGTCATTCGGTTCCAGATATCGCCAGAATACACCCTTCCGAATTGCCGCTTTATACGTCGGAAAACGAGGCATCGTCAGATTCACCGCCCGCTGCAGTATTTCTGGGTCTATATCTTCTTTTAAAAGCACAGACAATCGATACACAGAAGAGAAATCTCTCCTCTGCAATGTAGGATATACGATCGCCGACAAGTCCAGTTTGTACCAATCCTTGTGTACCTTCTGTATTTGATCTGTCTTCATTCTGTCTCACCTTCTTAATTCTAGTATAACGGTTTCTAAATAACTACACCATTCACGTAGAATATTTTTCTGAGAGTGCAGGATAAAAAACGTAGGCGTAGCGGGCTACGCTGAGGATTTTTAGCCTGTGCTATCGGGAAAATAGGCAAGTGATATGGGGTAGTTAATTTAAAACTGTTATACTAGATACAGCAAAATTCTATATACAACAAAGGCGGCAACCTTTCGGTCACCGCCATGTGATGCAGAAAGAGGGACTTGAACCCTCATGGTATCACTACCACACGGACCTGAACCGTGCGCGTCTGCCAATTCCGCCATTTCTGCGAACAAGTGTATCTTACAACACTTGTCGGTAAATGTCAATATTATTTTTCAAATAATTTAAAAAATATATAAAATAGCGAATATATTGATGTCGGGGTCAAAAGCCCCCGACTTTGATGCCTACGGATTGTTCCGTGCTACGCACTCCCACGTCTCCGCTCCGCTTCGGTCCGTGCTAGGCATGTGCCACTGGCACATAGCACCCTACCCATTATTCGCATATCGTGGGATTATCATCCCACTTTTATGCTCATATCGGGGCGGGTCCTAAGGTCTTTCACCCACCTATGAGCAAGCTCATGTGGGCTTAGACCTTTTGACCCTGGCATCATATATCACATATAAGAGTTGAACAGGTTACCTGCATTATAAAGACCGGTATATCCTGCGCTTCCAGTGTACAGACTGCTTCTGGTGGAAGCATGATCTGCTGCGAAATTGATCATTGAGCTCTGTGCGGATACACGGTAGCCGTAGGAACCATTTCCCTGAAACAGACTCTTTACCGTAGACATATCCGCTTTCATAAAAGCAGCCTTATCCAGGGATAAGGTACCGTCATTTTTCATAGTGATACCGATCTTCGCCAGCTGCTTGCTATTGGCAATGGTAGTATTCCCCAAAGATTCCGTGCGGTTGTTCACTGTGGTATCGCTCACATCATCCACAGCAGCCATCACGCTATTGTAATTTGTCACAAAGCTGTTCACCGCACTGTAGATTGCGTCAGTGTCGTACCCCTTGGTGGTGCTCTCCACACCATTCTCATCTTTGGTAGTGATATCCTTCTGGGTGAACAGATCCTTTTTACCGGTCGCTAACAATGCATCTGCGGATTCCTTCAGAGCATCTGTCGTGGTCTCTACCTTCGCCAGCGCCTTCTTCGCAGTATCTGTCGCGGTATCTTTCTTCGTAATGGTGGAAGCTGCGGTCTTGCTATCGCCGCTGTCCTTGGCATAGTATGCCTTCATCAGCTTCCCGTAGCTGCCGTTCTTAATACTTGCATAATCTGCCAGCCAGTTGCCGCTTAGCGCATTGGATGCAGAGGAACTCAGTCCGGAAAACAGAAAAGAATAATTCGTTTTTGCCTGAATATTAATACTCATCACAGTCACCTCCGTGTTAACTGTTTTGAATCAGCCTTTTGGCCATAAGCTCTTTGCTACTAATTACAGTATACTACTTACTTCGGATGATTCCAAGATTTATTAACGCTTTTTTTGATCGGTTTTTGAAAAACATCCCATTAATCCAGTATTTTTTCCAGCATAGTCACCCGATTGAAGGGGAACGAGAAATAATAGCCGTCCGCGAAGTCCTCCGTCATGGTGATCACTTCTTTTGCTAACTGTACGCCGGCCTGTTCTCCCTCTTCTCTGGTCATATCCGCACGGTATCTCGCCAGCACTTCGTCCGTCACATCGATGCCAGCCATCTCATTTTTCATAAATGTGGCATTTTTAAGGCTCACAAACGGCATGATGCCACAGAGTATCCTGGCTCCGGTCTCCTCTTTGATCCGGCGCACTCTGTCCGCGCTCTCCTTCGTGGATATGGGCTGCGTCAGGAAAAATGTGGCTCCTGCCGCCATTTTCTTCTTCACTCTGCCGATCTCCACTTCCAGATTCCGTCTGCCCTGATTGATGGCCCCGCCGTAGCTTACCGGGGCCTGTGCAAACTGCTCTTCGTTCATGTCCGCAAGGATCTGCATGAGACCTACGGAGTCAAAATTGAACACACTCTTTACCGTGGTACGCACCATGGAAGGGATCGGATCACCGGTGATCACAAGGAAATTGTGAATCCCATTGATATAAGCTCCTAATAGCTGGGAGCGCATAGCGATGGCATTTTTATCACGACAGCAGATATGAGGCATGACACACATACCGGTCTCCCGCGCTACCTTTTCCGCCATGAGAATAGAATCCGCTCTGGTACGTCCCGAGGGGGAATCCGGAAAAGTCAGTACATCTACACCGCTTCTCTGCAGCAGATGTGCAGCATCCATCAGTTTTTCATCGTCAATACCCGCAGGAGGTGCCAGTTCGACGGCGATCAGTTTCTTCCCACCTTCCGCTTCCTTGTTATGGTAAAAAGAGTGATCCTCTGTGCCAGCCTGTTTTTTCTCCGGTTCTGCCTTTTCCTGTGTCTGCGGATACTGGGTAAAGTCCAGCTTTCCCGCAAGATCTGAGATATATTCCGGTGTCGTACCGCAGCAGCCGCCTGCCATATCCACACCAAGAGCTATCATCTGCTGCATTCTGTCTACAAAATATTCTCTGTTATCCCCGGTGAAGATCATGCGTCCGGTGACCATCTGCGGGTAACCGGCATTCGGAAGGGCTGTGAGGAATTTATCTGCGGGCTTATAAAGTGTCTGCAGGATCCGGTACATATGAGAAGGACCCACGCCGCAGTTAAAGCCCACGGCATCGATCTCTTTTATCGCTCCCGCTCTCTGCAACAGCTTTCTGGCACTTAAGCCTGCATTGCTGTAACCGAACTGGTTCACAGAGAATTGTACCGTAATAAATGCCTGTTCCCCGATCATTTTGATCGCAGGCAGGAGTTCTTCCATCTCGGAAAATGTTTCAAAGACAAAAAAGTCCACACCCTCTTCCAGAAAAATACGACAGATCTCTTCGTATTCGCGACATAAAGTATCCTTCTGTGCCAGCGCATCACAAGGGATCTGTCCGATATCTCCGGCGATATAGACTTCTTTCGTCTCACCGGTGCGTTCTCTCCACGCAGCCACCGCCTCTCTCGCCAGGCGTACGCCGCTTCGCAGAGTCTCCTCGATCTGTTCTTTGGATCTATCCATGCAGAAGCTGTTGGCTGCGAAGGTGTTGGTACGTAGAATCTGCGCTCCCGCTTCGAGGTACTCCGTATGAATCTCCTTCACCCGTTCCGGGGCTTCCAGATTCGCCAACTCCGGCAGCTGTTTCGTATCGTATTTTCCTCCGTAATAGGTCCCGAAGGCTCCGTCAAAGAGGAGCTTTTTCTGTTGGATCCTTTCACGGATCTGCTCTTTGGTATGTTTTGTATTGCCCATTATTGTTTCCTTTGTCCTGTTGATTTCGTTCATATTCCTTTAAAAACGAGCAGGTCTGCTCTCGCAAGCCTGCTCGTTATTCAGCATGCCGTAACTATTCAGAACCGCATTCGCAAAACCGCTCTTTCAGAGCTTACTTTTTGCTCTGAATAGTTACAGCATACCATATTATTTTCCGGAAAAACAGTAGCAAATTTAATGATTACATTAACTTGCGGAACAATGCGGTCAGATCCTCTACACTTGCATCCTTGGGGTTACCGGGTGCGCAGGCATCTGCATGTGCGGACTCTGCCAGGAAAGGAAGATCTTCTTCCTTCAGCGCTTCCAGCTTGGAAGGAATACCAACATCCTCAGACAGCTTACGGACAGCATCTACAGCAGCCTTACGGTAGGTAGCCTGATCCATCTGATCTACACCTTCCACACCCATAGCACGGGCGATCTCACGATACTTTTCACCGGTGCAGTCAGCATTGTATTCCATAACGATAGGAAGCATCATTGCGCAGGCAACACCATGAGGGGTATCATATACGGCACCCAGAGTATGTGCCATGGAATGAGCGATACCGAGTCCTACGTTGGAGAAGCCCATACCGGCAATGTACTGACCCAGAGCCATGCCTTCGCGGCCTTCCTTAGTGTTAGCTACCGCACCGCGCAGGGACTTGGAAATGATCTCGATGGCTTTCAGATGGAACATATCGGTCATCTCCCAGGCTGCCTTGGTGGTGTAACCTTCGATTGCATGGGTCAGTGCATCCATACCGGTGGAAGCGGTCAGACCCTTAGGCATAGAAGACATCATCTCGGGATCTACCACAGCAATGATAGGCATATCATGAGGGTCTACACATACGAACTTACGCTTGCGCTCTACATCGGTGATAACGTAGTTGATGGTAACCTCTGCTGCAGTACCTGCTGTGGTTGGCACTGCGATAATGGGAACGCAGGGCTTCCTGGTAGGTGCTACGCCCTCCAGGCTGCGTACATCTTCGAATTCAGGGTTGGCAATGATGATGCCGATGGCTTTGGAGGTATCCATGGAGGAGCCGCCGCCGATGGCGATGATATAGTCTGCGCCGGATGCCTTGAAAGCAGCCACACCGTTCTTCACATTGTCAATGGTGGGGTTCGCCTTAATATCGGAATAAATTTCATAAGCAAGACCTTCCTTGTCCAGCAGATCGGTTACCTTTCCGGTCACACCGAACTTGATCAGATCCGGATCGGAACATACGAATGCTTTCTGAAAAGCATGAGCCTTTGCTTCGGTTACGATTTCTGCGATTGCTCCTGCACCGTGATAAGATGTCTGGTTGAGCATAATTCTGTTTGCCATGATACATAATCTCCTTTCGACATAAAAACGATCTTATTGATAATTTTATTCTAACTGTAAACATCGCATAAAGAAAGTGACAGTTTTCCCCGACTGTCACTTTTTACAGAAATTTCATATTTCGTCCATTACTTTTGTTAATTTTTCACAAATATTTTTGGCTATTTTTACTCAACGTAATACGCCTAACTGCTGAAATAATTCTGTCACCGGTGCCGGAAATGCACTTACTAGCAGCGCCGCCATCTGCTCCGGGGTTTTCTCCTTCGGAGCGAAGATCCATTCCACGGTCATATCAATGGAACCTCTGCAATAGAGCCGCAAGGGGAATAAAATATTCTCTTCGGGCTGTCTGCCGGTCTTACGTCTGATCAGTTGTGTATAGAAATCCAGGATCAGTTCGTAGTCATGTTCCCTCAGGGAATTGTGGTCGTCCGAGCGGAATGCTCCTGCGAAAAAGACCCTCTCCTTCCGAATAAATTCAAACTTTCTGGTTAAACCTTCGTATACGGTAAGCCCATCCCCCATCTGTGCAAAAGATTCCAGTAAGAGCTTATCAAAATACCAGTTGATCAGGTCGTATTTGTCCTGGAAGTTCCGATAAAAAGTCTGTCTCGTCACACCGCAGGTCTGCACGATCTGTGTCACGGTCATGGCATCGGTGCCGGAAGCCGCCATACACTTTTTTGCTGCTTCCGCCAGGCGGTATTTTGTTTTATCCGCTGAAGTTTCTTTTGTACTCATTTCGCCTTACCTCTGATCTACTACCGTTCCCGGCTTTACATAGTTTTCCGGTAATTCTGCTTCCAGAAAAGCCGCAGCATCCCTGACGCAATCCACGCATTCTCTCTTCACGACACCGTCGGTAATGCCCTTTAATTCCTTACAGATCACTGTTCCGTTCTGTCCCTTGAAGCGATTGATGATCTTCCGGGATCCTTGCATTGTCCGCTGGGAATTCTTGTTGATCAGTCCCAGAATATTGACCGCTCCGATGACGGCTCCACAGGTGGCTTCCATGCTGCCACCGATACCTGCCGCGAAGCCCTGGGTAAGATTCCTCACTGTCTCCTCGTCAATTCCCGCCAGATCACAATACGTGCACGCCACTGCCTGCGCACAGTTGTAACCACACATTTTTCTCTCTGCTGCCTGTTCCACTCTTGATTCCATAATTGTTGTTCCTTTTCGTTTGTATTTTCCGATAGCCGTCTATGCCATATTTCTTATTAATTATTATAACAGAAACAAAAAATAGGTAAAAGGAAATAATGCTCATTATCCCAAACTGTTTTAAGTGTATAAAAAATTCCTACAAATTTTAAAATCATGTTGACATTGCTGTGGGAAGATGTTATTATCATTCTTGCGTGATGCGAGATGATTATTATTTTGTATCGCTATGCGGAAGTGTCGGAATTGGCAGACGAGCAAGACTAAGGATCTTGTGGTAGCAATACCGTGTGGGTTCAAGTCCCATCTTCCGCATTAGTTAATAAAGCGGGAAGCCTGATAATTCAAGGCTTCCTGTTTTTTTTGTTTGTAGCCAGTTTTGGGTTACAGTTGGGTTACAACTTTTTACTGCTTAAGAATCGAGTACTTTTACAAATTCTTCGGCATATTCTGTGATATCTTTTGTCGAATGTTCATTCTTCGGTTATTGCTTAATCAAAAATTTATTTAATCTTTTAACAAATAATTTTTAAGTCAAATCGTCTGTCCAATATTTCATTGAAATAGGCTCTATTACTACTCCTATTACATCACTATATTGGTCTGTAAAAAATGTAATTGCATAGAAGTAATCTTTTGTTGAATCAAGTTTCAAGAAATAAGTGTACTGGTCAGTATCTTTTAAATCATCATGTGCAAAGTATTGTTTAATGCATCTATCATACTTATCTGCTTGTCCATATAATTCAAATACTTTATCTATGCTATCTCCAAGCTTAATACCTCTTACTGTACTCTCCAGTACATCACCATCATCTGTAAATTCTCCCGACAGAATCATAGCTGCATTGTCTGCAACTATATATGCATTTCCGTTATTTCCTGCCTCTACATATTCTTTGTAAGTATTATATCCAAAAAAGCTAAATGCAAGGTCTTTTTCTGATAGTGGTTAACCCTTTGTTATGTCTGTTTCTTTTAATATTTCTTCTGCATTTTCTGTTGATTCTTCTGTGCTTTCTGTTGTTTCAGCTGTTTCTGTTGATTCAATCTTCTCTTCTGTTGTCTCCTCTGCTGATTCTGTTGTGTTACTTTCTACTTTTTCTGTGCTCTCATTTTCTGTTGGCTCTGCTTGTGTGGATTCAACAGTAGCAGGGACGGATTCTGTTGTAGCTGTAGTTTCCTGTTTTCCGCAGGAAGAAAAAGATAAAATACATATTGTCATCAGTGTTAAAATTATTTTTCTTTTCATAGTCTCTTCCTCGCTTTTTTTTAATCAATATTCTTTTGTAATCTCTCCCTCTATCCCATACATTATCTTAAATGTCTCAAGGTCTTCCGCCCGGCGGATCAGCATGACTTCTTCAAATTTTCCCGTGTGGATATCCTTGAATCCCGCCACCTGTTCACCGTTGCAGATGCTGGCTTTGATGACAGGTTTTTGATTGCTTCTGTCGTAAGTCTTCTTTTCGGTTCTCTTTGAAAAAAGTCTCATTTCTCTTCCTCCAGTGCTACTTTTACCATCCGTTCAAAGGATTGTGCAAATCTCTCGTCATCCTCTTCTGTCCGCTTCTTCGGACCTTTTAAATGATTTTTATGAGAAGCTCTTCTTGCCTTTTTATTCAGATGTCGTTCCATGAGCATCTGGTCGATGTTCTCATCCGTGTACCATTTACCGGACTGGTGGATGGCGTAGGCATTCTTGCCCAGCGCCATGGCTGCCACGCCATAGTCCTGAGTTACTACAATATCCCCCCTGCGACAGAGACTGATCAACTTATAATCCACAGCATCCGCCCCGGCTCCTACGACCACTACCTCGCTGTAACCGGGAGTCAGTATATGATTGGTATCGCACAGAAGTGTCACCGGAATCTGATACTTCCGTGCTGTTTTTTCCACTATGTCCACCACCGGACAGGCATCCGCATCCACATAAATCTCCATAAGTAAATTCTCCACCGCCTTTCTTATACTTAAAATTATAGCGGCTTTATCCTATGTTTACAAGTTACTTTCCTGTGGGAATCGACTGTAGAACACCAGTCACACGATATGAGAAATTGTGCAAAAAACTTCTATGCTTAGTATTCACTTTGGCATAGAAGTTCTTTGGCTGCAATAACTATATGCTTTAAATATTTATTGCAATATATTCTTTTTGCATATATTATTTTATATATAATTATATATATCCTTTTTGCATATTCTTTATAGTTATATCTTTTTTCACTGCTTTCATTTATGATGAGCACAAAGGAGGTAATTCATATGTTTCATACTGCGACAAATCAAAAAATTGGCAACCATCTTGCTGATTTGATAAAACAAAGTAAATATAAGAGTGACCGTCAATTTGGGATAGCTTACTTCGAGCAACGCTATCATATTAATCCCTCTCCTGAGGAAATTCAAAAAACCCAAAACCGCATCTGTCAGATCAAAAAAGGCAATAAGGGCATACAAATCGAAGATCTTCCTATTTTTTCGGAACTTCTTCAGGTATCTATTGAGGATATTCTAAGTGCCGGAGCTGTTCTGGCACCTATTTCCAACAGAACTACCAATTACTCTATTGCCTGTTCCAAGGATCCCTCTGAATGGAAAGCATACCTCCAACGGGAGGACAAACCCGTCTTAAATCCTGACGAATTCAATAAAACCATCATTGATTATGCCTTAGAGGTTGGTAATTATTCTTTTTTGAAATATCTCATGGATAACCACTACATTTGGTTTGTTGGAAACGATCCGAACGAATATTACATTGGTTTTGGTGCCGGAACCAGCATAGAAAGAAGGAAAATCGGATTTACTGATATTCTTGACAGTACATTAAAAGAATCTGACAATCTCCGTTTTAAAATGATTACTCTCGCTATAAAAAACAACGATTTTGATGTGCTGGATCAGTTGCATGCCAGAGAACTTCCGATGCTTTATACATTAGGTTATGCATATAGTTTTACCAATAAGGACCTTCCCAATTCCTCAAACATAAATAATATGATTCAATGCATTGCCTCCTGCCCCAAGTATACCCTTTCCTATTTTTTCACTGAATTTGAAGTTTGCCCCACTCTACCACGGCAAGAGAGTAATTCCTTTATTTTTCCGTATTCAGGAGCTGTTCTTGATATCATGATTCGACAAAAAAACAGGAACGTTTCTTATATTTTGGAAAAAGTAATTACATACAATAAATCTATATTAAAAAAATTATTACAGTTAACGAATAACAGTATAAAAAACCTCACGGCCTTTTACGAAAGTGCTAACGGTTCTTTCTATAGCAATTCCCATTATATACATGAGGCATGGAAAAATTATTATTTTTATCCTCAAACAGGGTTCGTGGCTTATACAACTCCTGTATATTTAAAACCATACCACGGATTCATCACCAATGTAGTTCATGTTACGGCAAAGTCATCCGATTCAGAAATACAATTTCTTATTGATGAATTGAATGAAACCTATGACACATTTAACCAATATTTTAATAAAAAGGAGAATCCACAAGATGCGTAACTCTATTTTTAATTATGACGACGGCAATTTTATCTATCCTACTTCCGACAACATTGGGGTTGATTCAGAGGGGAATCTTCATATGCGTATGGGTGACAATATGTCTATGAATCTGGAAACCGGTGAACTTCACATAACTTCCGGTTGGAATGACAATGCTGACGAGGATGATTTCTGATATATACTTTTTTTCCTGGTCCTATTACCGCCTCAAAATCCAATGCAATAATTTCGGCGGTAATAATCTAGCAAATATAGAAAATTGCAAGGAACGTACCTCTTGCACAGACACTGTTGCCAGTCAGGCGGTATTATGTTGAAAAAGAGGTGTGCCGGTTAGGGCACATCTCTTTTTTAAGGGCGGAGCGCTACTCCGCCAGATACATCTTCAAGCTTCCTTCCACAGCATCCATGGCTTCCTCCACACTCGCCTGCCCGTTTAGGTATGCCTGCAGGCTCTCGGTCAGGGAAGTCTCGATCTGAGTATCTTCCTTGAGGCACAGGGTGGCTGCCCTGCACAGCTCCATCAGATGATTTGCGGTCTCCTCAGAGTAGGCTTTGATGGCGAACTCTGCGGTACTGCCGTCGATATCATAGGTGGTATAGGCTTCCGCCATGCTGCGGTCTGCTGCAGCCTGCGTCTCCAACGCTTTTGCATTGACAGGGAAGCCCTCATAGGTATCCACGCTCTGTAATTCTTCGGACAGAGCAAAACGCAGGAACTCTTTTGCAGTCTCCACATGCTCACTCCGGCTGTTGATTCCAAGGACCATCTTCGGATAAAATGCGTTTTCCATGGAGACCACATTGGCATTCAAAAGCTCCGCCACTGCATAAGGCATCATTGCCTCATTAAAGCCGTCAGTCTCCTGAAGTACCAGCCTCACATCGGATCCCAGATCCCAGATATTCGCTGCACGGCCTTCTTTTCTGGAAGGCAGGATACCGCAGTTATCCGCAATCTTCTTCAAATCTTCCAGCCAGGGATGTAAGGTATCACGATTCACCTGACGGTTCTGTAAAATATCATCCACGATCAACGGATAGAACTCTTCCACCAGTTCGCCGCAGGTACGGTCTCCCATATAACTCTCCGTCTTTCCGGATACCGCCTTTGCAATAGCATCCATGCTGCTCATTTCCTCCGGCTGCACATCCCTGCCGACAGCTAACAATAATCCGAATTGCAGCGGCACCGCATACCGTCTTCCATCCGCCTCTTGATACGCTGTTGTAATGTTGGAAAGCAGGGTTCCGTCCTCTTCCATGGGCTGCAATATCTCCTGCAGATCCAACAACAAGCCCTTAGAGGCATACGTGTCCAGTTTCAGATGATCCATCACCATGAGATCCGGTCCGTTGCCGGAGGTCAGGGAAGTGTTCAGATCCTGATAGATCTGCTGATAATCCGCATTTCCGCTGTATTTATCCGTCATGGAGATTGCCGCATCCACATGGATCAGTATCTCCGGATGCTGCTTATGATACTGCACCGCAGCCTGCTGTAAAAAGAAGCTCTCCTCCACGGTATACAACGTCAGTTCTTCGGTCACCTCTGTCACCGCATCGGGATCGTATCGATAAATCATTATTTTATCCCCGCTCTCACTTCCAAACCACGCGTATACACTGCCGTCCGACAGTGCCACAATATCCCGGCACCACTGATCCGACATGGAAAAGCTGGTATCGATTCCTTCTAATAGCTTCTGCCAGTTAGTATCTCCAGCATCACAGTGGAAGAATCCGTCTGCATCCGCCGCATAGACTGTGCCGTCCTCCAGTACACTGAAATAAGCAGAGCTATAGCTGTCCTGGGAAAAGGGAATCACTCCCTTAGCTTTTGCCCCGTTATTTCCATCCAGCTGCATCTGTAACAATCCGTTCACAGAGCCCTGTTCATCTGCCTGTGCCAGATACAACGTGTCTCCCACAGCGCTGACCCACTTATTATCCGCCAGAGTTCCGCTATCGATCAGGCTGTCGCTCTCCTGGCTGCTCACCATGCTTCCGTCCTGTGCCAATACAACATCCAGGGAAAAATAAGACAGTCCCACTAACAATCCGTCCTCTGTCAGTGTCACATACTGCGGCGCATCATAGAACCGATAGCCATCCATATCGATAGGCTCCAGCCACTTCTGTGGTGTAATATCCAGCGCATTACCGTCCGCTTCCTTCCACAGATGTGCGGAAGAGCTCTCCTCATCCCGGTAACAGTTGCCGTACAGGTACTGATTCCCCTCCGCATCCTGCAACAGTGTAAAACTGTCACTGTTCTCCAGATCCTTTCCCTCGGGAAACGCCTTCAGCCAGTCCTTCGTCACTTCCGTCAGAGTATCTCCTTCTTCCAGCTTCCATTCCTCCAGAGTGGTCTGTCCTTCCGATCCGCCTGCCACGAGAAAATGTAATTCATCACCCGAACGGAAGATCTGGCTGATATTTTTGTCCTTCCATTCCTCCGGAAGTGAGAGTTCCGTCTCTACATATCGCCCTTTCTGCACTTCATCAGGTGACGCTGCAATCTGCAGATCGTTCTTCTTCCCGCACCCGGTGAACAGCCCCATGACGATTGCCATGCAGGTCGCCAGTGCAATTCCTTTTTGCATGTTATTGTTATTCAAATAGTTTCTGTTTTGCATCCTTCTCTCCCATTCTGCTGTGTCGTTTCACAACTTTTTCTTACAGGAAAAGTATAGTGGTTTCTTTTTTAAGATAACAGTAGGCACGGGTTAAGATGCCTTTACCATATGATTAAGATTTTCTTAACGAAAAACGGAACCGGCACAAGCACCGATTCCGTCTTCTCCGGGAACCATTTAGGAATTCAATATCTTCATAAATTCTTCTCCGGTAATGGTCTCTTTTTCATATAAATACTGAGACAGTTCATCCAGTTTAGCACGATTTTCCATCAGGATCTGTCCTGCCTTCTCATGCTGCTTCTTCACCAGTTCCACCACTTCCTTATCGATGGCAGTCTGGGTCTCCATGGAACAGGTCAGGGAGGAATCTCCACCCAGATACTGGTTCGTCACAGTCTCCATGGCTACCATGTCAAAATCTTTGCTCATACCGTAGCGGGTGATCATGCCTCTGGCAAGCTTGGTAGCCTGTTCGATATCGTTGGAAGCTCCGGTGGTCACAGATCCGAAGGCGATCTCTTCCGCGGCACGTCCGCCGGTCAGTGTGGCGATCTTATTCTCCATCTCTTCCTTGGTCATCAGATAATGATTGCCTTCCTCTTCCACCTGCATGGTATAACCCAGTGCTCCGGAAGTACGGGGCACAATGGTGATCTTCTGTACCGGTGCGGAATTGGTCTGCTTCGCTGCCACCAGTGCGTGTCCAATCTCATGGTATGCCACGATCCGCTTTTCCTTATCTGTAAGGATGGCATTCTTTTTCTGATAACCGGCAATGACTACTTCAATACTCTCTTCTAAGTCTGCCTGGGTTGCGAACTTACGTCCATCTCTGACTGCCCGGAGAGCTGCCTCATTGACGATATTGGCAAGCTCCGCACCGGAAGCGCCGGATGCCATACGGGCGATTTTATTGAAGTCTACGTTATCTGCGACTTTGATCTTGCGGGCATGCACTTTCAGGATTTCTTCTCTTCCTTTCAGGTCGGGAAGCTCTACCGGCACCCGTCTGTCAAAACGTCCGGGACGTAGCAGTGCCGGATCCAGACTCTCCGGACGGTTAGTGGCTGCCAGAATGATAACGCCGTTGTTGCCTTCAAAGCCATCCATCTCCGTTAACAGCTGGTTCAGGGTCTGTTCTCTCTCATCGTTACCGCCCACCTGTCCGTCACGTTTTTTACCGATGGCATCGATCTCATCGATAAATACAATACAGGGAGCCTTTTCCTTCGCCTGTTTGAACAGGTCTCTGACCTTGGAGGCACCCATACCTACGAACATCTCCACGAATTCCGAACCTGACATGGAGAAAAAGGGAACATTGGCTTCTCCGGCTACTGCCTTGGCTAACATCGTCTTACCGGTTCCGGGAGGGCCTACTAAGAGAATACCCTTCGGCATAGAAGCACCGATCTCTTTGTATTTTTCGGGGTCATGCAGGTATTCCACGATCTCTGTCAGATTTTCCTTCGCCTCATCCTCTCCTGCCACATCGGTGAACTTAATACCGTTGGAAGACTTCACATAGACCTTCGCATTGCTCTTGCCCATGCCTCCCATGCCGAACATCATGGAGTCGCCGCCGGCTTTTTTCGCCATCTGACGGTACATCAATTGTCCGAAGCCAATAATGATGATCAAAGGCAGCAGCCAGCTGATCAGAAAGCTTAAAATCGGCGATGCTTCCTCCACGATCTCACTGGAGAATTTGGCCCCGCTGTCATACAGTCTCTGCGTTCTGTCCGGATCATCCATCAGACCGGTCTTGTAGATGGTCTTGTCATTTTTGGCCGTGAATACGATCTGATTGTCCTGGACCTGTACCTCATCAATCTGTTTATCATAAGTCATCTGCATAAAAGTGTTGTAATCCACTTCCTTCACTGCCCGCTGTACGATCTGCGGTACCAGAAGACTGTTGATCAGCATGATTGCCACCAACGCGATCAGATAGTAAAAGATAAACGGTTTTTTATTAGGTTGTTTTACTTCCTGCATATAGGATTCCTTCCTCATTCTTGTAAGATGGTCTAAAACTGTTGTAATAAAACAATCATAGCTATTTTGTGCCGGACAATCAATATTTAATCTGTTACCTTATTCTAAAAAAAGAATAAACTTCAGCGTGAAAAAGGCTACGTTTTCTCAGATTTGTTTCTTTTCCTTCTCCCTAAAAAGAGAGACAATGAGACTATGATAAAGGAGGGAGCGATGATGCGTCATGATTCCGGTAAAGTGTTGAGCTCTATATTGAAATATCTTTTGAAATTACTGTTTGTCTGTCTGTTATTAGGTATCCTGTATTACAGCTTCCGGGATTCCATGGGAGATATGCTGACGGAGCTTGCCAATGTCTCCCCGCAAGTGGTCATGTCCCTGTTCCTGACCGTGATCCTCTACCATATCTTTGAAGGGCACATCACCTGGCTGATCGTGCATAAAACACACCCGGAATATCCCCGCCTGAAGGGATTCTGTAATGCTTTCTACTGCTCTTTCTATAAGACAGCCACTCTGGGCAGCGGTTCCGGCATTGCAGGAATCTATTACCTGAACAAAGCCGGTATCCCGGTTCCCAATGCCACCGGCATGTACTTTTTCCAATATATTGTCCACAAGGTCTCTATGGCAGTCTATAGTCTGCTATTGTTTTTGGCAACCTATGGATTTATTCATGCTTCATTTGCCGATTATCAATGTTATATCCTGCTGGGATTTGCAGGAGTCTGTGTGATTGCAGGAGTTCTGTTAGCTGTCGCTACCGTACCCTGGATGCAGACTGCCTGTAATCTGCTGGCCAACCGGTTCCGTGCAAAGCATCCCTCCTGGGAGGAAAAGCTCACCGGTGCCGGACATAAGCTTGCCCTGCTACAGGCGGAAAGCCGGTCTCTGTTACAGGATCCAATATTGCTGCTTCGCCTGTTCCTGTGCAATGTATTAAAGTTCACTACCTGGTATATCATCCCCTGGATCGTGTTCTGCAATTCTCTTGGGGGAGGATACGGCGATCTGCCTTTTTCTTTCCTGCAATGTTTTGCTCTGACCTCTCTCAGCCAGTCGCTGGCGGGTGTCATCCCCATCCCGGCGGGGATCGGATCCGTAGAAGCTGTCTTTACATTGCTGTTCCGGCGTCTCCTGCCGGAGGCCAAAGCCCTGTCTGCCGTGCTTCTCTACCGGTTCACCACCATGCTGTTACCCTGTGCCATTGGTGCCTTTTTCGTACTGGGTGAGAGGATTGTCTCCTTACACAGGAAAAAGAGAACGGCAGACTAATATACTTTCCTAAAATCTCCACGCAAAACAAGCCACAACACAGTATTCTGTGTCGTGGCTCTTATTATATTCCGTTATTATAAAAACAAATGCTAAGTATTACTTTCTCTGTAAGAAATCAGGAATCTTCAGAGATTTCTCTTCTACAGAGCTTCTGATATCTGTAGGCTTATGAATACCGGGCACCGGCTGTATGGGTCTCGGAGCCTGTCCTCCCTGTCCCTGGGATGTCGTAGGAGCGGTAGACTGTATATTCATTCCCTTCAGAGAACTGGGAGTCATATGGGAAGCAGGCTGTCTGAAAGCAACACCGCCGCCCAGACGATTCTGTACCACATTGTTGGCCTTATCTTCCAGACCGGTAGCGATCACGGTGATCGTACAGCTATCGGACTTGGACTCATCGTACATAGCGCCGAAGATGATATTGACATCATCTCCTGCCAGTTCCTGTACATAGCTTGCTGCATCGGATGCATCTGCCAGAGTGATATCTCCGGAGATATTGATAATGACATGGGTTGCACCGGAAATGGTAGTCTCCAGAAGGGGACTCTCTACTGCCATCTTCACAGCTTCCATTGCCTTATCATCGCCCTTGCCCTCACCGATACCGATGTGAGCAATACCCTTGTCCTTCATAACGGTCTGTACATCTGCAAAGTCCAGATTAATGACAGCGGGAACATTGATCAGATCTGTGATTCCCTGTACTGCCTGCTGCAGAACTTCATCTGCCTTCTTCAAAGCTTCCGGCATTGTGGTACGTCTGTCCACGATCTCCAGCAGCTTATCATTGGGTATCACAATCAGGGTATCCACGTTCTCTTTGATACGCTCGATACCGTTTAAAGCATTTACCATACGTGCCTTTGCCTCAAAACGGAAAGGCTTCGTCACAACACCGACGGTTAAAATACCCATTTCCTTTGCCAGCTTGGCCACCACCGGAGCTGCTCCGGTTCCGGTACCGCCACCCATACCACAGGTTACGAATACCATATCTGCACCCTTCAGAGCTGCGGAAATCTCCTCCGTACTCTCCTCAGCTGCCTTCTCACCGATCTCGGGCTTGGCTCCCGCACCGAGTCCCTTGGTCAGCTTCTCACCGATCTGTAATAACTTCGGAGCTTTGCAGAGCTGCAATGCCTGCTTATCGGTATTCACCCCGATAAAATCCACTCCGGTAATTTTCTCATCCACCATTCTATTTACAGCGTTATTTCCCGCGCCGCCTACACCGACTACGATGATCTTGGCAGCTGTATCCGCGTCATTCGTCTTAATCTCCAGCAAGGTTAGTTCCTCCTTTTAACCTTTTTCAACTTCACATAGACTATCATATAATCATTTTACAAATTTAGCAACCTATTTTTTCAAAATGTTTCACAAATGTTTCACGCATCCGGCTTGAACGTAAATTTCCCTTTTCCTTCCTCATAATTTTCCATCTGCAGTGTTCCGCTTTTCCCTTCCAGTTGCTCCAAAAATCCCGGCAACAGCTGCAGCTTGTCCTCTAAATGGCTATTATCACTGCCCATGGCTACTTTGATCTGTCCGAAGTAGATGGTGATCTCTCCGGAAGAATGAAAATAAATCTTGTCCGCAGTCAGCTGATATTTATTCAGAAGCTTTGTCATGTCCATGATCCCGGCAAACACTTCCGGATTCTCCACCGGAAGCTGTTCTCCCAGGACGATATGATTAAAAGTCAGTCCTGTGATCTGCGGTACTCCCTGGGTCCGGATTCCGGAACTCTCCACCACGTAACCATCCTTGTCAAAATACATATAAGTATCCAGATATTTCACGTATCCTGCCAGTGCCTTTTCATACACTGTGATTTTAATGGTATCCGGAGCCAGAATCGATACGTTCATGACATCCACAAAGGGAACATCCTGAATTCCTCTGTCACGGTACTTCAGCGACAGATACAGGGAATTATTCCCCAGCGGTCCCGACATCACGATCTTTTTGATCTCATCCTCTGTATAATGCACATTGCCCTCCACATATACAGTACGGACTGTATATACGGAGTGCAATGCGAAAATGCCTCCGCCCAGTATTAGCAGCAAAGCGCTTATGATCACTATTTTTCTGATAACGGTACTTCGGTCTCTATACACTGGTAATACGTGCTCCTAATTCTCTGAAATCTCTGCAGATATTTTCATATCCGCGTTCTATAAAATGTTGTCCCGTCACGAAGCTTTCACCCTCTGCCGCAAGTCCTGCTAAAACCAGTGCTGCCCCACCGCGAAGTTCACAGGCGTCCAGCTGCTCTCCATGAAGGTGTTCCACTCCGGTGATCACCGCGTGCTGTCCGTCTTTTAAGACAATCTGTGCACCCATAAGGTTTAAGGGTTCTGCAATTCGAAAACGGTTCTCGAAAATATTCTCTTCAATATAACTGATTCCCTCTGCCATGGTCAGTACCGCCATCGCTGCCGACTGCAGATCTGTGGGGAATTCCGGGTACGGTCCGGTCTGCAGATGTCCGATACTCTTGGGTCTCACCGGTGCCTGTACGAACAATCCCTCTTCTGAGACGGTACATTGTGCCCCCATTCTCTCCGCAGCCACAGTCACTGCTTCCATCTGGCTCCAGGGTGCCTGATTTAACAGTACACTCCCGCCGCAACCGATACAGCCAAACAGATACGTTCCTGCCACGATCCGGTCCGCCGGAACTGTATACCGGGTTCCGTGAAGATCTCCGCCGCCATGGATGATAAGTTCCGGACTTCCCATCCCTTCGATCGAAGCCCCACATGCCGTCAGAAATTCACAAAGTGCAATCACTTCCGGCTCTCTGGCTGCACCGGTGATCACAGTATCTCCGGTGGCTTTTACCGCTGCCAGCAAAATATTCTCCGTGGCGCCAACGCTTGGAAACTTCAGTGTAATCTGGGCACCGTGCAGATTTTTTGCCCGTGCGGACAAAAGTCCGTCCTCTTCGAGGAATTCAACACCCATCTGTTCCAGTGCATGAATATGCAGATCAATGGGTCTGTCGCCGATGACACATCCTCCCGGATGTTCCATGGTCACATAACCGCATTTACCGAGCAATGCTCCCAGCAGACACAGCGATGAGCGCATACCGGTAATGGCTTCTCCGCGCATTCTTCTTGCCTCTGCTCTCTCACAGGGCAGGTCATCTCTGCCTCCCGGCTGTACCCGGATCCCATTCTCCTGCCAGTGTACCATACATCCCAGTTCCCGTAACAGATGTACGAACCGATGCACATCCTCGATCCTCGGGCAATTCTGAATATATGATACTTCATTGGTAAGAAGCGTTGCTGCCAAAATCGGGAGTGCCGCATTTTTAGACCCTTGTATGCGTACCTTTCCCTGTAGCGGCATGCCGCCCTGTATGCGGATTCCCTTCATACAGCACCATCCCCATTACATAAGATATTCTTATCTTATGCCCCGGGATGCGGTTTCGTACCATGTCTTCTATAGTTCTTTTAACTGGATCCTCCGGGCCACACTTAAGACCAGCCCGATCTCCGCCAAAAGGAACAGCGCCGAAGAACCACCGTAACTGATAAACGGCAGGGAGATTCCGGTATTCGGAATGGAGTTGGTCACAACCGCAATGTTCAGGATCGCCTGGATCGCGATGTGTCCCATAACCCCCACTACCAGCATGGCGCCGAACAGGTCCGGTGCATTGTTGGCAATGACCATCATCCGCCACAACAGCATAATGAACATGAGAATAATGGCAACCGCTCCGAACAATCCCAGTTCCTCGCAGATAATGGAGAAGATCATGTCGTTCTGTGCCTCGGGCAGGAAGCTTAACTTCTGCATGCTCTGTCCCAGTCCCTTGCCCCAGATGCCACCGCTTCCGATGGCATACAGTGCCTGCAGGGTCTGGAAGCCTTTATCCTGTGCCTGACTTTCCGGGTTCAGCCACGCCTGGATTCTTGCCAGACGGAACTTGCCACCGATCTTATCTCCCAACTGTACTACCACAAATACCAGCAATGCCGCTGCTGCCACCACGCTTAATCCCATGATAACGAATTTTTTGTAATCGGGACTTGCCACAAATACCATCAGGACGGCAATACCCATAATAATGATGGCAGAACTTAAGTTATCCGTAATGAGATATACACATGCTGCGATCGGCAGTGGTGCGCCCATCATAATGAAAAAGCCTTTCATGGTACGCACGCTTTTTCCCATCTTGCACACCAGACTTGCCAGGAACAGGATCATACACAATTTAGCTACCTCAGCCGGCTGCAGATTGAAGCCCGTATGGGGAATACCGATCCATCTTGTAGCACCGTGGGAGCTGATGCCGAGTGGAGTCTTCACCAGGAAGATCAGGATCATCGACACCACATATCCCAGCATAGCGAACCGTTCCCAGAAATGATACGGGATATTAGCAATGATGATCATTCCCACCAGACCGATGATATTGGCAACCAGCTGTTTCTTCATATAAAAGGCTGCATCTCCATAGGTATCATAAGCCTCATAGGAACTGGCGGAATAGATCATGATCAGACCAAATCCCAGTAAAAACAGCACAATAAAAAGCAGGCTGTAGTCAAAAAAGTATTCCGATTGTTGTTTCTTTTTACGCCTTCTGCGAGCTTCTGCCATGCCTGCTTTTACTCCTTATTTCTATTTCTATAACATTATTGCTTTTTATTACTTTTTAATCTGCCAGTCCACGGACATATTCCTTGAAAAGCTGTCCTCTGACCTCATAGTTCGGGAACATGCCCCAGCTTGCACAGGCCGGAGACAGAAGAACCGCATCTCCCGGTTCTGCCAGTTCCGTACACAGCTTCAGGCATTCCTCATAAGTATCCGCGAAACGGATCTTATCGAAGCCATGCTTTCTGGCACACTCGGCAATCTTCTCTCTGGTCTGTCCGATGAGGACGAGGCATTTTACCTTGCCGTCAAAGCTGTCGATCCACTCGTCATATTCGCTCTGCTTGTCATAACCTCCGCCGATGAGAACCGTGGGCCTGCTCATGGCTTTGATGCCCTGAATAGCGGCATCGGGATTGGTTCCCTTGGAATCGTTGTAATAATCCACACCGCCCTTGGTGGCTACGAACTCAATTCTGTGCTCCACTGCGTGGAAACCGCGGATCACCGTAAGGATCGTCTCCATGGGTACCTGCATACCCTCTGCGATGGCAATGGCTGCCATAACATTTTCCACATTGCACAGGCCTACCAGATTCATATCCTTATGAATATCCATCAGCTCGTGCTCTTCGCCGTTTACGCTCTTGATGATCTTGTCACCCCGCAGAAAATAACCGTTTTCCAGTTCCTGATGGGAGGAGAACAATACCGGAGTGGCAGGGCATCTTCCTGCGAAGTCTCTGGTGTAATCATTGTCATAATTCAGTACGCAGATATCTGCCTTCGTCTGCTGGGAAGCCACTGCTTCCTTAGCTGCCACATAGGCTTCCATGGTATGATGTCTGTTCAGGTGATCCGGTGTGATATTCAGGATCGCCGATACCACCGGATGGAATGTATGTATGGTCTCTAACTGGAAAGAACTGATCTCTCCCACAGTAACACTGTCCTTCGAAGTCTTATCTGCTTCCAGGGTATAGGGATTACCGATGTTACCCACCACGAAAGTCTTATCCTTACCGAAGTGTGCCTTCATGATCTCACCGGTGAGTGTGGTGGTCGTCGTCTTACCATTGGTGCCGGTAATGGCGATCACTCTACCCTGTTCTGCCAGAAATCCCAGTTCGATCTCTCCCAGAATCTGAACGCCTCTGTCTCTCATACGGTTCACCAGAGGAATATCCGTAGGTACTCCGGGGCTTAATACTGCTGCCTGAATACTCAGCTCCACATTTTCAGGAAGTTCTCCGGCGATGCAGGCCGCCCGGCTTCCCTCCGGGAGCTTTGCCTTCAGATCTTCCCCTGTCAATTTATCACTGCTGTCATACAGAACCACGTCTGCATGGTTTTTCTCCAATAATACTGCTGCACCGATCCCGCTGATGCCGGAGCCGATGACCAGACATTTTTTTCCTTCTAACATTTTCCTACCATACCTTTCTGTACTTTCTGTAAAAGTCCATCAGTTCATTATAACGCATTCGCGGCGAATGGGGAAGAGAAAAATAGAAGCCCTCCAACATATATATGTCAGAGAGCTCCGGTTCATTCCGTTATTTCTGTAATTTTATAACACCTATTCCGGGTTCCCCGCCTATGTTCTGTTCCACGATCACATAGGGATCTCTCATTCCGTAAACATAATCAAATACCGGTTCCAGCCGCTCTTCCCCGTGAAGTCCCATCAATCCGTATTTTCTGACTGTCATCCGGTCGTCGATATATACATACCCGGGGATTGCGTCGTATTCCTTATTATATTCCGTCACACTAATAAAAAAGCGTGAGTCCCCGGAGAAGATCATCTCTCCCTTCGTATCCATAATACAGTACAATCCCTTGGATACAAAAGCCATGCCGTCATGGAATTCCCCTGCCAGTACTCTTCTGCCTTCCGTCGCTTCATAGGGGTAAAAATCAATCTGGATTTCTCCTTTTGTATCAATGTATGCCCACTGCTCTCCTTTTCCGTTGTGATCCGCATCCTTCACCGCGGCGAGTCCCTCGCTGAAATCCCCCACTTCATCGTATTGGCACGGGATCACACATTGCCCTGCTTCGTCAACAAAACCCCATTTTCCGTCTTTTTGAACTGCGGCATACCCTTCCGAATAATATCTGGCAGCATCGTTAGGAATATTGTTGTACTTGCAGTATGTGACCAATATCTCCTTCTCCAGATCCCACACTCCCCATTTGTCGCTCCCATTCTGTACAGCAACCATGTTGTCATTCACAAAACGAATATCTTCGTATTGTCCCGGTTCCAATACCCATGACCATTGCAGGCTTCCCACGTCTCCATTATCAAGAAATTCTTTGTAAATGGCTTCCATATTTTCATTTTTCAAAGCGCATCCGGTCAATGTATTCATCAGAAAAATAATTGCCGCCATGCACAGATATCTTTTTTTCATAGGATTGTTGTCCCTTCCGTTTTTTCACAGAATAGCACAACATTACATCAAAGTTGCATCATAACAAAAAGACCCCCGGGAACCGTTATCTGTTCCCGGGGATCTTTCGTCTGTCATTGTTTACGCTTCTACGATCAGGTATCTGCCGTCTCCGATATCGAAGACTTCATCGGCTTCCAGAATCTCATCATCCACAGCGCCGTCCACGTCCATGCCGGCTTCATCGAAATACTCGATGACATCATCCACGGAATCTACCACGACTGCCATGCATTCTTCCAGAAAATCTTCTGCTTCATCCAGAGTCTCTGCCACGGCTTCCGGAAAAAGCTGGAGCTGTTTGTCCAGGAAGCATTCCAGTACCGCATCATCATATTCACGCATACTATTACCTCCAAATTCTTACGAAAATGTCTTATTTATTCTCATCATAATATGGATATGTAGTTACGTCAATTAGTAATTCGATGTGGATGTAAATTGAGAGTTTACGCGAGCATTGAGCCGCGCATAGGCATAGTTAAAGACAGCGATGGGCGCTTGCGCACAAATCGCTGTCTTTACTTATGCCGTGATGCGTCGAACGCCGCGATATGAAATAAGATTGGCAGCGCCTTTTGCTGACAATCTTATGAATAGCGTGGCTCATTGCGGATGCCATCTGCCACCCGGGGAGATC
>ENA-ORUI01000446-ORUI01000446.1-human-gut-metagenome-genome-assembly--contig:-NODE-446-length-52741-cov-58.908761_pt1 | contig 52741 bp, 64 predicted proteins | sample MGYA00242078_ERZ509205 | MGnify/ENA primary metagenome ERZ509205 (study PRJEB26280, sample SAMEA2338828) | human gut metagenome | biome: human gut; feature: human-associated habitat; material: faeces... | reverse complement strand
ATAGCTCGCTGCACTTGTCCCTATAATTTCTGTTTTCAATAAAACATTCTTTGTAGAAGAATCCGTTAATGTTATACCTTCTTTATCTACTAAAGTATTTATACCTTTAGCATTTACGGCATTAAGTGTTTTTACTACAAGAGCATCCGCTTCAATCAGACTTGTACGAATATGTCCTCCCTCAATGATTGTATTTCCGGCTGTTGCTGCGGAAACCATATCAGAATAATTTGCATAACCAAGCTTTTTAGCTAAATCCTCTTTGGAGGAATTTATACTAGAAGTAACATCTCCTGAGTCAGCTTTATTATTGATTGTGCTCTGCAAACTACTATTAAGAGAACTGAATGTAATCTTTCCTTGTAAAGATACATCTTTTCCGAAAATACTTATGGCGTTCTCTTTAACGGTAATTCCTGTCTTAATTTGTTCTGTTGTGGAATAATCCCCATCAGAATAACACCAATCCGTTGCTCTCTCACCTTCTTCTACTTTAACTTCCTTAACTGTCAAATTAATACCATTATCTGTTTCTAAGCTCGGGTCTAATTTAAAGCGTTCAGAAAAAAAGGTAATTCCTTGATAATTGCTATTAGCTGTTACAGGTATTCCATTTTTAACAATTTGACGTGCCGATGATGCAACGCCATTTGAGAAATACACATTCAAACTTCCTGTTCCTGAACCTTTCCAAGAAACAGTATAAATAGCGCCTTTTGTCAAAGGCTGTACAAATGTAAGGTATGTTACTAACTGATACTTATTAGCTGTCCATGGTCCTTTGGAGTTTAAAGCTAAATTATTTCTATTACTATCTACTTTGTAGGCATATACTTTGGTGAAGTATGCCGAACCAAAGTTTGAACCCCCATCAATTTGAAACCAAATACCGGCTTTTGTATATCCAGCGGGAATTGTAATATAACCTGATAGTTTTCGCCATCCGCTAGTTTTAGCTGCAACAGAAGAACCATTATTATGCCAGCTTGTAGTACCGTCGGATTTTTTTAGTATAAGACCAACTGTTACAGTATGATTAGCTAATTGAGCATTTACATACGCAGAAATGTAATATTTCTCTCCTTCGGCAACAGAAACATAATTTTTAGCTTGTACATCACGTTGAGTAGACTTCATACAATAACTTGTAGGACAACTATTGTTGGCAGTTGCCGCACTAACTCGTGAACCTCCGGTATAAAGCAAGCTATAATTAGCATCATCGAAGCAACTGTCAGGAACAATGTTGGTTATCTTGCTCACACTTGTAACCTTAGAAGAAATACCAATCCAAATGTTATCAGGTTGTAACGCGACTTCTGCTTTGCTTACACGTGTAGTCAGCGCTGACAAATTGTTATTAGTCTGATTCAGGTTGTTCTGAACGGTAGTTACTTCTGACTTTTCGGCTTTTAGCAATAATTTTTCTGAGTGCTGTTCTATGACTGTCTGCATAGATTTTACAGTAGTAATCGTTGCGTACTTCTTGTCTGCATTTTGTCCGGCAGTGGATATAGCGTCCTGCTTTGCCTTATTTGCCTTGGAAGTTGCGTCAGCAGAGGCAGTACTTATTGCTGAAGTCTTTGCATCATTCGCCTTTTTGGTTGCATCGCTCGCTGCCGTATTAATTATTTCCTGCTTAATAGTAGTAATTTCAGTAGAAGAAACCTTACTATTAATTTCACCTTCTAGTACACTGAATTGTGATGTTACCTCTTTTTTGTATTCAGTCAAAGCGTTTTCCGAGTCTTCGGGTGCAGGTGACCAATCTGTAGATTTAGTTCCTGTTTCAAGTTTCCAATTACCTTCAACATTACCTTTTATTAAGGTAAACTTTATATATTTTGTAGTTTCTAAAGTTTGGAAAGTCTTTGTTTTTGGAGATGTCCAAGTAATACCAGGCAAACAAATGCCTAACCATTTTTTGCTACTATCGTAACAATGAATAGAGCCTGAATGTCTATCTACCGATATACTTTTGTATAATGTTAGTGTATAATATCCATATTTTGCAGGGATAAAATCTTTTGAGCAGTAATTGTATCCATCTTTTACACTGTAATAATTTCCGTTTTCTGCTTGTATATAACCATCTACTATATTAGATATAGCAATTAGATTTCTACCTCCAATCTGAATATTATTAATAGCATTATTGGTGTATTCTTTTGAAGAAGTTACAGCAGCAGTAATACTGTTGTTGGTCTGCCCAAACTGTGAACTTACCGTTTTCTTATAAGAACTTAAATCGTTGGCTATACCTTGCGCATAATCTCGTGCAGCATTTGAGATAGCAGTTAAAGCGTTTGTTCTCTGTGTATAATATGCAGTTTGCTTAGTCGAAAAATCAGAAGGAATAGCAATTGTTTCAGGAGATGAAGCCGTAAGAGTTACCAACACAGCACGATAAGTCGTGTGTGCATTGTTGTAATTTGTAGGAGTACCTAGATTGTACTTACTATATCCGTTTGCAATCTGTGTCTTGTCTGCGTCAATTCTAGCTATTTCTTCTTTCAATGACTGCTTTTCTGTTGGAGAAATAGAACCGTCAGAAGCCCAACTATCTAATCGGCTCTTAGCTTCATCAGCATCACTTTGTGCATTGTCTGCTGCTGCCTTTGCGTTGGCAGCATCCTTTATTGCCTGATTAGCCTTTTCTTGTGCCGCATCTGCGGTTTGTTGTGCAGCATCTGCAAGGGATTTAGCCTTTGCTGATATAGCGTTCAATAAATCGGTGCGAGCATCGTAGTAATCCTTAAACTTGCTTCTGAATGCAGCTCCTGATATATTACTTGTTGTTGAAAGACTTGAAAGCAACGGTGTTATATAAGCACTTAGCGTATTATAAGCCGTATCGTAAGCAGTCCTGCTTACTCCGTACTTGTCAGCACTTGCATTGTTTTTAGGCTTTTCAGAAACAATAATATCCCATTCTTTTTTTGTTTCCTGCTTTTCCTGAGCAGTCAGCTTGTTGTCATTTGCTATATCAGACAATAAGGCGTTTGCAGTTGCCGCGCTTTGAACGGCGTTATTGGCTGTCTGCTGTGCACTATCAGCTGCTTGTTTAGCTGCATCTGCCGCAGCCTGAGCCTGATTTGCCTTAGTATCATCCGTATACTTAGAAGCAAGTTCCCAGTGCTCAATAGAAAACTGAGCATTTGCTTGTTTGGCAGTCTTGCATCGAAGCAAATCATTCTTGTAGCTTCCGTATGTAGCATTAACCCACAAATCTCCAATATCATACACCGAGGCATTAGACGGGGTAGTCACAAATACCCTTCTCTTTCCATCTGCCGTGTCCTGCGCTTTTTTAGCGTCAGCCAAAGCTTTTGTGATATCAGAATCGGTTATTACCTGCCATACATAAGAAGTGTCTGACATCTGGAAACGATAAGCCTTTCCGTTTCCGTCATAATACAAGTCGCCTAAATGTACGTTCTTGTCTTCGTTTGTAGTCCAATTTACAGCAGGCTCGTTACTTAATGTAGGAACTGGTTCATAAAACCATGTTTCAATAGCACCGTCTATTTGGTTTTTAACAGCTTCTAAATCCTTAGATAACTGATTTACAAATGAAATGTTTTCAGATAAATCAGATATAGCATCGTCTACTTTTGTATTGACTTCCCCTACTGCGTTGTCGATATAGTCCTTTACGCTTTCTCCCGAACTAAATTTTATAGCATCGGCAATAATCATTACTTCCGAACGAGAAAATGAAGCAAATTCTTTTCCGTCCAAAGAATAGGAATTGATACCACGATACAATTTAAAATACGGTGCATCATTGCCGTATGCAGACAAGATAATAGCTGCCTGACGTGTAGCATCAGACTTATTACCCAACTGTACGATATCATCGCCAGCCTTAGGTTCAGTAGAACCTGTATCGCAATCGGTTTTAGAAAGGTCTATATAGTTATCTCCTGTGCCTACAACAGCACGCCAATAGTAGGTATTAGTGACGTTCTCATTAACACCTTCCTTAACGTTAAAAGTCTGTGCCCTTGCCAAGTCACCGACAACAAATTCCTGCTCTATTGTTCTTTCTCCGTCCGTGTTCTCAAAATAGCAACGATAGAAATCTCCTTTATCCTCTATCTTAACGCAAGACATAGATGCCGGAGTCAGAATAATCTGACCGCCAACATGCTTTATCTGTTGTATAAGCAACCGAATAAATGTGGCTACCTTTCTGACAAGCATACGGTCTACCTCCAGATAACTGTCACCGTTTTCGTCTTTCTTCAGACAGAATCCAGCCCCTAACGCACCAGTAGAGAAATTAGCTGATTCTATTCCGCTTCGTACAAGTATAGAAAGTAAATCTGCAACACCCTGTTCGTCAATATTGGCTCCTTTCAAGCCTTTTTTATATTCTCCTATCGTCAACGCACCACGCAATACCAGTGAGAGTAATTCTGCTGCGCCTTGCGCATCGATATTTGCTCCGGAAATTCCAGAAGCAAACACTCCAAACTCTGCTCCTCCCAGTAACTTTAGCAGAAAATTTGTGCTATCAGACTGGTCCTTACGAAGAAGTGTTTTCAATGACTTTAATGCAGAAAAGACATTATTGTCACTAGGAGTTTTTGTCTCAAAAGATTTGATTATATCATACACATATTGTTCTGCCTGTTTGGCCACCTCATACCTTAATGAATCCAAAGAGTTATCTACAGAAGACTTCCATCCTGTACCGACTTCATCCGAACAGGTAATCGTAGCCTGGCACAAGTCATTCAGCTTGCGCTGCACTTTCGTAATACGGGTGTCCTTGTATCCGCCGATGGCTCCGAAATACTGGTCCGATAGTAGGCGCACATTCCATCCGATGTGGAGTGGGGTATGGTTCTTCTCGATGTAGTTTCGATCAGTGGTGCCTGTGTACTTGTTCGGATCGAAACTATAAGTATTAAGATAATCATCTACAGCCTGCTTGTATTCCTGTTCTGCCTCGGTGATGTATTCCTGCGGCATGGCGAAGTTCCAGGGAATATACTGGTCGCCCGGCTGGGGGATAATTGCACCGCCCGGAATCTGAGTCGTATCATCTGGATACACGTTGATGATTTCCCACTCCCTTGTGTCTTCGTGCCACGCAGCCTGGAAAGAGCCGTCAGTTCCACGCCCTGCCAGCTCGCCTGTCTGAAATTTCAACATGTAGTCCAGATCCGGAATCTCGTAGTCTTTCGGATTCCAGTTCATACCGTTGTCCTTGAAGTAATATACGGTGTACTTCCGTCCCTCCTCGCTGGTTTTCTCTTCCGTACGTACAGAGGAAACAGTACCGATGTATTTGGGGTATATCTCCGAGAAGGCTGTTTCTTCCGTTTCTTCCTTCACTCCGTACAGGTCGACGTTCTTGTCTACATATATAGATCTATCAGGAAGTTGCAGACGGGAATATCCGTATTTTGTCGCGTCAATATTACGTGTGCTGCCCAGCGGGAACAGACGGGTAAAGAATTTCACTTCCCCGTTATCTTCCTGTGCCAGATTGGTAAGCCCCTGAAGGTAGCCAAGCTCTACCATTTCGCCGCGTTCTGCCTTGCAGAGATTTATCGCATAACCGTCCGCCCACATTTCCGTTTCGAATGTGGCGGCGATGCCGTTGCTGCCGAAAGCCGCGTCCCAGCACTTCACATTCCGATAATCAATAGTCTTGTTATCTGCGGTAATCACTGTTCCGATGCTCCACAGATTTCCGCCTGCACGGCGGTTCATGTTATCAATCCAAAGCTGAAGGTGTTCGCGCGGACCACCGTCGTAACTGAATTCAGAGGTGGTTCCGCCTTCCTGGAACAGCATCAGCGTGTCTTCCGCATCGTGTATCGGCGCATAGAACTTCACGCTGTATTCGTAAGTCTGTGTGTTCTTTTGTTTTGGACGATAACGGGACTTTACTTTATAACGCACGCCTTCAAGTTCTATGTAATCATCTACATCCAGCGGAATGTATTCCGTGTGTGTGAACGATGCAGATACGCTGCATTCCCCGCCAATCTCTTCTGTGACAGAAGAAGAAGTGTTCGGGCTGGCTGTCAGTCGAAGGTTATTTGCTTTATCGTATATTTTCAGTTCCATTTTATCGTCATTTATCTATATTTAATCAATTTCTAAACGGAAGGCTGCGGCTCCAGGAACTTTACGGAGAACAGCACATAGAAACGGTTGCCTTCGTAGCTTTCGTACCAGTCCGGTTCTGCCGGCATATCCTGATATACCATATTGTAGGTTCGGTAATTCTTTACGGCGATGGCAAGCATTCCGGACGTGATCAGCGTCATCATGCGCTGGTACTTGTCCAGCCGGTCATCTTTCGAGTTCCCGCGAAGAAAGAACTGCAAGGTACGTTCGATGCTGTTCAGCTTCACGTTCGGGTTCTGAGGCAACTCCACTCCGTTCCGTTCGCGGAAGTCTACTGTGGTAATGTCCTTCGCCTTGGGCATACGGAGCAAAGCGTCCATGTTCACATGTCCGCCCGCTTCCGTTTCGCCAAGGAACGCACCGTATTCCGTCCATACGTCTGTTTCGTTGATTGTAAGGTATCCTGTCAAGTCCATATTATTTCAACTGTATTCCGTTCAACTTCAAGTCTTCCATCAAGTCGTATATCAGCACAATGTATGCCGTATGCGATGCTATGGTTGCGAGCGTCTGGCTATCCAGTTTCTGTGTGTTACGGATTTCCTGTACGAATTTGTCTGTATTGGCCAGATGCGTCTGCATGTTTCTTCCTATTGCCTCAAAGGTAGATATGCTGTCCTGGCTCATTGTAGTCAGCGCACCGCTTCCGGGCGACTGGCTACTACCGGAGGATGAGCTTTCCCAGCCGAAACTGTTCATAATCTGCTCCCGTTCTGCCAACATATCGTTTATTATATTCTGATAATCTTGTCTGAGCTTATTTACTTCATCAGTAGTTAAACCGCCATCCGCTTTCTCGGTCCAATCTTTGTATAAAGCCTCAATCCTTGACTTGTATTTGTTTGCAATAAGTGATGAGAATACTGCATTCTGCAAATACTTTTCAAAGTTGTCAGCAAAATCCTGGCTGGTAGAATCCAGATCATTCAGCATATCTACAAAGCTGTTTTGGAAGCTGCTGAAATCAACACCTGTCATCACTTCATTCATTTTTTCACCCAAATCATCAATCTGGTCATCACAGGCGATAATCTGTTCCAAGGCATTACGGAATTCAGCGTCCAGTCCAGCCCAAAATGCCCACATGTTATCACGGACATTACGTAACTGATCGGCTGACGCCCCCAACAAAGCGTTAGTTATATCATTATAGTTACCATTCTGATTTACATACTTATATAATTCTGAGGCATATCCACCCAAATCTCGGTTTTGCCGATATGCGATGCTATGAGAGCCCATACTGCTGCCGGCAGATTTACGTGCTTCAGCAAGAGCATATGCCTGCTGCATTTTCTGATTCAGCAGGTTAACTGATTCCTGATAAGCTTTTTCCGCTTCTTCTCCATAACTGATATCGATATATTGTTGTTTCTTGTCTATCAGCTCATCCCAAATGTCCGACAAGGTTTCATATTGAGATTTCATATTTTCATATTCAGAATAATCCGCGCCGTAAAAAATACCTCCAAGCCCTTTTACTCCAAAAAAGCTTCCAATTGTATCCCACATATGTCCGGCCAAATTACTGACATTCTCCAATATGCCTCCGACAAAGCCGGATATTCCCTGATCTCCCAACTGCTCCAAAACTCCGATAATAGAACCTACTATACCGCCTATTTTCGAGTCTGCGTCAGAAAACGCGTCTATCAGTGTCCCGATAGAATTTCCTAGTTGGGAGAGGTCACTTCTTGCTTCGCTAAGTCGAATCATACTGTCTGTAACTTTAGAGAATCTTTGTCCGGTCAGATCAGCGGCCGCGTTAACATTAGCCTGAGCGTTGACGACATTAGCCTGAGCCTGATTTCTTTTCTTCAAAGCCGCTTCTTTCTCTGCTTCTGTCCCCAAAATAAGGGATTTATTGTATTCCGACTGTGCCTTTTCCAACTCATTCTGTGCCTCTGCCAATACCTGTAACTGCTCCGGCAAATTTCCAAGCAATCCGCCTTTCTCAATTATATTCTGCTGGATTTCATTTAAGGCTTCATCCAAGACCTTACGCTCATCAATCGCCATGTTTTTATATTCCGGCGACTGGCGGAATTGTTCCAGTTGTGCGCGTAATTTCTGCAACTCTTGTTTCGCTACCTTGTCAAGATTTCCAAAAATCAATTCCCAATTGATACTTTCCTTAAACTCCTCAAAATCTACAGCGGCAACAGCTTCTTTCCCTTTTTCTTTTAAAAGCTTCTTTTCGGCTTCAGTTTGTGCCAAGGCAATTTTTTTAGTATACTCCAAAGCTACAGCCTCTCTTTTTTCCTGCCAGGTCCCATATTGTTTGTTATATTCTATTTCAGCGTCCAGTGTCTTATCCAGATATTCTTTATTGATCTGGTATATCTTTTCCGCTAATATTTTTTCCGCTAAAAGCCTTTGTTCATCCGCTTCCGTTTTCACTTCATCATATTGACTCTGTGGGATGTTGTCACCTTGCTTTCGTGCCTTATCCATTTTGGCAATCGTGTCCCGTTCCTGCTTGTCGATATCAGCTAGCTGTTCATCATACTCCTGTTTTGCCAAAGCCTTTCGTTTGGCGATACCTTCCTGCATGATCTGAATACGGAGTTTCTCTGTGGTTTGTTGTGCTTTTACGCGTGCATCCGCCAGCTGGGAAGCGTAGTCGGTCTTTCCGGAACCTGTACCGGTTTCGCCACCTCCTCCGTTTGATTCAAAAAGAAGGTCTTCTATGTTTACCTGATCTTCCAAGCTTTTATTAAACTTGGTCAAATCATATATTTTCTTTCTCCATTCAGTAATCTTTTCTTCGCTCTGATTGAAGAATCTGTCATAATCTCGGTTTACAGCATCAATTACATCATTGCTTACAGGAAGGAATGTTCTATTTTGTCCTTCCTTCAACTTGCCTACAGCCTCCGTCCTTTTAACCTCGTTAAGTTCTTGTTTTTTGTATTCTTCCGTTATTTTTGATTCAAGATCCAGTATTTCCTTACTGTTCTTAATCAGTGTCTCTTTTGCAGCTTGCGCTTTTGCTGATGCCATAATAGCTGTGGCAAGTTCATTGTATTTGTCAGCAGCTTTTCCCACTAACACCTCTTCATCACTAAGATTCTTGAAGTATTGAGGAAATTCTTTTTTCAGCTCCTTTACTGCTGATATGCGTTCATTCATACCTTTGGAACTGTCTACAGCAGCCTGATATAGTAAGTTCAGTTGCACAATCTCTTCCTGTGCTGCCTGCTGAGAATCAAGCATGGCCTTTTTATAATTTTCCAAAGCCTCTTTATTGTTGTCAATAGCTTTTTTCCCGTTGATAAGCTCTTTTACCCAGTTCGCAATATCCTTTCCAAACACAATACCCAGCGATATAGCGGCTACCAGCGCCGTCTGCCATGAGAATACTGCACCAGCCAGCTGTTTCCATACAGGCACACCCTTTTGTCCGGATGCGGCCAGAAGTTCGTTCTGCTTGCGCACATCGGCAATGGCATCTGCCAGCATAGGAAGGTTGTTGGAAATAGCGAGGATAAACATCTGCGGTCCCATGGCAAGTGAAGGCAGCTCTCTAGCTACCTGGCTGAACTGCGTTTTCAAATTGTTGGTCTTGCGGGTAACGGCTTCGGTGTCGATGTCAATTGCCTGCGTTTTTGCAGTTTCTTCCTTTGCTTTTTTCAGGCTGTTCAGTCCAGCTTCCAGTCCGCGTACTTGTCCGGTAAGAGCTTGGATGTTGGCGGCCTCCTGAGTATAGCTAAGACCTGCAGCCTTATTTACTTCAAGTTGTTTCTTTTGTGCGGCAATTACCTGCTGCAATGCAGAAATCAGTTGTCGAGTCTGAGTTTCCACATCATCCACATTTTTACCAACCGACTGTAATCCGGCTTTGGTAAGGTCTTTCATGAATATTTCGAGCTGTACAGGTACTGCCATGATTTCAATGAATTAATGATAAAAAATAAATAATCAGTCCTTGACCGCATAGTGGGTAAAGAACTCCATCGGGTTCATTCCCTTTGTCGCATTTAAATTTTCTGTTTGTTTGTGACTGTTTCTTTGTTTCTCCCGTTCCTCCATTTCACGGATCTGCTGCATCATGTCCGGCTTTTGCGGTGGAACCCAGTGCGGCATGTCTGCCATCATCATTTGCAGGGTTACAACGTTTACTTTGTCCAAAATGTAGTCAATGCTCCAACCTGTTTCTGTGGCCAGCTGACCTATCACGCCGAAAAGGCTATGCGAAGGTTCCGTATGTCCCTTCTTTAACTCCTCGTTTCGTTTGCGCTCTCGTTCCGGCTCGCTAAGGGCTGCATCTTGTTCAGTGCTGCTGCCGATGCGATAATAATCCCGAAAGACGTGGTAGATGTACTGTTCAGTATCTGTCGCCAGGCGGAGGAAAGTTCATCGGGTGTCATCAGTTCCCGAAGCATCCATGCCACCGGGCGGTTAAGTAACCTTCCCAGTATCGGTCCTCGAACAATCCCGTATGCCACTATCCGGCTGATATCCTTCCCATGCAGGTAGACAAACCGGATTCGCTGGTCCAGATTATATGCATCATATTCTTCCGGAGTAACGCCGATGCGCAGGTAACGTTTGCTGACACGTAGCAGACTGCGTGTGGTAGGTATCTTCATCGTGATGCGGAACGGATGTTTCCGCAGTACCGTATGAAGCGGCAGGCTGATTCCCCCGTCACTGAGGGAGATGCCTGCCAGCAGTTCTATATCCTGTGTCTTCATCATCCTGCTGCATCTGCGGTTGCATCACTTTCATCCGGGGTTACACCGGGAGGATAAGTACGGTAGCGTCTGTCTTTTCCGTCTGTAGGTTTCAGCATGTCCACACGGATACCCATTGCCAGTACATTCTGCATATTGATTCCGTTCTGGAAGCCGTTACGGCTCAGACGGGCATTGAATATGCGGAAGCTGTGTCCGGAATGCATGGATATTGTCAGCACACCGTTTGCTACAAACTTAACCGGAGGAGTATAAGAATCATCCTTTTCTTTCTTTCCACCGAATACATCGACCATGCTTTGTGCATCCAGCTTGATGAGGTTCATCGTGAATGCATCGCTTCCCGGATTGGTCATGATGCTGTCTACGGGTCCGTCTGTTACCTGTGCGGCCATCACATCCATAAAGGTAGGCGCATTTCCTGCCGGCTGCATCCCATTTTCATCCAGCCAGCCCAACGTCTTTTCCTCGCCTTCCGGTGTCTTGAACTTTACGGCGGCCACACCATACATCAGTCCGTTGCTTTTATCTGCCATAATTTTGTCGTTTTTAATGTTTGCTTAAATGATATTTAATCAGTTGCCAAATAAGGATAATTCCCAGCAGGGTCAGGGCTGTTCCTGTCAGCCATCCCTGGGCTGCGGGGCGTGTTTCCTTTACTTCACTGTTCACAGTTTCATCACGGATGCGGTGGTCGGTTTCCGTACGAGTCACGGTCACCTGTCTTCCTGTGCTGTCGGCTGTTGCCGTGACGTTCACGCCACCTTCTCCGTCCGATTGTATGTCAATACTCAGACCGTCGTTCCGATAGCTCAGCCCGAATCCGGCAGGAAGCTTACTCAGGTTCAGCCACTGCTCCGCACTCACCGAGCAGGTCGCCGTCCTCTTCGGGACCGGCTCGTAAGTTGTTTGCTCGGTTACGCTCGTTCGGAGGCTGTCCGAGCGGACGGTTTCCGAGCAGGCCTTTCTGCTGCTGGCGCAGGAAGATAATGACAGGACAGCGGTCAGCATACTTGCAAGTATGCAGTTTTCGTAAAGCCGTTTCATGATTGATATTCCGTTCGTTTTGTTTCCGTAGTTGTTTGCTTAGTTCCAATACCGTGGCACTGAGGTCATCATACAGAGCCTTGTAAGTGCCTTCGGTTTCTTTTACTGCACGGACCTGGTATACTTTCCTGTCACGCCACCAGGCAATGACCGTAGCCAGCCATCCGGCAGGAAGAAGCCAGTCCCATAGTGACTGTAGCAGGGTCCAATCCATAATGCTCTACTCTTTTTTTAACAGTGCTCCGATAGCCTTAATCACATCATAGAATCCGCATCCGCTGAGTCCCGCCGCCAGTCCGTAAATCAGCACCTGCCACCAGATATAGCCTGTAAGTAACGGAGTGAGCTGCAACAGCCAGGCAAGGATACATACCACCATGCCCACGCCGCATGAAATCAAAATTTTAGCCAGCTTGCTTGCGGAAATAGCCGGAACAACTTTCAGAATCTGTGTCACCAAGGCAGAAACCAGGGCTACGATTCCCGTAAAGCTTCCCAGGTCGATAAGGAACGATGTTTCAGGTTCTGCAGCCGGAAGTACGGTCTGCGCAAATGAAGCCAGTGTTGTAATCAGACACAGGCAGAAAAATAAGATAATCCGTTTCATTTTGTCGTGCTTTAAAGTTTTAAAATCTGTTTTCTGTTGTTTCCGCCGCGCTTGTAAGACACATGCACCCACGAAAAATTCTTTTCGTCGATAAGCTGGTCGAAAGGCAGATTCTCACGGATGTACTCAAAGAGCTTGCGGTTCTCTTCCCTGCTTCCTGCTGTAATGTCGGCAGCTTCACCTTTCAGATGCTGGCTGCTTGCCGCACCTCCTACCAGCCGGTTCAGTTGCGGACAACGGTACCCTGAATTGACGGTAACAGGTTTCCCGTACCATTCACGCAGCGGGTCAAGCACATTGTCGGCAAGGGCTTTCAGATTACCCGCCTCCTGAAGAGGCGGTGTATTCTTTATTCCATGAGCGTCGGCGGTGGTACTGGCACAAAGTTCACCCATTGTAAAGTGTTTCATACCTCATTCCTCCTTATGCCTGCTCTTTGGTTGTAGTTTCCACTGTGCCCACTACCTGCACTTGCTGAGGAGATACCTCCGTAATCTTTACGTCTACCTCTTTGGCGTCAAACCAGGACTTTCCGCTGTAGTAGATTTTCTTGGTAGCACCAGCAGCAACTTCAATCGAGTTGACCGTAAGTTTGTTGCTTGCATGAGTATTCGTAATTTCCAGCATGGCACCCATCAGAATGTCATCTCCTGAAATAGTATATGCCTTGCTGTCTGAATCCGGTTCAATCGAAACCTTGCTTGCCTGAGCTGTCAGCGTAATGCTGGTTCCTGAAGCCGATACAGTAGCAGCTTCACGCACATCCAGCAACACTACTTCTTCTCCGAAAGCCACGTTGGTATCTGCCATCATAAGCATCTTGAAGAAATACTTCTCACCGGCGTTGGTCACCTTGTCAATCTGGATCACGTTGAAATCGTCTACCAGGTTCACTGCACCCCAAGTGTTGGAGTCCTCATCCGGAGTAGCTACGGTACCGATAATCACGCCGTCCGGAATGGCGGCCAGCGGAACAATGTTCGTGCCTTTAAAGCGTACGGCGTTCGTATCCGTCCAGTTGGCACCCTTGGCATCACGTTGTGTCAGTTCGTCATCGTAGCGGTCTGCATCGTCTACAGACATCATATAAACGAAATTCGGATTGTTGCGAAGCACCTGAGGAGTAGCCTTGCGAACCTTCTGCAAACGGGTAATCATTGAATCAGCAGAAGAAGACTTCACGTGAATCACCTCGCTGTCGGCCATAATCTGAGTCAGGATACCGTTGAACAGATGATCATCGTCTTCATCATCGTCTTTATAGATACCGTTTACGAAGTGGTACCCCAGCTCGAAGTTAACCTGACGGGACATCGCATCCAGCAACTGGTTCTGCACTTCAGGAGGAAGCTGGTCGAACACCATGTTTCCTTTCGGCTGATACTTGCGCCAGATTTCCTCAAAAGCTCTCGGGTTAAATTCCGTATAAGCCATAAAGTCATGCGGAACAAGAACTTTCTCCGAATAATTGAAATCACCCTTGGAATCCTTCGATTCAGGCATTTCCTTGCGTTTCTGCAACATGGTTCCCGTCTTCAGTCGGGGAATGGAGTATTTCTTGCGGATATTCGAAACAAGCTTGATCAGTCCTTTCTGTACAAGTTCATTTCCGGTAGCCGCCTTGGTGAGCAGTCTTTCAAGAACCTCACCGTCATAGGCTGTGTTTTGAATCTGAATTGCCATGTTTTGTTTTGATTAATTGTTATTTACTACTTCTTTCCGTAACGTCTTTCACGGATGTTTTCCTGTTCCTTTTCCCATGCACCTTTGTTTTCGGGGTCGTTCTTGTTCAGTCCGTCGGAAATCATCTTTTTCCGGGGCAAACCTTCCAGAATCTTCGATGCATTTTCAAAGTCCTTCTCCAGCAAGATACGATATGTGTCCTTGTCTGCCGGACGGATGCGTTCCTCCTTTACCGCGTTTTCCAGCATCGTGTCGATTTCTTTCTTGCGTGCTTCCGCAGCCGCATCCTCAAAACCTTTCAGCTTCTGTCGCAGTGTGTCGTTTTCCGCCTTCAGGGTGTCATATTTCCCTGCTTTGTTTTCCAGTGTCCCGATTACGGCCAGCGCAGAGGCAGAATCTGCACAGTTGGCAAACAAGGGACGTTTCTTCAGTTCCTCAAACATTTGTTTATCGTTGTTTAATGGGTTATTATTCATTCTGTTCATAAAGAGTTTGTACACGTTGTCCGGACTTTCCACGTCCTGGCGTTCTGCTTCTTCCACGTCGTAAATTCCGTCCACGAATCCCATATCCTTTGCCTCCTTTGCCGTAAGCCAGTGGTCTTTACCGTCGAAGTAAGTCTTCTTTATTTCTTCGCGGTCTGTTCCGGTCTTTGAAGAATAGATGTCTGCCAGTGTCTCCTCCAGCTGTTCAATGTGTTCCATGGTCTGCTTCAGTTCCTCCTTGGTACCCCAGCATCCTCCCTGCACATTGTGAATCATCAGACGTGCGTACTGGCTCATGTACACCGGCTTTCCGCACATGGCAATCACGCTTGCAATGCTGGCGGCAACCCCATCCACGTAAATGGTAATATCTGCCTTGCTTTCACGAAGCGCGTTGAAGATTGCGATTCCGGCATATACGCTTCCCCCAATGCTGTTGATGCGCACATCAATCTTACCGTACAATGATTCATAGTCGCGAAGCTCACGGACAATGTCCGCATCGGTCACGCCGTCCCACTTGTCGCCTATCTCCCCGTACAGAAGAATACACGCCACATCGGGCGAAGGTATCATATTGAAAAATCGTTTGTTCATTTTGCTTTTATTGCTGTTCTGGTGCAAAGTTGGGAAGAAAAAGAAGTCGTGTCAAGACGGATATTTTATGATGATATTTTAAAACGTCATCATGAGGATTTAATACGTTATCATAAAAATAACGTATTGTGAATGATGTATTTATGGGCGAAATTTGCAAAACACAAAATAAGATATAAAAGACATGGCAGAATTGACAAACACGCAAAAGAAGGACTACGCGCGCATGCTTTACCTGAAAGAGAACCTTACCCAGCAGGAGATAGCGGAAAGAACGGGCGTTTCACGCCAGACGCTTTCCCGATGGATCAACTCGGAAAAATGGGAGGAGATGAAGATTGGCATGACGCTGACACGCGAACAGCAGATTTCCGCACTTCACCGCCAGGTGGCCGAAATAAACAAGGCCATACAGAGCCGTGAAGAAGGAAAGCGATATGCCACCCCGTCTGAAGCCGACACGCTGGGAAAACTGGCGGCCACCATCAAGAAGCTGGAAAGCGATGTGGGTATCAGTGACATTATCAGTGTGGGAATGCGGTTTTCCGACTGGCTCCGCCCGCAGGACCCGGATATGACCAAGACGTTCATCCGATTGTTCGACCTCTTTATTAAGGATAACCTATGAGACAGCAGGACAGAGAAGCGCTCCGTATCTGGGAGGATTACAAACAGGATTCCCTCCGGAAAGGAGTCGTGATAGTAAACAAGAGCCGGGCCGAAATAGAACGGCACAAGGCATGGCTCGAAAAGCGTCCGCTGGAGTGGATACGTTTCTTCTTCCCGGAGTTCTGCAAGTTCGACTTTGCCCCGTTCCAGATTAAGGCCATCATGCGCTGCATTGAACACGATGAATGGTTTGAGGTTCTTTCGTGGGCACGCTCTCTGGCAAAGAGTACCTGCGTGATGTTCATTGTCATGTTCCTGGTGCTTACGGGAAGAAAACGGAATGTCATCATGGCATCGGCCACGAAAGACAGTGCCGTCCGTCTGCTTGACCCATACCGGAAGCAGTTTGAACGGAACGGACTTATCAAGGCTTATTACGGCACACAGCTGAACCTTGGAAACTGGAGTGAAGAGGAATTCATTACGAAAGGAGGATGTGCGTTTCGTGCCGTAGGTGCAGGAAGTGCCCCGCGTGGTAGCCGTAACGAAGCCGACCGACCAGACGTGCTGCTGGTGGATGACTTCGATACGGACGAAGCATGCCGTAATCCTGATACGGTAAACAAGATGTGGGGATGGTGGGAAGAAGCATTGTACGGAACACGTGATACGGCCATACCCACACTGATAATCTTCTGCGGAAACATCATTGCACGCGACTGCTGCATCACACGTGCCGGAAAGCAGGCCGACCACTGGGACGTGATTAACATACGCGACAAGGAAGGACATTCCACCTGGCCGTCAAAGAACAGTGAGGAACAGATTGACCAGGTGCTGGCCAAAATCAGCACAAAGGCACAGCAGAAGGAATATTTCAACAACCCGCTCACCGGAGGAAGCGTATTTACCAAGCTGGCTTTCGGAAAGGTTCCGCCTCTGCGTAAATTCAAATTCCTCATGGCGTATGGCGACCCGGCTCCGGGCGAAAGCAAGAAAAAAGGTGCCAGCTTCAAGGCCGTATGGCTGCTTGGCAAAATTCAGGGCGTGCTTTATGTCATTAAAGGTTTTCTGGACCATACCACGAACGAAGAATTCATCAACTGGTTCTTCCTGTTGAATGAATATGTAGGCGGAAAGACCAACCTTTACTGCATGGTAGAGAACAACAAGCTTCAGGACCCGTTTTTCCAGCAGGTGCTGAAACGCCACCTGGCACGAATCCGCAGAAAGAGGAACGAACAGCTTTCCATCAAGCCGGATGAAGACAAGAAGACCGACAAGGCTACCCGTATAGAAGCCGACCTGGAACCGCTGGACCGTGAAGGAATGCTGATATTCAATGAGGCTGAAAAAGACAATCCGCACATGAAGGAACTGATCAACCAGTTCGACCTCTTTGAAATGACACTTCCTTATCCTGCCGACGGCCCGGACTGCATACAGGGAGGAAACCGGGCCATCGACCGCAAGAATGCATCCTTACAAAAAACAATAACCGTAAGCCGGAACACCATCCGGCAAAAAAACAAATACAGAACATGAGCCAGTTTATTAACCCGGAAGATTACGACGCATCCATACACCGTGAAATACTCGATGCGCTCATACGTGAAGACGAATCACTTCTTGAAGTATGCGAAGACCAGGCCATCGCCGAAATGCGCGGATACCTGTCTTCACGGTTTGACTGCGACAGGATTTTTGCAGCCACCGGTTCCGAACGCCACCCGCTTGTACTGATGTACGCCAAGGACATCACGCTCTATCACGTATTCTGCATACACAATCCGCAGAAGATTTCCAAGATACGGATAGACCGTTACGAGCGAAGCCTGGAATGGCTGAAAGGCGTGTCAAAATTTGAGATAAGCGTGGAAGGACTGCCGGCACTCGACGAAGATTCCACTAAGTTAAATTCCGCATTCCAGATGCGAAGTTATCCACGAAGAAACACCCGATACTGATATGAGCAAGAAGAAAAAAATAACCATAGGCGGAAACATCAATCCGCAGGGAAGTCCGGCACGAACGGTCATCATTACCCAGCCGCAGCGTTTTTTCCTCGACATGCAGAAATACATGAGCGGCATACGCGGGGCCGAAAACGTAGACTTCACCAACCGCGTACGCCTGTACGACATGTACGAAGACATCCTGATTGACGGGCACCTGAGCAGTGTGCGCGACAAGCGAATCGCTTCGGCACGAAACATTCAGATAGAGTTCCGACGTAACGGGAAACCGGACGAGGAAATCAATGTGATGCTGCGTTCACCCTGGTTTTTCCATTTCATCGAAGACCTGATAGACTCCGTATTCTGGGGCTTCTCTCTTTTCCAGTTCTACCGCGACAAAAGCGGATGGATTAATTACGAACTGATACCCAGAAAGAATGTTGATCCGGTTCGCGGGCTTATTCTTCACCGTCAGAGCGATATTGCCGGAACTCCCTGGACTGACTTCCGCGATGTGCTTTTTGTGGGCAAGCCGCGTGCATTGGGAAAACTGGCCAACGCTGCACCCTACGTCATTTTCAAACGTAACGATATGGCCGACTGGGCACAGTTCTGCGAAATATTCGGAATGCCCATCCGCGAATATACCTACGATGCGGAAGATGAAGAGGCACGCCTGCAAATTCTTGACGACATGAATGAGCAGGGAGCAGCCGCATGCTTTATCCACCCGAAAGGCAGTGAGCTGAAGTTGCTGGAAAGTGCCGGTAAAAGCGGCTCGTCAGACCTGTACGACAAGTTGTATGAGCGGTGCAATAATGAGATAAGCAAAATATTTCTGGGTAATACTCTTACCACCGAAGCCTCCGAACGTGGAACCCAGTCGCTGGGAACCGTGCAGGAGAAAGGAGAAAAGCGAATCAATGAATCCGACCGCCAGCTTATCCTGAACGTGCTGAACTACGACATGACGGACATCTTCGAAAGCATGGGATACAACACACGCGGAGGAGAATTCGTGTACGTGGAACCGAAAGAAACAAACATCACGGTCATTGCCGACGTGATAACCAAGATGCGAAACGCAGGTACACCCGTATCCGACGACACGTTCTACGAACTTACCGGAATACCAAAGCCTGAGAATTATGACCAGCTCAAAGCCGAACAGCAGGAAAAACGGAATACCGTAGTACCTGATACGAACAACACGCCTGACGGCAAAACGGCACAAAGAAAAGAAGAGAAACGGAAGGATTTAAACGATTCTCAAACTGAAAGTAAAAACTATTTAACCCGATTCTACAACCACATCCGCCGTTTTTTCGTCCGCGCCCCGAAAAACGGGGCTTTAAGATGGTAATGAATGAGCTGTACGGACAGACTTGTTCCTGCTGTCATCATGCTCATCCCAGGAATGAAGCATCCGTTTCCGCCTCATTCACTCCGGAACTGATGGCCAGTCTGCTGGCCGACATTTACGCGAAAACGTTCAATGTAGAGGAAGACATCTATCCGGAACTGTATGAGGCTGCACGCGACACCTTTGAACGTGCCCTTCAGGAAGGATACCCCATAGAGAATGTAGATGATGCCGACACCCTTTTCCGTCAGGCACTAAAAGAAGATACCGACGTGTTTGCCGCATTCCGCACACACCGCATGCAGAACGACATCGCCTCACAGCTTCTCGATGAAGACGGTAAGCTGAAAGAGTTCCGTCGATTTCAGGAAGATGTGGAATCAATTATCGGCACTTACAACAACGCATGGTTGCAGACGGAATACGACACAGCCGTACTTCGTGCCCGTCAGGCAGCAGACTGGAAAGGTTTTGAACGGAATGCCGACATACTTCCTAACCTGCGATGGCTTCCTACTACAAGTGCCGAACCCGACCCTGCGCACCGTGAATACTGGAGTATCAGTCTTACCCTTCCTGTCACCTCCACATTTTGGCAGCGTCATCATCCAGGCGACCGGTGGAACTGTAAATGCGACCTGGAACAGACTGACGACCCGGTTACGCAGGGAGTTCCAGTGGCAGACTATGAGCCTTCGCCCGGACTGGAAAACAACCCCGGACTGGACCCGAAACTTTTCAGCCGGAAGCATCCTTACTACGAGAATGCCTATCCGGGTGCCGATGAAGCTGTTCAGAAATTGCTTAAAAGATATTTAAACGATGAAAAATAAACACTTATTATAAAAACAATACGCAATGGATAATAAGACAACGACAAAAATTTATCTATAAAATCTACAATGAGGACTGTTTGGAAGGAATGAAACGTATTCCTGATAAATTAATAGATTGTATTATATGCGATTTGCCGTACGAAGTGTTAAATAAGAAAAACAAACACGCTCAATGGGATAAGATGTTACCACTTGATAGGATTTGGGAACAATACAACAGAGTGATAAAAGATAATGGCGCAATTATTCTTTTTGGTCAAGGTATGTTTACCGCACAATTAATGATGAGTAATCCGAAGATGTGGAGGTATAATCTTATATACAAGAAAGGTAACTGCACTAGTGGTTTTCTAAATGCAAGACGTATGCCTTTGCGAAACCACGAGGACATAATGATTTTCTATAAAAAATTGCCTACATATAACCCACAAATGAAAGTTGAAGATAAGGCTCATGAAAGGAACAAACCAAGCAAAAAAAATAGCTGTTATGGTAGTACTAAAGAAAGAATAAAAACAATTAGTTATGAAAAATTCCCTTTGTCTGTAATAGATATTCCACGTGAATTTATTGTCATCCACCCAACACAAAAGCCAGTAGCTTTAATTGAATATCTTATCAAAACATATTCCAATGAAGGTGAAACGATATTAGATAATTGTATGGGCAGCGGAACGACTGCTATTGCTTGTATAAACACAAAACGTAATTACATAGGATTTGAAATAGACAAAGAATATTATGATTTGTCTGTAAATAGGATAAAAAAATATACAGATGAAAACAACTGACCTGAAAAAAACGCTAAAACTGCTGGAGAAAGACTTGCAGAAAACCATCAGCGACACGCTTCCACGGAAAGCGGGAGTGCTGGCCGTAAACCATACACGCCAGAACTTCCGTGACGGAGGTTTCCGCGACGGAGGACTCCAGCCATGGAAGCCGACCCGACGCCAGCAGTCGGGAAGCAAGAAAGCTTCCGACCGTTACGGCCCTCTGCTTAGCGGACGAAAGAGACTTATGGGAGCCACCTACGATGTGCCGATGAAAGGAAAGGTCATTGTGCGGAATACGGTAGAATACGCCGCAATACACAATGAGGGAGGAACCATCAGCACCCATCCGCGCATCACGCCCAGGCTCCGGAAAATGGCATGGGCACGGTATTTCAAGGCGGCAGGAATCCGGCGTGGAACGTCCTCGAAAACCCGAAAGAAGAAAGACGTTTCGGCACCTCCTGAAGCCCGTATGTGGAAGGCCATTGCCCTGAGCAAGAAGTCAAGACTCAACGTAACCGCACAAATACCACAGCGAAGGTTCCTCGGACAAAGCAAGGAACTGACCGAGAAGCTACAGGAAGAAGCCGAAAAGGAACTGCTCAAAGTAATGGAAACAAGGCTCGGAAGCCTGAAGTAATTTTAATTATTAACTATTAATTATTCATTGAATTACATGGAAACTTTATTCAACCAGATACAGCAGCTTGTGGCAGACAAGATTGAATGGCTCGACAGAAACGTAGACGAAGACTACGGACAGCTTGAAATGCTTTACCGCGACGACGAAGACTCCGACACCTATCCGCTCACCTTCCCTCTTGTGCTGATTAACATACCGGATACTTCGTGGACTTCCATGGGAGGAGCTTTCGGTAAAGTGCAGTCGGGCACGGTAACCGTCAACGTGAAACTGGCAATAGACTGTTACGACGATACGCATTTCACCAGCGGAACAGCCGGAAAGGCTCAGGAACGTGCGGACAAGGTGCACGAGCTTCATTCACTGCTACAGGGATGGATGCCCATGCATTCATCTTCACCGCTCGACCGAAAGACCAGCCGCAGCCAGACGATGACCAGGGGAATAAAAGTGTATGAATTGAACTATGAGTGCCGCATGATAGAAGACGCTACTCATTAGGGAACAGTGGAAGGCGGGAAAGTTGCCGGAGCTCGTGTCTCTTTCCCCGCTTCCTTTTCGGTGGAATGGGCGGCTTGCGCTCCGCCTCTTTTCCCGACCGGTATTCGCGGTCCAGCTCCTGAAGAAATTCGTAATTCTGGTTCACGATGGTACGTATTCTTTCCTCACTGATGAAAAATTCCTTGGTAGAAAGCTGATGGAAGGTGTCGTCAAAGCGCAGACGTCTTATCTCCGTCCAGTAGTAATACCTGCGAAGCAGCTCTTCATTTCTCAGCGTAATCAGTTCCGTATCCCTTCCTCGTGCCATTGTCTTGTGTATTTTGATACACAAAAATACGAAAAAACGCACAAAATTCAGCACGTTACTTCATCTTTTTACACACTGTGTCAACTTGTTCAACGCATCCTCGTTTCCCTGCCGTAGATTTGCACTGTCTAGACAAGTTAACCACATTTTTACAAACATTTAAAAAAGACAAACACATGGCAATCAATTATTCTATTGCGGCATACAAGAAACCTGGAGATTTGGAAGGCGAAGCTAAATTCTACGCCAAGGCACAGGCAAGCGGAACTGTTGACATCAACGAACTTGCTGACGATATCGCCTATAGTACTACTCTGACGGACGGTGACGTGCTGAACGTGATCCGTGCGCTGATCAAGCAGATTAACCGTCATATCGCCAAAGGGGAAATTGTGAAACTGGAGAATCTGGGTACTTTTCAGGCTCAGATACGCAGTAACGGAGCAGATGTCCCAGACGAATTCAACGAAAGCTACATCCGTCAGGTACACCTTCAGTTCCGACCGGGACTGGGCTTGCAAAGCACGCTGGCGCTGGAGAACCTTCAGTTTAAGAAGGTGAAATCGTACAAGGAGCTGGAAGGCGAATAATTTACCGCCGGAAAAATGATCTATTACCCTGCGGAAACAGGACGTTTACCGCAGGGTAATTTTTGCAGTACAAAAAATAATTCATATCTTTACCTATATGAAAGCGATATACCTTACAGACCTGGCTCAGCAATATTTTCCTAAATCCAGTACCCGGAGTGCCGTAGCGCAGCTTCGCCGCTGGATAGTGTTGAACGAAGACTTACAGCAACGGCTTACGGAACTGCATTTCCATAAGGGACAGCGAAGCCTGACTCCCTTGCAGCACGAAGCGATATGTCATTTCCTTGGAGAACCAGGTGAATAATATACAGCAATCCCCGGCATCGGTTTTCGGTGTCGGGGATTTTTGTGTCAGTCTTCAATGTAGAAATCATTCTCCAGCAGCTCTTTCATGTACCGGTCACGCTCTGCTTTAGATTTAAAATCACTTCTAATTGTTACCCATGAGTCAGGATTATCCAAATTTTTTGCCTTGATAATTGGTTTCCCATTTCTTTCTCCGGCTCTGAGTATAACGAAGCCGGAATCACATACTTTCTTTTGGTCTCTTGCGTTCATAACTTTAGTATATATTAAATCCTTCAGATTGTTCACAAAATTCTGCCATTGATTCAACTTTTTGTAAAAATTCTTCACTTGGAGGTTCAGACATTTTCCCGAAATGTGACATAATCATAACTCGTTCAGATTCTGTCTTTTTATCCCATTCCTTTCTTAAACCTCTCTTTACAAATACATATCCTCTAAAAAGTCGAGCCATAATCAATGCCTCTTCTTTAGAAACAGGAAACCCATCGTTACTTACCGGACTTCCAACATTACGAGAACCATCATATATATATTTACTTGGATCAAAAGTATTTTTTCCATAATTAAACAAATATCCAGCTCCTGTTTCTTCTAAAATAGTAGGCCATGTAAATATCATTCCAGATTTACTGTCTATTTCCTTGTTTATAGGTATCAAATCATATCCCATATTACTTTAATTTTTTATCAATCTTTTGTAAATTATTTCATCCGCTCTTTTTATTGTTGTGACACTTCCTCCATAGGCATATATGAGTTCTTTGTCTAATATCTTACCATTTTGCAACCATGCACGATACACATACGGATTCTTTGAACTTTTCTTTGCAGATGAAAGTGTTCTATAAGTACTTTCAGTCTTTTCGTTGTAAAAGCACTTGATTATGTAGTTTAAGTCTTTTTCATTCATATTCATTCCTCCGTATCTAGTGTTAAATCTTTTACATAAGCCCAACGTATTATCTCATCCATAGTGTATGTTTTATCTATACATGTAACAGTATAATACATATTTCCGTTATACCCATAACCATAATAAACTATGCCCAAATTTAATACCCCATCATGGGTCTGTATCAAGATTGCTTCTCCACTATAGTACTTGTCAAGATTCCTATTCGGAAGCTCAGTATTGGAATGCCAAACTGAATTGACTCTCCATTTAGCACCTGCAACAAATAATGGTAAGGCATATTGACCTATCGTAGCAGAAGCAGCAGTATATAGATTAATATCATGATGTTTATTATATCCTTCCTGCAATTCTTTGATAACTTTTTCACGTTCTATGCGACCTTGGTTTTCAATAGCTTCTTTCTTCATAAGTCAATAATTTCAATTTTCAAATCACGCTCCAGCTCACGCATCATGTCGATAGTGTCATTGTTTTCCACATCGAAGCAGATGCCCAGGTATTCCGGGTTCTGCTTCGAACGCTTTACTGACAAGTCGCAGGGGCGGCTGTGCTTGATCCATACAAACATAAACTGATTGATTGCGCTGTAATGGACTTTCGCTGCCACCCTGCGAGGCTTGAACAGATTAAGGTTCTGGTTCTGCATAGGGTTCAATCTGTTTGATTACTGTTCCGCTGAGCCAGATGCGTCCGCTTCCCTGGCATTGCGGACATACTTTCTGCTGGGGATATTCCCGACGCACATCTTTCTCTGCATATACGGTTACTGAGCCGGTTCCTCCGCACTGGCGGCAGAGGCATACGCGGCGATGGATATAAGTCTTCTCTGTATTCATCTCTTATCGGCGTTTTCAAATTCGGGTTTTACATCAGGTTCTGCTTCGTAGGGGTAAACGTCCATAATGGCGGTTTCCGATACGGAAGCTATCACATAGTCTGCCAAAGTTCCTTTCATGCCTTCGTCCAGCTTCTTGATGGCGTCGCGAAGGTCGGAAGCTTGTACAAGTACGTTGCTGGCAGTACGCTTTTCTGCTCCGCTCTTTTCATCCAGTGTAATAAACCAGAGTTTACATTTAAACCAGCGGTCGGCAGACTCTTCTTCACTTGGGAACAGTTCATTGAAATTAGCTTTTGCAACTCCAGCCACCTCAAACTCACCACTGATAAACGGTGTCATTTCTTCGATGATACGGCTTTCGGCTTCGGTAAAGCTGAGAGCGTCTACCAGATAGGGTTCTGTTACTTTCTTCTGCATTCCGTTTTCCATCGTTTTCTCATAACGGATTTTGCATGTAAACCAATTGTGCATCATAATCCTTCTATTTTTGTTGATTGTTTAAATATTACGTTAGTGTGATCTCTTCTCGAATCGTCCATACATTCAAGTCCTTTCCCGTAGCAGCTTATGGCGTGCTCAAAAAACCAGCATCCGCTGCAAGGTTCTTCCTGATCTTTCACCTCGGCGACCGCGAGCGTTTGTCCGTGCCAGGTGAAGGTTTCTCCTAATTTGTGCTCCATGATTCTTTTATTTTTCTGATTAATTCATTCCATCCTTTTCGCGCCATTCGTGGTTCCATCCAGCAGAGCCAGCCAAGTATATCGAGCATCTTTCCCGCAAGTTTCAGAATGAATCCCAAAATAATCAGCGGACCGATGATAAGAGAAAAGGCTGTGAAAAGAATGATTTGTGTACGTTTGTTCATTATTCGATGTAATAAGATGTTATTACCAGATTGCTTCGCATTATTATGAGAGATAACCGGTTATCGTCTTCTCCGAGCAATACACGAACGGAAGCCCGGCGTGCGTCTTCCTCATTTTTTAATTCTCTAAGACAACCTTCCATTATCATTTTCAGACGAAGATATTCATCACGGGTAGGCTCCAGTTCCCGGTTCTGAAGGACACGGGTCATGTACTCGTGCAGCTTCTTCATCCAGCGCGGCCACTTGTCGCGTCGGATGTTTGTTTTAAAAGTGAGTTCTGCCATAGCTATTCCGGTTTATATCTTTTTACAAGCCACCATTTTACATTACCTATCCATTCAAATAATAATTCAAACGGAAGCCTTATATAGTGAGATATCATAATCATAATACCAAGAGGAATCACCAGTATACAGTATACGGTCCATATTGCGTACCATTTGTATTTAGACTTTCTTTTCATGTTTCCATCCGTTAAGTTCGTAAACCATATCCCGTGCTTTCTCTTTGGATCGGCACTCCGCTATGGGAGTGCCTGTGCAAATTGTATCAGTATATTCATTCCGATACACGATCCAAAGAGGACCACGGCATTCGTACGTGTATTTAGGCCGTCTGGACCGCATCGCTTTCCTTTTTAGGTTCTACGTAGAAAGATTCATCCTGCACCACCTGTACGCCGATGTTTGCGAACTGTTCCGCAATTTCAGGAATGTCACGGTCGGCCAGCAGCTTGTCTTTAGCCAGTTCCTCGGTTGTGCGGATATACTGTGGAAGGAACTCTTTGCAGAGGTTTGTCACAGCTGCCCAGGTGAAACCTTTCATGTTCTTCAGCTTCGGGTTGCCGGTGCGGAAACCGATAATGCCGTGTGCCGATTCCAGACTCTTTTTCTTAGAAAAAAGCGTGTCCTTGTTTTCGGTGGCATAGGTCTGCATCACTTCGAAAGTGCGGTCTTTCGTTTCGTTCAGTTCTGCCAGCTGGTCGGCGTACTTCTCACGGATCTTTGTCATTTCCTGGTCCATCTTAGCTGCGATAGCCTGAGCCTTTGCGTCTGCCATAGCGAATTCCGCAAATGCCTGTTCGTACTGTTCGCGGCTTACTCCGCTGATTACTGTTTTCTTGGTTCTTTTTGTTGCCATACTTAATTGAGTTTTTAATGATTGTTTAAATGATTATTAATTGTCTGTTAATTCGTCTTCCATTGCCGCCAAATCGTATTCCATCTTCAGAGCTTCGTCTGCCTGCTGTCCGCAGAAATTTTCCAGTTCCCGCAGGATGAGTACCTGGTCGGTGAAATCAAACTGCTGCATGTGGTTCATAATGTCATTCTGGATTTGTTCGATTGTATGTTCCATAGCTATTCCTTGTTTGATTTACTGTCCTTGTAATCTCTTACTACCGGGCTGCCAATCAGCTCTCTCCTGCTGTAATATACGCTACGCCCTTTTTGGTATCCGGTTATCAGTCCTTTGTTGGCCCATCTCTTTATAGTGGTTTTTCCACATCCAATCAGCCTGCACGCATCGGCCTGACCTATCAGTTCATCAGGGGCTTCCGAAATGTCTTTACGCGGTGCAGGAGCTACATCGCCCACTCTCAGTCCTAACCTGCGTTCCACTCTATCCAGGCGAAGAAGCAGCTTTTTGTACTCCGAAAGGCTCAGGGTAATTGTTTCATCCTGCTCCTCCTCTTCTTCCGGTTCATCTTCCAGATCCGGACAGATAGAACTGAGGCCGATCTTTCCTGCGAGGAACTGGGCTGCGTCCCGTGCGGCATAGAATAGCGTTTCGTTCCGTTCGTCTTCCGGAACGTTGCGCACATACTGATTGAATACCCATGTCTCGCTGCGCTTCATTTCCAGCACTTCCACCTGTATTCGGCTCGCTGCGTCTGTATAAGCCTTCAAGTGCTCTATTGCCCGATTTATTTCTGACTGCTTTCTCATATCAGTTTTCCTTTCTGGCCATCGCCTCAAATTGCCGTTTTACTTCTTTCAGTTCTGCCAGCGACATTTCCGTCAGATTCTTGCGGAATTTGCTGCGTGTGCGGCAGAACTGGTTTATCTTCGCTTTGTTCATTTCAAAATCCTCCGGTGTGTCGTTCGTATAGTTACGGTTCAGGCAGGAAATACGAAACGAAAGGGAGAATATCTGTTTCACTAGGGCACGTGCCTCCTTGCGGATGCGGTCGGCTGACTCGCGATTGAAACGGGTTAGCAGCAGTCCGGCTTCTTCCTTGGTCAATCCGGCGGTGCTGTCGGTGCGGCCAGCGGTGAACTGGCTGATAAACCCGTGACGGTCTTCTTCACTGAACCCCATCTTGTGAAACTGAGCTTGCAGTGCCTTGATCTGCTGCGGGGTTACGGGGCGTTCTTTCATTGTTGTTTTCATGACTGTATGTGTTAGATTATTCTTCTCCGTGATATTGCCGGGCTTTCTCCGGCACAATGTCATAGTAACCGACGGGACCGATAAACCGACCCTTGGAAAATGCCCTGAAGCCTTCCACATAGATTTTCAGGCTGGCATCGTACATCACTCCTTTGGCAGCGCGTCCGTTGGGAAGTTGTCCTTCTGCATGGCTGATAAAAATGAGCAGCTTTCGCTTGTGTCTTTCCTTGAAGTCGATGTACTGTCGGTAAGTCATTCGGGTGTACTGGAAAGAGTCGATTACCACGATATCGGGGCTTTTCTGTCGGCAAAGTCGGATGCTGAGTTCATCCATATCCTCGTTATCGATAAGCAGGAACTTCTTGTTGACTTCCATCATTCCTGTACGCCTGATGGCATCCTGCATAGTGCGACAAGCACCTTCCTCCATGCTGTCGTAAGCCACACGGCCAAAACGGCACAAATACTTACAGAGCTGGAGGGCAAAACTGGTCTTTCCGCTACCGGAGTTTCCCCAGATAATCCAGACTCCTCTGCGCTCCGGAGTGCCAAAAGCATCATACCAGGGACCATCGAACTGCATTACATCGAATTTCATGGACAGAAGCTCACGGACACCTTTTGCGTTGCGGTCGAAAGTAAACTTCTTGCGTGGGGGCGGTGTAGTTTCCTCTCTATTCATTGTTGCCTCCTTTCTTCAGGCGGGCTTCAATCATTCTCTTCTGTCGGTGAATGCATCGTTTCACGCGGCGAAGGTCGTTATCGCTTCGCTTGGCATCCTTCAGCACCTCTTCTATATCGGCACGGTCGGTCAAGTTGTTTGCCTGACAGATAGCGTAGATGTCATTCTGATCAGTTGGTGAAACATCAAAGAAACGTCGTCCGATGCGGCTGTTGATTTCCTTGTAACCTTTCTTGTTATATCGAAGTCCAGATTCCATACGGCGCTTGATATAGTCCGTGCTAAGGAATACAATCCCTGAGTGTCCTTCAAGACGATTGTATATACTGATAAAGTAATTAAATACACTGTCTGTCAGCTTGTCGCCTTCATCGAACACTAGCAGCGGGTTCCCAAGGAAAGAAATCATGCTGATAGCGTTCTCCAGCATGTCACGAAGGTTAGTCGTGTCGGTAGGTGCGCCTACCTGCTTGGCTATCTCACGCACAAAGTCGCTCCGGCGCATATCTTCCGAACAAAGTATGTAGAACACATTGCGGTGCGTACGGCGATATTCGATGGCTGCCGTAGTCTTACCGCATCCGGCATCTCCCACAACCCATGTCACGTTCTTGTATGCCTGTGCGTCGGTCAGCGCATAAGTAATTTCCTTGAAAGTCTTTCCCTCGTGCAGCGTCCAGGAATCGAACGCAAATCCAATCTGAACCGCGATACGTGTAAACATATCGTCGCTGATCAGTTCATATTTCCCGTTACAAAGCTGACTCACCGTGGCTGCACTTACGCTCTGAAGACTTTCTGCCGCACGGTTGCGGGTCGGGTAATTTTCACAATAAGCAATCAGTGCGCTGCGCACCTGTTCTTTCATTTCTGTTGTTAATCCTTTCATTGTTTAATAGGTATTTAAGTATCGTTTAATCAATCAGTTAGAATTTTCCCAAACTATCCAGTTCATCGAACGTAGTGTTCGATACTTTCTTTGTCCAGTCACCGGCTGATGCGAAAGTCAGCGGTTCGTCTGCCAGTACAGGCTCTTCCGGAATGTCCGTGTCGGGCATCTGTACCGGAGCTTCCAGTGTGCCTTTCTTCATTTCCTCACGGTATCCGTCAAGCTGCTTTTCGCTCACCGCAACCGGACGCGGAATGCGGAGCTGGGTGTATGCCTCGCTCATGGCTTCCTCCATAAACAGATCCTCTTGTGCGATGTGCATGGCTGCACGTGTGCGGCGGTTGGCTTCCAGCTGCGCAAACAGATAAGCGTTTTCCTCGTCGGTTCGTTCCAAAGTTGCACGGTGGATAGTGACTTTCGGTGTGGCGATGGCCGCATACTTTGCACCCGTGTCAGTAACCGCCCAGAGTTCGATGCGGGTCATGTCTTCCGGATCATATCGGTAGAGGAACTGACGGCCTACGTTCTGAAGGTGGAAGTTCATGTCTACCAGTCCGTCATCGCCATACACCATGTAGCTGTATTCCTGCTTGTTCATGCGGAAGTTGAAACCCTCCTTGGTGTATTGCACCGGAGCCTGAGAGAAGAGCATGAAGATTTCGTGTGCTTCGTAATCATCCAGCGGTTGGGCTTTCGGATTCTCAATGGCGGTGTACATTTCCAGTCGGGTCATTCCGGTTGGGCTGGTAGGATGCTGCATCGAGTTCCATTCTTCGCGACAGTCGGCATACTGCTGTTTCAGTTCCTCCAGCGTGGGCAGTTTATCAATGTTAGCCATTACCATGTCAACATTGGCACGGCTGGAAAGCTTCTTTGCCGTAATGTTCTGTCCGGTGAAGTTGTAAAGCTTGTGAAGTACCTGCTGCTGGAACCGTCCGAAAGCGGACTCGATGGATTTACTCTGACCGTTGTGCGGCATCGTGGTTTTGTGTAGGTGGCAGAGTTTCTTGAAGAATCCCTGCGAAGCCAGTTTCTTGTGTCCTCCCTGGTTATCGGTCACTATCTCGTAAGGTTTTACCTTCCATGTCTGGAGTGCCATACGGTATGCCATGTACTGGACGAAGAAATTTTCGCCGTCACCGATAAAGTAGCCGAGGAACAGTTCCGTGCAGGCATCCATCACTTCGTACACATCCGTTGTTCGTGCCACCCATCGCTTCTGTCTGTCATCGTACGCACGGTAGTAAAGGTTTATCTTCGTACCGTCTGAATACCACAGCGAGTTAGGCATGGACGGCATTACCGTATCGAAGGTTGGCATATATTTGTTCTTGAATTCCCTTTCGCCATTTACCGCGGCATACCACCACACCATCACCGCCGGATCATTCAAGTAACTGTGCATCGTGGTAGGACTCTTGATGGTCTTCAAGCCGCGAATCACTGCCTGACGGTTGTACTCTTCAAAGAGCTGCATATCTGTGTAGACAGGGAACTTGCTCCGGCGGAGCTTCAGCAAGAGAGCACCTTCAGCCTTTCCGATGCGGCGTGCGGCACTGTTGCCCAGGTTACCGCTTACCAGTACCCCATATCCATCTCGCTTGTAAGCATTGAACTTCTCACGCAATCGTGCCGGATTCTTCGGCAGTGTGTGACCTGTGATTTCGCGAAGACGCTCACAGCAGATCTGCACACTGCTCCATGTTTCCGCACGGCGGGCAAAACCTCCTTTGGCGTGTTCCACACTGCGTGCCTTCTCCGTACGCACCATTTCGTTCATCACCTGGGCGTTCAGGATGTATTCCAGTTGTCTGGCAGGCTCGATACGCGGCTCAAATTCCTTGAAGAACCGTACCGCTTCGGCATCGAACCGAATCTGTGTGTTGATGTACTTTTCCTGCTCACGCTGTTTCATTTCCTCGTATGCATTCTTGAATGTGTCATCGTATGCTGCACGGAGCCGTTCCGGCATGGAGCGGTAGGCAATCAGGGCCTCGCGTCCGTTACCTCCCCGCTGGAGGAGGGTAAGCTTGCCTTCACGTACATACTTGTCGTAAGTGGGCTTACTGATAATGCCACCGCGAACAAGCTCCGTAAAGCTGACGCATAATGTGTTTCCGTACATTTCCATGATTAATTCGTTAAGATTGTAGTCCGGCCCCGGGACTTGAACCCGGACGGCAGCCACCTGACTAAGTTCTGCAAGCCGTGTGTGATTCATTCATTTTTCTGTGCTCTCTTATCCTCTCTGTCCAAACGTATTGCTGCAGGTATAAGTGCCAGGCAAAGGGTAACGGTTATAATCAAGTTCATTGTTCCATCTGTCAGTCGGTTCAGTATGGCTGCTGCCAGTATCAGCAGCAGATAGAATGTAGTAGTATTGATTCGTTTCATGATTCTATGGTTTTGAGTTTGGAGCCATCCCTATTCTCTCGAACCGGAATGGCAAGGATTCATCACTTATGCAGTTGGTTGAAATTTTTCTCTTTTCTTAATTTCTTCGAACAGTTGCGCCTGCATCTTTATTAGCATACAAAACTCTTCGTCTTGAACAGCCTCGCGAAATCCTCTATCACCTTTCACTAAGTCTATCAGTTCGCATACATGTTCAAGCTGTGATTCGATGTTCTTAGAGGAGTACTTTGTAAGATTCATACAGATTTTTTTTAAAGGTTAATAACTTCCGCATACGGATTTTCCATTTCCTTCAGCTCATAGAGCTTTGCCCCGTGATTCAAGGCATACGAGCGGATAAGTCTTGCTGTAGGGCTTTTAGTGTCGTATGCCAGAGCGGCATCCACTGTACGGGTTGTAACATTCAGTTTCCGGGCGATTTCTTCTTTCAGTTCCCGGCTTGCTTTAATGAGTTTTCTTGTTTCTGCCATTTCGTTATTGTTTTTATCATTATTATTCGGTTAAAAGTCCATCCCTATTCTCACGAACCGGAATGGTTTTGCTACATTTGTAGCGATGCTAAACAAACTAACTTTATTTTGATTATGAGTACTGTATATGTTTATGAGTCTTTTTACTCTGTCGTAGTTGAGTCTAACAGGCATGATACCTGTCTTAATGAATCCAATCGGATCAAATCGCTTGCAAAAGCTTTTAATGCATCCATTGTGAAGGAAGCTAAATCTGCAAGGAAAGGAGATGTGCTCTCCCGAAATATCATGATCAGTTTTAAAGCCCATTCTCATGAAACCATTATTTTTAGAGAAGCACTGGACATTATAATCGGTAGTATCAACATCTGGAATCCGGGATTGAAAGCATATATCTATGACAGTTCAGTGGAGCGGACAGATGCATCTTTCGGCCTCACTGACTAAATTCCACATCTCCTCTATGCTGTTGTCGCATAATGTAACCAAATCCGGGTGTTCTTTCCGACATTCGGATTTGGCTGTTTGTGCGTGTGCTATCATCTCGTCCAATATCCTCTCCAGCTCTTTATAATCAATCTTATGCTCTTTCATAGCTTCATTCCTCCCACGTGATGCAAAGTTGTTCGTAAGCGGGTTTCTTCTCCGGATAGGTACGCCCTTCCTGACGGTTTTTCTTTGCCAGAGCCTGGATGCATTTTGCAACCGGATAACTCATCGAGGTTCCGGCATACACCTTCTGCACATGCCCCAGCGTGACACGCTGCTTCTCGGCTGTAAGGCAAAGCTCCGCACGGCTGATGTAGGGCTTCACGTTTTCTTTCCACTGACCGAAATACGGACGGAACTTGGGAAGCGGAAGACGATTCGTGCTTTCCGGACGCTCGCCGCTTACCGAATAGCTTCCGGTGCGTCGGATGCTGGGAAGCACTGTGCCGGTTACCCATCGACGGATGGCTTTTGCTTCTGGCTTGCGGCTGATGAAGATAAGGTGATATAGTCCGGATTCGTTGATAGCTCTAACTTCTTGATTATTACCGACAGCATTACTAATAGTAACCCCCCTTTTCTCATCAAAATCAAGGGCAGCCAAAGCCTTTGTAATATTATTCAATCCGAGAATACTACAGATGTCTTGTGCGATGAACCAAGGTTCGTTCCCGATCACCTTTGTTCGAAGGTTTACGCTGGTTTCTTCATTGTAGAATACTTGCAATCCTGTTGTCTGCTGAATGTTCGTTTGTTCCATAATTTGCGTTTTTAAATATTATTTTCTACCTTTAGGGCGTCTTCTTTATTGAAGACCCTGCAAATGTAAGCACTTTGCGAATATCGTGCAAGCATTTTGAGAATTATTTTATTCAATTCGAATATATTTTTAAGCAAAATGGATAAAAACGAACGATTGGAAAAGCTTGTAGAATATTATGGGAATGGTAATAAATCCCATTTTGCTAAGATGTTAGGCGTTAAGGCTCAAACAATTAACACCTGGTTATCAAGAAATACCTATGACACTGAATTGATATTCGCAAAATGCGATAATATAAATGCTTCTTGGCTCCTTACTGGAGAAGGAAATATGCTTCGCTCGGAGTCTGAAAAGGAAGAAAAACTGCCATCCGTAAACCAAACATACGAAGGCGCACCCTACTTTAACGTGGATTTTATCGGAGGATTTGATGTGATTGTGAATGACCAGACGCGAAATCCTGACTTTTACATTAATTATCCTCCCTACAACCAGGAAGGAGTGGTGTGGTGTAACCTCACCGGTCACTCCATGGAGCCGGAGATAAGCAATGGTGACATTATCGCACTTCGTGAAGTAACGACACCTATCCAGTATCTCCCAGCCGGAGAAATATACGGCATCGTCACAGAGGAATACCGCACAGTAAAGAGAATACGGTTAAGCCAGAAAGAAGGTTTTGTCCGGCTTATTCCTTCGAACAAGAGCGAAGAGTTCTGCGAGCAGGAAATCCCTATCAGCATGATCCTAAAAGTATATGCTGTTCTGGGAAGTATCAGGAAGTTCTTTTAACGCAAACAAATACTATAAGTAAAATGAAAAAACTATTATTAATTCTGGCAATGATTTTGCCAATGTTTATTACAAGCTGTTCTGATGATGAAGAAGCTACAGTTCTGACAGGTACAACATGGGAATCGACTGAAGAATACGGTGGAATTGTGTATTTAAGGTGGACTCTTACTTTTCAAGAAAGTACATTCTCCATTACGATGGATGAAGATGCTGATGCAGATGGCGTTTTCGATAAGAAAGATTCCGCATCAGGTTCTTATTCAGTAGACGGCAATAATGTTTCACTAAGCACAGAAGGACTTACCATGCGCGGAACATTCAGTGATAATGTGATGCACCTTGATTCCGGTGAAGCTGGAGGAGAATTCGTTTATTATAAGAAATAAACAATATGAAAATAGGAGTATCAGATATTTTATCAATAGCTGCCATTCTAGGTAGCATATATACTTATTTTAGGACAAAAAAGAAAATTGATAAGCAGCAATTGGCTATAAATGAATATACAATAGAAAAAAACAGAAAAGAAAAGCAGGAATCATTACGCGCTAACCTAAGAGCCTTTCGTAACAAAGATACTAACAGTCTGATAATACAGAATATTGGACAGAATACAGCTCGTAATATACGAGTTGAATATAATAACCTTAATCAGGAAAATGGATTTTTTATCTTTGATTATGGGAAATTTCCATATCCTATATTAAACCCTTTAGATGAAATTAAAATTAAATGTCAGCTTTGTGCTAATGTTAAAAGTCTTCCTGTTATTACATTAATTTGGGATGATGATAGCGGAGATAATCAGAAAAAAGAGCAGCCTATTGACTTAAATTAGCTAGTTTCTCGGCCATTTCTTTATTTTCTTTCTTCAGCTTTATTATGCTTGTATAAATAGCTGTCAACACTTCAGAGTGAGGATCAGGTAAAAATGGATTAATCTGTTGATCACTATTAAGCAAGAGCAACAATGTATCCATAGCATCACGAAGTCTGGCTACTTCCAAATGTTCATCTAAAATAGCTTGAATAATTTTCTCCATACTCCTGAAATTTAAGCTCCCGGACTTTCACCGGGAGCGTTCACTTTAAAACCAAATACCTATAAAAACGCAAATTCACAAAAGTATTGGGGCAGAATCCGGACTCGAACCAGAATCTGAAGCAGCTTACCCGGAAGCTCTTCCGCACTATCCTGATTATGCTATTCTGCATCATTTCCACACGCACACACACGTTTTCACCGTAAAAATACGCATTATCACTTAAATGTATACTATAAATCAGCACTTTACGTTAAATTTGCAGCGTAGTCAATCCGAAAATATATAATACTATCCATACCAAAATAACGACAAATACAGCTTAATCACACACACAGAAAGCAATCTCTTATCTAATACACGGTTTAAAACCTGTTAAAAAGGTATGCCCAACTTTTTATTTTTTGCATAAAATAAATAAAAAATGGTATGCCCAACTAGTATGCCCAAAGGTATGCCCAACCCGTTTTTTAACATTTAAGAGAGAGATTCTAAAACCGCTTGTTTTTCCTGTCTAAATGGGTACTTAAACAGATTTCTAAACGCCTAAACAGGCATAAAAAAAGGCCAAAATAAGCTTTTACAGCCTATTCCAGCCCCGTTTAGGTGATATTTATAGGGTGATGTAACAATATTGTCTTAAAAGCCCGCGTTTAGGCCGTTTAGACGTAAAGCGTTTGTAAAGCAATGTCACATTTCGTTTTGTGTTTACATGAAAGCCCGTTTTCGTTTAACTCGCTGATAAACAAACCGCAACAACATTTTTGCCGCCGTCCTATCTTACACAATTCGTTCTGATGCCCGTAACGCAGGGTCCGCATCTGTTCCTTGTCCAGCAGGTTTTCGGCAGTAACATTATCCGAAACACGCGTAGTGAAAGTCATCGTGACCGAAGCCTTCCCTCCCACAGCCGGATCGTTATCCTTTATGCAAGAAACAGAAAGCAAGGCTACAGCCACTACAGCCACTGCCAGCAGACAATATGTTCTAAAATGTTTTCTCATAGTATGCTCCTCCTTACATTACTGCCAGTCTGGCTCAATATCTTCTACATACCATTCGGGAAGCCTGATACTTACTCCCACCTGATCGAACACAATCGATATAGGCAGCAGTGCCTCCTGTTTGGTTACATCAATATCTTCTTGGTATTTGTTCAAGTAGTTGAGGATATTTCCTCTTACCAGTTCCTCACCGGTATTTTTATCTTTCAGCACCAGCTCGTGCGCACACGTCGTTTCGTCCAGACAGGCTTCATGATCCAGTCGGAACAGGGCAAAGTCACTGGTATGATAGCAGTTCTTTTCCGCATCGTAAACCAGCTCCGGATAAATGGTACCCTTCACCTCCGTGTTGATTTTATTCTCGAACGAGGTCTGTGCATTCGAATTTTCAAAACTCAATTCATACGGCATGTCGGCACGGCTTTGCGGAGCAGGCAGACCGTAAATTTCTACTTCGGTATCTACGTGCGAGCTGTACAGCGTCACCGTATCCCGATACATGACACCATCTTGGGCAGGCATGACAAACTCTTGCTGACCCATATAGTTGTCATCATGATTAATTACATCTCTCGAATCATCATTCCAGAACGGCGACTGAATATAAATATCCGAAAGATGGTCGGCATATAAATTTTCTACTACCGTATGGTCGTAGGCATTTCCTATTGCCACAACTTTGTATTTTTTTCCATACTGCAACCGGAACGAGGGTATAGCAGTAAAGTTCTTCAACTCGTCCTGAGTATAATGACCGACACCTATAATGTGTCCGCCCTCATCGAAAACATACAGGTCTACTTTACTCATATACTTATACAACACGTCCGTATCACCATCTGCCAGATACTGGAAATAAATAGTGACATTATCACAGTCGTCAAAATCCTCCTTGACGCAACTGCTTGGCAGGACGAAAACCAGCAGTGCCATCAACATTATTTTTAGAAACTTTATCATATTCGTTCTTATGAATGTTATAAAACTGTATGTCTTAGGAAATAGAGTCTGGCGGATGATTCCGCCAGACTTTGATTATAGGGAAATGAGGTTATTGTTCAACCCATTCTGCAGTAGTATCCACAACAGACCAAGTTGCTTCTTCAACAGTTACTTCTACACCATACACAGTTTCACCACCTTCATTAGGTCCGATATACTTATCCATCAGTTCAGCATTTGTAATACGGTAAATTGTACCTGGAACAAACTCGGTAATTTGTTCTCCTTCAGAATCTTTATAAGACTTCACAACAGCATAACGAGGTGAAGTAATAGGATCACCACCTTCAACAGCAGTAGCTGTGTTGAAATATATTTTCAGTTCAGGAAGTGCCTTACCAGCTCCGGCAAATAAGTTATACGCATAAGCCTTTCCTATTTCTGGGAATGTGCCTGTCAAAAAGTCTGAACCAGCACCAAAGTCACCAATTACATCATACAAAATCGGGAAGTTGCCAGTACCCAGTGTAGAGTTTTCATTCCATGAATAAGTATTAGTAGCAGAAGCTGCATCTTTTGTCGCATAGATATTATTCAGATAAACACCGTTAATTTTCAATGTTCCAAATTTACAAGATGGTTCTTCAGAGTTATCACCATCATGAGCTTTGTGTTTCAGACCTGACAGTTCAAGACGTGCTACCGGAATTTCCAAAGCAAGTGATTTAGTATAACGCTTGTAAACTTTTCCATCTGCCGAATTTTCCATTTCGCCATTAATATCAGTTGTTGACAAAGTTTCTTCATCATATGCAGGAATTGATTCTGGAGCTGACTGTAATCTTGAGTCTGTAATGGCGATGTCAGCATCATCATATACATTCTTTCCATCATTACAATAAGCTACCACCTTAGTAGGATTAGTTACACCAAAAATCTGTACAGTGTAACTTTCTTCGCCGTCCACATCTGGATTCGAACGAGAAATTGTAGCAGATTTCTGCAGATCACTTCCTGAATACACTTCAACTGTAATATCTCCACCTACAATAACAGTATTACCGGTTGCCGCATTCTGTACACTTCTTGTAGAAGGACTTTTGACAGTAACCTCCACCATACCCATTCCCTGAATGTTACCACCTTCAGTAACCACTTCTTCATTTGAGCATGCAAATAAACCCAAACCTGCAAACGCCCACAATAAACTCTTAGAAAATTTCATAATACATTTTTTTTAAAGTTAATACTCTCATATCAAATTAGTTCTCATCATTTTCTTATTCCGCCATCAAGTCCAGATACGCCTGTAGCGCCTTCAGATTCTCTGCTGCGGGAGCATAGCCTGCCTCCGAAGCACGTCCGAACGCTCCGACTGCCTTTTCCGGCTGACCGTTCTTGACGTAAGCCGCACCCAGCATGTTCTGCAGCGCACCGTCCTGTGGAGCCTTCTCCAGCAGAGCTACTGCCTCACCGGCACGCTGTGCCTCCAGCAGCGCCAGTGCCGCATTGTTCACTGCCGTCACGTCCTGCGGATAAGTCTTCGCACCCGTCAGCAGGCAGTCGATGTACTGCGGCGTCCCCTTGCCGTAGCTCTCTGCCACCTTGTGAATCTCGCTCACGCTCATCAGTTGCGGACTTTCCACTATCATCTTGCGTCCTTCCTCGATGGTAAAGTGACGCACGTTATACTCTATGCGATACTCGTTGCGGCGCACCGGAGCATACATCTCGTTCACCAGCCGGGTATATACCGCTGCCGACACCCGCTTCTTTAGTTCTGCCTCGCAGGCATCCTTGTCATCGCCGCAGTTATCTATCAGTTGCAGAACCTCCTGCTGCTGTTCCAGACCCGGATGACGCTCCACCTCCTTGCGCAGACCTTCCCAGTCTTCGCCCTTCCATGCTACGTGGTAAAGCGAACGGTCTATCCCGTCCAGATCGCGGCGCACATAGTCGGTAAACGCCTGCGCACGCCGTTTAGACAAGTCCATGTTGTATGTCATCGAACCCTCGGGCGACGCATAACCGGTTACGTAAATGCCTGTAATCGTCAGGTCGGGATTGTCGCGCACCACCTGAAACGACTCTTTCACCTTTGCCAGCTCCGCGCGGTTCTGCTTGTAAGCCGGATCGATGCGGTCGCTGTTCTGGCGGAATTCCAGCCGTGCCACCCTCGTTTCCGAACGGCGTTTCACCACTTCTTCCTTCGGCTCGATGAACGGAGCCACGTACACCGGATTCACGGCGGGGAAAATGGTACCTCCGTAAGCCGTTTCGCGACCCTCGTCGCACAGCGCACAGCCCGTCACGTATGCACGCAGCTCTACGCTTCCGTCTATCATCCACCGTTTGAAAGGTACCGATGTTTCATACGAAATCAACTGTTCCGAACCGTTGTCGCGGCGTACCACCAGCAGGGCGTCCTCGTCGAAGTTCTCCCCGTTCAAGGCCCGTGCACGCTGCTGTACCCTGTCGCGCGTCTTTCCGTTGATGACAAACGGAGGCAACTCCTGTTCCATGCTGCCGTCGGCTGCCACGATGACCGGTACCACCCGCAGCGAATGCTGCCGGTTCATCTTCAGGTTGTCCAGCCCGATTTCCATCTTCACGTTCGCCTTGCGGTCCGCCGTTTTCGTCACCTGCGGTCCGTCTATGTTCACCGCCTCCAGATAAGGCATCTGCGCCCCTGCCGAAACAGCGGCAAACAACATTGCTGCAGAAAAGATATATTTCTTCATCGTACGTTCCTCCATCATTTAATTATGTAAATCAACGATACCGCCGCCTTGGTCAGCCCGAAGTAGTCCTTCTTGTCGGAGCCTCTCCACTCGCCGCAGTGCGGACAGTCGTACACGTCGTAGTCGGCACGAATCCATCCTGCCCCGATTTCCAGTCCCAGGTTCCAGCGGTTTCCCAGCACGAACTGATAGCCGTAGCCCACTCCCACGCCGTACATGTTTCCCTGATAGCGGTAATCCTTGAACGAAGGGAATATTTTCAGATCCATATCGGCTACGTTGAAGCCTCCTCCCAGTGCATGAAGAGCAAGGAAATGTCCGTTGAACGCTTCACAGAACCAGTACCGCGCTTCCGGTTGTACCAGCCAGTGCTTCATCTTCCGGTCATCACCTAAATTAAAGGGATTATAGTTTCCCGAAACATCAATACTCCATTTGGGAGCTACCCGAAACTCAGCCCCCACATTCAACGTTGTGGTTACATCATAAAGAAGGTTTGTCTTGACCGCTATTTTCTGGGCTGAAACGGACATACCTGCTATCAGAAAGGTTATTAATGCAAACAGTTTTCTCATAGTCCTTTGCTCTTAAGTTTTATCACGTGACACAAAGTTACCAAACACTTAAAAACTGTCAATAAAAATTAATTTCCAATCTGTCGTATGAAAAGACAAAAAATGACGAGAATTATTATGAAAAAATCCAAATCAGCTTATTCATAGCAGGTTATACAAAAGCATAATGGACAATATAGGAAAGAAATACAACCCTTCTTTTTAAATTTTATTACGGAACAGATTGGGGCTCATGCCGTATTTATCCTTAAACAAACGGTAAAAAGTAGACAGATTAGGAAGGGCACTCTGCTCCGCTATTTTACTGATTGACCAGTCGGGATGCTCGTGAAACAGCTCGATGGCATATTCCAGCCTCAGGTTATTCAGGTAAGTAGTCAGGTTGGCGTTGCCTGACTCCTTCAGCGCACTGGCAAAACGGTTCTTGTCCACTCCCATGATACGTGCATACTGGTCGCGCCCCAGACTGTAGTCGAGGTAAAGCCTTCCGCCGCGTACCTTCTTGTCGAAACGGGTAAAGAGTTCCTCGTTGGAAAGGCGCGAAAGCACCACCTTCTCCGGCTCCTCCTGCTGCAGCAGCGGCGCCACCTCCTCTGCCTCTTTCTCCACCGGACGGGTATCCGCTACGGCAGGATGTCCTTTTCTCAGCAGGTACTGCTGCACCTGACGCAGCTTCTCCAGCTCCACAATCCGAATACGCATCTTGCCGCCTTTCCGGATAAAACGCCCCAGTGCCAGCAGCGTCAGCAGCAGCATGCCCGCCAGTACACCGATCCAGAAAGTCCGTACTTTCAACTTCTCTTCTGTTTCTGCCAGCTTCTCCTGGGCGGTCATCGCATTAAACAGGTAGGCATTCTCCAGCAGATAGTTGCGCTCGTTGTTCAGCCGCATAGCCTGCTGGATAGCGAGCCTGCGCTTTGCCACCACATAAGCCTTCCGGTAGTCACCCACCGCCTCGTAAGCCTCGCACGCCTGCTCCAGGAGCCGCACATACGAAATGTTGAGCGTATCGCGCCGGTCCATCTCCCTGACGTATGCCTGCGCGTTCCCGATAACCTGCTCGTATTTCTTCATGGTAAGCAGGTAGTCGTTTATCTCCAGACGTCCCACAAGGGTTTTCGAGAAATGGGTACCGAGAAACGACTCGTAATACACCTGAGCCTCGACCTCCTTTCCCAGCACATGGGCAAGAAAAGCCATCTTGCTGTACAGGTAACCCGACTGGTTGTCGCGCCTCAGTACAGGCAGGCGGGAAAGCAGCTTGCTCCGTTTCAGTCCTGTCTGCCACGCCTCAGTATAGTTCCGGTCGCTGATGTAATACATCATCAGGAAGCCATACGTGTGCGACAGGTAGTAAACCTCGCTCTCCGATTTCCCGCCTTCCAGCAGCTTTATCGCATGGAACACACATTCGTACGCCCTCTTGTTCAGGCTCAGCCTGCGGTACAGATAGCCTTCGGACAACAGCATACCGGCAAGCATGACATGATCCGAGGCCGAAGAAGCATACTCCTTGCCCTTGCGGATGTAGCGGGTCGCCTTGTCCAGCGAAAATGCAAAGACCGACGACTCCGCCAGTATCATGAATATCCGGCGGTACATGAGGGTGTCCGATTTTATCTCTACCGAGTGGTAGGCTTTCTCGGCACTGACCAGCGCTTTTTCGAACATCGACAGCCGGAAATAAGCGCACGCACGGATATAATCCAACTTATACGACGGGTACTGTGCTTTCCGTTGCAGACTGTCAATCTGTTTCAGTGCTTCCTGTGGAAACTGGGAAGCCTGTTCACGCAAATCTGTCAGCTCCGGAGCAGAATATCCCGCCATAACAATAAAAGTTAGTATGATAAAGAGGTAATATCTCATTTTTTTTAGTATTTTTACAATTTTATTCCAACAAAATCGGTTTTGTAAAGTTATTTACATCCTCAAAACTACAAAATAAATTAATAAAGAATCTTTCTCCAAAAATAAAATTAATGTAGCGTTGGCAAAATTGTCTTAATACTAAAAACCGGGGACAGCCTCTTCTTCCTTACGGCTCGCCCAGTCCTCTCACGATCACCTCTACCTCCGGCTTCAGGAAAAACTTGCGATGTTTCTCGTGTCCCAGTGCCGCCAGACCCTCGCGGATGGAAGGACAGCGGTACATCCACCGGTACAAGTTGCGCCGTGCCGTTTCCGGCGAACGGTTCGGAAAATACAGGCAAGCCAGCTCTGCCTTGCCGTAGATACGCAGACGGAATGTTCCGTCGGATTCATCTTTTTTCATAGTACACCTCACTTTTTACGTCGTATCACCTTCTTGTGCGGAGCCACCCGCTCGAAGGCCAAATTGTCCATCATCTCTTTCAGTACGGTGCCCGGACGAAAATGCACCCATACCTTGCCCAGCATCGACGGACGGAAGTCGGCCTCACACTTCACGCCCTCGCTCTTTACACCCATCTGCAGCGAACCGATGTCGCCCAGCCGGATAATCTCTCCGTTGCACAGCCCGCCGCCTATCTCCTCTTCCAGTGCCGTAAGCACCGCCAGCGTGTCTGCCTTGGTCACCGTGCAGCGTTTCTGTATGCGCACCGCCATGTCGACAAGCGATACCACCCCACGCGCCTGCGCCCGCGCATAGTACGTCACTCCTGCCGAGAGGTCCCGCGGATCAACGCGCGGCACCACCGAATATGTCACCGATCTTTCCTTCATCTTTTTTCTCCTTATACGATTTTCCCGGTACAGCCACATGCACGCCCTCGAACTCGCCGATTTTCGTCATGCTGGGATTGTACCCGTAATACACTTTTCCCGTCGCCCCGTTGCGATGCTTGGCAAGCGTGGCGATACCCATTCCCCTGGTCGAGCAGCCCGTGTCGGGGTCCACCCGGATGTGATACCGTTCGGGACGGTGCAGCAGGATCACCAGATCGGCATCCTGCTCTATCGCCCCGCTCTCGCGCAGGTGACGCAGCTCCGGACTGCCTGCCCGATCCTCCGCCTGACGGTTGAGCTGGCTCGACACGATGACCGGACAGCCCAGCGAACGTGCCAGCCCCTTCAGCTTGCGGCTACACTCCGCCACCTCCTGCTCGCGCGTGCGCCCCGGGTTCACCGTGGCAAGCAGTTGCAGGTAGTCGACGATGAGCAGCCCCAGCTCCCCCTTCGCCCGCAGCGACTTGGCGATGATGCAGAGCTGGTCGACGTTGATGTACGGCGTATCGTCCACCTGCACCGGCAGCACACTCATCCGTTCCGCCGTGCGATGCACATCCTCCACCTCCTCCGGCGTGAGCTTCCCCTGCCGGATGCGCAGCGGGTCGGCACGGCTCTCCGCCAGCACCATACGCTCGCCCAGCTCCGAAGCCGTCATCTCCAGCGTGAAGAACACCACCGGCACCCCCGCCATCGCCGCCTGACGAGCAAAGAACAGGTCGAGTGCCGTCTTTCCGTCCGCCGGACGCGCCGCCGTGAAAATCAGGTTGCCCGGCTGCCATCCTCCCGTCATCTCGTTCAGGCGCTGCAAGCCCGTAGGTACCCCCGTGAGTCCGTTCACCGACAGCTCCTGCCGGCGGTCTACCAGCGCCACCGTGTCCTCCATCACCTCCGGCATGGAGTGCAGGTGATTCTCCAGCGGCGAGTCGTCGAGCAGTGCTCCCAGTTCGCGCTGCGTATCAATCAGCACATCGTACACGTCGCACGTCATGTCGTTTGCCGCCGCCAGCTCGCGCGTCAGCACCTCCACCAGTTGCCTGCGCAGGAAGTACTGGTACAAGATGGCACAGTGATACTCCAGATGCGCCGACGTAGCCACTTCGCCCGCCAGCTTCGCCACTGCAAACGCACCGCCCGCCTCGTCCAGCCGTCCCGAAGCACGCAGCTCCTCGCACACCGTAAGCATGTCCACCGCCGCCCCCTTGGCATACAGTGCCTTGATTGCCTCGAACACCGCCCGGTGCGCCGTAATGTAAAACATCTCCGCCCGCAGGCTCTTCAGAGCCGTCGACTGAGCCGAGCGTTCCAGCAGGCAAGCCCCCAGAACCGCTCTCTCAATTTCCTCAGCATACATCATACCCCGCAGTCTTTCAGGTGAACATCAGAGGCAGCTTCTTCCGCGCGACTTCCGGAGGCTGTTCCGTCCTTGGAGTTCCGACGGGCCATCGTCCGAAACGCTACCCGCAGCTCCACCTGAACACCAGCCTGCAATGCCGTCGCCTCGCTTTCCGGCAGTTTTCCGCCGGCAGACTCCCCGCAAGCCCCTTTTTCCGTTTCCGTACTACACTCTCCGTCGGCCGTGACACACTTCCTGCCCTCGTACTCGCGGGGAACACTCCCCCCGACGTCCGGCACCACCGCCGCCTCACATTTCCGACCTTCCGTACCACACTGTCCGATGCCCAGGCCATACCCCTTGGCATCCGCACCATTTACCCAACATCCTGCAATCAAACGCAGTAATAAATTCTTCATAGTATTCTCTGATTTTCAAAAATAAAAACATTCTTCACTACCGTATCCTTACCCTCCAACATCCGTCAGTTCATTACAAAACTCTTCATCAACAGATAGTTGAGTGCCGACCTTGCCCGGTCGACAGACGGCAGCATACAGAGATACATCTCCATGTTGCCGATAGCCTCCTCACGCTCGGAGAGCGTCAGTTTTCCCCACGCCTTTCGCGAAGCCTCGATGTCGATGGCAGGCTGCTGCGTCAGCTCGTGATACTGCGTCCAGAACAGGTCGAACGACTCGTCAGTCCGGCTCTTGGGACGCTCGCCCGACTTGCGGTTCACCTTCAGGTGGCACAGTTCCTCGTAATACAGCAGCTTCAGCTTCGAGCCGTGAGGGGTGCGCGCCGTACTCACCACCCCTTCCAGTTCCAGCCGGGCAATAAAACGCCTCGCTCTTCCCCTGCTCCATCCGAAACGCAAGCTCAGTTCATGCAGCGAATACTCCATTTCCCCCCTTTTCAGCTCCTCCGGTCCTTCCCCCTGATCGCTGAAGCATGCCTTCATAAGCAAATACACATAGGCTTCCGCATCGGTATGCGTCTTACCGTACATTTCGTCGAACATTGTGTTCAACAGACGCCTCGAAAGCGCCATAAATCCCTGTTTTCCAGGGCCCTTTAACTCCAGACACCTCACATCCTTCAAATTTTTAAAAAGTTATAAACTGCGTAAATCCGTAAAGCGGACCACCGATGATACCACCAACGGTACCACTTACCACTTTGATTTACAATTACTTATTCTCGAAAGCGGACCACCGATGATACCACCAACGGTACCACCCTTTCCTTTTTATATTAATAAACAAAGATATAATCAAAGGAAGTTTTCCGTTCCGAAAAACATTCCGCACGCCGAAGTCTGATTTCGAAGCCCGATTTAGACCGCCCCGCGTGTCCTGCCGACCGGAAGAACCGGAGCAGAACGGCAGAGCCGGAACAAAACAGCGGCGACGGAAACCTGCCCGACCGGAGAAATGTCCGACCGCCCCGCGTGTCCTGCCTACCGGAAGAACCGGAGCAGAACGGCAGAGCCGGAGCAAAACAGCGGCGACGGAAAGTTTTCCAGTCCGAAAAAACATTTCAATCCAAAGAATATCCTATCTTTGTCAAAGGAAATATCAGAACCTGATTACAGACGCCGCCGTCCGGTCCGTCAGAAAGTCCGCTTTTAAGCCCCTTCCGGCACACGTTACTGCCAGGTAAACCAGTCGGCAGAAAGGCTTAAAAACATGCACGGCAACATCAGCAATCAGGTTGGCACAACCGGTGTATTTCGGTGTTTTTCCTGCTTTCCAAGTGTAAAAATACTCATCGAACCCCAAAAAAACTCTGCCGTAAACGGCAGAAGAAAAAGGGTTATAAGACTATGGAAACATTATGAAATTCACCAAAATTCTTTACAGCTCATGCGAAATGAGCAAAAAACAGAAGAAATACCTGTTGATAACTCTCAAGCGTTTTCTCGACCGACTATACCGGTCGGCACGCGTGTCAAAAAGTGAAATACAGCGCATTACGGGCACAGGCACCCATACCTGTTCCGATAGTCGCAACTACCAGATCAGTACCCTGTATACGTTCTTCCGAGCGATAGAACAGATACACCAGGTAAAGTTCGAATATCTGACACTGCTGAGAATTATTGAAAAAAGTATCAATAGCGGAACCGAGCTTATTATCTCCGAGGTAAAGCCCGGCGAAGAAATTCCGGAAGGAAGCGAGAAGCTGATGAAACGCCAGCCCAGAAAGAAAGGCAGACAGTAATCTTCCCGCTTACCTGACTTTTTCTGCAGGAAAAAACAGCCCGAAGCTGCGGCGCCCACCGCCGGAACCTCGAGGCTTGCCTCCGCAAAAAGCAGGAAAAGACTTCACGGAACGGTATTTTTTGTGTAGATTTTGTACAGAAAAAATTATTTTTTGTACAAATTTTGGAAAATCCTCCCGACGTTCTTCCCCACGGATGACCACGTCGGGAGGATTTGTTTTCTCCCGTCGTACTTCTGTATAGGAGGTATGACAATCCGAACATTCCGAAAGCAGTTGAAGCCCATCTGCCAGGCCACCTCCGGCAGGCAGATTTAAAAAGGATAGTTAAAAAGCGGAAAAAGAATTTTTATTACGGATAATTTACTATCTTTGCAGCGAAGAACGACTTCCTATGCGGCTGTGGGAGCATACCTCCTATACAGAAAGTACGATGTGCGTCATCTTCCATTTATGGAGATAACAAACTGGTTCATAGTGCTTTCAGGCGCTAGGGAGGAAAAGAAAGTACACTCGTTTTTCAACTAAATACATCAAACGGAAACCAATAGAAAAAAAATCATTCAGGAAACTAACAGCAATAAAAAAGCATCGCAAAAACGTAAAGTTTTTTCAAACATCCATTGTAAGAAAAATTTAAACCATGAAGAAAGAACAGGTATGGCTTCCCCTGCAAACGGTATACAACAAGGAACTGCTGGTAGGCGACTACCTCAAGGAGCAGGGCATAGAGTACTACATCCCTATGACATACGAACTTCGCGACATGAAGGACAGTGAAGAATGCTGCCGCGTGCTCGTACCTGCCATTCATAACCTGCTCTTCGTACGACATCCTTACGACAGCGACTGGTGCAGGAAATTTGCCATCCAATCGCCTCTGCCTCTGTACTTCCTGAAGAAAGAACGCAACGGAACCGACTTCTGCACGGTGAGCGAACAGGACATGCAGAACTTCATGCGTGCCACCGACCCCGAGATTCAGGGCACCCGCTTCATCGACTCGGAAAAGCTCCGGGGCAAACGCAGCGTCCCCGTCCGAGTAGTACGCCGCGGTCCGCTGTACGGCGTCACGGGCAAGTTCCTCCGCTACGGAGGGCGCCACTACATCGCCATCGAAATGCCCCATAGCACCGCCCTGCTGAAAGTCAGCTTCACGTGGTGCGAAATCGTTGTCGACCAATGAAATACATTTCCTCCACCATCATCGAATTCGAACGTCCCGACATCGAGCATGTGCCGGCAGAACTGCTGCGCCGCCAGAGTGCCCTGCTGCAGGCGTTCTACTACGAGCATTACGACTCGTTCGTGCGCGGAGGAAAATACATCGTACAGTACATTTATTATACGGTCAAGAAAATGCGCAACCTCACCCGTCTGCAACTCGACAAGCAGTACAGCTCCCTGAGCCAGCAGGCGGAAAGCCTCGCCCCCGCCGAGTCCGCCGTCCGTTCCGACGAGCGCGACGTGGTGGCATACGCCTACGGCACTCCCACCGACGACTCTCGCCTGTCCGACTGGCTGACGGCTCATCATCTGCCCCAGCCGCTGGCACGCTTTGCCGACACACCGGACACCGACGCAGGCAAACGGCTGGACGAGCTGAAAAAGGCTGCCTTCTACGCCTTCCGCAAGAACGCCCTGCTGGTGGTGGAAAGCATGGACGGACTGATTGCCAACCCGCTGTTCTATACCGTTCTCGACGAATACCAGACGCCCGTATGCAGCACCGACTTCCCGTGGCTCTGCCGCAAGAACCTGAAGCTCATGCAGGCGATGACATTGTATCAAACCCAGAAATAATCACAATAAATTTAATATGAAGATTAAAGCGTTATCACTTCTTATTTTCATGGCATGCTCGCCCCTGCTCATGGCGCAGTCGGGCATGACCGACCAACAGGTATTAGAGTATGCCAAAGACGGAGTAAAACAAGGAAAAGACCAGCGTACCATCGCCACCGAACTGGCACGCCGGGGCGTAACCCGCGAACAGGCAGAACGTGTGAAAAAGCTGTACGAACAGCAGACCAACACCGATTCGAATAACCTGACCGGTACCGCCAAAGCCGAAGCACGCCTGCGCGAGCAGACACAGGAAGACAACTCCACGATGCTCGACGAAAAGCCACAGGCACAGGAAGTGGCACAGCAGGATGCCGTATTCGGACGCAATATCTTCAACACCCGCAACTTAACGTTCGAACCGAACGTCAACATAGCCACCCCGCCCAACTACCGACTCGGCCCGGGCGATGAAGTGGTAATCGACATCTGGGGAGCCAGCCAGAACACCATCCGCCAGCAGATCTCGCCCGACGGCACTATCAATCTGGAGCAGCTCGGCCCCGTCTTCCTGAGCGGCATGACCGTAGACCGCGCACAGCAGTACCTCACCGACGAGCTCCGCAAGATCTACTCCGACCAGAGCAACCAGATCCGCGTCACGCTGGGCAACACCCGCACCATCCAGATCAACGTGATGGGTGAAGTGGTACAGCCGGGCACCTACGCCCTGTCCGCCTTCTCCACCGTGTTCCATGCCCTCTACCGTGCAGGCGGTGTGAGCAATATCGGTAGCCTCCGCAACGTGAAGGTATCGCGCGCCGGAAAAATCGTCGCTACCGTCGATGTCTACCAGTTCATCATGCAGGGCAAGACCCGCGACGACATCCGTCTGGAAGAAGGCGACGTGATTATCGTTCCTGCCTACGAAGAACTGGTACAGATTACAGGCAACGTGAAACGCCCCATGCGCTACGAGATGAAGAAAGGCGAAACCCTTTCTACCCTGCTGAAATATGCCGGCGGATTTACCAGCGACGCCTATACCCAGAGCCTGCGCATCGTGCGCCAGAACGGTAAGGAATATCAGGTAAACACCGTGGATGACACCGACTACAGCGTATGCCAGCTGCACGACGGCGACGTAATCACCGCCGAAGCCATTCTGGACCGCTTCACCAACAAGCTGGAAGTGCGCGGCGCCGTATACCGTCCGGGCATCTACGAGCTGGGCGGCAAGCTGAACACCGTACGCGAACTGGTAGAGAAAGCCGACGGACTGATGGCAGACGCCTTTACCGGCCGTGCCGTACTGTACCGCGAGCGTGAGAACAAGACCCGCGAAGTGAAGCAGATCGATATCCGCGCCATCATGGACGGCACCCAGCCCGACATCCCCCTGCAGAAAAACGACGTACTCTACATCCCCAGCATCCACGACCTGGAAGACCTGGGTAACGTACAAATATACGGCGAAGTAGCTCATCCGGGCGACTATCCGTATGCCGACAACATGACCCTCGAAGACCTCGTGATCACCGCAGGCGGTCTGCGTGAATCGGCTTCCGTAGTACGTGTCGACGTGGCACGCCGCGTAAAAGATCCGAAGAGCACCGAAAGCCCCGCTACCATCGGACAGAACTTCTCTTTCGGCCTGAAAGACGGCTTTGTGGTAGACGGCGAACCGGGATTCACCCTCCAGCCTTACGACCAGATATTCGTACGCCGCAGCCCGGGCTACAGCGCACAGCAGAACGTGGTAGTAGACGGTGAAGTGCTTTACGGCGGAACCTACGCCCTGAGCAGCAAGAACGAACGCATCAGCAGCATCATCGCCAAGGCAGGAGGCGCCACTCAGTTTGCCTACGTAAAGGGAGCCAAGCTTACACGTGTGGCAAATGCAGAAGAAATCAAGCGCATGCAGGATGTAGTGAACCTGCTCCGCCGCCAGGTAGGCGACGCCATGATCGACTCCCTGGGCATCAACGTACAAAGCACCTTTACGGTAGGCATCGACCTGGAAGCCGCCCTTGCCAACCCCGGCAGCGATGCCGACATCGTGTTGCGTGCAGGCGACGTGATCAGCGTGCCCGAATACAACAACACCGTGAAGATAGACGGCGCCGTGATGATGCCGAACACCGTATCCTATCAGGAAGGCGAAGGCGTGAAATACTACATCAACCAGGCAGGCGGCTACGGCCAGAACGCCAAGAAGAGCAAGAAATTCATCATCTACATGAACGGCCAGATAGCCCAGGTGAAAGGCAGCGGCAAGAAACAGATGGAACCCGGCTGCGAAATCATCGTGCCCAGCAAACGCAAGAAGCAGTTCAACATCGGCAACGTTGTCGGTCTGACAAGCTCTATTGCCTCACTGGCGACCATGACAGCTGCCATTACGGCATTGATTAAGTAAACTACTGATTATAAACAGCTACAGGAGGCGCAAGGATAAATCTCAACCCAATATCTCTTACCAATGTCTCAACGCCGACTGTAGCTTTTTTAGATACCCAATCACCCATGAACGAAAACAAAAACTACCAGCACCCGGACGTACAGGACCCGGAAAACGATGAACTCGAAATAGACTGGATGGAGATTTTGCGTAAAATCATCGCCATCCGCAAGACCCTCTACAAGGCAGCCGGCGTAGGCGTAGTGCTGGGCATTATCATTGCCCTGAGCATCCCCAAGCAATATACCGTAACCGTCACTCTCTCTCCTGAAATGGGCGGAGATAAAGCAGGTGGAGGACTTGCCAGCCTGGCTTCTTCGTTTTTAGGTGGAGCTGCAACCAGCAACAGCCCTGATGCGCTAAATGCGACTTTGGCTCCGGATATTGTGACCTCTACCCCATTTATTCTGGAACTTTTCAATACCCGTGTGCAGACGTTGGATAACGAATTGGACACTACCCTGGTAACTTACCTAGAGGAAGAAAAATCCTCTTGGTTCAGCTATATTGCAAAAGCGCCGGGTATGGCAATTGGAGCTGTTAAATCCCTCTTTACAGAAGAAGCAGATACAGCATCTGTTTTAAATCCTTTCCAACTGACAGAAGAAGAAGCAGCAAAGGTAAAAGGACTAAGACGATCAATTCTTGCTGAAGTTGATAAAAAAACAGCTATGACTACCATTACTGTTACTTTACAAGATCCGAAAGTAACAGCCATAGTAGCCGACAGTGTCGTAGCCAAACTCCAGCAGTATATCATCGACTACCGCATCAAGAAAGCTAAAGAAGACTGTGCCTATCTGGAACAGCTGTATAAAGAACGTCAACAAGAGTATTACGAGGCACAGAGCAAATATGCCCACTATTTTGATAGCAACCGTAATATCGCCTTGCAAAGTGTTCGTGCCGAACAGGAACGTTTGCAAAATGACATGAGTCTTGCTTATCAGGTATATAGTCAGGTAGCTCAACAACTACAAGTAGCACGTGCCAAGATACAGGAAGAAAAACCAGTATTCGCTGTGGTAGAACCTGCTACTGTACCACTAGAACCTTCAGGAATTAGTAGAAAAGTAATCATATTAGGAATTATATTTATAATAATCTGTGGTACAATATTGTGGGAATTAATTGGTATCTTTTACTGGGAAAAAATAAGAAAATAAAAAATCACATGAATCATCATGCAATACTTCGGTAAATTTTTACCGAAAGATTAAAAGTTAAACAATAGAACCGGCA
>ENA-ORUI01000443-ORUI01000443.1-human-gut-metagenome-genome-assembly--contig:-NODE-443-length-52814-cov-29.560833_pt1 | contig 52814 bp, 39 predicted proteins | sample MGYA00242078_ERZ509205 | MGnify/ENA primary metagenome ERZ509205 (study PRJEB26280, sample SAMEA2338828) | human gut metagenome | biome: human gut; feature: human-associated habitat; material: faeces... | reverse complement strand
GTCGCGTTTCGCGGCGGCGCGCACTGCCGTGGCTTGCCGCGAATTTGTGGGGGAGCGGTGGTTGCCGCCAGCTATCGCAGGCGGTTGTAGAAATATCGCGCCGCCGGCGCTTGAAGGCGAATGATCTGTTTGAGGTGGTTAGCCTTTTGCGGGGATCAACGTGCCATCGTCAGTCGGCGGCGAGGCGCAGGACGCGGATGCCGAGATAGCTGCGGTTCTGGCGCAGATGGTCTTTCAGCGGGCGCGGGTCGATGGTGACTTTTCCGGCTTTCGACGATGCGTGGAGCAGATGGAGTTCGCCGTCGACCATGGTCAGTATTCCGAGATGGACAACGTCGAGGCCGGGGGTCTTCGTGGTGATGGCGACAACGTCGCCGGGCCGCATCTGCGCGAGGTTGTTCTTGTTGATCTTGACAACGGCGAGCTGGGGATAGCGGTGGTTGCGGTAGCCGCGCTCGACGTCGCGCATCTTCTCGAGATTGTCGCGGTCGGCGAGGGCCGGGTAGAGGTCGGCGTGCTCTGTCATGAAGTCGAGCGATTTCACCCGGTATTCCGATGCGTCGAGCGACGACGTTATTTCTTTTATATTTCCGCGGCCTACATTGTCGACAATCCAGTCGCTGATGTAGTGGAGCCGCGAGGGCCAGCCGTTGACGCGCCCCTGACGGTAGCGCATCCATTCGAGGTTATAGATGAAATCGCGCCAGTCCGACCGTCCCTCCATAACGGTGCGCGCCAGCGCGAGCACGTTATCGACAAAAGTCGTGCAGTCCATGCCGTCGGTGTTGACCGTTACGCGTTCCGGCTCTATTTCGAGCGTTGAGGCGACGTAGGGGGTGCCCAGAAACATTCGGGCTATTGAGTCGACAACTACGCGCCGGTCGAGGCCTGAGGCGGCTTTGAGAACCTCGTTTATTCGGGCGGTGTCGCGCGTTTCGTCGTGCCAGTTGACAGAGGCCTGCGCGCCTGCCAGCATTGGAATCAGCAATAGGGCGAGTAACAGAAATTTCTTCATGGCGTTTGGGCGCGGACGTCATTGTTCCGCGAAACAAAATTAGTAATTCCCCCTTTTTCCGGCAAATTTTTCTCATCCGGCCAAACGACCGAATGAAAATCGGCCAAATGACCGAACGGAATCCGGCCAAACGACCGAATGAAAACCGGCCAAACGACCGAATATGAAAAATAAGTTGTATATTTGTGCATTCAAACTTAAGATAAAATGATTGAAAAACAAGAGTATAGGCCGCGAATTGCCGACAGACTTCTTGCCCGCAAATTAAAGGGTAAAGGAGCTGTTCTGTTAGAGGGGGCGAAATGGTGCGGAAAGACTACAACGGCAGAACAGATCTGTCGCAGCGTGCTTTATATGTCGCAGGCCGGAAAAAGAGAACAGAACGAGATGCTTGCCCGAATAAACCCAGAGCTGCTTCTTGCCGGCGAAAAGCCCCGTCTGATCGATGAATGGCAGGTTGCCCCGATGTTGTGGGACGCGGTGAGATTCGAGGCCGACCATTCCCGTTCGCTTGGGCTTTTTGTCCTGACAGGATCAAGCGTACCACCAGATATGAGTGAGGTTTTTCATAGCGGCACAGGCCGATTCGCATGGGTCAGGATGCGTCCGATGTCATTGTGGGAGTCGGGAGAGTCGACCGGCGACATCTCGCTTGGAGCACTGTTTGACAGTCCGGGCGCGATCTCAGGCTTTTCGAATCTCGACCTTAAAAAGATTGCCTTTCTGACGTGTCGCGGAGGATGGCCGTTGTCGGTCGGCATGGAAGATGAGATTGCTCTTGATCAGGCATTTGATTATGTCGCAGCAGTCGAGAAGAGAGATGTTCAGGCTGTCGACGGGGTTGACCGCGACCCGGTGAGAGTCCATAGACTTCTTCGCTCCTTTTCCCGCCATCAGGGTTCTCAGGTTTCTAATTCGGCTCTCCGGGCTGATATTATAAAGAACGAGGGAGAGTCGCTCGATGTCGACACGGTAAGTTCCTACATAAAGGCACTGAAAAGAATATTCGTCATTGAAGACGTGGAGGCCTGGAATCCGAACCTGCGTTCAAAGACCGCAATCCGGACTTCAGACACCCGATATTTCACCGACCCGTCAATAGCCACTGCCTCACTGGGAATCGGCCCGTCGGATCTAATCAATGATTTGGAGACATTCGGTCTTGTTTTTGAAACACTCTGTATGCGTGACCTCAGAGTGTATGCCGAGGCTATTAACGGTGATGTATATCACTATCGCGATAAGAACGGTCTTGAATGTGATGCTGTTGTTCATCTGCGCGACGGAAAATATGGTCTCATAGAGATAAAACTCGGTGGCGAGGCTCAGATAGAACACGGGGCCTCGACATTATTGGAGCTTGCCGACAAAATTGATTCCTCAAAAATGAAATCTCCGTCGTTCATGATGGTTCTGACAGCTGTTGGCGATTATGCCTACCGAAGGCCCGGCGGAGTGCTTGTTGTTCCTGTCGGGAGTTTGAAAGACTAACTTTCATTTGTCATTGCTCTCACCTTTGGCTACCTTTGGACAAGGTAGGATACGGTTCGGCGATGCCAAAATGAAAAAAAGGATTTTTTCATTTGTCATTGCTCTCACCTTTCACTACCTTTGCACGATGATGAACGACAATGAATTCGCCCCACTCAGTCCGCTTCGCTGCGGAGCCCGCAACGGGCTGCGGTTCGGCGTGTATCTGACGGTGTTCTATGCTGCCTCGTTGTTTTCGCGCCAGGCTGCGGTTCTGAATCTGCTGAGCCTCGTGATGATTGTGGCTGTTCCTTTTGTCGTTTATTTTCTCATGAAGGCCGACTATCGGGCCGCTGCCGGACGTTATTCGGTCGGTTCGCTCTGGCTCGACGGAATGACGACTGTCGTCTGCGGTTCGCTTGTTGCCGGAGTGTTCATGCTCGCTTATCTGCGCTGGATCAATCCGACCCATCTTTCCGACGAATGGACTCTGATGGCCTCGACATTTGCCGAGTCGCCCGACGCCTCTGTGCGCGCATATGGCGAGCAGCTCCAGTCGGCTCTCGACAATGGTTTCACGCTTTCGCCGGGCGTTTTCACGATGACGCTCGTCTGGATGGCCGGATTCACAGGCTCGCTGCTGGCTCTTGCCCTCGCTCTGCTGGTAAAGCGTAGCGATCCGGGCGGAAAATCGCCGGCCGACATAGTTTAATTAATGAATAATCAGAGCTTAAACAATGGATATATCGGTAATAGTGCCCCTCTTCAACGAGGCCGAATCGCTGCCCGAGCTGGCGGCATGGATAGAACGCGTCATGGACGCCAACAACTTCAGCTATGAGGTCTGGTTTGTCGACGACGGCTCGACCGACAGCTCGTGGGAAGTCGTCAGAGAGCTGTCGGCGCGCAACCCGCGCCTGAAAGGCGTCTCGTTCCGGCGCAACTACGGCAAGTCGCCTGCGCTGAACACCGGCTTCGGAATGGCTCAGGGCGATGTCGTCATAACAATGGATGCCGACCTTCAGGATTCTCCCGACGAGATTCCCGAGCTTTACCGCATGATAACCGAAGACGGCTATGATCTCGTCAGCGGCTGGAAGCAGAAACGCTACGATCCGCTGTCGAAGACAATACCGACGAAGCTCTTCAATGCCACGGCCCGCAAAGTTTCGGGAATCCACAACCTCCACGATTTCAACTGCGGACTGAAAGCCTATCGCCGCGAGGTCGTTAAGCATATCGAGGTCTACGGCGATATGCACCGCTATATCCCTTATCTGGCGAAAAACGCCGGCTTCGGCCGCATAGGCGAGAAGGTTGTCCATCATCAGGCCCGCAAATACGGCAAGACAAAGTTCGGGCTCGACCGTTTTGTCAACGGCTATCTCGACCTGGCGACACTGTGGTTCACCGGTCGTTTCGGTGCCAAGCCGATGCACTTTTTCGGGCTGCTCGGCTCGCTGATGTTTATTGTCGGATTCATCGCGGCGGCGGTTGTCGGTATCGTCAAGCTTTACAATATGACCCACGGGCTGCACTATACGCTCGTTACCGACAGCCCCTATTTCTATCTGTCGCTGACAATGATGCTGCTCGGCACACAGCTTTTCCTCGCCGGTTTTGTCGGCGAGCTTGTCGTTCGCAACTCTCCGCGCCGCAACTCTTACGAGATCCGCGAGACCCTCGACCCCGAGGCCTGACGTCGCGCCGGCGGAAAAATTGACCAGAAAAACTACCTTTTTACGGGAAAAATCGTTGCCGTCGATGCAACTTTATGCCGATGAAAAGGGTTATATTTGCAGACGTTTTTCACAAATTGCGTTTCAACAAATATATATGTTTCCAACTATGGTCAACCGCAAAATGCCAAGCCTCATTCTGCTGATTGCGTTTGTCGCGTTCGGCGCAGCGGCTCAGGATGTGCTCTCGCTTGAGGATTGCCGGCGTATGGCGCTGAGCAACAACAAGACGATGCGCATAATGGCCGAGAAGGTGCGTCAGGCCGAATATCAGAACAAGGAGGCTTTCGCAGCTTATCTGCCCGCTATCGACTTCAACGGCGGCTATATGTATAATTCGCGTAAGCTGTCGATCTTCGACAGCGACCAGTTCTTGCCGATAAAGAATTTCGACCTCGCCACTCAGAGCTATCAGTTCGATGTCGTCAAGAATCCTATGACCGGCGAGCCTGTCATAGGGCCTAACGGCGAGCCTGTTCCGTCGCAGGTTGCCTATCTGCCCAAAGACGCGATGACCTATGACATACATAATGTCTTTTTCGGCGCCATAACGCTGACTCAGCCCGTTTATATGGGAGGCAAGATTGTGGCGATGAACAAGATAACGAAGTTTGCCGAAGAGGCGGCCCGCGAACTGCGCAACAACAGCGCCACCGATGTCATCTATGCTGTCGACGGCGCCTACTGGCAGATTGTGTCGCTCAACGCCAAGGAGAAGCTTGCCGAAAACTATGTTGCCCTGCTCGACACTCTGCATAATAATGTCCAGCGGATGATCGATCAGGGGGTTGCGACTCCGAGCGACCTGCTCACGGTCGATGTGAAGCGCAATTCGGCGAATGTCGATCTTGTCAAGGTGAAAAACGGACTCGTGCTGTCGCGAATGGCGCTCTGCCAGCTCATAGGGCTGCCGATCGACCAGTCCGTGACTCTCGCCGACGAGAATGTGTCGCTGACAGCCGACGAGCTGATGCCCGACGGCGCGCAGATCCCTTCGAAAGAATATGATATGGCCGAAGTCTATGCCCGCCGGCCCGATATGCGGGCTCTCGAACTGTCGGTGAAGGTCGCCGACCAGCAGAGCAAAGTCGCCATGAGCGATATGCTGCCGACTCTGGCTCTAACGGCCGGCTACGGCTTCAGCAATCCCAATATGTTCGACGGATTCAAGAAACGCTTCTCGGGAGCGTTCAACGTCGGCGCTGTGCTCCATATCCCGTTGTGGCACTGGGGCGGAGACTATAATAAATATCGCGCGGCAAAGGCCGACGCCGACATAGCCCGCCTTAAACTCGATGATGCCCGCGAGCTTGTCGAGCTTCAGGTGAACCAGGCTGCGTTCAAGAGCCGCGAGGCGCTTAAAACCTGTCAGATGACCCGCAGCAACATAGCCAAGGCCGACGACAACCTGAACCATGCCCGGCTCGGCTACCGCGAGGGAGTGATGACAACCCAGAATGTGCTCGAGGCCCAGACGGCATGGCTCAAGGCCCGCAGCGAGAATATCGACGCCGAGATCGACGTGCATCTTTGCCGCGTATATCTGTCGAAAGTGCTCGGCACTCTTAATTACTGACCCCTTACAACCAATCGAATATGGAAACCGAACAAGTCGAAAAGAAAGAATCACGCCTCCTGATGGGCGCTCTGGCAGTGCTGATGCTCGCCGTCATTGCTCTGTCGATTATAGGATTTCTGTGTCTGCGCAACCCCGACGATGTGGTCGAAGGGATGGCCGACGCTACCAGTGTCAGAATCTCGGGCAAGCTTCCCGGACGTGTCGCCGAGCTTTATGTGCGCGAGGGCGACATGGTAAAGGCGGGCGATACGCTGGTCCATATCCATTCATCGCTTGCCGAGGCCAAACTGATGCAGGCCCAGGGAATGGAAACAGCGGCTCAGGCTCTTAACTCGAAAGTCGACGACGGCACACGTCCCCAGATCATAGAGGGCGCGCAGGATCTCGTGAATCAGGCCGACGCGGCTCTGTCGATCGCCAAGAAAACTTATGAAAGAATGAATAACCTCGCTGCCGAGGGTGTTGTCAGCGCCCAGAAGCGCGACGAGGCAAAGGCTGCCTACGATGCCGCCGTGGCCGCCCGTGCGGCAGCCCAGAGTCAGCTCAATCTGGCCCGCGCCGGCGCGCAGCGTCAGGACAAGCAGCAGTCGGCCGCAATGGTCACTGTTGCGCGCGGCGGAATACGCGAGGTCGAGGCTGTGCTCGAAGACCAGTATCTCGTTGCCCCCTGCGATGGCCAGATCGATCAGATCTATCCCCAGACCGGCGAGCTCGTCTCGCTCGGAGCGCCGATAATGTCGTTGCTTAAGGTCGACGACAAGTGGGTCACCTTCAACGTGCGCGAAGAAGAGCTCAACAAGCTGCGTCTGGGTCAGGAAATCGACATCATGATTCCTGCCCTCGACAAGAAAAAAGCCAAAGCACGCATCTATTACATACGCGACTTAGGTTCATACGCTACCTGGCACGCCACAAAGGCTACTGGCGAATGGGACAGCCGCACTTTCGAAGTCAAGGCGCGTCCGACGAATCCGATAGGCGATCTGCGCCCCGGAATGACGGTTCTATACGACAAATAAAATATCAAACCGGTGTTTGCTCCCCTGTGGAATACTATCAAACGTGAGCTCCGTCGGCTCACATCGCGCAGGATCTACGTCACGATGATGTTGATCGTGCCGATGCTGACGGCCATGTTCTTCATCGACCTGATGAAGTCAGGACTGCCGCTGCCTGTGCCGGTCACCGTGGTCGACATGGATCGTTCGGCTATGTCGCGCCGCATTACCCGCGCGCTTCAGGCCAGCCAGTATCTCGACATAACCCGCAGCAACGACAGCTACCATGAGGCCCTGTCGCGCCTTCGCCGGGGCGACAGCTACGGTTTCTTCTACATACCGCGCAATTTCGAGCGCGACTGTCTCAACGGTTCTCAGCCTACGCTGTCATACTACACGAATATGTCGATATTCGTGCCCGGAACGATGTCGCTAAAGGGATTCACCACGACGGCTGTCGTTACCGAAATGGGTGTGGTCAAGACAACTCTGACAGCTGTCGGTGCTACCGATGCCGCGGCAATGTCGGTCATTCAGCCTGTCGTCATCGACAGTCACGGACTCAATAATCCCTGGCTTAACTATTCGGTCTATCTCAATCCGTCGTTTATATCGGGCGTTATAGCGCTGCTTGTCATGCTCGTCACGGCGTTCAGCATCGGCGAAGAGATTAAGCGCGGCACGTCGCCCCGGTGGCTCGACACTGCGGGAGGATCGATGCTCGTGGCCCTGGTCGGCAAGCTTGCCCCTCAGACGGTGATATTCAGTGCAGTCGGCATAGCCTGTGAAGCCCTCATGTTCCGCTTCTGCCACTATCCGCTCAACAACCATGCCTTGCATATCATTCTCGCCATGGTGCTTCTCGTGATCGCCTGCCAGGCTTTCGCGGTGATTATATGCGAGATTCTGCCCAATTTGCGTCTGGCGATAACGGTTTGCTCGCTGACAGGAATTCTCAGCTTCAGCGTCGTGGGCTTTTCGTTTCCGGTCGACCAGATGTATGGCGGTATCGGCATTCTCGCCTCGATCATTCCGCTGCGTTACTTCTTCCTGATCTATGTCGATCAGGCTCTCAACGGAATCCCGCTGTTCTTCTCGCGCTCGTATTATATTGCGCTTCTGATATTCCCGTTATTGACATTCCCGCTGTTGCGCCGTCTGCGCCGCCGCTGTCTTAATCCTGTCTACGTGCCATGATGAAGATTCTGAATATGCTGTCGGGCTGGTTCGTCGGTCTGTTTCGGGTCTGGCGCCGTGAGTTCAGCCTCGTTTTCCGCGATCAGGGAGTCATGCTTTTCTTTCTGGCGCTCCCTACGGTCTATCCGCTGGTCTATGCTCTGATCTATAATCCCGAGCTTATCCGTGACGTGGCAGTCGTTGTTGTCGACAACTCGCGCACTGCCGAGAGCCGCCATCTTGTGCGTATGCTCGACGCCACCGAGCCTGTCGGCATTGTCGGCTATGCCGCCAATAAGGCCGAGGCCAAGCGGGCCATGCATGAGAAGAAATGTTATGGCGTGGTCGAGATTCCGGCCGACTATGGCCGCCGGATCGGACGCGGTGAGACGGCGAATGTCAGCTTCTACTGCGACATGAGCCTGCTGCTGCGCTACCGTCAGTTCACAATGGCCCTGACTCAGGTTCAGATTGCCGCCGGAGCCGAAATACAGCAGCGCACCCTTGCCGATCTCGGGTTGCCGGCTGCGGCTCTTGCCTCGCAGGGCCCGCCGCTGAATGTCAGCCAGCAGTTTGTCGGCGATCCCAGCCAGGGATTCTCGTCGTTTATCATGCCGGGTATCCTCATGCTGATTCTGCAGCAGAGCGTTGTGCTCGGGGCCTGCATGATTGCCGGAGCCGCCTCTGAAAGGCGTCGCCGCAACGGCGGATTCGACCCTCTCGGAATCGACGCGCCGGCCACGGCTACGGTCGTCGGCAAGACCTTATGCTATGTCGCCATCATGCTCCCGATGGTGATCTACACACTCCATGTCGTGCCGTGGATCTTCAAGTTTCCGGCCTACGGCAGCATTGTCGACGAGCTTCTCTTTGTCGTCCCCTATCTGCTGGCTGTCTCGGTGTTCGGTCTGTCGCTCAGTGTGTTCGTTACAGAGCGCGAAAGCTCGTTCCTTGTCATTGTCTTCACTTCGGTTATATTCCTGTTCCTGTCGGGGCTGACCTGGCCGCGTTACGCCATGAGCGGGCCCTGGCAGCTCATCGGTGCCTGTGTGCCGGCAACGTGGGGAGTTCAGGGATTTGTCCATATCAACAGCGACAATGCTTCGCTGGCCCTCCAGTCGGCCTCATATACCAACCTGTGGATTCTGACCGTCGTATACTTCGTGGCGGCCAGCATAATCTTCCGCTTCCATCGGCCGAAACGGCTGGCCTAATTCCTTCAGAGGCGGCTCCGGCCGCCTTTTTTAAGGACCTTAAGGACATTAAAGACCTTAAGGTCCTTAATGTCGTTTCCTTGCAGATGAAACAAAAGGATAGTCTCACGACTACCCTTAAGCTTCAAATACACAATTATCTATAAAACAACTATTATACTTTGTTCAACAATTCTTCGTTCTATTCCTTTCAAGTCAATTAACAATATGCTTATGATTATCCGAAATTCATCCTTAGCCAAAAAACGATGCGCGCCTCTGAAAAGCCGTGTCGGTTGGGGACGCGGCATAATGCCGTCAGCTTCCCGACCGCCAAACAGCGATGCACGGAGGCGCTAATTCAAATGCCCTCGGCCCGTTAATCCTGAGCTTGTGTGGGGCATCATAGTATCAAGCTATGTCCTGAGCCTTAAGACCGCAATAATCTCGGATGTAATCTGGCTCTTACTTGAATCTTAGCAATGATTTCTTCCTCATTTATAGCCCTTATCCCTGGCTGTGAGAAGAATAAATCACTTTAAACTTGCTTCACTATTTTGGCTTTTTCATTCTGCGCTTATGCGCATTTTGGTGATGCAAAATTACAATATTTCGCGATTATTTCGGAAATTTGGCAATAATTATTCCAGTTAAATTAAGTTAAATCTATGTTATCGTCGGAATTTCGGGGCTTTAATGGGTATTCCGAGCGATATTCCGCCTGACCAGTGGCGTGCGTGGCCGCTCGAATAACTGCAATAGGCGACGACGGCGCCTATCGGCAGGCGGAGGGCTGCCGACAGCTGTCCGTAGAAGTCGCATGAGCCGAAAATGGCCCCGTAGCGTGCGCCCTGCCCGTCGGGGGCCACGAGAATGCGGCGCATGGGGGCGAACACTGTGGCGTTAAGTCTTATCTGGAATATTTTGGCGGCCTGCCAGACGGGCGTTACCGATGCGGCGACATATTCGTTAGCTCTGAATGCCGGCATATATTCCCCGTCGGTTGTGAACGACGGCGAAAATTGCGGGGCGAGTATCATCGAAGCGGTATAGTCGCCGGATAGTTTCTGGGAGGAATACAGGGCTTCCCCTTTCAGCCCGACTGAGAGACCTTTGGCGACCCTGATATAGCTTTCGGCCGACGCGAATGCCTCTCCGCGGGTCGGTCGGGCGGCCTTCGGCAGTCCTGTCGGCTTCTGGCGGCGGTCGCCGGCATAGCCTGTCAGCGATACTTCATAGCGCGAGCCCGTGGTGGGGAGGAATGCGTCGTCGAGGGTCGATCTCGTCCATTGCAGGCGAAGCCGCGCGAGGTCGTCGATTATGCTGATGCGCCCGATTGTGGCCGAATACTGCAAGGGAGGCCTGTAGCCCGAGGTAAGATGCCCGTAGCCGAGCTGCGCCTCGAAAATTCCGTGGCGTCCGGCCGGCAGCGCGTAATATAGGCCGGCGGTTATTTCGCTGTTTATTGCGAATGCCGGAGATTTGAGGTCATAGAACATTTTTTCGTGTTCGTAGAGGCGCTGGCGCGCTGCGGTCAGCTTCAGCCCGAGACGCGACGGGGCCGATGTCGGCAGCAGCATGCCGACGTCGCCCGATGCGGCCAGATAATTGATTCCTGCCCATCCTTCGAGCGAGGCATAGGGGTGGCGGTAGTCGAGAGGATTGTAGTGGCCGGCGGCGTAGAGCATGCTCTGGCTCCCCGAGGTCAGGAAACCGCCTACTTCGGCTCGGAAGTTCTTCGTCACGTCGGCGTGGAGATCGATGTCGAAGGTTCCTGTCGCTGTGTCGTATGCGGCGTGGGGCACGAGGTTGCGCATTCTGCCTGTCGACGTCAGTTTGTAGAAGCCGCTGCGGGCTTCGCCGACGGTCATTGTTGAATCTACGGAGCCTCTGAAGGTCTGTATTATCCATCGGCCGGTGTTGCTGTCGGTGCCTGTGACGGCAACATCCCTGATCTCCATCGGCCGGATGCGCTTCCTGAATTCGGCGCGGCGTCGGGCAACTTCTTCGGGTGTGCGACGTGCTGTCGTGATGCTTTTTATCGAGTCGGCGAGTTCGAGCCCGCGTCTGTAGCCTATCTCATAGATCTCTTTCGCGGCTCCCCAGTGGGTCAGCCCGAAGCGCTCGAGGTCGAAGACAACGTTGATGCCGCGTCCATCGGGAATTTTCGGCAGATAGCCGCTCATTACCATATTCTCGATCTGTCCGACGAGGTCGTTGAGCCCCGGCGGAGTGTTGGGCGTCGATACGTCGACGCCGATAATTCTGTCTGGGTTGAAATCGTCGAGCATTACGTCGACGGGATATACATCGTAGAGCCCTCCGTCATACATCAGGGTGTCGCCGATCATTATCGGCTGGTAGACCAGCGGAAAGCTCATCGACGCACGCACGGCCAGCGGCAGCTCGCCTCGCGAGAACACTACCTTGCGGTGGCGGTAGATGTCTGACGCCACGCAGCGGAACGGAACGAACAGCTTGTCGAAGTCGTTGTCGGCCGCTGCCTGAGGTGGTGAGAAAATTTCCATGAAGGCGAAGCTCATCGGCAGGGGGTTGACCAGACGGGTAGGGAAGAGCGCTGCCAGAGTGGCCGAGTCGCCCGATGCGAGATTGACTGTCAGCCAGCCGGGAGTTTCTTGCGGCTCGTTGAAATAGAATTTGTCGCTGGCGGCCGTCACTCCCGTGGCCCAGTTCATGAACTGCTCTGTCGAGAGCATCGCGAGCATCTCGTCGGGCGAATAGCCCGAGGCATACAGGGCTCCGACAATGGCGCCCATCGACGTGCCTGTTATGCAGTCGACGGGTATGTTGTTTTCTTCGAGGGCTTTGATGAAGCCAATGTGGGCGATTCCTTTCGAACCGCCTCCGCTGAGCACGAGACCGACGCTCTGTCCGGCGTGGATTTCTGCGGCGGCAAGCACAGTCGCCGCCAGCAGCGCGAAAAGTCGCAGTTTTCTCATCGGGGTTGAAACATGAGGGTTATACATTGATATAACCCCTGTTGTCCCCGAATGGTTTTGCCGCTGACGAGGTTATTTCATCATTGCGAGGGCGCGGGCGAGATCGTCGGGTGTGTCGATGCCTACGGTGGGGATGTCAGTAACGGCTGTGGCTATGCGGTAGCCGTTCTGTAGCCAGCGCAGCTGCTCGAGGCTTTCGGCGATTTCGGCGGGCGACTGGGGCAGGCGGGTTATCTCGCGCAGCGTCGAAGAGCGGTAGCCGTACATTCCGACATGGGTATAGAATGTCGTTGTCGCGATCCATTCCTGCCAGGGATGGCTGCGCACGTATGGGATTATCGACCGGCTGAACATCAGCGCGTTTCCGCGCAGATCGAGCTCGACCTTCGGGGTGTTGGGATTGAAGAGCGCGTCCCAGCCAAGGGCCGGGTCGAAGCGGCGCACGAGGGTAGCTATCTCGGTCGAGGGGTCGGCCTCGAAGCATCCGGCAAGCTGGCGGATCTGGCGCGGATCGATGAACGGCTCATCGCCCTGTATGTTGATGACCACGTCGGCTGCTGATCCGCTGAGGTCGAGGGCCTCGCGGCAGCGGTCGGTGCCGCTGCGGTGGTCGGCCGACGTCATAATGGCGCGATGGCCGTGGTCGGCGCAGCAGGCTGCGATGCGTTCGTCGTCGGTAGCCACTACGACCTCGTCGAGAGCACTTTCGGCGCGCTCGGCAACGCGGACAATCATCGGCTTGCCGTCGATTATGGCCAGCGGCTTGCCGGGAAAACGGCTCGACGCGTATCGGGCCGGAATGATTCCTATGAATTTCATGGAGCGGGTGTATGTTGTATCGGTCAAATTTCGATTGTTCTATTCAGTTGTGGGTGTTGCAGAACTCTGATTTCGCCAAGGCTATTATCTTAGATGAAAACGGTGTCAGAAACGCTCTGGTGTAGGGACGTGCCTTCGGCACGTAGCATCGCAACGCCCTGATTGCCAGTGGTATGTGAAACGTGCCAAAGGCACGTCCCTACGCCCGGATAGGATAATTTGTAAGTTAATAGCATTGCCGTATGCCTTTGGCTATAGTGCATGACAATTTTTTTTGCCATATTTGCGGGCGCATTTGATTGCCTGAATTGTGGACACTCGCATTTCATACGCATCAAAACCCCGAATAGCAAATCATTACTGATTCTGTTGACAAGCGCGGGACGCGCGATATCTCTACAACCGCCTGCGATAGCTGGCGGCAACCACCGCTCACACTCAAATTCGCGGCAAGCCACGGCAGTGCGCGCCGCCGCGAAACGCGACAGCACAGGTCGCGGGCCTTGGCTATCGCCGTTTGCGTGACTGCGCGCGCTCCGCGGCTTGTCACGCATATATTGTTGGCTCTCAAGCCCACAGCTATCGCAGTGGGATGTAGAAAATCCGCGCCTCCGGCGCTTGACGCGAATAGACTGTTTGAGGTGGTTATTTTGCAAAAATGTCAGGTACTGTAGCCAAAGGTACGCTGCTACTCTTTGTCGGAAACATCGATTCTGATAAGTCAAGGAGTTTTGCAGCTACCCAACGTCTGATTCATCGGTTTTGAAAACCTTAGAGGCTGTGTCAAAATCTTTGACACAGCCTCAGGTTGTCGTTAAGTTTCGTTTAGCGCGCTTTACGCTTCGAGGGGCTTCACGTTGATGAACTTGCGGCCTTCTTTTCCGGTCGAAAATTCTACGGTGCCGTCGATGAGGGCGTAGAGTGTGTGGTCCTTACCGATGCCGACGTTGACGCCGGGATGGTGGACGGTGCCACGCTGACGTTTGATGATGTTGCCGGCTTTGGCGAACTGGCCACCAAAGATTTTCACACCCAGGCGCTTGCTTTCTGATTCACGGCCGTTCTTAGAACTACCAACACCTTTTTTATGTGCCATTTTTCTTCAGATTTTTTGTGGGTTAAGCTACTACTTCTTTGATCAGCACCTTCGAGAACATCTGGCGATGACCGTTTTTGCGGCGGTAGCCTTTGCGCCTTTTTTTCTTGAACACGATAACTTTCTCGCCTTTCACGAGGGGTTCAAGCACCTCGCAAACGACTTTCGCACCCTCGAGAACCGGGGCGCCAACCTTCACCGTGTCGGCATCCTGCGCGAGGAGCACGCGGTCGAATTCAACCGTGTCGCCTGCTTTGGCTGCGCTGCCGAGATAGTGAACATACAAGAACTTGGCGGGTTCAGCCTTGAACTGCTGTCCTTGAATTTCAACAATTGCGTACATTGTAGTTAATTGGTTTTCAGGTTTCTCCAGCGGGCGGCCGACGTTTTGCCGACGCTTCTCCGGGCCCGTCAGGAATCATTAGCGCGCAAAGTTAGCGAAAAATCCCCGTCTCCGCAAATTTCTCGCCCACAAAAATTTTCAGTCGACGGAGCGGATGGCCATGATGGCGGGCTCGAAGCGGTCGTTCGAGAGGTTCGAGGCTTTCTTGGCGCGCGTCTTGTAGGTGTTGACGGTGTTGGGCGAGTAGTTGAGGAAGGTGGCTATCTTGGCGATGTCGCTGACGCCGAGGCGTATCAGGGCGAAGATGCGCATCTCGGGAGTGAGAGTGTGGTCGGGGTCGCCGTCGGCTTTCGCGCGTGTCTCGGCCACGACCTCGGGCGGGAAGAGGTCGTTATACTGGGCTATGAAGGTCGGGAAGAGGCGCAGGAATATCGAGTCGAAGTTATGGAGCATTTCTTCTTTCTCCTTGCGCAGGTCTGATTCGCGGAGTGTGGCGGCGAGATCGTCGAACTGGCGCGCTTTCAGTTTGCGTCCGACGAGCTTGTAGAGCGATTCTATCTTCTTGATATACTCTGAATTGAGGTAGAAGCCGTAGCCGAGATATTCGTCTTTGATCTTTACGCTCTCCGATAGCTTCTGAAGAGTTTCGCGCAGGCGGGCGTTGGCTGTCTCGGTGCTCTCGCGGGCTTCGCTGAGCTCTTTGTTGGCGAGTTCGAGCTGGGCGGTGCGTTCTGTGAGAAGTCTGTTTGTGCGGCTCAGGCGCCGCGCTGCCCTGATATAGAAGAAAAAGACTGCGGCGAGGCTGAGCAGCAGCAGGGCGAGGGCGCCGACGCCCCACCAGAGTATGTTGCGTTCGCGGTTGACGCTCGTGTAGCGCTGTGCTTCGATAAGCGGCATGACGTTGGCTATCTCGGCCTTGCGGTGGGGCGCGTTGAAATAGTTGGCGTCGTCCATGGCAGCGTTGATATAGCGCGAGGCGCGGTCGTAGTCGCCGTCCTGGAATCTCATTTCGGCGAGCACGCGCAGCGACGAGGTCTCGCGTTTCGATTCCGTTATGTCCATTATGGCTGAGCGGGCCTTGTAGAAGATGCCCATGTTGCGGTCGCCGTCTTCGAGGTAGAGGTCGGCGATGATGGCACATATCATGGCCTTCTCGCTGTTGTCGATGTCGTTGCGGAGCATCAGGCGGTTGAAGATGCCGATTTTTTCGGGCCAGGATTTGTCGTCGAGCGTCTTGAAAATGCTTGCATAGCGAGCTTCGTAGCTGTCGGCCGGCATAACAGCTATCACCGAGTCGGCATAGGCATGGCTAAGGTGGGCGTTGTTGTCGGAGAAGGTGCCGTCGGTGAAGTTGCTCATGTCGGAGAAGAGGCGGCGGCAGAGGAAGTAGAATTCCCCTTTCATGCGCGGCGACACACCGCGCAGGTCGGTCGAGCGCACGAGGTCGACTGCGTCGGTGAAATTAGCTGTCGAAATCTGCGAGAATAGTTTGTCGGCGCGTGCGCGCACGCGGACGTCCGGGTCGTCGATATGCGCGGCAAGCTCTATCTCGCGGTCGGCAACGGCGATGGCCGAGTCGCCCTGAAACGACTTGTAGCGGTTGAATATCTCGTGGAGTATCTGTGCTCTCAGCCAATAGTCGGCCTCAGGAACGTTGGCCAGCTCTTTTTTGACGGAGTCGATTTTCCACAGGTGTGCAACATAGTATGTGTCGCGGCGTTCGACAACATGGTCGAGGGCTGATAGGACTGAATCGATGTTTACCGAGGCAGCCCGTGAGGGCATGACAATAAACAGCGATAGCAGCAACAATATCAGAGATTTGCCGTGTTTCATGAAATGAAGTGAGGATAAAGATTGTGTATGATAGGCAGTTGCAAAGATAAACAAAAACTACTTAACAGCAAATTTCAGCGGTTTCAGTCCGGGAGCTGTGAGCAGATATATTCCGGGGGCGAGCGGCGGCAGGCAGTCTCCGCAGCGGAGCGTCGACAGGCGGTTGCCGCAGGCGTCGAACAGGAGGGCGTCGGCGTTGACACATCCTCCGGCAATCGCTATTGCGCGGGGATCGGTGTTGTCGCAGATGCTTTCGATGCTGTTCTCGAGATTGAAGTCGAAGCCTGCGGGGATGGGGGATATGAGCGGTTCTTCACAGCCTGTGCCGGTCAGGTTCTCGCCCGTGCCGTTGCCCTGAAGTCCGTTGAAGAAATGGAATGCCCAGCCGCGGTCGCCCTGGTTGTTGACACTGATATTGCGCATCGTCAGGTTGACGACTTTCTTGCCTGCGCCAGACTGGATTCTGACCCCCTCGAAGCGGCAGTCATATAGGTCGATGTCTTCGAGCGTGACATTGTTGACGTCGTAGAAATATCCGGCGCTTATCTTCAGCCCGGCCTGCGAGTTGCCCCAGAAGTCGCCCAGTGTGCCTGTTGCGCCCTGACAGGTTCCGCAGCGGCGTATCGCGATGTTTTTAAGCAGAATCTCTCCTTCTTTGGCGAAGCCTGTGCCGTCGAAATCTGCGTTGACGCGGGCGCCGTTCTCCATGGCGTCGTAGATGGCCAGATTGGTCGCCGACTGGTTGCGGCCGCCGAAGAAGCCGAGCGACGAGGCGCGCCAGTTGTTTTCGGCGGTGTTGTGGTCGAAAAGGTTGTCGTGGGTAAGGTTGCCGGTGCTCCACGAAGCCATGTCGTCGTCGCCGTTGTTGCGGAACGAGCAGTTCCTGACAACGCAGTTCGCCGAGCCCGAGCAGAGGTTTATTCCGTCGGCATAGTTGTTGCGGAAGCGGCAGTCGGTGACTGTCAGGCCGTTGGTGGAGTTGCCGGAATAGTCGGCCACCCAGGCGCCACACTCGAAATGGTCGACACGCACGCGGCTCCATGAACTGCCCGTGCCCCACGACCCCATGAATCCTTTGCCGACCTGCTTCGAAGCGTCGTTGAGGTAATAGCGCTTGTTGTTTATAGTGGTGATGCTCAGGTCGCTGACACCGCAATTGTTTTGCGAGCAGACTATGCCGCGGCGGCTATAAGTGCGCGGGTTGTCGCTTGACGCCGAGAAAAATAGTTCCGTGTGCCACATTCCGGCGCCTGAGAGGCGCGTTCCTTCGGCCCTGATCTCGATCTGCGAGGGAATCTCATATCGGCCGGCGGGAATGAAGATTGTCTTGCCGGGGTTGGCGTTGATGAAAGCCTGAAGGGAAGCCCCGTCGCCGGTGAACTCTACCTTGTTGTCTCCGATGATGTCGCTGAATGTCAGCGGCTTGCCGGCCATCTCGGCCTCGACGAAGTCTATGGTCATCGGGTCGGCGCCGTCGGAGAGACGTTCGATTCTGAGAACCGAACCTTTGGCTATGGTCTCCGAGAGCACAAGCCGAGCCTCGTCGAAGCGCATACGCGCGAATTTAGACGGGTCGGGCGTGTTGTCGGGATATTTCTCCGAGCCGTTTGCCTTCGGGGTGTATTGCCATGCCCAGTAAGAATCAAGTTCTATTTCGCCGAGGGTTTTCGACCCTGACATGACAGCCAGACGCTGGCGTGTGCCGCTGCCGTCGGCCGCATCGGGCAGCGAGAAGCGTATTGTCAGGGCGTCGGCGTCGGCGTCGAGCTTCCATTCTATATAGCTGCCTGCCGCCGCAAGCCGGGCGGCCTGCAGGTTCGAGGCTTCTGAGGCCAAAGACGCCTGATCGTAAGGATCGGCATTTATGAAATCGACGTTGCCTATGGTCGCGACCGAACCCTCTTCGGCTTCATATCTCAGATAGGGGCGGTCGACATATCCGCGCCCGAGAGCGTCGTCGGCAAATACTATACTTTGCGACATTGCCGGAAATGCGGCAGCGACTAAAACGGGCAGAAGAAAATATTTTTTCATGGACAGAAAAGAAGTGACGGATTGGTTTTATCGCGGCTAAATTATAGAAAATACGTTGTCAGAGACCCGAAAGCGGCGAAAATATAGTCGAATCAAAGCCTATTTGCTTCTTAATATGCCGACAATCAATGAAATATAAATTGACTCGCGTCTGAAAAATATTGTGGTATATTCCATCTGAATCATCGCCGACGGCCACTATATTTATTCTGCCGAAAAGTCATGTTTAATTCTGTCAGACAGCGTTTTAGTGGCCCGATATAAAATAACGGACTATATTTCGGCAATAGTGCTTTACATGGCCTGAACGTCGTCCTAATTTTGCCGATGTCAGCCCGACACCGAGGCTGAAGTTACCGTGAAACTTTTCATTTATTTATACCTTAATACCTTAAACAATGAAAAAAATTACTCTTATCGCAGCAGCAGTGCTTGCATCGACAACTATGGCAAGCGCACAGGGCACAATCGGCAACCCCAAAGATCCCAACGCCGAAGGCAAATATATCGTAGCTTACGATATCAAGAACAACAAATGGTGTGACGCCAATCCCGAAATCGACGAGACATTTGTGTTCGCCATCGACTTTACCGGCACAGGTTTCGAAGATGCCATGAAGACTCTTCCCGAACCCAACCGCAAGAACATACTCGGCCGCTCGGGCGCTTTCGATATCTATCAGGACATGAACCTCAACCCCGACGACGAAGCTGCAGTCGCAAAGGCTGACGGCCGTCTGTTCCCCATCGACCGCGAGAAGAATATCTACGGCATGACCGTCAACCTCTTCCAGCTCATCACGAGCCGCACCAACGACAGCGCATTCGGACCGAACGCCGACTACAGCGACTATGCAGTGCTCAAGCAGGGTCAGATCTTCTCTTTCGCCGACAACGTGTTCGCTTTCGGCTGGACAGTCGACAACCCCGGCGGTGAATGGTGGTCAGATATCGCAAATCCCGTTCAGGATGTTCTCAAATGGGATATGGCTCCCTACACCGGCACCAAGACCGGCCGCGAATTCACCTATGGTGACCTCCACGCCGACGACACCGAGTGCCCCCTTACCGGTCTTGACAACGGCGCTTTCCTTTCGATGGTAAAAGACTGGGGCGGCTACGGAACACCCGCCGACTTTGAGGCCGCTACCTCCGGAATCAATAACGTCGCTATCGACGGCACCGCCGACATCGTCGCCACCGAATACTACGACCTCATGGGCCGTCGCGTCAATGGCGAAATCGAGAACGGCGTGACAATCCGCCGCGTTGTCCTCAGCAACGGTCAGGCTGTTGTCAGCAAGATCGCCCGCTAACCCCGAACGACATTTTAACCTAAAGAACTAACGGGGCGGGGGAGAGCGGCCAACTACCGTCATCCCCCGCCTTATTTCGCCAATCATCTCATCACCAATGAATTTACACAGAACAATTATCACCGTAGCCTCGGCGACTCTGATCTCTATGGCGGCCAACGCCGAAGACGCCTCGCTGAAGGGCACCGTCACCGACGCCCAGGGGGAGCCCCTGATCGGCGCAATGGTGCACGTCGAAGGCACCTCGATAGCTGCGGCTACCGACATCGACGGAAACTTCTCGCTGACAGCTCCTGTCGGCAAAACTCTAAAAGTATCATACGTCGGATTTGATCCCGTCAGTGTTAAAGTGACAGCCGGACGAACCGATTACCGGCTTGTGATGAATCCCGATGCCTCTACGGCTCTCGATGAAATCGTGGTGGTGGGCTACGGCACTCAGAAGAAAAGCGAGGTCACCGGCTCGATTTCCCACGTGAAATCCGATGCCATCAAGGATTTCTCGGTCAATTCCGTGGCCGACGCTCTGGGCGGTATGTCGGCCGGTGTGGCTGTGACGAAGTCGACAGGTTCGCCCGGCGAGACTCCCGACATCATTATCCGCGGCGCCGCCTCGGTCAACGGAATGTCGCCGCTCTTCATTGTCGACGGTGTGAAACAGTCGACAGGCTTCGATTTCAATATGCGCGACGTCGAGAGCATCGAAATTCTCAAGGATGCAGGCTCATGCGCGATCTACGGCGCTGAGGCCGCCGGCGGCGTAATTCTTGTCACGACAAAGCGCGGTAAAGCCGGACAGGCCAGCCTGAACCTGACGGCCCGCTACGGTATCCGCAAGATAACCAAGCCGGTGAAGCTTCTCAACCGCGACGAGTTCATCGCCGCCAAGCTGCTCACGGGTGTCGACATCCTCGGCTCGGAAGGTGTCGAGAGCGCTTCGGAACTTCCCGATGTCGACTGGATGGACGTAATGTATGACACCGGCCACGAACAGGAATACAACCTGTCGCTCACCGGCGGAACCGAACGCCTCCGTTATTTCCTTTCGGGAGGCTTCTATAATGAGAAAGGAACATACGTCGATTCGTCGGTCGACCGTTTCTCGCTGCGCACAAACGTCGACTACGAAATCTCGAAGATATTCTCGGTCGGAAGCTCGATCTACGGTTCGGTAGTCAAGAACAACCCGACGAAAATCTATTCTATCTACACCAACTCGATTCCGTTCCGCACGGTTCCGACCATGGAGCCCGTCGACGAAGACGGAAACTTCTCCCAGACCCCATTCTATCTCAACGGCCCCAACCTCTACGGCAATGAGCTGACCTACCACTACAAGGGTCACAACTACGGACTTAACGCACTGCTTTATCTCAACGTCAACATAATGCCATGGCTGACACTGCGTGTCAACGGCGCCGGCAAGTTCTCCTCGTTCAACTCACGGGTGTTCTCCGAAGAATATGATTTCCGCGCCGTTCAGGAAGATGCCTATTTCGAATCGTCGGCCGGAACATCGCAGGAGCTTACCTACAATGCCACTCTGACATTCGACCGTACCTTCGCCCGGAAATGGGGCGTCAAGGCCATGGTCGGAACCGAGGCCACTGCAGCCCAGTCTTACAGCAACTATATCCGCGCCATCGACTTCCCCGTCGACCAGGTCGGCTCGGTCAACCTCTCGTCGAATACGGCCAAAGAGGCTTCCGATTCTCCCTACAAAGGACGCGCGCTCAGCTTCTTCGGCCGCGTGAACCTCAGCTACGACAACCGCTACTATCTGACCGCCAACGTTCGCCGCGACGGTTCGGATCGCTTCAGCAAGAACCACCGCTGGGGCACCTTCCCCTCGGTCAACGTCATGTGGCGCATCGGCCAGGAGAGCTTCCTGCGCGACAAACTGCCCTGGCTGACCGACGCCAAGCTGCGCGGAAGCTACGGTATTCTCGGTAACGACGGCATAGCCCAGTTCCTCTATACCCGCGCTTATGTCGGCGACCAGATTATCTATAACTACGGCGGCACGGCCGAAGTTTCGGGCTGGGCCAACTACAAAGTCCCCAATGCAGACATCAAATGGGAGGAAGTCCATCAGGGCGACTTCGGCATCGACCTCAGCCTCTTCAACAACCGCCTGACTTTCAGCTATGACTACTACAACCGCCAGACCCACGATATGCTCTACTGGAAGGTAGTGCCTTACGCTTCGGGTATCAACTACTATCACGAAGGAGCAACGAACACAATGCCCATCAACATAGGCCGCGTGTCGAACATCGGCCATGAGATAGCCGTCAACTGGACCCAGCGTCTCAACGACTTCAACTACAGCGTGGGCTTCAACGCCTCGTTCAACTCCAACAAGGTCAAACAGATCGGCGAAGAGGGCGCTGCCCCGCTGGTTTCGCCCGACGGCATCAACCGCACTGAAAACGGCCGCTCGATGTCGGAACTCTACGGCTACAGCGCCATAGGCATCTTCCAGAGCCAGGAGCAGGTCGACGAATACAACGCACGCGCCCAGGCAGCCGGCCGCCCCTACTACTGGCAGCAGAACACCGGCGTCGGCGACCTTATCTTCGACGACCACGGCCAGGGCTATGTCGACGAGAACTGTAAGGAATATATCGGCAACCCGTGGCCGAAGATGACCTACGGCATCAATCTCGCCGCCCAGTGGCGCGGATTCGACCTCTCGGCCGTGTTCCAGGGCGCCGCAGGCTTCCAGATCTACAACGCCGTGAAAGCCTATACCCAGACCTTCGCCACCGACGGCAACACTACGATGGACATCTACAACTGCTCGTTCTTCGGCGACAACGGCCTGACCGACCAGCCGCGCTGCGGCATGATCAGCGACTCGGGCGCATGGGTCGGCGATCCTTCGAAAAACTATTCGACGATCAACTCTTTCTGGGTTGAAGACGGCGACTATCTGAAGTGCAAGAACCTCGTGTTCGGCTACACACTTCCCGAGAACATCACCCGCAAGGCGTATATCCAGAAACTGCGCGTCTATTTCTCGGCCTCGAACCTCTTTACAATCACCAAATACTCCGGAATAGACCCCGAAATCGGCGGAACATCGACCCAGACATCGAATCTCGCCGGAACGTCGATGACCGCACGCGGTGTCGACACCTACAACCGCTATATCCCCTCGCGTCTGTTCTCGTTCGGTCTCGACCTCACCTTCTAACGACATCTACAAATCATGAAAAAGACTTTCAGATATATGGCTCTGGCAGCAATGGCTGCTGCCACGATAGGACTGACCGGCTGCTCCGACTATCTTGATGTCGACGACGAGTCGTCGGTGTCCGACGCCAACTTCCCGACAAATATCGACCATGTCCAGCTGCTGCTCAACTCGGCATACGCTGGCAGCCACGGTCTGGGCCTCTATGCCCACATCTATTTCCCCGAGATAATGTATCTTCTCGATCATTCCCACGACACTTTCGGCAACTACGACGGACGCTCGCAGTTCCTCAACTGGAACGCGCAGACTTCCAACGAAAAGCTCGAGAAGCTTTATGCCGACGTGATGTGCTGGATTCAGTATGCCAACGCCGCCAATGATGCCTGCGACGCCTATCGTCCGCAGGCCGCCCAGAACGAACTGTCGCAGCTCGACTACATGAAGGGACAGGCTCTGTTCAACCGAGCCCTTGCCTACTGGCACGCTCAGATTTTCTTTGAGATAGAGTCGAAAGAGGGAGGTCTCGGCTTCCCGATAATCCGCACCGTTCCCTCTACCATCGACGAAATGATGCCTCAGCGCGCCACTGTCGCCGAGACCTGGGACTTTGTCATCGAGACTCTCCTTGAGGCCTCCGATCTGCTCAAAGGCAACAACAGCGACAAGACCCGCGCCACCTACTGGGCTGCCCGCGGACTGCTGGCAAAAGTATATATGCAGGCTCGCCGTCAGGCAGAGGCGATTCCCGTGCTCGAAGAGATATTCGCCGAATCGGGCGCCACTCTGCTCGACTTCGACACCTATTCGAAGAGCTTCTTCGCCGACGAAGCCCACGAGTTCAACGCCGAGACTCTCTATGAGATCGACATGACCCGCAACAAGAAGCAGGAAGGCCCGTGGGCCGGATTCACCACAGGCTCGGGTATGCCGATGGTTATGGCCCCGTGGCTCGTCGACCTCAGCAAATGGTCGAGCTTCGTCAACAAGCAGGGCAAATGGGTCGGCCCGACCGAAGCCGGCAAGGAAGCCTCCACGCAGACCAACGGCGGCTGGGGCAACAACTATGTCAACGACTTCTCGGTGCGCCGTTTCGGATGGCCTCTCGGCCCTCAGGCGCGTGAGCGCAACGCCAACTTCGATCCGTCGGCTGTCAGCGGCCGTTTTGCCACCATCGACAATTTCCCCTGGACATTGCCGGCCGATTTCGTGGCCCGCTCGCAGCAGATACGCGACAACAAGGAGTGCGACCCGCGCCTCTTCATCAGTTGCGCCCAGCCCTATTTCGACACTCTGATAGATTCGCGCGGAATGGAGACATGGTATGACCTGTCGTTTACCGAAGCCTCGACTCTCGGCCTCGACAAACACCTCTATTTCGCACCGCGCAAGTTCACCAACCTCGACGGCCCCGAGTCGGCCCTGAACATGTCGTCGGGCGCCAACTACCCGATAATCCGCCTGGCCGACCTCTATCTGCTCTATGCCGAGGCTGTCGCCCAGTCGAAACCGGCTGTCGCCCTTGAATATGTCAATAAGGTTCACCGCCGTGCCTACGGCTGCGACCCGTCGACTCCGTCCCCCTACGACTACAAGAGTCTGACCGACGCCACCTGCGCCGCTGCCGGCAATTCCGCCGACGTGCTCGGCCATGACGTCATCAAGTATGAGCGCTGGGCCGAAATGTTCGCCGAAGGCCAGTGGTGGTATGACGTGCGCCGCTGGGAAATTCTGCCCAACGAGGTCAAGGTTTATCCGACTTCGACCTACGGCACCGCCGAATATCTCGGCGAACGCGCCTACGCCCAGCCTATCCCTCTGACTGAGATCGAGCGTTATAACGGCAATCTGAAGCAGAATACCGGCTATTGATAATGCTGAACCAATCCATTGTCGGTTTCCATGAAAAAGAATTTGATCAAATGCCTCGCCCTTGCCGCCATTCCGGCGGCAGGCCTGGCGCTTGCCTCGATAGCGACGCCGGGGTGTTCGTCGCCGGCCAAGGCCGAGACGACGTCGCCCGACGGACGACTTAGACTCAGTGTCGGCGTGACCCCCTCGGGACGTGTGTTCTACACGCTTCGCGCCGACGGCCAGACCGTTGTAGACACTTCCTACGTGTCGATCGATATGCGCGAGGGGGCTGTCGGGCGTGCCTCAAAGGTAGCCTCGGTGAGCCATTCGGCTTTCGACGAAACGTGGAGTCAGCCCTGGGGCGAAGAGTCGGAGGTGCGCAACCACTACAACGAGATGCGTGTCGATCTGACCGAAGACGGGTCGGATGTGAAAAATTATTCGCTGGTGTTCAGACTGTTTGACGACGGTCTCGGATTCCGCTACGAGATACCGCGGCAGGCGTCGCTCGATTCCGTCACGATTCTCAATGAAGACTCCCAGTTCCGGATCAGCGAAGACGCCGTGGCGTGGGCACAGCCCGCCGGCCCCGAATACTATGAGTATCTCTACAAGCCGTCGCCTCTGAGCCGTCTCGACACAGTGTCGACACCGCTGACGATGAAGGTGACCGACAATCTCTACCTGTCGATCCACGAGTCGAATATCATCGATTACGCCGAGATGAATCTCTGCCCCGATTCGGCCACGACAATCCTCCACAGCTGTCTGACCCCCTGGTCGACAGGCGAGAAGGTGTTCGCCGCGCTCCCGCTGGCTACTCCCTGGCGCACTGTCACCGTGGCGGCTTCGCCCGGCGATCTCGCCCTGTCGCGCCTGACGCTCAACCTTGCCGATCCCTGCAAGATCGAAGATACGTCGTGGATCGAGCCGGGCCGCTATGTCGGAATCTGGTGGGGGATGCACATGAAGGACTGGACATGGTCGTCGGGCCCCAAGCATGGAGCAACGACCGAGAACGCCAAGCGATATATCGACTTTGCCGCTGAAAACGGCTATTCGGGCGTTCTCGTCGAAGGCTGGAACAAAGGCTGGGACGGCGACTGGACCGCCAACGGCGACAAGTTCTCGTTTACCGAAGCCTATCCCGATTTCGACATCGCCGAGGTCGCCGCCTATGCCCGCAGCAAGGGCGTGCGTCTGATAGGCCACAACGAGACCGCCGGCGGAGCCCGCAACTACGAGTCGCAGCTCGACAGCGCTTTCGCCCTCTATCAGCGACTCGGAATGAACATGGTCAAGACCGGATATGTCAACCACTATCTCGACGGCCGCGAGCTCCACGGAAGCCAGTATGGCGTGCGCCACTACCGCAAGGTCATCGAGACCGCCGCGAAGTATCATATCATGATATGCAACCACGAGGGACTTATGCCCAACGGCTGGCGCCGGACTTATCCGAACATAATGGCCCACGAGGATATGCGCGGTCAGGAGTATGACGCATGGTCGCCCGACGGCGGAAATCCGCCCGAGCATACGTGCACGCTTCCGTTCACGCGCGGTCTGGCCGGCCCGATGGATTTCACGCCCGGAACGTTCAATTTCAACAATACCGCCACGCCCGGCACACGCCCGCAGACAACCATAGCCAAGCAGCTGGCTCTGGCGGTGGTGATCTACAGCCCTGTCGTGATGTCGTCCGACAAGGTCGAGAACTATGTCGGCCGTCCCGAGTTTGAGTTCCTGAAACGCTGCCCGACCAACTGGGCGCGCACGGTGTTCCCCGAGGCTCGCATCGGCGAGTATGTCACCGTGGCCCGCAAAGAGCGCGATGGCGAGAACTGGTATCTCGGTTCGATTACCAACGCTAATCCGCGCGACTCAGAGGTGAAGCTCGATTTTCTCGATCCGGGACGCACCTACACTGCACGTATTTTTGCCGACGGCGTCAAGGCCGATTATAAGACCAATCCCTATCCCGTGGTTATTTCCGACCGGAATGTCACCGCCGACGAGACTCTCAGACTGCATCTTGCCCCCGGAGGTGGCGCGGCTGTGATTCTCACTCCTGTCGGCGAAAATCTTGCCAAACGATAAAATCTTTCGATGAAGCAATTGGTTATTTCTATATTAGTGTCGGCTGTCGCTCCCGTTGCCTCAGGTCAGAGTTTCGACATGAGTCAATGGGGCGCCGGCCGCGGCTATACCGAGGCCCCCTACACACGTTATGAGGCCGAGGAAGGGCGCTGCGCCTCCTACAGCGGCAATATGTTGCAGTCTTCCGACAATCAGACGCTGCTTCAGAGCGAGGCGTCGAACAGCCGGGCGCTGACTCTTGAAAAGCCCGGTGATTATGTCAGCTGGGTCAGCGACAGCGGCGATGCTGACGGTCTGACTCTGCGGTTCTCGGTGGCTCCAGGCAGCAAAGCCCGTGTCGGCGTTTTTGTCGCTGACAGCATGCTCGGCGAACTATCCCTGACGGCCGACCATTCATGGCAATACTGCGTGAAGATTCCGGGGCGACGCGACTACAAACCGGAGATTTATTCGATCCACACTGTCAACCCCGATGAGTTCGCGAGAATGCGCTTCGACGAAGTCCACACGCGCCTCAGCCGTGCCATAGCCCGTGGCGAGACATTCTCGCTGCGTCTACTTGAGGGTTCTGACGCTACTGTCGACTTTGTCGAGACGGAGTTTTGCCGTAAAGTCGAGCCTCAGAGCGGCTGGGCTGTTTTCAACGGCGGCGACCTTCAGGCGTTTATCGACGCCAATCAGGGGCGCACGGTCTATATCGCCGTTCCGCTTGTCGAACTGACCGCGCGCCTGAATCTCGGTTCGGCAAGTCTGCGCGGCGCCGGAATGTGGTTCACCGAACTGCGATGGACAGGCGGCACCACCGGCTTCAACGGTTTTTCGGGCGAGGTGGCCGATCTTTATCTGTCGTCTTACCAGAACCAGCGCTATAATTCACCCGATCACGGCCCCGGCACCTACAGCTCGCCCGGCAAGTGCTTCAACGCGACAGCCGGACGTGTCACCAACGTCTGGGTTGAGCATTTCGAGTGTGGCGGCTGGCTCGGAGGGGCCTCAGGCGCCCGTTTCAGCCACTGCCGTTTCCGCAACAACTATGCCGACGGAATAAACCTCTGCAATTCGTCGGACTGTCGTGTCGAGCAGTCGAGTTTCCGCAACAACGGCGATGACGACATGGCTTCGTGGAGCGCCGAGAGCTATTGCTCGAACAATGTGTTCGCCAATTGCACCGCCGAACATAACTGGCGCGCTTCGTCGCTCGGATTTTTCGGAGGCGGAGGTCACCGGGCCGAGAATATTCTCGTTAAAGACGGGCTTGAGAGCGGGGTGCGCCTCGTGAGCGACTTCGGCGGTAAGGCTTTCGGAAACGAGGGTATAGTTTTCAGCAATATCTCGATTGTCCATTGCGCCTGTGTCAAAGGTGATGTCGGCGTCAGCGGCGATTTCTGGGGCGTCGACGAAGGCGCTCTGCATATCGAGGCCTCGAAGAACTACAGCATCCCCAACGCTGTTTTCGAAAACTTCGACATCTACGATTCGCGCGGCAACGCAGTCTTTGTCGGAGCATGGGCATCAAACAGCCATAGCATCGACAACCTCCGTCTGACGAATATCAACGTCCACGGCGTTGCCGACAGCAATTCTTACGCTTTCTATTTCGAGAATCCGCGCGGAAGTGCTACTGTCGACGGGGCTACTGTCGACGGGGTGGAGCAGCTGACAAATCTCGACGGAGGCGAGCTCGTTTCGGGGTGCTATGGCAGTTTTGAGCTCACGGCACTCAATATTGAGGCCGGAGAAACGGTCGATATTCCGTCGTCGTGCCGTCTGTCTCTCGCCGGTTTGTCGTGGAGCCGCGCCGGACGGGCGGCCGGCGCGATTACCGATACCGACGAGATCATGTTCAGTGTGCGCGTCGACAACGTTTCCGACTCCGATTTCCCCTCTGATGTCAATATTCCCGTCAGTCTGACGCTCGATAACGGCTCCGAGGTCTCGACAAAATTTTTCCCCGCTTTCCGCGACGGTCTCCCCAGACGCGGTAGCGCCGTGTTGCGGCTTACGTCGACATTGCCGGCCGGCGGTGTGACTCTCAGTGCGGCGCTTGATCCAAACAGCCGCTACGGCGAGGTTACATCCGGCTCGGCTGATGTGACGAAGCGCCTTAATGTCATGCCTGATCTCGGCGACAAAAGCTATACGCCGACTTCGGGCATAGATTTTCAGGTGCTCGACCTCGTCTGGAACACCACCGGCTCGAAAACCGAGTTCGGAAAAGGAACAATCAATGAGGGGGATCATGTCTATTTCGCCGCGCGCGTTGTCAATGCCGGATCAGAAAATTCCGCTACCGCAGTGAAGCTCGGAGTGGCCTTCCGTCAGAACGGAGTCGCTTTCAGCCAAGGCTCGAACGGCTTTCTGTGGTGTGACGACGGGCCCTCGCGAGAGCCTCTCGCCGCGGGAGAGCAAAAGCTTTTCCCCGTCAATAGCGGTGCAGCCGGACGAGATTACTGGGTGGCCGACAGAAACTGCGCTAACTTCCTCATTCATGTCAACGACGACGGCTCGCGCGACGAGACCGACAAGAGCAACAACACACGAACCTGTCCGCTTGCAATCCCATATGCAGGCCCTTCATATTTCAGCGATTCTGAAGTCGATAATCCCGACGATCTGACAACAGCTATAATTTCAGCCGCCGCCGACGCTCCCGCCGACGGACGCTGGTATACACTGACGGGCGTAATTCTGCCCGGAATTCCGACGGCTCCCGGAATATACGTATGCGGGCGCCGCGTTGTGGTTGTCACCCGATAGCCGCGACCTCCTTATCTGATAATTCCGGCGTAGGCCACGGCCTGCGCTACAAGATATATCCGCACAAAGTAAGTAAGCAGTTAAAAATAGGGAACTAAAGTAAATAGGTAACAAAGGAAAAGAGGGCATGCCCGCGACGGGTGTGCCCTCTTTGGATGTTATCGGCTTTGTGCGCACGGGGGGACTCGAACCCCCACGCCCGAAGACATTAGATCCTAAGTCTAACGCGGCTACCAATTACGCCACGCGCGCGTTTACGCCACAAAGTTAGCAAATACTTTTCAAACAGCCAACTCTATTCTTCGGCCAGCCCCTTGAACGGCGGGGGAGTAACATGGCTGTCGGCCTCGGCGGGCTGTTCCGCGGTTTCGGAGTTCTCTGAGTTCTCGGAGCTCTCGGAGTTCTCGGATTTTTCTTTGGCTGCCAGAATCTCGTCGGTACGTGAAACCCATGGCCGTTTGCCGAAAATGTTCTCGACATCTTCGGTGAAGATGACCTCGCGGCTGACGAGCACTTCGGCAAGCTTGGCGTGGCCTTCGGCGTGCTCCTTCAGCAGAGCCTTGGCGCGCTCGTATTGCTCGGATATGATGCGCGACACCTCTTCGTCGATAAGGCGTGCGCGCTCGTCGCTGTAGGGCTTCGAGAAACCGTATTCCTGACCTGTCGAGTCGTAGTAGCAGACGTTCGGCAGGCGGTCGCTCATACCGTAGTAGACGACCATGGCGTAGGCCTGCTTGGTTACGCGCTCAAGGTCGTTGGCGGCGCCTGTGGAAATGCGGCCGAGGAACAGCTCTTCGGCGGCGCGGCCTCCGAGGGTGGCGCACATCTCGTCGAGAAGAGCCTGCTTCGGTGTTATCTGGCGTTCTTCAGGCAGATACCAGGCTGCGCCGAGAGCTTTTCCGCGCGGGACGATGGTTACCTTTATCAGCGGGTTGGCATAGCGCAGGAACCAGCTGACTGTGGCGTGGCCTGCTTCGTGGATGGCGATAGCCTGTTTTTCTTCGTCGGTGGTTATCTTCGAACGCTTCTCGAGACCGCCCACGATTCGGTCGACGGCGTCGATGAAGTCCTGACGTCCGACGGAATGCTTGTTGTGGCGCGCGGCGATCAGGGCTGCCTCGTTGCAGACGTTGGCGATGTCGGCTCCCGAGAATCCGGGCGTCTGGCGTGCAAGAAGGTCTACGTCGACGCTGTCGTCGGTCTTGATGTTGCGCAGATGAACCTTGAAGATCGCCACACGGTCGTTGAGGTCGGGCAGTTCCACATAGATCTGACGGTCGAAGCGCCCGGCGCGCAGAAGGGCCTTGTCGAGGATGTCGGCGCGGTTTGTGGCGGCGAGAATGATGACGCCGCTGTTGGTGCCGAATCCGTCCATCTCGGTCAGAAGCTGGTTGAGGGTGTTCTCGCGTTCGTCATTGCTGCCCATGTTCGGGTTGCGGCCGCGGGCACGGCCAACGGCGTCGATCTCGTCGATGAAGACTATGCAGGGCGATTTCTCTTTGGCCTGACGGAAAAGGTCGCGCACACGCGAGGCGCCGACACCTACGAACATCTCTACGAAGTCAGAACCCGACATCGAGAAGAAGGGAACGTTGGCTTCTCCGGCTACGGCCTTTGCCAACAGTGTCTTACCAGTTCCCGGAGGGCCTACGAGCAGCGCTCCTTTCGGAATTTTGCCGCCGAGGTCGGTATATCGTTTCGGATTCTTGAGGAACTCTACAATCTCTTCGATTTCGGTCTTTGCCTCCGACAGTCCGGCCACATCTTTGAACGTGACCTGAACGGGGCCGTCCTTGTCGAAAATCTTCGCTTTTGACTTTCCGACGCTGAACACGCCTCCGGGGCCTCCCGAGCCGTCCCCCTTGCCGCTCATGCGGCGCATCATCCAGAACCAGAACACGAAAATCAGAATCAGCGGGCCGAACGACCATAGCAGTCCGGTGAAGTCGCTGCTTTTCTCGAACTTGACTTCGCCGCGGAATTTGCCTTCTTGCTGCCACTGGTCGATTTTTTCCTGAAGCTTGTCGGCCGACGGGATGTCGGTTATGATCTTCGCCGTCTGGTTGCTGCCGCTCTTATACTGGCTTTCGTGGAATACTTTCCGGGCCAGCGAGTCGTTCAAGACGGCTTCGGCGGTGTTCTTGTTAGTGGTGACGATAATTTTCTTCACGCCTCCCGAGGCAATATATTGTTCGAATTTCGAATACGACACCTCCTTGCTCAGCGAGTTGTCGTCGATATAGAGCATGGCTACCAGAAAGGCAATTATCAGGGCGTAAGCCCAGTACATACTGAATTTTATGACGGGCTTTTTGGACTTGTTCGGCTTTATCATGCGGTTAATGTCAGTCTAAGTCGGGAAAATTGGTTATTTTGGCGTCGCTCCAGAGCTCTTCGAGGTTATAGAGTCGGCGTGTGGCGGGCTGAAACACGTGGACGAGAGTGTCGCCATAGTCGATGACGATCCACTGGGAGGTTTCGTATCCGTCGTATCCGTAGGGCTTTATGCCCTGTCGCTCGAGCAGCTGCTCACGAATGTTGTCGGCGATGGCGCTGACCTGTGTTGTCGACGATCCTTCACAGATAATGAAGTTTGCCGCCGGCGTAGAGTTTATAGAGCTGAGGTCGACATGGGTTATGGCGCGCCCTTTGCGGTCGCGTATGCTTTCGGTGATGCAGTCGAGTAGAGTCTGCCCGGAGGGTTGTGTCATGCTTCGGATTGAATTAGTTCGCAAAAGTAACGAAAATAGTTCAGACAACGGAGGTTCCGCTGCTTTTTCTATCTGATAAACAAATTACGGGCCTGAAAGATTAAAAGTGTGTTAAAAAATGCTGTCGGCGGGTTCGGCTGGCCTTCTGACGACAAACGCGACAGGGGTTATTCTGACTGCGAATGGGGTCACGCCGCGCGTTCTCGGCTTCGGGCCGAGATGGTAATAGAATGTCTGGCGTTTGTCCCACGAGCTGATGTCGACGCGGCGCGTCTCTCCGGCGGGGATGTCGGCGGCGACGGTGGCACGGCGGTTGTGGAGCTGGCGCCCCTGAAGGTCGAGATATTGTATGTCGAGGACTACGGCCCATAAGCGTTGCCGGGTTGCGTTGGTGACGAAAAACGACTCTCCATAGCTGCGCAGCGGCTTGTCGTAGCCGCTGACGGTAATCTGCCCCGGCGTGGCGATGACTGTGTCGCAGGCAATCGTGTCGGCGTCGGCAACGGGCGCGATGTCGACGCGGGTGTTGCGCCGAAGGGTGTTGTCGGCTGCGCAGACGATGGCAATTGCTGCCAGAAAAATCCAGACGAGGCGTTTCATCAACGGCAAATTTACCTATTTCCGTCCGAACGTCAAAATTTAATGGGCGCCCCGTCGTTGTAGATTTATTTTTAGGGCCTGTTTCTGAAAAATTATCAATATCGAATCAGATTCACAGTGGTTTATGATTGCGATGTTGAGCCGGTTGTAGAGTTTTTGAAAATTCCGCATTGAGTTTTTGTGTGGCTTTTTTCTTGGAAATCGATTTTTCAGGGCGCTAATTTTGCGGCAGTAATTCAAATTCCAATCATTTCATCCAACTCCATGAAAAAACTACAGATTATTACCATTACGGCACTGATGGCTTCCGGCGTTGCTTATGCCGCTCTCGACTGGGACGGCGTCGACAACCTTGCCAAAGGAGCGTCAGTGACTCTTTCATCAAATGATTCAGAAGGCAACCGCGCCGCTATAGTCGATGACAATAACGGCTCGGGCTGGCAGGCCGCCGGCGGAGCTGTCAATCCCGACTGGGCGCTCATCGACTTGGGCGAATCGAAAGCTTTCAAAGATATTGAAATAAAATGGGAGGCTTCTCATCCGAATACTTATAAGGTTTATGTAACCGACAACGCTCCTACTGTGACTGCCTCGGGCGACGAGAATGTAATCGATGCCGCGTGGCTGACCGCAAACGATTCAAAGGCTGTCGAACGCGACATTACCGGCGAAGCTTCGGTCGATGACCATATCACCGGCGATTTCTCGGGCCGTTACCTGCTTATTTACGACCTGACCGACAATAACTGGGCAAGCCAGTATGGCATGAGAATTTTCGAAGTGCGCGTAGGTGACTTCAGCGCACTGGCCGACCGTATTTCGAAACTCGCTCTCGATGATGTATCGGTTGTCCGCGGCGAGACCGCCACTGTTAATGTAAAGGCAATGACTGCCACAGGCGAAGACGACCTCTCGAAGGTGACGAACCTGCGTCTTGAGGCGTCAGACCCCTCGGTGACTGTGACCGACAAGGGCAACGGCCAGTTCGAGGTTGTTCCCTCGGCCTACGGCAACTATACGCTGACAGCCTTCGGTGCGGCCGACGGTAAAGATCTGACTGCTACCGCAAAACTGACATCGAATCCCGATGCAAGCACATATCTCATCAATGAATCGATGACCTTCCAGGCCGACGCCAAGAACACCAACGGCGAAGATAATGCCAAGAACGCTTTCGACGGCAATGACGGCGGAAACGGCTGGATGGCCGGCCGCGACGGCTATGGCGAGAATGAAGCTGCCGGAGAGCATCTCCACTGGCTGCTTCTCGATATGCAGAACGAATATAACATCGAGCTTATCACCGTCAACTGGGAAGGCGCAAGCTCGAACCGCTACGACATCTATGCCGTTCAGACCCTCGACGACCTGAAGGCCCTGACTCTCGAATCAGAGGCTACTTACGGAATCAGTCTCGCTCCGGGTGTGAACGCCCGAACCGACTGGTTCTATGGCAAAGAGCTTACCGAAGTCCGCTATCTGCTCCTTGTCAGCCGCGAGAACGGCAGCCCCTACGGACTGAATCTCCGCGAGATGCGTCTCTATGGCAAGACTTCCAGAGATCCCGAGGCCAGCGATATCCGCATAGCCTACTAGGCCGATGCTATCGCAAATGTCGGTCTGCCTCTGACCGCCACTGTCATGGACCAGTTCGGAAATGCATGGTCTGATCAGGAGGGTATCACTCTCGCAGTCACCGACGGCGACGCTACAATCGACGCCAACGTCCTTACCGCTGCCAAACGCGGCACAGTGACGGTCGAGGCTACATGGAAAGAACTCAAAGCCACAAAGACCATCGAGTTCAAGGCCGACATCAATGAGGCTGTCAACCGCGGCAAGCTCACAGTCGAGGCCGACGCCAAGAACGCCGACGACGCCGACAATGCCGCGAACGCTTTCGACGGCAACATGACCACAGGCTGGATGGCAGGCCGCGACGGCTACGGAATAGAGGAAGGCTTCGAGTCTGCCGGCGCTCACGAACACTGGCTAAAGGTTAACTTCTGGCGTCCGTTCAACCTCTATATGGTAAGCCTCAACTGGGAGGGCGCGAACTGCAACGACTACGAAGTATATGTGCTCGACACCGACGAAGTCCCCGAATCGTTCGACGGACTGACCCCCGCGCTGACCTACTATGAGAATCCCCGTCAGGCCGCCCGCACTGACAATCTTTTCGGCGACCTCGAGAATGTGAAGACTCTTCTGTTCCGTTTCAGGAACAACGCCACAGGCTATGGCCTCAACCTCTTCGAAGTGAACTTCTACGGAAGCCCCTCCGAGGAATCGGTAGCCAAAGCTATCACTCTTGAGACAAATGTCGGCGAGGCTGTCAAGATCAACGAAACCGGCGCAGCTCTCATTGTCAGCGCTGTCGACCAGTATGACGACGCCATGACAGTTCCCGTAAGCGTCGAAGGCACGGGAATCAGCTACGATGCCCTGACCGGCGCCCTGACCGCCGAAGCCGAAGGTTCGGTAGAAATCACCGCCGGCGAAGGTGACATTGCCAAGACTATTACCATCGGTTCGTTCGACGGCTCGACACAGGCCAATATCGCTCTGGTTGCGTCGGCAACCGTCGACAATGGCGACAATGCCGCCGTGGTTCTCAATAAGAGCGAATCAACCGGTCTCGAAGATATGTATCAGCCCAAGAACCAGAATATGGCCCCCTATAAGCTGACTATCGATCTCGGCAAGGAATATCCCGCCGACGTAATCGAGGTTATCTGGGAAACAGCCCATGCTTCGGACTTCGAAATCCTGACTGGCACCGATCCCAACGCCCTTACCGCGGCCTACACCGTTGCCGGACGTGCGCTGCGCGGCTATGACAACGTCATCGATCGCACTATGCTCGAAAAGAACACTCCGGTACGCTACATTCAGATCGATGTCACAGGCCACGCCCACGAATATCCCGCAGCTATCCGCCGCGTGCGCCTCTACAACGCCGACTCCGCCGAAATGCTCGTCATCACCGGCATCACCGACATCACCGTCGAGCCCGCCAAAGCCCGCACGATCTACAACCTTCAGGGTATCGCAGTGCCGGCCGACCGCATGGAACGCGGAACCATCTACATTGTCGACGGTGTTAAAATGATTATTAAGTGACCGTATAATTAAGGTAAATATATTAACTGTAGTGGACGCTCCCTCGCCGGTGAGGCGCGGGAGCGTTTTTTTAAAAGCTATCCTTCCATATCAGACAGTCAGTCTATATCGACGCCGTGAACCTCGCCGACGCCAATCTCGCACTCGGCTGTCGTGCGTGGGCATCGAGTTCAAGGGGCGACGATCCGTCGGCTGTAACCGACGGCCTCACTGCCGGCAAACGCTGGGAGAGCGAATGGAAGAAAGACGGCGAGTGGATTGCCGTTGATCTGAAGCATGAGTTTGAGCTTACGCGCGTCAGACTGTTCTGGGAGAATGCATACGCCACAGCTTTCGACATAGAAGTGTCGGCCAACGGCGACAACTGGACTCAGGCAGCTTCGGTCAGCGACGGAAAGGGGGGGCGAGGAAGACGTCGCACTCGCTTCCGGAACTCACGGGCGCTATATACGTATGCGTGAAATGGGTCGCGCGATGCCGGAATACGGCACAAGCCTATATGAGATGGAGGTCTACGGTTCGCGTCAGCTCAGCACGATTATCGATGCCATTGTCGATGAACGGGCCTACGACGGTGTTGCCTACGATCTGCGCGGCTATCGCGTCGAGTCCGATGCTCCCGGAATTGTCATTACGGCTTCGGGGAAACGGCTCAACCGCTGACCCGCGGCCAACCACGACAAAGGAGCGCTCTCTCGCGGGAACGCTCCTTTGCTATATAAAATTTCAACAAAAAAGCCAATAGAATTATTGATAATAGCAAAGGGGCGCCTCCGCACAGGAAGGCGCCCCTTTTTCAGGTATTGTTGTTATTCTTTAGAGAATCACTTTTGTGGCTTTGCCGTTCTGAACGCGGACGAATACGCCGTTTTCGGGGTTGGCAACGCGCTGGCCCATGAGGTTGAAGTAGATGGCGGGAGTGTTGTCGGCTTCGATAGCTTCGATAGCGCCTTCACCGGCTGTGCAGACCATCTTGACCTTTTCGCCGTCGATGGTAACAGTAACGGTTACGTTGGTCCAGTCGGCTGCGATATGCATATTGTTCTGACTGTCAACTGGGCCTACGAGTTCATATTCCTTACCGAGCTCAACAGCTGTAACGTCTTCGGGAAGGATGTAGCAGTTCGACCATGCACCGTTTTTGTCAACTTTGAAAGTGAATTTATCGGCAGTGGCGGCGTCTACAGTCTTGGTGTAGACATTGTCACCGGCTTTGGTCATGATGGTGTTGTCGTTGAAGTTCCATTCGAGGGGAGCTTCGCCTACGAGATACCATGCTTCCTGCTCATCTTCGATTGATTCGGGGGCAAATTTGATTGTCAGGGCGTTGTCGGCACCGGGAACGATGGTGACGGTGACGTTCTTCAGAACTTTACCGGCGGGAAGGTTGGCGTTTGCGCCGTTGAATGTCAGGGCGACATCTTTGTTAGCTTCTACGATATCACCTGCAGCGGCAACGCCCCAAGCGATGTCCCAGTTCTTGACTTCATCGGTGTATTTCACAACCTTGAAGTCGCCCTTGATTTCGGCGATCTTCTGGGTGAGCACGCCATCAACTTCTTCGAAGAGGTTGTTCTCAAGGCTCCATCCGTTATAGGTTCCGGGCATTGCCCAGATGTCGGCGGCGTTAGCGTTGAAGCTGATTGCTGCGATAGCAGCGCAGGCAAGAGTAAAAATTTTTTTCATGTTGTTTTTTTATAGGTTAATAATTAGGTTTTTACACAATAATATCATGGCTGATTCGGGAGAATTTTAACCGGAAAAGACGATGATATAAAAACGATAGGTCTTGAAGTATGGTATTTTTACTTTCGCTGCAAAGTTAGAAAAAGTTTTTTGGAATCGGTTCGAAAAAATTATGTTAGTAAGCATAAAAACAGCTAATGTCAATAATATTAGCTGTTTAAGTGTTTGGTTTAGTAAGTTGGGAGGTAAGATTACAGTTTCGAGAACTGCCTTATTTTTTTGAAATAGAAGGCTGTCAGGATGTTCGGCCGCCCGTTTATGTCGGCTTCTGATTCAAATTCCGATTCATGAAGTTCCTTAGCCATCCGGCGATAGTCGCGGTGGGCTTTCAGCACGGCCGAGGCATTGGCGAAATCGAGCGTCGCCATCATTTTGGCCCATGCCACAGTGTCGAGCAGGCGTCGGCGAATCAGTGCGCTGCGCCGACGTCCGGCGGGCAGGTTCTTGCGCAGCATCAGAAGATTGTTGCGGAAATTCAGATAGGTTTTGCGCGGATTCTCGGCCGGAAGCGAGCCTCCGCCGAGATGGAACACTGCGGCGTCGCCGACGGCGACAACGCGTCGGCCCGATCGCCGCAGGCGCCAGCAGAGGTCGATCTCTTCCATGTGGGCGAAAAACGAGGCGTCGAGACCGCCGACGGCTTCATAGTCGGCGGTGCGTACCATCAGGCAGGCGCCGCTGGCCCAGTCGACGTCGACAGTGTCGTCGTATTGTCCGTTGTCGGGTTCGACCGAGGCGAATATGCGGCCGCGGCAATAGGGATAGCCGTTGCGGTCGAGGAATCCGCCGGCGGCACCGGCATATTCGAACATCGCGGGGTTGCGGTAGCTGCGTATCTTCGGCTGGCAGGCCGCTACGTCGGGATGAGCCTCCAAATAGTCGAAGAGCGGTGTCAGCCAGTCGTCTTTTACGGCTACGTCGCTGTTCAGCAACACCGTGTAGCGGTAGCCGGTCTCGCGCAGCGCGCGGTTATATCCGGCGGCGAAGCCGAGGTTTTTATCGAAGGGGAGAACGGCGACATCAGGAAAGTCGCGGCGCAGCAGTCCGAGGGATCCGTCGGTCGAGCCGTTGTCGGCCACTATGACGTCGGCTATCCGGCGCGGAGTGAAGCGGTCGACCGACGGCAGAAACTCGCCGAGAAGTTTCTCACCGTTCCAGTTCAGTATGATTACGGCAACAGGTTTTTTCATTCTTTTGAGGGCAGATTGACGAAATGATGCCAGCGGTTGTGGCTCCAGAGCCAGTTGGCGGGCTGGCGGCGCAGCGTTTCGCTGAGCATGGCGAAATAGCGGCGCGTTATCTCATGTTGGGGCAGATCGCGCGGGCTGTCGGTTATAAGTAGTGTCGTTATGTGGTAGTGGCCGCGTCGCGTCTTCGACATGTCCCAGTAGACTACCGTCGTGTCAAGCTTGCGTGCAACTGTCTCCGTGCCGGTTATGACCGGGGTCTGACGTCCCATGAAGTCTACCTCTACCACCGGGTCGTTGTGGCTCGGCTTCTGGTCGCTCATGAAGCCGGTGACCCACAGCCGGCCGTCGCGGCGAAGGGCGAGCAGATCGCGGAACGACCGGGCTTTCGCCAGCGAGCGCGAGCCGAATCGCGAGCGCAGTGTCAGAAACCAGGCGTCGGAGAAGCGCGAGCGCAGCGGACGGTAGATCTGGCAGAATGCCACGCGCGAGTTGTCGGCGTAGCGCGACCAGAGGGTGACCGATGGCGCCCACTCCCAGTTGAAGCAGTGGCTGAAATAGACCGTGACTGAGCGACCCCGGGCGAGGCTTTCGTCGATTATGCCGACGCCGTCGAAGGTCATGCGGCGACGCATCTCGGCGTCGCTGATATGGGCGAGCTTCAAGGTCTCGACGGCATAGTCGGCGAGATTGCGGTAGAACTGCTTCTCGATCCGGTGCAGTTCCTGAGGCGTCTTTTCGGGAAAGGATTCGGCGAGGTTGCGCGCCACGAGCCGGCGGCGGTAGCGGACAATGTAATAGGCCAGGGCAAACAGGATGTCGGCCACGCCGTATAGAAACCAGAACGGAAGGTGGCCGACGGCGCCGAGAATGGCGAATCCGATTCGGCGTCCCGAGCCGCCGAACGAGCCGTCGGTGTCGGGCATCGGTTTCATACGGACACCTCCCCGGCCATATCGCCGTTGCCGAGCGGTTTTCCGAGCCTGACGCCGACGATGTCGCCCGAAGCGTGCCCCGCAGCGTCGGGGAGTTCGACGCGCAGATAGTTGTCGGTGAACCCGGCAACGGAACCGTCGTCGGCGATATGCTCGAGAAGCACGGGGCGCACTGCTCCGGTGAATCGTTCGGAGAACCGGCGCAGTTTCGCCTCGCTGAGCGCTATCATGGCGCGCGCACGCCGGTGTTTCTCGGCTTCGGGAACAACAACGGCGTCAAGTCCGAGGGCACGGGTGCCGCGCCGCTCGCTGTAGGGGAACACGTGGAGGCGCGATATGTCGAGCGAGTCGACGAACTCGCGCGAAGCCTCGAAAAGCTCTGGAGTCTCGCCGCGCGCGCCGGTTATGAGGTCTACGCCTATGAAAGCGTCGGGTATCAGGCGGCGGATCTCTTCGATCTTGTGGCGGAACAGGTCGGTGGTATAGCGGCGTCCCATAAGGCGCAGCACGGCGTCCGATCCGCTCTGGAGCGGAATATGGAAATGGGGCATGAACCGCCGGCTTTCGCCGGCGAGCCATTCGATGAGCGGATCGGTCAGCAGGTTCGGCTCGATCGACGATATCCTGTAGCGCTCGATGCCGTCGACGTCGTCGAGCGCACGGCAGAGGTCGAAGAATGTCTCCCCATGGCCGGCGCGGCGCCCGAAATCACCGATATTCACGCCTGTTATGACTATTTCGCGGCCCCCCTCGGCGGCTACTTCGCGTGCCTGCCCGACGATCTCGGCTATCGAGGCCGAGCGGCTGCGGCCGCGCGCCATCGGAATCGTGCAGTAGCTGCAGCGGTAGTCACAGCCGTCCTGAACCTTCAGGAAGTAGCGGGTACGGTCGCCGCGCGAGCATGAGGGGGTGAACGACGTGATGTCGTCGGCGGGTGTCACATAGCTGCGCGCACGCCGCTGGGCGAGCCAGTTGTCGAGATATTCTGTCAGCAGCCCCTTGCGGTCGTTGCCTGCCACGATGGCCACGCCCGGGATTGCCGCGACCTCGTCGGGGCGCAGCTGGGCGTAGCAGCCCGTTACGATTATGGCGGCGCCGGGATGGCGCCGGGCGGCGTGGCGTATGGCCTGCCGGCATTTTTTGTCGGCCTCGGCGGTGACGCTGCAGGTGTTGACGACGACGATGTCGGCGCAGTCGCCGGCATGTACGCGGCTTATGCCGTGGTCGGCCATCAGGCGCGCCACAGTGGAGGTTTCGGCGAAGTTGAGCTTACAGCCGAGGGTGACATAGTCGGCTGTCAGGGTTCCGAACGTTTCGCGGTCAATCATTTAGTTTTTTTGGTTGCACGGCGGCGGCGAAGCTTGAGCACCTGGGCCGAGCGCGCCGGCAGATAGAGTTTGAGCCATCCGAGGCCGAGAGGCGAATAGAGCGGGTCGGGCACGGTGAAGTGGGCCACGCTCTCGTCGATATTGCCGTAGCCGCCGAAGCGCGGGGAGTCGCTCGACAGCACGACGTTGTATTCGCCCGGTTCGGTCAGCACGCCGTAGTCGGTGAAGCTGCGCGACGGACTGAAGTTGAACACGAACACGAGGTTGCCGCGGCGGAATGCCAGAACCTGATCGTCGTCTTTCTCCCAGAGCTTCACCACCGGAAGGGCCTGGAAGTTGTAGGTTCCGCCGATCAGCTCTACCATGGCGTTGTCGAAGGCATTGAGATATTTGTATTTGAGATCGTCGCGGTCGACAAGCTCCCACTGGCGCCGGGCATACTTATAGCTCCAGCCGTTCCCCTCGCGCGGGAAGTCGATCCATTCGGGATGGCCCCACTCGTTGCCCATGAAGTTGAGGTAGCCGCCGTTGATAGTGGCTGCGGTCACGAGGCGCAGCATCTTGTGGAGCGCCATGCCGCGGGCTACGGTCATGTCGTTGTCGCCGACCATCATGTGCCAGTACATCTCTTTGTCGATAAGGCGGAAAATCACCGTCTTGTCGCCGACGAGAGCCTGGTCGTGACTTTCGACATACGACACTGTCTTTTCGTCGGCACGCCGGTTTGTCAGCTCCCAGAATATCGAGGTGGGGTGCCAGTCTTCGTCGCGCTTCTCCTTAAGGAGCCTGATCCAGTAGTCGGGAATTCCCATAGCCATGCGGTAGTCGAACCCGATGCCGCCGTCTTTGAAAGGGATGGCGAGGCCGGGCATTCCGCTCATCTCTTCGGCGATCGTGATCGCGCGCGGGTTGACCTGATGGATAAGCAGGTTGGCCAGAGTCAGATATGTTATGGCGTTGGTGTCCTGACCGCCGTTGTAGTAGTCGTCGTATGAGCCGAATGCCTGTCCGAGACCGTGGTTGTAGTAGAGCATCGAGGTGACTCCGTCGAAGCGGAAACCGTCGAAATGGAATTCTTCGAGCCAGTATTTGCAGTTGCTCAGCAGGAAGTGAAGCACCTCGTTCTTGCCATAGTCGAAGCAGAGCGAATCCCATGCGGGATGCTCGCGGCGTCCGTCGCCGTAGAAATACTGGTTGTAGGTTCCGTCGAGGCGGCCGAGCCCCTCGACCTCGTTCTTGACGGCGTGGCTGTGGACGATGTCCATGATGACGGCGATTCCGCGCTCATGGGCGGCGTCGATAAGCTCCTTGAGCTCTTCGGGGGTGCCGAAGCGGCTTGAGGCGGCGAAGAAGCTCGACACGTGGTAGCCGAACGAGCCGTAGTAGGGATGCTCCTGAATCGCCATTATCTGGATGGCGTTATATCCGTCGGCGGCGATGCGCGGCAGAACGTTCTCGCGGAATTCGCGGTAGGTGCCGACTCCTTCGCGCTGCTGGGCCATGCCGATATGGCATTCGTAGATCATCAGCGGGCGCGTGTCGGGCTCGAACTTCTCGATTTTCCATTCGTAGGGATGCTCGGGCGCCCACACCTGTGCCGAGAACAGCTTGGTGTTTTCGTCCTGAACAACGTGCCGGGCGTAGGCCGGAATGCGTTCGCCGCTGCCGCCGGGCCATTCGACGATCATCTTGTAGTGCTGTCCGTGGTGTATGTCGCTGGGACGCAGCCGCGTCTCCCAGACGCCGTCGGAGCCGGGCAGACGCCGCAGCTCGAATTTCTTCATAGGCTTCCAGTTGCTGAAGTCGCCTACGAGAGTTATAGCGGTTGCGCCGGGCGCCCATTCGCGGAAAACCCATCCGCCGCGCTGGGTGCGGTGGAGCCCGAAATATTCGTGGGCATTGGCGAATTCGGTCAGAGAACCGCAGGCCTGGGTCAGTTCGCGCTCTTTGTTGATGACGTCGTTGTGGCGGCCCTCGATGGCTCCTTTGAAAGGCTCGAGCCACGGGTCGTGTTTTATGATTTTAAGATCCTTCATGTTTAAGATCGGATGTCTTGTTTGTATATATAACGCCCGATTGGGGCAAATATACGAATATTTAACGTAAAAACCTTAAAATCATGTTCAACAACACGAAATGGCGCCCCCTGGAACGCTTTTGGAGAGAATAGCGCAGCTTATGCGTGGCTGTGAGGGGAATCAGCGCGACAGAGGGATGAGTATGGCCTGACTGTTGTCGAATTTGCCCGAATAGCCTATCGGGCCGTACTGACAGGTAGCGTCGCAGACGGTATATCGCCGTCCGTCGTAGACAACAAAGTCGCCGCCGGGTTGGCCTTCGGTGAAGGCAACAGCGGCGGAAAGATGTCTGGGATAGTAGATCAGAACGGCGTCAAGACCGAGTATGACGAGGCGCACATAGTAGAGTTTGCCCGTGCCCCCCTTTGTTGAACTGGATGCAATAGCCTTCGTCGACTATCAAGCGGACGCGGGCCGACGACAGCTCGACGGTAAATTCACCCGAGACGCCGTCGTCTTCCTGAGCGAAATTGTTTTTTTGATGTTCATGGCCTTCAACAAAAAACACGGCGGGCGTTTCGATATGCCTAATTGGCCTAATAGGGTTTATGGGGACAGCAGTCATGAAAAAAGAGCTTGCATCGCGGAGATGCAAGCTCTTTTTTTGTGGGCGCTGAGGGATTCGAACCCCCGACCCTCTGCTTGTAAGGCAGACGCTCTGAACCAGCTGAGCTAAGCGCCCTTTCCTCTGAAAGGCTCCTCAAAGGTAGTGCCTTTTTCCGAACCGGCCAAATTTTCAGCGAAGAATTTTTCGAAAAATTGCGGTGTCACACATACATGGCCTCTATTTCAGAGGCATAGCGGTGGTTGATGACGGGGCGGCGTATCTTCAGAGTGTTGGTCAGTTCGCCAGCTTCCATGGTGAACTCGCGCGGCAGAAGAGTGAATTTCTTGATTTTCTCGAATCCGGCAAGCCCCTGCTGGAGTGTGTTGAGGCGCTGCTCTATCAGAGCACGTATGTCGGCGTTCTTGACGAGGTCTTCAATGTTGCGATACTGGATTTTCTTTTTTCGGGCATATTCCTTGATGGCCTCGAAGGCGGGAATGATAATGGCCGTCACATATTTGCGCTGGTCGCCGATGACGGCCACCTGTTCGATATACGGGTCTTCGCCGAGGCGGCTTTCGATTGCCTGCGGGGCGATGTACTTGCCGTTGGAGGTCTTGAATAGGTCTTTGATGCGCTCTGTCAGCACGAGGGCGCCGTTGGCGTCGAAATGGCCGGCGTCGCCGGTGCGGAACCATCCGTCGGCTGTAAAGGCGGCTTCGGTGGCTTCGGGCTTGTTGTAATATCCGGCCATTACCGTAGGCCCTTTGACGAGAATCTCGTTTTCGTCGCCTATGCTGACCTGAACGCGCGGCATGGCGGTTCCTACAGTGCCGATAACATATCCGACGTTGGGATAGCAGGTGACGGTGGCTGTTGTCTCGCTCAGGCCGTAGCCGATGACGATGTTGATTCCGGCCGAATGGAAGAAGCGGACGATATTGTCGCTCAGCGGGGCGCCGGCCGTCGGGAAGATGTTGGGGTTGTCGAAGCCTATGGCGTGGCGCATGGTGGCGAACACGCGCGAGTCGGCCAGGCGGTAGAGGCGTTCGAGCAGCCAGGGGGCTTTGCGCCCTGTGCGGACATAGCCGAGGTTGCGGCGTTCGCCGATCTTCAGGGCGCGCGAGACTATTGTCCGCTGAAGCCATCCCATCGACGCTATCTTCTCCTGAACGGCGGTGTAGGCTTTCTCCCAGAAGCGCGGCACAGCGCACATGCATGTCGGGCGCACCTGACGCAGGGTGTCGGTGATCTCGTGCGGATCGGTGTTGATCCACACTTTCATCGACATGACGAGGCAGAAGTATGTCCACGCCTTCTCGAAAATATGGCTCAGCGGCAGGAAGGTCACCGAGGTGTCGTTGTCGCTCAGCATCGTCAGCCGCTCGATATGGATTTCCATGGCGGCGTCGAAGCAGGAGTGGAGCAGGGTCGCTCCTTTCGGTTCGCCGGTGGTGCCTGACGTATATATAAGCGTTGCTATGTCTGACGGTTTCGCGGCCAGACGCCGTTTTTCAACCTCGGCGCGGCATGCGTCTGAGGCGGCGTGTCCGAGGGCGATGAAGGCGTCGAATGTCATCGTCGTGGTGTCGTCGGCGTCGGGGGTGACAGAGCTGTCGAAGGTTATTATCTGGCGCAGCGAGGGGCATTTGGCCATTGCGCTGCGGGCGATGGCATATTGCTTGGCGTCGCCGGTGAAGATGATGGCGGCGCGGGTGTCGTTGAGGATATATTCGACCTGCTCGAGCGAGCTTGTGGCGTAGAGCGACACCGGGATGCCCCGGTTGGCGTATGCGCCGAAGTCTGCAGTCAGTATTTCCTCGCGGTTGGCCGAGAAGATTGTCAGGATCTGCTGGGGCTCCAGCCCGAGGATCTCAAGGGCGCAGGCGGCGGCTCCGACGTTGTCGGCAAAGGTGTGCCACGTTGTCGGCTGCCACTCGGCAGAGCCCGGCCGGCGCGTGAAATATGCCTCGCGGTCGGGATTCCGCAGCGCTTGTCGTTCGATGAGGGTTGTCAGCGTATTTTGCATACGACAATTTATGGTTTACCTATTGGGTCGGGACAAAGATAGGGAGTTTGTCAGCTATTTGACGGAGAATTATTGACTAAACATGGCGCATGTTAACGCTCGTTAACAATATTGGGGATGGGGAGGGTGGGATTTTAACACCCGTTGGCAACCTTAGTCGAGCATCAGGGCCATGTCGGGCCTGATCGAGGGGAGGCCGAGAAGCTCTCCGATAGGCGGTGCGGAGAAGACTGCCCGGGTGAAAACATCGATGTCGACGTCGAGGTCGAGCCGCCCGCGGTGGCCGGGAGCGAGGCGTTCGCAGGTTCCCCCCTGCAGCCTGTAGACGCCGCTGTTCTCTGCCAGCAGCGGGTCGGTGATGCGGTATATGGCTCTGAGGCGCGGGTGGGATGCTGCTATGGCTTCGAGTGCTGTCGGCACGTTGACAATGCGGCCCATGGCGCGCGGCGACAGAAAGCGTTCACAATTGCCGGGCCGGGCCGGGTATTTTACCGGGAGGTCTGGCAGCGAAGCGTGGAGCCGGCGCAGAACGGCCTGTTCTGCATCGGCGTTGTCGGCGAGAATGTCGGTTATGACGCCCAGTCCGTCGCGTTCTGAGGCAAACCCGATTCCGCAGATCTTTCCCGAGGCGTCGGCTATTATGGCGCAGTGGCCTCCGTCGAGGCGGGTGTCGTCGAGGATGTTGAGGAAATCGCGCTGAGAGTGGAGGATGCGCCCGTCGATGTTGTGCTCCATCCGGCTGAAGGCCTCATAGACGCCGACGGCATAAGGATCGTCGACAATGGTGAATTCGCCGGGCCCTGCGAAAGGGTGACACGATGTGTAGCGGCGGTTGCGGGTGTAGAACACTGTCGAGAATCCCCTGGCGGCGTAATAATAATATAGGTGGCCTTCGGCGGGAATGAGGGTGACGAGCATATCGCCGCGTTCGCGGGCTTCGCGCAGCGATGTGGCAAGCAGGCGCGTCATCAGCCCTTTGCCGCGCTCATTGCGTCGCGTCGCCGCTCCGCATATATAGGCGCAACCGACAGTAGCGCCATGAAAGTTCATCGCGTAGCGTTGAAGCAACAGAGCGCTTGCCGGACGCGAGCCGTTGCCGTCGGGCCGAAGTACCATGACGTCGTCGTCGCGGTAGACGCGGGTGAAGAACATCTCGACCCATTCGGCTTTGTCGTCGAAAGTGTCGGTCCAGAGTTTGCGTATGTCGTCGCGTAGATTAGCCATCTCATCCTCTATAACATCCGGCGCGGTGAAAAAGTGCGGAGTGGCTGGTGTGTTGTTTTCCAGGCTGGAAATTCACACAACAAAGGAGGCCTCGGAACAATCCGAAGCTTCCCCTTGCCGTTATAATTTTTATATGAGTAGGGTCGCGGACCGATGATTAGTCCTCGCAGGCGCGCAGCTGCTGCACGTAGACGGCCTTCATCATCTTTTTGCGATTTGCAACTGAAGGCTTCTCAAATGCCTGACGGCGACGCAGTTCTTTGACGATGCCCGTCTTTTCATATTTGCGTTTGAATTTTTTGAGGGCCTTCTCGATGTTCTCGCCTTCCTTGACTTGTACGATGATCATAATAGAATGGTTGTCTTGATTGTTTGTTTTTAGATGTGACTAAATTTTTTTGCGGGGCAAAATTAGCTATAGTTTTCAATATGGCAAAACTTTTAGCTAAAAAATGACTACCTTTGTCGGGTATTCGACATCCCAACCACTTGTAAAGCCATTTCCGATGGGTGATTTCCTGAAACTTCTGCGGCGCTTTGTGCCTCCCTATAAGAAATATCTCTGTCTCAATCTGCTGTTCAATCTTCTGGCGGCGGTGTTGACGGTGTTCTCGTTTGCCATTATCATACCGATTCTCGAAATGCTTTTCGGTATCCGCGAGACTGGATATTCGTATATGGCGGTCGGACAGGGCGACCTCAAAGAGGTCATCCTCAATAATTTCTATTACTATACTCAGGAAGGGATAGCGTCGTTCGGCCCGTCGAAGACGCTGGCACTTCTGGCGGCTGTTCTCGTGGCGATGACGGCGCTGAAAACCGGAACTACGTATCTGAGCTCATATTTTATCGTTCCGCTGCGCAACGGAATTGTCCGCGACATACGCAACTCGATGTATGAGAAGATTCTTCGCCTTCCGATAGGCTTCTTCACCGGCGAACGCAAGGGCGATGTCATGGCGCGAATGAGCGGCGACGTCGCCGAGATCGAAGCCAGTGTGATGGCCAGCCTCGACATGCTGTTCAAGAACCCGGTCATGATTATCGTCTGTCTGTCGACGATGATTTTCATAAGCTGGCAGCTGACGCTGTTCGTGCTGATTCTGCTGCCTCTGGCCGGACTGATGATGGGAGAGGTCGGCAAGCGACTCAAACGCAAGTCGTTCGAGGCTCAGGAGAAATGGGGCGTCATAATGAGTTTCATCGAAGAAACGCTCGGCGGATTGCGCATTGTCAAGGCTTTCAACGCCGAACCTAAGATGGGGCGTCGCTTCCGGGTCGACACTCAGGAGTTCTTCGAGATGACCAACGCTGTGGCGCGGCGCCAGAGTCTCGCCCATCCGATGAGCGAATTTCTCGGAACGCTCACAATCGCCATTGTCCTCTGGTTCGGCGGCACGCTGATTCTCGACGGACGGTCGTCGATCAACGCCGCGTCGTTCATATACTACATGGTGATTTTCTACAGTATCATCAACCCCGCCAAAGACCTGTCGAAAGCGGCATACGCCATTCAGAAGGGCCTGGCGTCGATGAAGCGAATAGATAAGATTCTGCTGGCTCCCAATCCTATCCGTGATCCGGGCGATCCGGTGAAAATCAGCCGGTTCAACGGCGAGGTCACCTACCGGCATGTCACTTTCGGCTACGACCCGGCCAATCCCGTTGTCGACGACATCAATCTCGACATCAAACCGGGTCACACGGTCGCCCTCGTGGGCCAGAGCGGAAGCGGAAAGTCGACTCTGGCCGATCTTCTGCCCCGGTTCTACGATGTTCAGCAGGGCTCAGTGGCCATCGACGGTGTTGATGTGCGTCAGATGCGTGTGCGCGATTTGCGCGCACTTATGGGGAATGTCAGTCAGGAGCCGATTCTGTTCAACGACACCTTTTATAACAATATAACTTTCGGTGTGGCCCATGCCACGCCCGAGCAGGTCGAAGAAGCCGCCAGGATCGCCAACGCACACGATTTCATCATGGCCACCGAACAGGGCTACCAGACGACAATCGGCGACCGAGGCTGCCGCCTCAGCGGCGGCCAGCGCCAGCGCATCTCGATAGCGCGCGCCATACTGAAAAATCCGCCTATCCTCATCCTCGACGAGGCCACCTCGGCCCTCGACAGCGAGAGCGAGCAGCTCGTGCAGCAAGCCCTCGACCGCCTCATGGAGAACCGCACGACTCTGGTCATAGCCCACCGCCTGTCGACAATCAGAAACGCGTCGCAGATATGCGTCATGCACGAAGGACGCATCGTTGAGCGCGGAACCCACGACGAGCTGATGGCCCTGAACGGCCATTACACCCGCCTCGTCGAGATGCAGTCGATGGAGTGAAATGAACAATCGCGCCGCTGCGGTTGTTAGGCTTTTAGATAAACTATACGATTATGAAAAAGATTTTTCTGACAACCGCAGTTTTAGCTCTCGCCGCCGGCGCTTTCGCCGCCGAACGTAACGTGACCGTTGGAAACTTCAGCGGCATAAATGCCTCGGGCCATATAGAAATCGAATATCGCGTCGGTTCGCAGCCTTCGCTGCGCCTCGTCGGCGACAGCCGCGAAATTGCGGCCGTCGACGTCAGACTGATGGGGCAGATGCTCAATATCGATGCTCCTGCCGCAGGAGAGATCAAGGCCTATCTCTATGGCCCCGTCGCGAACACATTTATTCTCAATTCGCTTGCCGAGCTCGACGTTGAGAGCGACCTCGATCTCGGAAACCGCACCTTCAGTGTCCGCGCCGGCGATAATTCCAGCGCCGACTTCAGCAATGTCAGCTGCGGGCCCGCCACGTTCGCTGTCAGCGCTCTGGCCGACGTCGATGTTGACCGACTCGACGCGCGCTCGTTCAACGCCAATGTGCTCAACAATGGCGAGCTGTCGGTCGACGCTCTCGACACCAATGCCGCCTCGGCGACGGTTGCTGACATTGCCGAGCTGAAAATCAAGGGAGGCACGGCCCGGAGCATCAACTTCAACGCCTCTGGCAGCTCCGTCGTCAAGGCTTCACGTCTCACGGCCGGCAGTGGTCAGGCTATCGCCCGCGGCAGCTCTCTGATAGAGGTCAACGTGTCGGGCAAGTTCACGAGCCGTAGCACCGACAGCGCCAGCGTCAGCAACATCAACAAATAAGCCTCTCCGGCAAAATTTCGCGAAAAAAATTCGCCGAAAATTTGGCCGCCTCGAAAAAAGGCCTTACCTTTGCGGAGCCTTTCAGAGGAAAGGGCGCTTAGCTCAGCTGGTTCAGAGCGTCTGCCTTACAAGCAGAGGGTCGGGGGTTCGAATCCCTCAGCGCCCACTAAAAAGAGAGTTTGCATCGCGATGCAAACTCTCTTTTTTAGTGATTAATCCTGATTAATCGGGATGATTAAGTATGAATCAGCATTTTCTTCGTTCCATCAGAGGTCAGTCTTCGAGGAAGGTGAGGTAGGAGGGCTTGTTGTGGCGCCCCCAGGTGCCTTCGTAGCGGATGCCCGACTCGCTGCCGACGGGCGAGAGGCGCCATTCCGACTTCGACCCGGCGTGGCCGAGCTGAATGTAGAGGTCGCCGTCGGGCTGGATGAAACCGTTGGCGTCGAGGGTGGTGCCGTTCTCATGGCGATAGCGGCCGTGGATCTCGCCGTCTTCGGTAAGCCAGCAGCGCATCGTGACATTGCTGTCGTCGATAGCGCCCGTGGCGTGGAAGTAGGTGTGGGTCGAGCCGGTCTGGTCGGCCACTTCGTCGAAATTGTTGCCGATGGTAAGCTCCGTCAGCCCGGCCATTCCCCTGCGAACCCAGGAGGGATCGGCGACATAGTCCATCAGCGTCTTGCCGCCACTGTAGGCGGGCTCTGCCTCGACGGGAACACTAATGGTATCGGCCTCATCGTAGTCCTCATCAAGGACGGCAGCACCAACTTCGTCGTCGCCGAATTCGCCGAGGTCATAGCCGCTCTGGCCGAGCGAGCCGAGGGCGCTCAGGCTCATCCAGACGCCGATGCCGAGCAGAACGACGCAGCCGCCGGTAACGATTCCGTCGATCATGTTGAAGCGTGTTTCGGTTTCCTCATGTTCATACTTCGTCGGGAGGCAGTACATGACGAGCAGAGCGAGTGCCCCGAGGCCGGGAACGAGCGACACAAGCAGGAGCCAGGGGCTCAGTCCGGCGTCGCGGAGGCGACGCACCGAGATGGCGAGGCCCGGCACAACCAGACCAAGTCCGACAATCGAGCAGAGGATCGTGGCGATAAGTCCGCCCGACACACCGGCAACAGCCATCAGAAGCAACACAAGGCCTGTGAGGCCTATCGACGCAACAATCATCGCTACATAGCAGAGCCAGAACTCCTTTCGCGAAGTCACGCCCGAGAAATCAGCGTAAGGCCTCAGGAAGCAGTCTACAAGATAGTTCTGAAAGAAACCCTTCGGCTGATATTCTTCGACTTCAGGCTGATATTCTTCGACTTCAGGCTGAGGTTCTTCGGCCTCAGGCTGAGGATCCGGCTGATTCGGCGTGGGTTGGGGTTGATAGACCGGCTGAGGTTGCGGAGCAGGTCGCTGCGGCTGTTGAGGCTGAACCGGCTGCGGCTGAATCGGCAGCGGCGCAGGCTGGGGCTGAGCGGGGCGCTGAACCGGTTGTTGAGGCTTTTCGAGCCATTCGCCGCAGAAGCGGCATTTCTTGGCCGTGGCGGCGATTTCCTCACCGCAATAAGGACATTTTCTTCGTTCCATTACGATATATATATATATGATTGAAAAGGTTTATTCGGTTAATCTGCTGATGTCGGTATATAACCGTGGTCTTTAAGCATTCGGAGCATATCTTTCGAGTCGAACTCAAATTCTTTGTTGTTGAACTCGTCTGTCGCGAATCCGTAATCGAGAGTCCCGTCAACGGCAATCAGCGCCATCATCAGCGTAGCCCACGAGTCGTTGAAGCTCTTGTTGATGATTTTTCTGGCTGATTTTTTGTCGGCCACCTCAACCGAGGCGTTGACCATGTCATAGAGGCTCTCGCCGAATTCGCCGAAAATGAGCGACATGGCGGCTTTGCTTCCCATATCGACGGAGTAGGTGAGGGTGAAGGTGTCGAACGTGCCGTTCCAATCGGCCTGATAGCTCTTCTTGCCGAACACCGCAGGGCTTTCGGCGGCTTCTTCAAGATATTCCTCGGCATCTTTTTCAATGATTTCTTCGGCTCCGTCCCATGCGTCTTCGAGGCCCGAAGTCAGGTCTGACGTCTGCATCGCGGCGTTGCTACAGCCCGTAAATACTGTCAGCACGGCCAGCATTGCGGCGAGTAGTTTGATTTTCAGCTTCATATTATTTCTTCTTAAATGCGATGTCGCGGATTTCCTGCGGGGTGAATGTGATATAATATCCTAATTCACCGGCCTCTACCTGAAAGGCGAGATTCCGTTTCTGCCGGATAAAGCAGGCGAGCAGGTCCCCCTCGTCGAGCGACTTGCAGATTGTAGTGCTGAAGGCCTCCTGAGCGCTATCGTCGGATCCCAGAATCTTGACCTTGGCGAGATTCTCGGGGGTCTCTTTGAGGCGCATGCTGAGGTAGATGGTGCCGTCTTCAAGTTCTCCGGCATAGATTCCAGAGGACTTTGTCGAACTGTTGACATCTTTCATGAAATTGGCGATGATCTCTTCGTCGGAGCCGCTCGAACAGCCCGTCGCTGCCATAAACAGCAGCGCTGCACAGGCCGCAGTGACGACAGAGCGGAGGCGCAGCAGAAGGGAGGGGTTAGTCATAAAAGTCATCGGAATTCTTGTCTTGGTAGTGTTTCACTGAGTGTGTCTGAGGCGAGTTCACTCAAGCCTGTAGACCTCA
>ENA-ORUI01000438-ORUI01000438.1-human-gut-metagenome-genome-assembly--contig:-NODE-438-length-53309-cov-56.843317_pt1 | contig 53309 bp, 40 predicted proteins | sample MGYA00242078_ERZ509205 | MGnify/ENA primary metagenome ERZ509205 (study PRJEB26280, sample SAMEA2338828) | human gut metagenome | biome: human gut; feature: human-associated habitat; material: faeces... | reverse complement strand
GCCGGTTCTATTGTTTAACTTTTAATCTTTCGGTAAAAATTTACCGAAGTATTGATTTGATTTTTTTTCTTTTAATTTGAGAAAACGAAATAAATTAAATATTTTTCATGTTTGCTATAGTTGGAAATATTGTTACATCTGTTCTCGGTGGACTACTGATCGCTGTCGTAGCAGTCGCTATATTATTGCTTGTCATCCATCTCTTGTTTCCTCGTTACCTGACAAGTGAAGTTGCTTTCAGCTTTATTGTTGGAATTGTTCTTTTTATATTGGTTGGTGTACAAGCTTTTCTTGGTTGTGGAGCTTCTTCTGTAAAGAAATATGTTGATTTGTCTAATCGGGAAGTTCAGGCTCTGGTGGCATCCGTCCGGCAGATAACCAGTCAAGTCGGCGAGAAATCAGAAGTACAGGCTATGCTACGGGAGGAATATCCGTTTGTGGAAGAGTCATTAATTGGTGAGTGTTTAGAAAAACTGGACATAGAGCAGTTGCAAGAGAAGCCCGAGAGCGTCATACTCGGAATAAAGGCGCAGCTTTCCAGCTATATTATACGGCGTTGGATATGGGGAATTGCTTTTTGGCTATTGGCTGCAACTATATTAGGCTACCGGGCCTATCAGGATCAAAAAAGACTTGATTATTTACGCTATCGGAATATGATGAATATGTAACCTTATAAATCGTGAAAAATATGAGTATAAAAGGAAATGAAAACCATATCCTCGTCGGGTTGGGAGGAACAGGTGGAAAAGTCTTGAAAGCTTTTCGTAAGCGTTTGTTTCAGGAATATTCTTCTGATGAACGTTCAAAATTGTCCATTGGCTATGTATATGTAGATTCTACACGTGAGATGATGCAACCCAATGATATTACTTTCAGGGTATTGGGGCAGGATGCTTCTTTTGGAGAAAGTGAATTTGTATATGTTCGGGGAGTAGAATTGAACAGCGTTTTTGCCAATCTCAGCGGTTTCCCGGGGCTAAAGGGCTTTATTGGTGATCCGGAAGTCATGCAGAAAACAATTGGTAGTGTGGAGACTGCTGCCGGTCAGAAGCGCCGTGCCGGACGTATCTTGTTTGGAAGTTCTGTACAAAATTATTTGAGCACATTGCGTTCCCAGTATATAAAGGCAAAGGAGATTAGTGGAAAAAATACACTGAATATTCATATTTTTACCGGACTGGCAGGAGGTACCGGCTCCGGTTCTATTATTGATGTTCTGGCGCAGACTCGCTGTGAATATCCGGATGCTCATATTGTCTTGTATGCGATGATTCCGGAACCTACCGTTCCTATGGGATGTGATGCAGGGCGTTATCAGGCGAACGGATACGCAGCATTGGTTGAACTGAACGCTTTGATGGCTAAAAAGTATATGCCGTATGATGTGACCGGCAAGTATGAGCGTGTACCTTTGGAAAATGTAAAGGCAGTTGTTGACAACTGTATTCTATATACAAACGAGAATGAGAATGGATTAACTATTGATTCTCACAAACAGTTGCCGCTGGTCGTTGCCGATTTCTTGTACAATTATGTTTTCTTGGAGCAGAATGATAATACAAGTGACTTTATCCGTACTTATTCTCTGGAGAATATCGAGGACTGGCGAAATGAGTTTAATGAAAGAACAAAGGAAGGGGTAGTCGATCCGGTTCGTTCTAAGAAATACAGTTCTTTCGGTATTAAGCGTGTGGTTATTCCGGAAGAAGAAATCATTGAATATTTTACATTCTCTTTCGGGCGTCAGGCTTTGTTACAGTTGCGATACAATAACTGGAATGATGACATGGGATTCCGCGATACACCTGCCAATATTGACTTCCATTCTTTTGTGGCAGAGGCGGAGAATCTGGAGCGCTGGCGTATGACCGACAAACACTTGACGCTGGATAAACCTATCTTGGATTCTGACCAGAAGAAATGGACCAGCTTTGCTGAATATTGGGGAAGTGTAATTCCTGTATGGACAGAAGAAGCCAGTCGACAGAAAATGCCTTTAAACGAGCTGGAGAAATTCTGTGCAGAAGGCTATGAAAAATATTTCCGTAAAGTAGGTGTTAAGAACTTCTTCGAAGGCAAGACTCAGGCTCGAGACGAACATGCCAGCGAAATATGTACTCTGATTGAGGAGTATATGTACGATAAATGGAGTACGGGTGATTTGTCATTGTATAATTTGCTCCAGTTGATTGATAGAATTGTGGATGCTGTCGATTCAAAACGTAAAGACTTTGAAGGACGCATTACGACTTATAACCAACAGATTGAAGAACTGGAAAAGGCAAAAGCTCTGAATCAGTTGGACTGGGCGAACAAAGGTTTTATCGGAGGATTGATTTCGAAGAACAAAATTATTCAGGGGCATGCTACTATCATGCAGCAACTTTATCTGAAGAAGACGGAATTGGAGGGTATGCATTTTGCCGTAAGCATGCTTTCGGTCTTGCTGAATAAGGTCAACGCATTGCGTGGACACATTGAGCGTTTTGTTTACATCATTAATGAGGCACTTGAAGATACCAGTAAACAGATAGGTACGCGTTGTCAGGATAAGGCTGGAATTTCTAATCTGAAGGAAACGATTATTCGTTTCTACGATAATCAGGGAGTACAGAAATTTACAAAAAATATTATTCGTGATAAAGCTCGTCAGAAATCAATAGCTGATGAGTTCCGTGGAGAAATAATAAAGCTGATTGGAACTGAACGTAGTTTTGCACGGGCAAATGCAGCTATTTCGTTGGATGGCATCTCAAATTTGCTTGATACTGTGGTTCGTCGTAAAGTTATTACGATTCATGATGAAGTATTAGTTGAAAATACAGAGAAACTTATCAACCGGAATATTCTGGAACAGCTTAATGAACAGTATCGGTCTGACGATGAGCTGAAGCTTTTCGCAAAAGAACTGATCGAGCAGAGTGGAGTTTTCTTGTCTTTGAATGGCACAGAATTGAATCGTGCTGTCAAAAATAATCCGTTGCCTCAGGTTCGCCATAATATTGACCGGAAAATAGTCCTGATCAATCTGCCAAAGGTAGAGGGAAATGAACAGGTACAGCGCTTTGCAGGTAAGCTGAAGGAGGCTTTGATGAATGCTGTGACAGGTGGAGTACTGGTAAAAGTAGATATGAATGGGCTTCGTAAGAATGAAATGACGATTGTATGTATGGATTATTGCTTCCCGATTCGTGCCGTGAAAGGTCTGGATGTTCTGAAAATGAAATACGACTATCTGTTGAAGGATCCTAATGAAGCACGCCAGAACCGGATTATTCTTCATACGGAAGGAACAGGAGAAAATTTCCCCGATTTGTATGTAGCAAAAGAAAAAATGCCGTCGGAAATACGAAAAGAGTATACTCCTTATCTGATGACTGCATTTGCTTTAGGAATCATTAAATATGGAGATAGAAATGATGGTACTGGACTGAAAGCGTACGGAACAGTTGAGGTGGATGACTTTGGCATTGAAGTGTTGAAGCCTATGGCTGATAAGTTTACGGAAATTCCTTATGCTGCAACCTTTACGGAGGAGTTAGGTAAATCATGGGAAGAACAACTGACTACGGCTTTGCGTACAGATTATCTGCATGTGGATAAGCGTAAAGAACTGGTTACAAGAATTCAACATTTGGTAAAAGATGTCATTTTGCCAGAATGTGGCGGTAATACAGGTGCTGAATCATTTTTGTTCTTCAGAGAGGCTGGCTTGAAAGCACTTGAGTTGGTTAAGTAGGTTAAAGGATATTGCATAAAACGAATCTGTCATATAGTGGTTGGAATAATTATATGACAGATTCATAAAATAGATCATTATGGCACAGAATAAATTAAATAAAAAAGGACGTTGCTTGAATATTGGCAATTGTCCGAAAGCGAATACAAAAGAGATCATAGAAGTTGGAATTGGAGAAGATTTTGTATGTCCTGAATGTGGAGGACAGTTGGTAGAAGTAAAAGAAACCAACGTGCTTCCTTACGTTATAGGAGGGGTAGTTGTTGCTGCTCTTGTTGTAGCCGGAATCGTTTGGGGACCTCAGGCTATTAATAGCTTTAAGACGGAAGAAAAAACTGTTGTTGAACCGGATACGGTAGAACAGGTTGAACAGGTAACAGAAGCTGCTCCAGAGCAAAAGGTTGATGAAACGACTGTAGAATATAAAGATATACCAGTCGAAACGACTCCTGTTGTCAGTGTTCAGAACGGACAAGGCACAATCGATTTTGGTTATGCAAAATATGAAGGGAGTATCTCGAACGGAAAAGCAAACGGACTGGGTAAGTTGACTTATACGCAAAGTCGCCGGATTAGTAAAAGAGATACCCGAAACCGAGTTGCTGTTCCAGGAGACTATATAGAAGGTAGCTTTGAAGACAATGAACCTGTAACAGTAAAATGGTACGGCTCTGATAAGAAGTTGAAGGGTGCGGTAATGATTGGATCAAATGGTCTTTAACTGATATAATCTATTTTGCTTATGTTTCCTTTTCGGAGTATAGGAGTAGCTGTTATGTTGTGTGTAGAAAGTCTTGCTTACGCACAACAAGGAACGAGTTCAGGACACCTGGGCTTGTTACGTCGGCAGTTGGAAATGCGTAAGGTTGCTTTAGTCACGGATTCATCATTGCATTTGAAAAGCTGTCCTCAGAAGGAAATGTATGTGTTAATGGATAAAAATGAGTTAAAGAAAGCAGGATTGAAACTTTTTCCTGTTGAAATGGAGAAAGTTTTTCATCCTGCTGTATACGACTTTATTGAACGTACCTTTTTGCATTTGTCGCTGTTGCAGATGAAGTCACAGAGAGAGGTTCTGTTACGACAAGATCAATTGTCTTTATTGATTAACGGGCTAAATTATAAAGATTGTTCTGTTGATTTTTGCAGTATATTGAATGTATTGGATTTAAAATATCCTTTTTCTCTTACAGCCGATTCGGCAAAGTATCGGGCTTCTTGGCAAGGTGTCGGAATGAAGGTGGATTTGCTCTTCCCGAAGCAATATGATTTGCTTTTGGGATATGATAAATATGAGTTGACACAAAGGCTTATTACAAACCTGAGTCTCCGTCATCAGACTGATTTTCGGGGAACTCCTGTGAAGTGGAAAGAATCGTCTTTGCAGAAAATCAAAGGTAATGTCTTCTACGATCGAGGAGATGTCTTTATGATTCCTCAGATGAAGAGTGGAACCTATCTGATGAAAAAGGGTACCGCATGGAGTTATCTTTTTAATGCTTATTTCCCGGAGGAATCAGCATTGAACTTATTTTCTCATGCGCATCAGATGCACTTCTCGCTCTCTTTTTCCTTGGCTGTGAAGGGGTATAATTCTTCTGCGGCAAAAAGTATTGACTTGGCTGATTTTGTTTCTCTGATGTTGTCGGAAGGATGCCGACCTTATGTGGGGATTGAAACGATTGATGCTAAGCAGATTACAGGAACTGTTGTATACCTGAATCGAGATTTGATGTATGAGCATTTGCTTTATTTCCAGTTGCCGCTTGAGGTGTTTCACAAAAAAGAAAATGTAAGGATAAAGGCTGTGTTGCATCCTTACATTCCTTTAAATAATCTTGAGAATTTGTATGCCGATGAATCTCCTTCTGCTGTTATTCAGTCGGCTGGTTTTTCATATTAATATGTAACGTGTCATGAGAAAAGTGCTTGTATACTTTCTTTTGCTATTTTATCTTCCTGCTTGTCTTTCCGCTCAAGTGGCATATATGGAAGAAAAGGCAAAAGTGAATAAGATAAAGAGAAGTTCCCTGTATCTCTATGGCGAAGGAATAGCAGCTACGGTAGAAGAGGCTACGGCTATGGCTGAAACGAGTCTGAAGAATGCTATTTTATCTGAGATGGGAGAAAATAAAAAGCTTCAGGATTCGGATCAGATTCTGATAAATTCAATAAAAAAGCATTCTGAAAAAATCCAGTTAAAGCGTGGGGCTATGGAACGGGTATTCCTGTATGTGGAGAAGAAGAATTTACTTTCATCCGACAAGGTTGTCGTATTGGATGTTTCTTCTTCGACAGTGCCTTCGCAGGAAAAGTCTGTGACTGAAGATGCAAAGGTTGATGATTCTGCATCTTCGGGTACAACGTCTTCGGAAGTCTTTACTCCCGTTTCAGAACAAGTACCTCAAATGCAAGGTAAAAAAGTAGCGGTAGATAGTCCGTTGCTGCAGGAGTTGTTGGAGCAGAAAACTGTAGATGGCCTGGAACTGTTTATGAGAACTCAGAAGGAAAATCATAAACTGATGTGGGGAAACGTAAAATCTTCATTGAATCCATCTTGGTATATCGTGGTTTTTTCTGATACAACGATAAAGGCTGTTTTCGACAAAGAGAAAAATGGGGTACGTGTTAATTTGCTGAATGGAAAAGAGGAACAGATGTCTTTATATAGTGCCGATAATAAAGTCTGGTTTATTTTATATGAATAAAAAATAACATGAAAATGAAAAAGATAATTGCTTTAGGAATTTGTTTGTTCATGGCTGTATTGGGTCATGCACAGTATGAAACGACTTTGGTCGTAACGGATGCTCCAAGCACTGCTGTAAAAGCAAGAATGGAACAGAATGGTACAAAGCTGCTGACGGAATTAAATAATGCACAAGGAGAGAACCGAAATCTGTCTTTGGCTGGAATTAATATCAACAATCAGGCGGCTGAGTCTTTGATGATAATGTGGGAGGTTTGTCCTTTCCGTTGCGATGAAGTGGAAATCGTAGAGCGTTGTTTGCATATTGGAAATAATCAAGGTTTGCAGGTCCGTAATATTCCCGTGATTATGGAGCCTCGGGCAGGAGAACGTTTTGATGAAGACCAGTATCAAGAGATTGTCTTGAATTTTGATAATAGTGGTCAGATTACAAATCTTTGTTTCTCTATTGCACAGAATCTATATACTCAGGTTATGAGAAGCAATCTGGAAGTTACCGATTTACGCCGTCGTTCGTTGGTCTTGGATTTTGTAGAACAGTTCCGTACAGCGTATAACCGCAAGGATATGGCCTTTTTGGAGGATATCTTTAGCGATGATGCATTAATCATTACTGGAACTGTAAGAAAACGGGTGAACAATGACGGTGTACAGTTTGTTTCGGGAGTTTCTTATAAAGTACAGGATAAGCGGACTTATTTGAGTAATTTGTCGGCTGTGTTCAGAAGAAATCAGCGTATCAACGTGGTGTTTGACGACGTAAAGGTGATGAAGCATCGTCAGAAAGATTATATCTATGGTGTGAAATTGGTTCAGCATTGGAATGCAGATACTTATAGTGATAAAGGATATTTGTTCTTGCTTTGGGACTTTAAAGATGAGGCTAATCCTAAAATTCATGTACGTACATGGCAGCCTTATGATGCTACTCCGGAGAAAGAGGTTTTCGGTTTGAACTCGTTTAATGTATCGAAATTATGAGAAGTATAATGAAATATAGGGCTTATGTCTTGGCTTTTATCTGTCTTTGCTTATGTTCTTTGTCGGCTAAAGCTCAGGATATTCGTATTACTCGCGCTGCTGATAAGTCATATCCGGATCAGTATATGGCTAAGATTGAATTTATTTCGGCTTGCGATAAATTGGAGTTTAGTGAAAATACGGGTGTAGAAGTTTCTTCTCCTAAAATGTTGAATGGTAAATACGTCTATTCTGCTGTTTTGGATGTTGCAGATGGAGGTAGTTTGAGCTTTATGATTTGGAAGCGAGGTAGTGTGGATAAAAAACAACTGGATGTTTCATTGGAAGAAAATATGTGGGCTTCTTTTAATGTAGAGGTCGTAGAGCTTCCGCTGAAAATAGAAAGTGTGGAGGTTACGGCTCCCCATATGACTCATGCAACGCCACAAATGGCTTTGATTTCGGTTGTAAGCAACAGTGAGGAATTACATCTTGAATTGTTGAGGGATGGTTCCAAAGCAGGGAATGCGACGTTGGATAATGTAGCCGGGAAGAAAGATGGCTCGTTTGAGTATTTATTTCATGTTAATCTGGCTGATGTACCGGCTTCGGCCAGTTATACTCTCAACTTGTCGGTTAGTAATAATCCGGAAGTTAAAACATTTCAGGTGGGTACTTTAGCCCAGAAGGATGGTGTAGAGCTGACTGTAAGCGTTAAACAGGAGGCTTCTTGTTTCCAGCATAGTGAGAGCTTAGCTGAAAATGCGTTTATTAATGGTTTGTATCGAGATGCATATTTCGCATATAAAGATGCGCTGGAGTGCAAGGATAAGCAAGATGAGGGGACGATTAAGAAGAAAATGAAAAATTCTGCGATTCTTTCGAATGCAAAAGAACGTGTCATGAGGCATGTAGAGAAAGCAGAAAGTTTCCGTCAGAGTGGTCAGATGGATAGCTGTATGTTTTACTATCAGGATGCTAATCAGTATGCAGCAGCCATTCTGAAGATGAATTCGAATGATTCTTATTGTACGAAATTGCGTCGTGACTTTTCTCGCATCCGTAAGGATTTGCCTCGGGTTGTGTCTGGAATGGTAGTCGACCGGGCAAAACTGGATATGAATAAAAAGAATCCTCCTTTGGCTAATGTATATGTAGTGTTATGCAAATATGGAGTGAAGTATAAGAAAATTGATGGGGTTTCAGTTGCAGAGCCCGATTTGAAACAGCTTCTTGAAACGAAAACATTGGTAAAGACAGACGCGAGCGGACATTTTGAAGTTTTTGTGCCAAGAAATACGAATGCTGGTGTCTATGTCCTTCATTTTGTGGCAGATGATAAAGAAGTCGGTATTTCATCGGTAGATGCAATAAGTTATAGGCCAACCGATGCTGATATACAGAAAGGAGTGGTGGTACGCTTTATTTCGAGTAAACGGATTAATGCGAATTAGTTGATTCTATTTGTTAAACGAAAATATAAGAACTATGAAAACAAATTTTGTGAAAACCATTTTACTGGTTTTGGTAGCTGTCTTTTGTGTTGGGAGTGTAGTGCAGGCTAAGGACAAGAAGAAAAAAAAGGAGAAAAAAGAGTTCGTGTGGAAAATGCCGGAAAAAATGACAGGTATTAAGGATTTTGATGAATATCTTTTGACTTGTGATACGTTATGGAACCGAATTGCTACTTATCGCGATTCTATCCATTTCTTTAAGATTGATACTGTTTTAGTTTATGATAAAACAGATAATACACCTTATTATGATATTCAGATTCGTGATGAAGAAGGCACGAAACGGAGTTGGATACAATCTTTGCAGCAAGGTACGGATATGATTTTTACAGGTACTGATATAGTACTGGATGTTGCGAATATTTCATTGATGACGGTATCAGCAGGAACATCTTTGACGGAAAATCCGCTGCTGGCTTTTTCACATGGAAAATATTTGAAGGCAGGACCTAAAATCGTTACATTGGCTTATGAGGAAGTTCGGGAAATTGTAAACCGTACGAAGCAGCAAATGCGTACAATGAAACAGATTCATCAAAGTAAGGTAGATAAATCAACAGACACAGATTACTTAGTGGAGATACCGGAAGGAACTGAAATTAATCTGGAGGAGTGTGTGGATTTGGCTACTATAGATATGGGAACTTCTCCAGCACAAGAGTTACCGGAGTTATTAGCTAACAGTGATTTGGAAAATGATTTGGAAATTCCTGAAGAGAAAAAGGATTAATGTTTGTCTTTGTCTGATAAACATTATGGAGTTGTAATATAAAAATGGCTCACAAAAGATATTGTCATATCATCTTTTGTAAGCCATTTTTATTTGAAAGGTTTAAGCTGATGTTTTTGGACACTGTCCAAAATTTTGTGTAAATGGAAACAGGATTCAGTTGTAAGTTTCTTCTTATATCTGGATTCTGTTTTCAAATATAAGCATAAATTGATTCATAATCAATCCCCAGTTTGAAATAGGCATTGTCCATCTCTTTTCAATCTCCATAAGCGAAAGATATACGGTCTTTTTTACGGCATCGTCCGAAGGGAATGACAGCTTTGATTTTGTGTACTTTCTGATTTTTCCGTTCAGGTTTTCAATGAGATTAGTTGTATAGATTATTTTTCTGATTTCCAGCGGGAACTGGAAGAAAACAGTCAGATCATCCCAGTTGTTTCTCCATGAAAGTATGGCATATGGATACTTTCCTCCCCATTTCTTTTCCAAGTTGTCAAGTTCTGCGGCAGCAGCTTCCTTATTGGGCGCATTGTAGATATTCTTCATATCCGCCGTAAACTCTTTCTTATCCTTATAAACGACATATTTACAGGAGTTTCTAATCTGATGTACCACACAGATCTGAGTGGATGACTGAGGGAATACGGTGCGGATGGTATCCGTAAATCCATTCAGATTGTCGGTACAGGTAATCAGGATATCCTGCACTCCACGGGCTTTTAAATCGGTCAGGACGCCCATCCAGAAAGAAGAACTTTCCGATTTGCCGACCCACATGCCAAGAACTTCCTTCAGGCCGTTCTGTTTCAGACCGACACAAAGATAAACAGTCTTGTTTATGATTTTACCGTTATCCCGTACCTTGAAGACAATACCGTCCATCCAGACTATCAGATAAACAGGATCAAGGGGACGGTTCTGCCACTCCTGGGCAGCCTGATTCACTTTGTTTGTAATGATGGAAATGGCAGATGTGGAGAGCTCTATTTCATAAATCTCACGCATCTCTTCTTCTATATCAGAAACACTCATTCCTTTGGCATATAGGGAGATAACAAGCTTTTCTATAGAAAGTCCACGGCTTTCATGTTTGGGCACTGCTATCGGCTCAAACTGGCCGTTACGGTCACGTGGAATGGAAATGACAGACTCTCCATGTTCGGTTTGGATTTTCTTCGGATAACTGCCATTGCGGGAGTTGCCGGTGTTATTTCCTGCCACAGAATTCTTTTCATAGCCCAGATGGGCATCCATTTCGCCTTCAAGCATCTTTTCCAGCACCTGGGCATGCAACTGTTTCAGGAACTTGCTCACATCAGCTTCTGTCTTGAACTGGCTAAGGAACTCCTTGCTTAACACCTCATCGGGCACTACTTGATTCTTTTCTTTCATAATCTTCTTCATTTTGCAAATCTATAAAATAAAAAATACGAGACTCTAAATTGAATCCCGTATTTCCATTTACACAATATATTTTATAGTGCCTGTTTTTGCAAAATTCTGACTTCGGCGTGAACTGATTATTTTTCCTTGTAATCTCCGTTTGCCTTAATTAGTTCAATCAACTTTTCTACGGCCTGTTCTTCTGGAATATTTTTTTCGATACACTCCTTTTTCTTGTATAGGCTGATTTTACCTCGTCCGGCTCCTACATAGCCGTAGTCTGCGTCGGCCATTTCACCAGGACCATTGACAATGCATCCCATGATGCCGATTTTCAGTCCTTTCAGATGAGAGGTTGCAGCTTTAATACGTGCAATGGTAGCTTCCAGATCGTAGAGGGTACGTCCGCAACCAGGGCAAGAAATATATTCTGTTTTTGAAGTACGTGCTCTACCTGCCTGTAAAATACCGAAGGCTGTTTCGTCAACTTTTATGTCGGCGATGGCTTTTCCGTGATTATACAGCAAGATACCGTCGCAGAAACCATCGAATATAAGAGCCCCCATGTCGGCAGCCGATTTGATTTGTAAATCTTCGGTATTGTCTTCCTGATAGAATTGGAAAAATACCAGTGGGTTGGTCAGACCTTGATTCATCAACTGGTGTGCGATACCTCGAAATTCACCAAGCCGGTTGGGGTGATTGCTTTGAGCAATGATGACAACTTCCGGATGCAGGCGTAAGCAGGCTGTCGCTTCTTCGTTCAGTCCCATATATGGAGTGAATAAAAACTTGACTTCCGCATTGCAGTGATGTAGTTCGACTAACTGTTGGTAATTAAAAGCAGGATAAGTACCTTTTTCTCCATCCCAGATATTAGCATCTACGATATAACCGATATCAGTGCGGCGTGCCTCTGGAAGATGCTGTCCGCAATAAATGTAATCCGGGCAGAATTGCTCTTCAATTTGCATATTACCGTCAAGACGGGCAGAAATGACAACTGGCACTTGCTCGCCTCCTATGTTCCTGACAGCTGTTGTTTTGCGTCGGCTCGGATTGGTATAATTGAATTCAGGTGCTTCTGCTCCGGGAATATAGGGATGGTTTTCCCGTTGAAGTATATAGTTTACTAACTTACGGGCTACCGGAATCTCTGCCTCGGGTGCTTCACTCAGTGATACACGGATAGTATCTCCCAGTCCGTCGCATAACAACGCTCCGATACCTAATGCCGATTTGATACGCCCGTCTTCTCCATCACCTGCTTCGGTTACTCCCAGATGAAGCGGAAATGCCATGTCTTCCTTTTCCATTTGTTCTACCAAAAGCCGGACTGTCTTAACCATTATGACGGTATTGGATGCTTTGATAGAAATAACGACATCCATAAACTGTTCGTCTACGCAGATACGCAGGAACTCCATGCACGATTCTACCATGCCTTCGGGAGTATCACCGTAGCGTGACATGATACGATCGGACAGCGATCCGTGATTTACTCCAATACGAATAGCTGTATGGTTTTCTTTGCAGATGTTCAGAAAGGGAATGAAGCGGTCACGTATCTTCTGAATTTCCTGAGCATATTCTTCATCTGTATATTCCAGTTTCTTGAATGTACGTGCGGCATCTACATAGTTTCCCGGATTGATTCGTACGCCTTCGGCATACAATGCTGCAACTTCGGCTACTTTGGGATTGAAGTGTACATCGGCTATCAATGGAGTGTTATACCCTTGTGAGCGCAGCCCGATGTTGATGTTTTTTAAATTCTCGGCTTCGCGTACTCCCTGAGTAGTAAGGCGTACGTATTCACCACCCGCTTCGATGATGCGTTTGGCCTGCTCTACACATGCCTCGGTATCCATGGTTACCGTATTGGTCATACTTTGTATACGGATAGGATTAGTGCCACCCATAGGAGTGGCACCAACGTATACCTCATTTGCCTCTCGGCGTGAATAGTTGAAGTAATCCATTAATTTGTTTTATAAGCGTATTTTACTTCTTTCAGTTCTTCGTTTGCTTTGACAATCTTGTTTTTCAGTCCTTCCTTGTAAGCTGCAAATTTAGCTGCAAGCTCTTCGTCGGACAGAGACAACATCTGTACGGCAAGGATAGCTGCATTCATGGCACCGTTGATGGCAACAGTTGCTACAGGTATGCCGGGAGGCATCTGAATAATAGAATAAAGTGCGTCTACTCCATCCAAAACAGAGCCTTTTACTGGAACTCCGATAACTGGGAGGGTAGTATTTGCTGCAATAACGCCGGGCAGTGCTGCTGCCATTCCAGCTGCTGCGATAATAACTTTAAGTCCTCGTCCCGCAGCTTCTTTCGCAAATTTTTCAACCTCGGCAGGTGTACGGTGTGCCGAAAGAGCATTCATTTCGAAAGGAACTTGCATTTCGTCGAGCAGTTTTGCCGCTTTCTCCATAACGGGAAGGTCGGATGTACTACCCATGATGATACTTACAATTGGTTTCATGTCTGTTATTTAGTTTTACTCATTAATGATCTGTTTGTATGCTTCGGCATCCAGCAGTTCATCCATTTCGGCGGTGTTTGTCGGCTTTATTTTAATAAGCCAGCCTTCACCATACGGATCTTTGTTGACCAGTTCAGGATGTTCTTCCAGTGCCGGGTTTATTTCAAGTACTTCTCCACCGATGGGGAGGAAAAGGTCAGATACCGTTTTTACAACTTCTATTGTACCGAATACTTCACCTTTATCTAATGTTTCACCTTCGGTTGTTACATCAACAAAAACGATGTCCCCCAATTGGTCTTGTGCATAATCAGTAATACCTACATAAGCTTCGTCACCTTCCAGGCGAATCCATTCATGTTCGTTCGTGTACTTTACGTTAGTTGGGAAATTCATAATCTTAGTATTTTAGAGGTTAATGTTTAATTATTATTTCTGTTTCAAATAAACAAAATTCCGATGATACCGCAAAACAAACCGACCAAAAAACCGCCCCCTACTTCGTTTAAAGTATGTTGCCGGACGATGATTCGTGCCGATCCTAACATCCCTGCCAGCAAGATAAAACCACATAGCCACCAGATAGGATTAAACTGGAAGATGAAACTGTACGAAAGTAGGCCGCCGATAATCATGCCGCAACTCGCCATGTGGGTACTGATTTTCCATTTCAGGTTGATGCTGGTACAAATAACCATGCAAAGCAGTGTCGCAATAATAATACCGCTCATATAGCGTGGAAGATGAATGCGGTACATTGTCAGGAAGCATCCGGTATAGCTCATGATCGTAATCAGGTAAGGAATGAAACGTTTCTTTCTGTTTCCCAGCTCCTGCAGGGTCCACCCGTTGATTTTCTGAAGCAGATAGATGCCGAGCATCGGAAGCAGGATGGTGAAACAATATACCATAATCAGAACAGTCAACTTATACTGCAAGGGGAGAACTCGCAGGTAAGTAAAGAAAAAGAGAAGCAGAAACGCGACAAAAGGAACCATGAAAGGGGTGAAAATGGCAGATATGATACGTGCCGCCATAAATAATGTGTCCCTCTGTTCTTCCTGGTTCCTGGGTGCAGGATCATGATATGTCAGTTGGTCGGGAATATTTGTTTCTTCCATTCTTGTGATTATATTTGTTGTCGTTTCATTTATCTTCTTAAGCGCGCAACAGGGATATTCAGCTGTTGGCGATATTTGGCGACAGTTCGTCGTGCTATCGGGTAACCTTTTTCTTTTAGCATGTCGGCCAGTTCATCGTCAGTATAAGGCTTTTCCTTATTTTCTTTATCAATACATTCTTTCAGGAACTGTTTGATTTCTCGTACAGAAAGCTCTTCTCCATTTTCGGTCACATATCCGTCGCTGAAAAAGAATTTAAGTGGATAGATACCGAAGTTGGTTTGTACATACTTGCTGTTACTTACTCGTGAGATAGTCGAAATGTCCAACTTTGCACGTTCTGCAACATCTTTCAAAATCATCGGGCGTAATGAGGATTCATCGCCGTCTTGAAAAAACGGGCGTTGCAAGTCGATAATAGCTTGCATGGTACTGAGCAAGGTTTGCTGCCGTTGCTTAACCGCATTGATAAATCCTTGAGCAGCGTCGACCTTTTGTTTCAGGAACATCAGCGCATTTTTTGAATCCTTGCTTTGGTTAGCCTTATTGCGTGTATGCTCGTCCAGCATTTCTGTAAATTCACGGCTTAGGCGCAATTCGGGAATATTCCGGTTGTTGAGGCTCAGATTGATTGTGCCGTCCTCTTCCGTTTCGACAATGAAATCGGGAATAATCTGCTGTAAGTTCTTTCCGATTGCTTCTCCCATTGAACTTCCCGGACGAGGGTTTAATTTTGTCAGCTCTGCTACGGCTGCATTATACTGTTCTTCAGTTATGCCTAATTTTTGCAGAATTTTATCTTTATTCTTTTTCGTAAAATCGTCACAGCACTTGCTGATGATGTCATACTCAATTTGTTTCAACGGGGAATTCTCTTTCCGTTTGATTTGCAATAGCAAGCACTCTTGCAGACTACGTGCACCGATTCCTGCCGGATCAAAATCCTGAATGATAGATAAGACATGCTCCAGCTGTTCGGGAGTGGTGGAAATACCCTGGTAAATGGCAAGTTCGTCAATTAAGGCGTCTGTCGTTTTTCGCAGCAGTCCGTCATCGTCCAATGATCCGATGAGATATTCTCCCAATTGCTTTTCTTCGGGAGTAAGTTCCTGCATGTCGAGCTGTTCCTTTAATGTTTCGTAAAACGATACGTTGTCCGAAAAAGGAATCTCTTCGGGGGTTTCTCCTTTAGAACGATTGTTCTCCTGAAGTTTATAATCGGGTATGTCATCTTCAGTGCGGTAATCACCTAATGATAAATCTTCTTCATATTCGCCGGAAGTCTGTTCTCCGTCCTCATCGTTGGTATAATCGTCCTCATGGTCTTCCGCTTGTTCGGAAGGCTCTTTGCCTTCTTCTAAAGCCGGATTATCCAAAAGTTCAGAGTGAATACGTTCTTCCAGTTCCACTGTAGGAAGCTCCAGTAATTTGACAGCCAGAATCTGCTGCGGAGATAAAGTCTGCACTTGCTGCTGAGCCTGTGTTTGTACCTGACGTGAATTTATAGCCATAAAGATGAATTTGATTTATCGCTGCAAAAATAACAAAATTAGGTACGGATTACATGAGTTGGAGCGAATTTTATTTATGCGCCACCATGTAATCCGTACCAGAAGAATTTATCAATATCTGAAACTGCTTCCTCCCAAAAACTCACGTAACAGTGAAGTAGGAGGCAGTTCCTTATCTTGTACCGATACAAAGTAAGCCAGAAAACGCAAGAGGCGATGTGCTTCTGAGTAGGCTGGACAATTGTTAGGTACCTTGCGTAAGATAGGTTCTGCATAATCCTTCAATACGGCAAGTTCGAAAAGTAAAGCCGAATTAAACATTGCATCAGCATATTCCTGATAGGGGAATATCCATTTATCTTCGCCAGCACGTACACTTTCCCAGCGCTCGATGGTTGCCTCTGCCGAGTAATTACGATACCTGTAGTCGCGTATAATACGGCGGATCAGACGATTGTCGGTAGTCGGTATGTAATTATGGTTGTCAAGCTGGATAGTTGTCAGTGCCGATACGTATATTTTGTATTTATTTTCTGCCGGAATATTCGGAGTAAGTGCAGGGTTCAGGGCATGAATGCCTTCCAGAATCAATATCATATTGTCATCGATACGCAACTTTGTTCCACTGTTTTCTCGTTTTCCTGTGGTAAAGTTGAATCGGGGAAGTTCTATTTCTTTGCCCTCCAAAAGTTCTTTTAACTGTGCTTCAAAGAAAGGTAAATCTAATGCATACAACGATTCGAAGTCATGTTGTCCGTTTTCGTCCAGCGGAGTATCTTCTCTGTTTACAAAATAATCATCCAGTGAAATGGGATAAGGTTTCATTCCGTTTGTCATCAGTTGAATACTTAAGCGTTTGCTGAATGTTGTTTTTCCAGATGATGACGGACCGGAAATTAGGACAAGCTTTACCCGTTTTCCATTCTGGTTCCGGTGAGTGATTTCATCTGCTATACGAGCTATTTTCTTTTCTTGCAGAGCTTCCGAAACCTTTATTAAGTCGGTGGCATGTCCTTCGTTGCATGCAATGTTAAAGTCGCCTACCGTACTGATACCTAAAATCTGATTCCAGCGATGATATTCCTGAAATACTTCCAGCATCTTTTCTTGCTTTACAAGTTCTTCCAGTTTTCTGGGATCCTTTCGGTTGGGGATACGAAGCAGTAAGCCATCGTAATATTTTACGATATCGAACAACTTGATGTAACCGGTGCTCGGAACCAGACTACCGTAATAGTAATCGATTGTATCGCCCAGTCTGTAATAGAACGTATACAACTGTCCGGAAGTTTTTAATAATTTGGCTTTATCGAGCATGCTTCTTTGACTGAATAATTCTACAGCCTGTTCTGTGTGACATTCGATGCGCTGGAAAGGAATATCGGCTTCAATAAGCTCCTGCATTTTTTGCTTAATGCGAGTTACATCGTCCAGTCCGATTGAACGGTCTAAATGTAATGTACAGTAATATCCCTTCGAAACAGGGTGCTCCAGTGAGATGCTTCCTTGTGGATAAAGTTCTTCAACCGCTTTTACTAATATGAAGCAAAGCGAACGGAAGTAAGTGCGCATGCCTGAAGGGTTTGTAATATCAAGGAACTCTACATCTTTATTGTAGTAAACTTTAAAGTTGAGTCCTTCTACTTTGTTGTTAACTTTTGCACTGACAGGCCCGTAAGGCATGGATAGATTAAAACCATTATAAATATCCAAAAGCGTGCTCCCTTCAGGGAAATCTTTTGTTAAATTATTATTTTTGCAATATATTTGTAGCATAATTGTAATATGTGTTACTAACGTGGTGATTTGGCAATTAATTTACACATTAAACAATTAAAAGCCTACCCCCGACTTAATTAATTACAAATGGAATATACTTTTTATGATTTTTTAGCGTTACTCGGCTCGTTGGCGCTTTTCCTTTATGGAATGAAAATCATGAGTGAGGGGCTTCAGAAGTTTGCCGGTGACAGACTTCGTAGTATCCTGACTGCAATGACGACAAACAGAGTAACCGGCGTTCTGACGGGTGTGCTTATTACAGCCTTGATTCAATCTTCTTCTGCAACGACAGTAATGGTAGTCAGCTTTGTCAATGCAGGATTACTGACTCTTTCGCAATCTATAGGTGTAATTATGGGCGCCAATATCGGTACTACAGTTACAGCCTGGATTATTTCCGCTCTCGGCTTTAAAGTCGATATTTCCATGTTCTCATTGCCTCTTCTGGCGTTTGGTATTCCGTTTTTATTCTCTCAAAAGAGTTCCCGTAAGTCTATCGGTGAATTTATTTTTGGCTTTGCGTTTCTATTTATGGGGCTTAATCTCTTGAAAACTAATGCTCCCGATTTGAGTGCAAATCCTGATATGTTGGCTTTTGTGCAGAATTATACCGATATGGGATTCATTTCTGTACTCTTGTTTGTTTTTATCGGTACTATTCTGACCATGATTGTGCAGGCTTCTGCAGCGACAATGGCAATTACACTTATTATGTGTGCCAATGGTTGGATTAGTTTTGAGCTGGGAGCTGCATTGGTTTTAGGAGAAAATATTGGAACAACCATTACGGCAAATCTTGCTGCTCTGACAGCCAATACGCAAGCACGGCGTGCAGCTATGGCTCACTTGATGTTTAATATATTTGGTGTTGTTTGGGTCTTGATTTTGTTCAAGCCATTCTTGTCAATGGTGGATTGGATTATTTCCGATTTAATGCATATCAGTGAAGCCGACGGAGTTGCGGTTTCGTTTAAACTTTCGGCTTTCCATACTTGCTTTAATGTGTGCAATGTATTGATTTTGATATGGTTTGTCAAACTGATAGAAAAGACGGTTTGCAAATTGATTCCTCAAAAGGAGCAGGAGGAAGAGTATCGTTTGCAGTTTATTACGGGAGGTATGCTGTCTACAGCCGAATTGTCAGTATTGCAGGCTCGTAAAGAAATCAATTTGTTTGCAGAACGTATTCAGCGTATGTTCCGTATGGTACGCGACTTATTGCATACGGAAAACGAAAATGAATTTAACAAATTGTTTAGCCGTATCGAAAAATACGAGAACATCAGCGATAATATGGAAGTGGAAATAGCCAATTATCTGAATCAGGTATCCGAAGGTCGCTTAAGCTCTGAAAGTAAATTGCAAATACGCGAGATGCTTCGTGAGGTAACTGAGATAGAAAGTATCGGAGATAGTTGCTATAATTTGGCACGAACCATCAATCGCAAGCGTCGTGGTAGCATTGATTTTACAGAAAAGCAGTATGAACATATTCATCAGATGTTCGGGCTGACAGATAGCGCACTGACGCAGATGATCGCTTTGGTAGAAGATGTACATCATACGGTGGATGTGAATAAATCGTTCAACATCGAGAATGAGATAAATAATTATCGGAGTCAGCTGAAGAATCAAAATATAATTGATGTAAACAATAAGGAATATAGTTATCAGATGGGTATTCACTACATGGATATTATTGCCGAATGTGAAAAATTGGGTGACTATGTAGTAAATGTTGTGGAAGCACATTCTGATGTGAAAGAGAAAAAGGCATGAGTCCTTTCTGATAATTGTAGTGCCAAAACGTCGCCATGTTTTTTTAAAACGTGGCGACGTTTTTTTTATCCTTGGTGAGGAGTTGATAAAAACATCGGCTCGTTTTATTGGGGGCTTGGAGTGTTGTTTTGTTCAGAGTTGTGGGAAAATATGTGTCTATTGCTGATTCGGAGTCATTGGTATAATGATTTAACCGCATATTTTGCGGCTTATTATCCGCAAAATTACCATTGTTGCAGAAGAAGGGTTTTAGTAATCTTATTTGCTTGTCAAGACAAGTTGGAAAATCTTTGTTTGGGATTGCTGAAAACAAAAAATCCCGATTCAGAAAAGAATCAGGATTTTGAGTGGTGCCACCAGTACTATTAAAGTTAAATTGTAATCAACTTGATTAAAGCAAAATAACTGTAAAATAGCTGAATATCAATCGTTTTAAATAATAGTGAATATACATCACTTGAATTTAATGTGATTTTTATAGGTAACTCCATAGGTAACTATAGGGAAATTTTGTATCTTTGTAAGTGTAATATTATCCACTAAAAACGATTGGGTTATGGCAAAAACACTTTCCAGATTTTATTTCCTCAAAAAGGATGAGTATAAAGAAAAGGCTACTCTTTTTGTAAGAGTACAGGACCCAAACAGAAGGATTGATGTGCAGTTTACTACACGTATTCAGGTAGGGGTGCCGGAATGGAAGGCTGCTGTAGCAGATGAAGATTCATTGGCACGGCATCGTAAGCAAAATCCGAAACTGCATGATAAGTTAGGACGGATTGAAGTGATGCTGGAACGTGAGATGTCAGCTCCCCAATTCGATAGACAGCACGTCAAATCGGAAATATTGGCCATTTCCAATCCGGAAAGGTATGAAATCCTACGTGCTCAGAAGGAAGCGGAACAACATGCGAGGCAAGAGGAGGAACGTATCCGGCAAGAACAGGAGCGGCTTATTCAGGCAGGTATTGCGGCAGAGAAAGCCAAGATATGGAATTATCTTTCAGATTTTTGTGCTGAAATCAAGTCAGGTAAGCGCTTGAATGGGAACGACAGGTATTCTTCCGGGACTGTAAAGGCTTGGCACAGTTTCATGAGGCTATATGGTTGCTTTGATAAAAAGCATCAATATACATGGGGGATGGTGAATCGGGAATTTGTCGCCAAGTTTTTAGCATTCATGGAGAAGGAAGGTTATATGGTTACTGCACAGAATAAGTATCTGGTGACCCTTCGAGCACTTATCGGTTATGCTTATACGGATGGCATACATGACAATGACCGTGCGACCCAGTGCTTTTCAAAAAAGAAAATTGAGGAAAAAGACAAGGCTGCCGAGATTTATCTGACTTCAGACGAGTTGCAAGCCTTGTATGAAATGCCACTGACCGGACTCCAGGAACAGGTACGTGATGTCTTTCTGGTGGGCTGCTATACTTGTCAGCGAGTAAGCGACTACAACAACATTTCCCCTGACAGTTTTACAACTACGGCCAAAGGGACACCTATTATCCGGCTTGTGCAACAAAAGACCCATACGGAAGTAAAGATTCCCATTATGAATCCGAACTTGCAAGCTATCTGTGAAAAGTACAATTATAACCTGCCTTCTGTGGTTGATGTCATTCTCAACCGTTATATCAAGGAAATCCTAAAGGAATTGTCTGAAACGGTTCCTTCTTTGACTGCAAAGGTTCACACCAAATTGACCATGAAGCAGCGAAAGCAGGAAGCAGATGGAAAAATCAATGTGGAGAGGAACAGTAAGGGTGAAGTGATGATGCCCCGTTACAACTGTGTCACTACGCATACAGCCCGTCGTAGCGGTATCACCAATATGTACCTGACGCACAAATACACCATCTTGCAGATGATGCACGTAAGCGGACATAAGACGCAGAAGACTTTCATGGATTACATCAAGCTCTCTTCCGATGAGATTGCGGATGAGATTGATGCTATAGCCAATGGCGCGAAAGCTGATGTGTTTTAGTGTTGATAAAAAACAGAAAGTATCATAACTTCAGAACTTTATCCTAACTTTGCCTTATGAATACGCAGAATGAAATAGTCATTTATCAGATGCCCAATGGCGAGATGCAATTGGACGTAACTGTCAGTGGAGAGACTATATGGTTGACTCAGCGTCAAATAGCAGAATTATTCGGCACGAAGGTTCCGGCTATTTCCAAACATTTAAAGAATATATTCGCCTCTGGTGAATTAGACCGAGATGCGACTATTTCCAAAATGGAAACAGTCGTGAACAGGGGATTTAGAGGGGCATCCATAGAGATAGTTGACCATTACAATCTTGATGCAATCCTTTCGGTTGGCTATCGTGTCAATTCAAAAAATGCAACTGCTTTCCGCATTTGGGCCAATAAGGTATTGAAACAATACCTGCTTCAAGGTTATGCCATCAATGAGCGCATAGCCAGCCAGAAGTTCGATGAACTCAGCCAGTTGGTCAAGGTGCTGGGACGTACTATCCAGAATCAAGAGAGGTTGACCGAGGACAGCCGTTCGCTGCTCAATGTCGTAGTGGACTATACTTATGCACTCGATACGCTTGACCGTTACGACTATCAGGAGTTGACGATAGAAAAGACCACACCCCGGGCAACCTTTCATGCCACTTACGAAAAAGCCATGGAGGTGATTCGCCAGCTGCATGAGAAGTTCGGAGGAAGTCCGCTTTTCGGCAATGAGAAAGATGACTCGTTCAAAAGCTCCATCGGGCAGATATACCAGACCTTTGGAGGCGAGGATCTTTATCCCTCGGTTGAAGAGAAGGCAGCCATGTTGCTTTACCTTGTCACCAAGAACCATTCCTTCAGCGATGGCAATAAACGTATCGCCGCCACGTTGTTTCTGTGGTTTCTCAATGGCAATGGCATCCTTTACAATGAAGACGGCACCAAGCGCATCGCAGACAATACCCTGGTGGCGCTCACCCTGATGATAGCGGAAAGCCGTACAGAGGAAAAGGACACCATGCTGAAAGTGATTGTAAACCTTATCAACCAGAACAACAGATAGGGAAAATGAAGTCTGTTCAGCAGATTTATGTTGTGCATTTCTTTTTTGACAGGCAAGGCACTTATCTTTGCCTTTTTCAACCCTAAAAAAGATTTGCCATGAAAAGAAAAGAAGAAGCTCCGGCCAAAGGAGCGGACACGGTAAAGGAGTGGATGGAAGCTCATCCGCAGGAATATGCCCGGTTTGCAGCCAAAATGAAAACGGAAGGAATAGGAGGCGTCCTGAAATTGGGTGAGGATGCTTTCCGGCTCTCTCCGGATTTCCAGCAGGAGGTGGAACGGATGGTCACCACCGGGCGGTTTGACGTTTCCTCCTTGTTGGAACACCTGGCATTATCGGACTTTGCGGAAAACTACTTGAGGGAAAAGAATGAGGACCACATGGCCATGGCTGCCTGGGTGAAGTACGGAGAGTCAGCTCCGGAACAGGTGGCCGACGAACTGGACAAGGCAGTCGTGGCACAGGACAAACGCACATACAGGGAGATGCTTTCCAGCCTGTTCAAGCTGTTCTGGGGGAAGTTCTTTCAGCGGGTCGAACTGCACCGCAGATGCCGGGAAGCGGAAGGAAAGGAAGCATTTACGGCAGAAAGTTTCCAGCACATGCTTGCCTCGAAGGATGAGAACCGGGTAAAGCGTATCGGAGCATGGCTGGGCTATGGCCGCAGCGGCATGGATATAGCCCATCTGTATTTCGCACTGGCAGAAACGGCGGAAATCAGCTCCAAGGTGGCCGTGACCGACTTTGTTGCAGCCTTGAAGGCAGCCTATCCACAACATTCAATCGTAGGACACCGCCAGGTACAGAAAAGCGTCAATTACCTGAAGAACCTTTCTCCCAACCGGAAGCAATACGGCAAGGATGAACCCGAACATCGCTTTGCCATCGACATCATCAAGACCGAAGTACTGCTCCTTGCCACTGAAACAGCCGACTGAAATCAATTCTTTTCAATTCGTTTAGTTCGTTTTCGGGTCAGCGAACCGAACGAACTCTTATTTCTTTTAAATTCAACTGATTGCCAGTTACTTTTGCGCCATCGTTCTATATCGGAACGCTGGCGCTTCTGTTTTAAATCCGTCCGCAGAAGCCGTCGTAACCCGGACGGAAACCAGTATGTATGGAAGATTTATTCAATATCCTCAGTGAGGGCAAAGCCCATGTGAGAGTGGAAATGGATGCCGCAGACCTCAAGGCATTTTCCGATGAACTAATCCGCCGTGCCAAGGATGAACTCGGCTCGATGGTGGAAGCCGCCCGTAAGGAGCGCATGCTATCCAAGGCAGAAGTAAAGGAACTGTTCGGTGTATGTGATGCCACCCTGTGGCATTGGGACAGGAAAGGCATCCTCAAACCCGTCAAGACCGGCAACAAGGTGCTTTATCCCGAGTACGAAGTGCGCAAGGCGCTTGGACAACGCAACCAAATCCTATGAGCTTATGGAAAAAAACATTCTTTTCCCTCTGGGTATATTTCCTGTGCCCGTAAGGCATATCGTGGAATCCCTGCAGAAGTACGAGCACTATCAGGTGGACTTTACGGCTGTTTCTTTTTTCACTGCATTTGCAGCCGCTATGGGCAATACCTGGTCAGCCCGTTTCATGACCGGGTGGGTCAGCCGTCCCATTCTCTATGTGGTACTGGTTGGCCCGCCCAGCTGCGGCAAGACACCTCCGTTGCGTCAGGCGGTAGCCCCGCTGCTCAAACTGGATGAAGCTTCAGACCATATCTATGCGCAGGAAATCAGGCAGTACCGCAAATGGGAGAGGCTGACCGCCAAACAACGCAAGCAGCACTCGTTGCCTGAAGAAATGGAAATGCCACAGCGCAAGTGTCACGTGGTGGTCAACTCCACCATCGAGGCTCTTGTGTCCGCTTTGCGCGACAATCCCCGGGGCATACTCATCTACAATGACGAAATAGACAGCCTGCTCTCCAACTTCAACCGCTACAACGGTTCGGACGAAAGCTACTTTCTCAGTCTGTTCAGTGGTACTCCCTTCAAATACACCCGCAAGTCGAACAACGAGTATATCTTCTTGCCCAATCCTTACTGTTCCATTATCGGAACTACCCAACCCGGCATGCTCTCCTCGCTGTTTGGCGGGAAACGCTCGCAGAACGGCTTTTCCTCACGTTTCCTGAAAGTCTATCCGGATATAGCTGCCATGCCATCCTGGAACGAGGCTTCCATGCCGGAAGAAATTCTGGATGAATGGGAACGCATCATCCGTCAGGTGGATGCTGTTCAGCCTCCGGCTGGACAGGAGGGAAAAATAAATCCCTTTGAACTTTTCTTTTCACCGGCAGCCAAACAGCGTTTGATCAGATGGAAGAACGAAGTGAACAGCTGTGTCTATGTGGAGTCGGAAAGCGAGGCGGAGAAAGCCCTCTGCGGCAAGTTGGAAACCTACCTCATCCGCTTCTGTCTGGTCATTCAAGTCATGCGTGGTATTTGTGGAGAAGCCGACATGAACGAGATTGACGAGGAAAGCGCCGACCGTGCCATCCGGCTGACGGAATACTTCCGTGCCATGGAGAGCCGTATAGCGCCGGAAATGGAAGTCGGTGTGCTAGACCAGCGGCACACCGAACTGCTATCCCTCCTGCCTTCCTCGTTTACCACTTCCGAAGCGGTAGGTATCGGCAAGCGGATTGGCCTTTCGGAATCCACCGTCAAGCGTTTTCTGCGGGAAGGTGCCCGTGAATTTATCCGGAAAGAGGCACACGGCCATTATTGCAAAATCTAAAAAGGTCAATGACACTTTGACCTTTTTGACACGATGACATTTTGAGCTATATAAGCTGTTCTCCCTCACCGCTGGTCTTCACCGTACGTTCACCGTCGGCATCATACCAGTAGTTGGTCACGACTTTTCGTGCCAATGAGCACCATGGCAAGCATAGCTTGAACATGGTCGAGTGCAGCCGAAAATGGGCGATAGCCAAACGTTGTCATCGGAAGCCGTCAGGCGGTTCTCCTCGTCCCAGCGGAGCTTGCGCTCGGCTGCGGTGGAATCCAATGTGCCATCCTGCTTGATGCGGCCTGTATTGACATAGACCAGGTTGCCGTTGGCATCGTAAGTATAGGTATGGTTGTTGTCCACCTTGGCCACGGAATCCGGATTCTCTTCCGTGCGGTAATTCGCATCCTTCACTTCGGTCAGTTGGAACTTCCTGCCCTCAGTCTTGCCGTAGGTATAGGCCAGGTCATAGCCCACATGGAGCGTACCGTCGAACTGCACGCCCTGCTGCGTGAGATGCTGCTTCTTCGACACGATGCGGTGCATGTTGTCGTAGCCCATCTCCAGCCGGTAGGAAGCTGTCTTGCTGTCCGCTCCGGCATAGGTTCCCGTAGCACTTGCCAAGCGGTAGAGTGCGTCATACGTATAGGCATGCGCCATCTGTCCGCCCGCCTTTCCGCTTTCGGGAAGTGCGGCCTTGTTGGCAACGCTGAGCACATTGCTTACGGCATCGTAGGTATATCCATTGTCCATGATGGACTTGCCGCCTGCGTTGACCGTCAGATTCTGCAGCCTGCGGCGTGCGGGCTCGTAGGTGTAGAAGGTCTCCGCACCGTTGCAGTATTTCAGGTAGGTGCGCTGCTCGAACTTGTCATAGCCGATGCGGTTCACGTAGTCATAGCCATAGGACTTGTAGCCGCGTACCTTCTCCAGCTGACCGCCGAGGTTGTAGGAGTAAGTGACCTTCTCCTCGTCCGGGTAGATCATTTCCAGGAGGCGGTTGTGGCTGTCGTAGGTCCACTGCGTCACATAGGTGGCAATCGCCTGGTTGGGCACAATCAGCGTGCGGCGGATCTTGGTGACTTCGCCCATCTTGTCGTAGAAGTACTCGATGGCTCCCGTTCCGTCCTCACGGAGCATCAGACGACCGATGCGGTTCTGCGAGGCGTTGCGTCCGCCGTAGTAATACTTCACGTTGTTCTCCGGGTGGTCGGGATAGTTGATGCCCGTCAGCCGGTGATAATCGTAATCGTAAGTGATGAACTTGCCTTCCTTGGCAAGGTTGGCAGTCTGCTTGGCCAGCACATTGCCGAGTGCATCATACGTAAAGGTGGTGATGCCGCTTGCAGGATGGTTCACCTCGGTGCGGCGGTCACCCATGTTCAAGTAAAATATGCTTTTCCGCCCAAGATACGTCTCTGCAATCCTGCTCTCCATCCTGCTTCTGTCGCGCCATTCAAATAGGCCGATTACAATGGTACATCCTACGATGATGATGGCAGTCATGATGCCTAAAGCCATCCATCTACAGATATACCCGGTCTGTTCTTTGCGTTCCATGTTGTTTACTTTTTACGTTTCTATTACTCCATTATTGCTTTGCACTAACATTTTAATCGGCAAAGATAATGGCAGGAAGTATCAAAGACGAATATTTATATATATTATAACAACTTTTATGTAAATTCTTGGTAAAAACAGCATATCGTTAGAAAAAGAGCCATTATTGAATAATAACCATTGGCAAGAAAGCCAAAAGCTGACAGAGTGTAGATTGTTAGACTTAATCGAAAAAGGATGGCAAGAGTTTCAATCCTACCATCCTTTTGAATCTTATTGAAAAGTCTTTTGCGTTGTCAGCTTTATCAATGAGTAAATGAGAGAGTCGTTTACCTAACTCTTACATAAGGGGCAGACTCACGAGCCTAAAGACTGGGAGAAACTGCTCTACATGATGGATTCCACCACGATAACGCTCTTTGACAACATACTCAAAGGTGTCGGGCGGCACCAGAAATCAGGCAAGAAGAAAGGCGGCATGAAAGTGCATACGGTAATGAAGTATCATGTCGGCGTGCCGATGGTGGTGCAGCTCACATCTGCCGCAAAACACGATCATTACCTGCTGAAGGAGGTGCATTTGACATAAGACTCCACTTTGGCGATGGATCGTGGTTACGTCGACATCGCACAATTCCAACGTCTTACCGAAGAAGGCGTGTGCTACGTGACCAAAATGAAGAAAGACCTTAAGTACGAGGTACTTGAATCCATTACTTACGTCAACCCGCAGGGACTGGTGCCGCACATAGACAAGAAAGTGCTTTTTACAAGAGGGGAACTCACCCATGAGGCACGTAGGGTGGAGATATTTTACGAGACAAAGAAGCCGGTTGTGCTGTTGACCAACAACTTTGAGTTCACGTTTGAGGACATTTCTGAAATTTATCGCCTCAGATGGGCCATCGAGTCGCTATACAAACAGCTAAAACAAAAATTTCCGCTTCATTTCTTCTATGGGGAGACATGGGTAGTCTTGATTGCAAATCTGCTGATAACAGTTCTGTCAAGAAGCATCAAGAGGCACTGTGCATTCTCGCAGGTTGTTACCATGGTACGACTTATGCTCATGTTCTACGTCGATTTATCGCATTCATGGAAAATCCCGAGAAAACCTGGAATGATTTCCTTGCAAAGAGGAGGCAAAAAGCACCACCAGAACCAAGTCTTTTCGATTAAGGGGGCTTACTTTTGAAAAAATAAACCCCGAAGTCCTATTTTACGGGACTTCGGGGAGGATTTTTATGCTCTTTTGTGTTTTGCCGGACAGCAATAGTTCACCTTAATACCCGTTAACCAATTTGTTTGAACTTGATTCCTGGCGCAAAGGTAAAAGAATAAACTCATGCCGAGCATACCAAAGGAAGGATGACATATGTATCATCCTTCCTAAAGTGAAATATAGTTTTACATTATACTCAAACTAAATATAAATAATGCAAAAACTATCAATACGCACATGCCTGTTATTATGCTCCATATTCTGCAAGATATCAATGTTGCCTTTTGAAAGATTTTGAAATATTCAATATATCTATCGTTTCTCCATAACATCCTGTAATTTATGAAAAGAACAGGGAATACCGTTATTATGCAAAAAGTAATCTTTTCTGTATGGACCAATGATAACCAAGGAAATATCATCGATGTAAAATTAATCATAGTCCATAGTAATAGTGCTGTAAATGCCAACATTGTTACATCAGCGACTAAAATGATAGTGCTGCACTTTGCGTCAACTAATGCCTCTATGACATTTTTTTTTGCTTTCAGAGGCTTTCTTTTACAGCATTGCAACACACTATTAGATATGCATAAGACCACCTTATAGTAATATAATTGCATTCGCCTATTGAAATTAAAAATGCAAAAATATAATCTATTCCAAAACAATACTATTTGTTTCATTTTATCATTTCTTTAGCTCATGAACTAAATGTAAATTCGGAATATCATGACATTTTACTTGGATTGTTGAAGCAGGCTGGTATTGATGTAAACTTCCACTAAAGTAAACATAGGATAACCATAAGAACAATAAGCTCTTCTTATCAGCAAGTGTCAAGTTGGTAGTGGAGTTTTATTTCTTATTGTATTTTTTAGGCTTTAATTGTATTGTAATTGAGATTATAAAACTTACATATATCCGTCGCTGAGCGTATTTCATTTTTATAGTATTGTATAAATTCTGTATTTATACCTTTGAATCATACCTTCATTTCGAGCTATAGTAATTGATGCACATATCAGAGACCTCTGTCGCATTAGGCTTTAGAGATGTATATTAATAAATATGTATTTGACACATTCTAAGAATAAATTCAACAGAGATGCAGATTGGTATACCCGTAGCTTGTTGCGTTCTTTCTATATTTATAATAATCGGAAAAGCGTATATTCGATAAAGTTTCTGTATCATTTTCAGGGTATGTTCTGCCAGACTTTTGTTTTTCCATTCAGTACCTTCAAATATATTATAAGCATTTTGACCGTTGCTTTATTGTTTTTTCTTAAATTCAGTTCTTTGTAATTTCCTTATGTTATGTCTCAATTGGAATCATAACAGTTGTTTCTTATAACTTATGCAATAATATGTAATATCCTGTAAATCAGATATGCGATAAGCCGACCTAAGCCGATAGGTCGGCTTTTTTTATACTGTAAAGTTTGCTATACAATAGATCTTTGAGTTGAAATATGAGTTTAATTTGCATCCAGTTTAATTAATGATTTTTTTTATGGCGAATGAAAATTTTATATTGCTCCCTAAATCTATTTGGGAGAGTGTTTGCGATGATATCGCAATTATAAAGAACAGGTTAGAAGTAATTTGTCCTGCTGCAGATTGCGATGAGTATTTGTCAAGTGAGGAAGCAAGAAAATTTCTTGGAGTCTCCAAGCGCACGTGGCAGACTTATAGAGATCAACATAGAGTGCCTTTTTCACAGTATGGAAGAAAAATATATGTCAAGAAGGCTGATTTAGTATCGTTTATGGAGAGTAATAAAATATGTTAAATGAAAAGAACGGAGTTAAGTCCTGTGACCGGATTATTTTCGGAGCAGGCAACCGCTTACGCAGTGGCTATAATTGAGTTTATTATTAACCCTTTAAATTTTAATGAAATATATGAAGAGAATAGAGACGTTTAATTTTGAACGTAAATCTGAAAATGAGCATCGTAGATCAATCATCCGAATTGGAAATGCATCATATTCCGGAGACAGGCCATTCAGGGATACTGTGAGTTTTGGTAGTGCTTGTGCGTATACAGCTTTATTGGGTTTAGGTATATGCCTCATTGGTGATACTGTAAAAGGCAATAACAAAGTGAATCGAGATATTCGTCTGGAAAATGCAAAGACAGACAACAGAATCCGTTATGAGAATGCTTGTGCTGAAAATACCATGCGCATAGATAACAATCGTAAGAAGAACAAGATAGAAGAAATGGAGGCAAGATTAAAATACTCTAAGTTCAATAGTCAGCTACGTCCATCCAGAGGAATAGTAACCAATGTATGCTCAGTTAATCCCAGCAAGTGGATTAGCGATTTTGAGGCAAAGTTTCCTACACCTGACTTTTCCAAGATTCCCGTGCTTGGTAAAATAATATCAGGTTGCCCGGATGGATATAAAGTACCGATGGCGTTACATTTATTGACGGCAATGGGAGCCATATGCTTTTCAAGAGTAAGATCTGTGTATATAGACGGAAGGAAACATGGTTCTAATCTACTATTGATAGTGGAAGGGGAAAGCGGTTCTGGAAAAAGTTATTTTGCTTCAATATACAAGGATCTCTTTCTTGAAGTGATTGAAGAGGACAGAATCAAATATGCCAATGGTGGTGCAAATACTATAATATCGACCGCTGGCATTGATATATCTGCTCCTAAATTTGCTGAACTCCTTGCTAACAATAAAGATGTTCATAACTTTATCATGGAAACAGAGTTTTCAACTGTTGAGAAAGTTTTTTCAAGAAACTCAAGTCTTGATTCGGAAATTCTGCGGAAAGCTTTCGACAACGAGCAATATTACAGAAACCGTTTCGGAAAGGATCAAAGCAATGGCATTTTCAATGTATTCATGAATTGTTCTTTTACCGGGACACCTCAAGCTATAAACAGATTCTTTAATGAAAACGAAGTTGAAGGTGGAACAGCAAGACGCTTCTGTTTCTCTATAATTCCTGAGTCCGGTAGAGAACTTCCAGATTTCAAGTTCCCTCAAGACAAAGAACTTAAGGAAATTAGGGAGAAAATAAGGTCATGGAGACATACCTATTGCTTCAACCATGATAATGAAAAAGGAGATAACCCCTGTAGTGAGTATGTAGTAGATCTTGACTATGTAAAAAAAGCTCTTAAAGTATGGTTATCTGGGCAATATGACCTGTATGAGCATGACGGGATTAAGGAACGTAAGGAGCATCGGAATTCCATAGCGGCTATCGCATTTCACTATGCAATAGTTTTACATATGTTGCTTGTAGACTTCAACAACAAAAAAAGCAATAAGGATAAGGTTGTAGAAATTACTCTGTATATTGCCAACTACTGCATGGAAAGGTACATTACCAAGTTCTCATCCTCTGCTGCAGTTGAGCCAAATAATATAGAAGCACAACACACCGTAGAATGTCCGGCTGCAATTTCAAAAACTGTGATTCCAGATGAAGTCCTTGAGTCTTGCTTAAATAGGAGAGGCACAACTGGTGAAAATGGGAAACCAATAGGATTAGGCACCATGGCAAAAGAACTTGGGATAAAGAAATATGAACTCAAGAATGCATTAGGAAGATATAAAAAAAATAAACGATGAATATAACAAAAACGCACCTCTCGTTGGGTGCGTTTCTTTTTTATATGGCTTATTTTTTTTGAGGGTGTATTTATTGGCGGATAAGGTGTAAACAGTCTGAATAATGGGTGTAGGATGTAAAAAGGTAGTGTGTAGGAAGTTTTTTACGAAGATGAATATTTCTTCTATTGTTCAGTATATCAGGTGCTTATAAAATAATATGATAATCTTAATGAGGGGTGTAAACCATCTACACCCATATGGATGTTCATTGCACTGTGAAAAGTCATTAGTACATTATAAGCCAATTTCAATATTTGGGGGTATAACGATTGAAATGCTGCTACTTGTCCACTTTTTGAGGCCGACAGTTTGATGATTGAAATACCGCAAAAATACAGGTTGAAATGCCACAAGAATACCGATTAAAACACCACAAAAACACCGATATGCGCGGCTTGTCGTGGTGGTTGGCCAGCCACTCTTCAAATGAGTCAGAAATCAGCCATGTCAGTTGCAAAAGATTATGTCAACAGTGTTTGTGAGAATGATATCTCCAGGGTTGATGGTAAACAACGTAATCCTAAAATAGTACGGCAAATAATGAGGTCGTATGCAAGGAATATCAGCACACTGGCAAAAGAAATAGAAGACGGTGCAAAACATCTGTTGGAAATCAGACGTCTTATTCAGGAATATAACAAGACGGAGAAACAAGTCCCATTACGTGAACCGGATTTTTTAATAGTTTTGACAGGTGGTAAAATGGCCTATACAAGAACAGATGGAGTACAAGTCATACCGCTTGCTTGCTTAAAAGATTGATATTATGTAGTATCTGAAAGTTGGATTCCACAAATGTATATATATCAACCGGAGATAAGTCTAAAAGGTGAACAGTCAGATAAACAGCATACCGATTGCATAATGGTTACTCCTTTTTCTTGGGGGTGTATTTATCTCTGTATGGGGGTGTAAACTGTCTGAAAAACGGGAGTAAAAGGTAAAAAGTAGGGGTGTAGGAAGTTTTTTATGATAAAGAATTGTTTTAGCTATTGTTCAGTATATCAGTGATTTATAAAACGATATGATAATTCTAATAAGGGGTGTAAACCCTCTACACCCCGATGAATAATCATTTTGGAGCTAAGACTTCCATAAAAAATATCCTTTTGCCGTCAGAATTCATCCTCTGTATTTCATGGATTTCCATATAGTCATATAAATCCGTAGCCTTGGCAGTTTTTCCTGCCAGTCCGAGTCTGTCATATATTCCCCGGAGTTTGACTTTAACTTCAGCCTTTGAGTAAATGGAACCAATCCTGAATTCTTTCATGCATTCCTCCTTTATCCTATTAAGCGCAAGAAGGAAGTCACATTTCTTGATTGCATCATCTTCCCTAAAATCAAGACTATATAAAACATCGAAGCCCAAGGTTTCATACCAATAGTGATATTCTAAATCTATAAACGGATTCTGTAATAAAAAACATGAGTATTGCGGATAATTTTTTCTGAAGTATGAATATCCTTTAAGCCTGTCTTTGTGGTGTGCATTATAAAATCCCCTTTCAAAATCACTGATATCCTTAGGACGATTATTGATGTTAAGTGCAGCCTTTATACTTGTTAGTAACTGGCATGAGTTATTGTAGTAATAATTCCTTTGAAACCACCTGTTCCATCTTGACACCATGACCAGATAATTAATAGAAAGAGAAACTTTTCCGTTATCATATATAAGATCAACATAGTCTGCTGTAAATTTCTTGTCGGCTGCTTTATCACGGTATAATTCAATAAGGAGATCTTTACATTCATCAGTGGATTTGTTGTATGTTTCGATTATCCAATTAGATTTTTCCTCCATCATGTTCTGCAGTTGTCTGAATTCCTCCTCAGAAACAGTTACCGGATTTATCTTGTAATATATTGTCGCATCATTTTTAAATGGATTAGCGTCCAGTCTTTGCCTTCCAAGAATCTGTGGAATATCAATTATAATGTCCAGCATCTGCCATTCTTTTCCAGCATTTATAAATATATATGTACTGGCATTTTTAGAATAAAAATCCACTCCCTCGAAAGATGCCTTTGTACAGAATGTAAAAGTCTTGTTGACCGGATTATGTCTGTCCGTACAAATATCTCCGATTGAAAACCCTTTCGGAACATTTGAGCTTTTGCTTTCAGAACACAATATACAGACTTCATCAGGTTTAAGATTGTTTTCCATGATAATGTTCCTTATAGACCTGACCTCATTGATAAAGATACATGCCTCTCTTGAATATACAATGTTCCCATCAATAATCTTTCTTTCAAAATGACCGGTCTGTCTATACTTCTCAATAATATTCCTGCAAAGAGATTCTGCACTTTCACCCTTCTTCATCATTCTTTCCTTCAGTATAGGTTCCCTGATTACACCAGGATCCCATGATAATATGTATTGATGAATCCCTTTAAGTTGTGGAATATAATCAAGAAATATTTCCGGTATAGGTGTGGCAGACAGATAGCATATTCTATTAACCTCACTGTTAAGATATGCAAGGAAATTCATGCCGGTACTACCTTTGAACTCAGCATCTCCCAACAGACATTGAAATTCATCCACGACAAATATAAACCTGTCAGTTAGTCCTGATGACTTGATAACAGAAATGACCTTCTGTGAAGAATCAAGTGTAACGAAAATCTTTGCAGGTTTTGTCCGTGTAAAAGGTGTATTATAACAATGTGAATCCAGATACATTTTCAATTCCCCCATCATATGTGATATCTCCTTCTGTCTGTTATAGCATAAGGGAACATGAAATAAGAAACTCTCCTGATATTGCCTGCTTTTGACTTTCAGAACAGGCAGACGTGGAGAAATGATTACTACATCCAGATTTGAATCAAGAAACATGGATGTTCCCCCACAACCTGTAATTGTTTTATTAAGAATGAACTTATCATTTAGAGGCAAGATATTGTTCAAAAGATTTGGATAATCACTCATATACCTACATCCATTAGGCATATCTATATGTTTAATCACTAGTGGGCACTTTAAATTAAACATCGTTCTTTGAAATCTTTGATAATCGCATAGTTAAATATCTTTTTGGAGCGTGACGATTTGAATTGAAAAGTTGTTTTAGCTTTGTCCAAAAGCTAAAAACAATGAACCAAGGCAAATATATCTTCGCTCAACTTACAGATTTTCTTCCCCGTCGTGTCTTTGACCGTTTGGTAGAGAAGTATTCCGGGAATAAGAAAATCAGAACATTCACCTGTTGGAATCAGATGCTGTGCATGATTTTCGGACAACTGACCGCCCGAGATAGTATGCGTGAGCTTATGCTCAGCCTTGAGGCACACAAGAGCAAGTACTATCACTTGGGATTCGGTGCAACAGTTAGCCGTACCAATCTGGGGAAAGCAAACCGGAATAGAGATTATCGTATCTACGAAGAATTTGCTTATACCCTGATTGCGGAAGCCCGTAATAGCTACAACAAAAATGACTTCGAGGTGAAAGTTGACGGTAATGTTTATGCCTTTGATTCCTCCACCATAGACCTTTGTCTGAATGTTTTTTGGTGGGCGGAATTTAGGAAACACAAAGGAGGCATCAAACTTCATACCTTGTATGATGTAAAGACTTCCATACCGACAATCGTACTGGTAACCAATGCTAAAGTACATGACGTAAACATGCTGGATGAGTTGAGTTATGAAAAGGGAAGTTTCTATATCATGGATAAAGGATATGTTGACTTCACCCGTTTGCATAAGCTTCACACCTGTGGTGCTTACTTCGTTACACGTGCAAAGGATAATATGAGATTCCGTAGAATGTATTCCCGTGAAGTCGATAAAACAACCGGAATAAAATGTGACCAGATTGGAATACTTGAAACGTATAAATCGCTCAAAGCATATCCGGCCAAACTTCGGCGGGTTAAATACTACGATGAAGAACTGGGCAGAGAATTTGTGTTCATCACCAACAACATGGAACTCTCAGCAGAGGAAGTAGCCTTGCTATACAAGAACCGTTGGCAGGTGGAACTATTTTTCAAATGGATAAAGCAACACCTGAAAGTAAAATCTTTTTGGGGAACCACGATGAATGCAGTCAAGACACAAGTCTACTGTGCCATCATAACATACTGTCTGGTTGCCATTGTCGCTTACAAATTGAAAGTTAACCGTCCAATCTACGAAATCCTACAAATTTTGAGTTTTTCTCTACTGGATAAAACGCCTGTAAGAGAGATACTTACCAATTGCGATTACAAAAATGTCAAAGAACTAAATTATAAACAATTGAAAATCAGCTGGGACTAAGTGCCCAGCAGTGATCTTGAATATCTTTGATTGAAGGAATATAATGGTAAGGTATAGCATTATTATTAACCCATATATCCGGATCATAGCTTAGATAATTACGCCTTGCAATATCCTTACAGCTGAGATCCTTACTGGCAACATCAAACTTATTCAATAACTGTTCATACAAGTCCCTGTGAAATTGTGGGTCCTTGTTATCATGTAATACAATGGCTTTCAGTCCATGTCCGCTTGGCGTTGTAAATACACACTTTACACATGAGGTTTTTATCAGCCTGTTGCGAAGATGTACTAAATCATCATAGTTGTCTATATGGTCAAAGTCTAACGCTGTAATACATGAATACCCTGTCAGTCCATTACTGCTGATTTCAGAAAATGTACCGTTATATGCAACTGCAGGGAGAAATCTGTATTTTAGGTCCTGCAGATCTATTGGATTGGTACTTCTAAAAAAATCAATAATCTGTTTTAATGTGTAATCTCCGTATTTATTGTCATGTAGAATAAGATTACCATTCCTGATAGTACATATAATTTCATCAAGGCTTTTTGTTTTCAATCCATACTTAGTATGATTGATTCTTTTTAAATATGTTATCTTCATTATTATTATGTTTTTTCAGTTATAAAGATTTAGGGCTTTTTGAGAGGGAGTGTTTTTACATATTTGTATTGTCATTTTGATGAGTCATTCGAAGTTTTTGATTTTCCAGTAATACAGGACACTGGAGGAATACAGGATAATGGGACATAAAAAGAAGAAAATCCAACTCTGGCTTCCTCCCTTCAATCTGATAAAGCAAAGGAGTCATCAATGAAACTTTTATATATACTTGACGTAGAGGTCGGAAAACGAAAGTAGGAGGAAAACTACTTCGTTTTTCTCCTACTTGATTATAACTTATACGCTATTGCGAAAGGTTGTACTTATTTTTCTCCTCTCGTCTTTTATGGATAGCATGACACGGACCCGGTATAGTGCTGGCACGTGCTGGTTCATAGGTCTTCTGGTCCTTGTTATCTCTGATAATCGCCTTAAGGTACGTTTGTTAGTATTGGGTCTTCAGTCCAGGTGGAAACCATGTTAAGGGCTTTGGCTTCGAATGCATTGCCGCTTAATGAAACAAATGTGTCTGTGTTTCCATTTCCATTGCTGAAAATCCAGTTTGCCACTAATCCATCTTTCTCTTCTGTTAGCAATAAGCCATTTTGGTTGGATATTTCGTCTGCATTCAATGCTTTGTCCCAGATGCGAGCATAGGTGATGCTTCCGTTCAGCCAGCGTTTCCCGTCGGACTGCCCTATGTAGAAATTTTCCGTCAGATTAATTTTACTCAGGTCGCTTAGATTTCCTGCTGTGTATCCGAAGTTTTCTTTTACACCGTTTATATATAAAGCAATCCTTTCGTCTCCAGTCTTACTGCCATCCAATACTACAGCCACGTTATACCATTTATTCTTTTCAATCTTATTTGTACTTTCGTATCGTATGCCACCTTTATCGTCTGCCGCTAGTTGCAAATAACGGTCGTCTTGGTTAGAGCCACCCTTGCGTACATCTACTCGCAGTAGGAATATCTTTTCTATTCCCTCCCATAACCGTGTTGATGCGTGCATCGCTGCTTCCGTTGAGGTCATCAATCTTTATGCGTGCTTCGAATGTTATCGAATTTAACGAAGTAAGATTTTGGGCTTTCTCACCATCTATTTCAAACGGCACTTCAAAACTGTTGTTACTTCCAAGGTTTACCACCTTGTCTGCTTCAGAAACTGTTATAGACAAAGTAAGTTCCTGCCCTTCTTGGTCACTCACGGTGAGATCAGTAGTGCCAGCTTTCAGTCCAAGTAAGCTGAAATTGTTATCATCTACTTTTTCAATCCTTACTATCGTATTGTCAGTTGCCTCCATAGTGTAACCACCGTTACCTTTCTCTACGGTAATTACTATTTTATTGTTTACACCTACTTTGGGTGTCAGGTTCGATACGTCTATCGAGACTGGATTGATTTTTACGCTAACTGTAGCCTGTTTTCCTTTGGCATCTGTGAATGTTATAGCAGTTTCCCCTATTTTCAGTCCTCTTATAGTATAGTAAGGCCTTAGTTTGTCTGTATTCTCTACGCTGATAACAGTTTCGTCTTTTACGGCGTATGTAAGTTCATCGTTGCTCGAAAAGTTGCCCATTGTGACAATCAGTTCTTTTTCCTCGTTTACTTCCATTTCGATGGTCTGTTCGTTGAACTCTAGTTCAAACAGTCCAACATTTACGGATATATCTGTTTTTATGCCTTCCGCGTCAGTCACTTCCACAGTGGTCGCTCCATTTTGTATTCCACTTTTGATTGTAATCTGTTCACCGTCTACTGTGGCTGTGGCAACTTGTTCGTTATAGCTTTTTACGGAATATCCCCCGTTGCCAAGCATAACGTTCACGTTTACTTCTTCGTTATGCCCTATGCGTACTACTGGTTTGTCCACAATTACTTCATAAAGATCTTGTTGTACTTCTATGGCATCTTCCTTACCGCATCCAGTGTTTGCAATTAGTATTACGCACAGGAGCGACAATCCTATGTATCTTAAAAATAGTTTCATATTTTTCTTTATTTAAAGTTATACGTATTCAGTAAGGTAAGTTTATAAGAATTAATAATTAAGAGTTCCAAAACTCACCTTACTGTCTCGCTTTACCATCCAGGATTTTGTTCAATGGTAGGTGTCTTTTGCAATTCGCTTTGGCGGATTGGAAATAAGTAGTGTTGTATGGCGAATGTACGTTCTTCTACGCAAAAACGTTCCATTCTGTATTTTACACCATCTATTTCAATCTTTCCGTTATTATCCTGGACAGGGCGCATGCCGTTAATCATTCTTTGGCAGCGCGGCAGCGGTCCGTTGTTTGCAGCCCAATATTTTTGTGTCCTTTCAGAGTTGTCGCTTCCGCTTGATCTCCATATGCTTTCTTTCGATAATTCCTCCCTGCTTGTAGGCTCCAGGTATAGTCGGCATGTCCAAGGGCGTTTCCCTTCGTAGAAAAGTTCTACCCGGCGTTCGCGTTTGATGTATTCGCGCATCAAGTCTTGGTCTGTTTTTACTGTCGGTGGCATTGGCTTCATAAAAGAGCGTGCTCTTACCTCGTTCACCAAGTCGTATGCTTTATCAATGTCTTCACCCAGTTCGTTGCAAGCTTCAGCATATATGTAGATGAACTCCGGAAGGCGCCAGATGGCAGGAGCATTTATACTGAAGTTACCAGATTTGTTCCATGACTCCTGTTGGAATTTTCGCAGGTAATACCCCGTAGTGGTGGCATTGGTTGCTCCTATCTGGTCAGATCCGGTTGCAGTATTCAGCGTTTTCTGTTCGTTGTTATTGTTGCGGTATGGCGCACCATGATAAATGACATCACGATAGAAGCGTGGGTCGCGAGTACCTTTGGCATATGGATTTGCGTCATCATAACCACCCTTACGTGCTTCTGCCGAATATATCGGATAACCGTAATCACCTACTATGTATTCATATTCGTCTACTTGTTCCTGAACTGGTTGTTGACGCGAACTGCCTTCGCGACTTGGCGGATAAATATCCCCTTGCCAAGCCTGGTCTTTGCTTTTAGTCATAAAGAACACGTATTCGTTTGCAAATGCGTCCATATCGTAGAACATGTCCCAAAGGCGTGCATAAACGCGGCTGTCGTTTAAGTTCCCTCCGGCAGGATCTTTAAAATCGGTTTCGTCGTGTTCTTCATAAAGGGAATATCGTTTTGTCCCTCCAACTTCAAAGTTCAATACAGCATCAGCTGCATCTTTTGCTTTTCTCCATCTGTCCGCGTCGTAAGCATATTCGCTTTCAAAAACACGGCTCAATGTATATCCGTAGTCGGATGCACCATTCCACAGCGGGGTTGCCGCTATCCAACGCACGTAAGCGATAAGTCCCAGACACGCACCTTGGTCTACCCGTCCGAAGTTTTCGGAAGTCTTTATGTATTTGTTTGGCACCATTTCGAATGCAGTCTGTGCATCTGTCACGATTTTTTCAACAATTGAGTGTACTGACTCTTTTTTGAAGTCCATGTTGTCGCCGGTGTGTATCACCCTGTCGATATACGGGATCTCGCCGTACATTCGTGCTAACAACATGTGGAAATACCCTCGCATAAAGTACATTTCTCCGATGCGTTTTCTCAAATCACCATCCTGTTGCGGGTTGTCGGGTGTGTCATATTTCTCCACGTTTTCTATTATAAGGTTTGTTTTGCGGATTCCTTCATATAGGCTTTCCCAATACTGCCCACAGCTGCCGGGCAGTGAGTTTGGATTCCATGCACCGTTGTTGAAGTTGTTGGTGATGTTTCCCTCCACGTTCGTACCTTCACATTCGTCGGTAATGGCACTGTTGCTGAAATGTTCGAAGAACACCAATGGACGGTCGGCTTTTTTGGCAGCGGCATACACATCCGATACCATGCCGTTCACTTTCTCGTAGCGAGAGAATGCGTCAGCCTCCGTTATTTTATCGTCATCGTCACGGTCAAGATAGTCGCTGCAAGCGGTAAAAACAGACAGCGTTGCGGACAATAAAAATGCGTGTATTAATATATATGATTTTCTCATGTTTGCTTATATTTAGAATGTAACGTCTATACCAAAATTGAAAACTTTCTGTATCGGATACCAGGATGCACCGTCTCCTGATTTTGTTTCAGGGTCAATGTCCACATCTCCCAGCTTGTCGAATGTAAACAAGTTCAAGCCTTGCAGGTAGATGCGGGCTTTTTGTATGTTCAGCTTGTGTAGCCATTTTGGAGATAGATTATAGCCTATTTCCACGTTTTTCACGCGTAGGTACGAAGCATCGTACAGGAAGAGGCTGCTATTGCTGTTCTTGTTATTGTCGTGTGTGCCATAATGCAGGGCCGGATATTTTGCGGTTTCAGCCGTTTCCGGTGTCCAGCGGTCTAGGTGCATTTTCTTTACCTTACCTATCTTGTCTTGGTCGAATTGCGGAAAATCATATACAGCTGCCCCATTTAGCAATATTGAGGTCAGTGTGGCACCTTGCAGCAACACGCTGAAATCGAAGTCCTTATATTGGAATCCGAATGGAATACCGAACATCAGTTCAGGGCTTCGTGGGTTTCCCATTGCGGTACGGTCCTCGTCGTCGATTACTCCGTTGCGATCCAAATCTTTGTAAACGGCATCACCCGGGATAAGTGTTCCCCAAGGCTGATAGCCAATTTCGTTCAATCTGTCTGCTTCTTCCTGGTTTGCCACGAAATGGTCGAATACATAGACGAAGTTCTCATACAGCCGTTTCCCGGTTTCTTTGCGCCAATGGTTTTGGCGTGCCACTTCTGCTTTGTATTTTAGACGGTTGCGTGCGAAAGTCAGGTTAGGACGGATGTAATAACGGAAATCTTTTCCTATTCTGTCGTTCCAACTCAGCTCTATATCCACTCCACGGTTGGTCACAATCCCCAAATTCTGAAACGCCGCATCTTTTCCTACGATATCGGGATATGCCATAATGCCGTCGCTGCTCATATCAGTGATGATATCGAAGCGATATTCGTGGAAAGCGTCAATTGTCAGCGACAGGCGTTGGTTCAATGTCGTGAAATCAATACCCACATTGAGCTTCCTTGCCTTCTCCCATGTTAGGTTCTCATTTGCCAAGTTACTTTCTGCCGTACCTCCTACGTTAGTTCCGAAGTTGTTTCCGAAGTCATATCCGCTACCGCTGCCGTAAAATGCGAGGTAAGGAAAACGGCTACTTGCGTTGTCGCTACCAACAAGACCATATGAAACCCTCACTTTCAGGAAGTCTATCCATGATGATGTGTCGTACATGAAAGGCTCTTCCGAGATTACCCATCCCAAGGAACCTGCCGGGAAGAAACCATAACGTTTGCCGGGAGCGAAGTTTTCAGAACCGTTGTAACCGAAGTTGAACTCTAACAGATATTTCTGGTTGTAGTAGTATGCCATGCGTCCAGTAAGACCTTGGCTACGGTAAGTCAATTCGTTGTTCACAGTGCGGTGGCTGCGATTAGCAAGCAACATTGCAGTCACTTCGTGCTTTTCGTAGAAAGTATGGTTATAGTCCAAACGCACTTGATAATAAGACCGTGCGTCTGATGCGTTGTGGCTGAATCCGTTGCTTATGGTCTGGTCTATGTCGTACTTGTTTCCCGTCTTGTATGCTCCGGTGTAATGTCCTCCTTCCATATATACGTCCGAGCCTTCTATCGGCATGAATGTGGCATATTGCGGGTATTCTCTGTAGCCGTCCTTGTAAGTATCCAGTTTGCGATTTATCCAGCGTCCTTCTGAGGCATCATATGAGAACATCACTTCTGCTTTAAGTCCTTCGGTAAGGAACCCCATGTCAAGGTTCATAGCAAAGCTTCCGTTCAGGTAAGTGTTTTTCTCGTTAAGGTAGCCGGTACGGGTCAATTCGCCAAGAAGATTGAAACGATAAACATTGTCACCGTACAGCATTCCGTAAGGGTTCTGCTGGATATACTCCTCGTTTTGCGGATGCGAGTTCTCCTCAACGAGGATTGGAAGATAAGGCGGCTGTGTGGCACAGATTGTCATAAGACGACTTGCCGTTGTTCCAGGAGCATTACGGTCTGTAATGCGAGCACCTAAGTCCAATTTCGTACTCAGATATTTGTTGATATTTATGTCTATGTTAGAACGGAAATTGTAGCGACTGAAGCGTGTCTGTGTATCATACTCGCTCACGTCGGAATACTTATAGTTGCCTCCTTGTGAGAAGTAGTTAGCCAACACATAGTAGCGCGCCCTGTCCGTACCGCCTCTTATTGACAGGCTGATGTCCTCTTGCATTCCCGGCTTGAATGCAAAATCATAGTAGTCCCAGTTGTATCCCAATCCGTCAGAATTGTCTCCCTTTGCCCTGCGAAAGTTGTCTATGGCTTCTTGTGAGAACAGGCTGAGACTGCTGATATCGGCTCCAGTCATTTTGGCGTCGTTCAGTTTTGCCTCGTTGTATAAAATAGCATAATCAGCTGAACCTAAATATTCAGGGAAGCCTATGGGCTGGTTAATGCCGACAGAAGCCTTCAGATTAACCGTTGCCTTTTCCGCTGCTTTACCTCGTTTGGTAGTGATGACAATTACACCGTTTGCTCCACGGATACCGTATGCCGCCGTTGCCGATGCATCTTTCAGGATTGTGAATGTCTCTATTTCGTCGGGGGCGAGATAGCTCATGTCGCGTTCTATACCATCGACTATTACTATTGCACCTTGGTTACCATAAGTGGATTTACCACGTATGAACAGTTCGCTTTGGTCCACTCCCGGTTCACCTCCGGCATACTGGTTTACAATCAAACCCGGCAAACGTCCCGCAAGTGCGTTGTTGATATTTGCTGTTGGGCTTTGTGTCAGGTCTTTTGTAGTAATGGTAGCCACTGAACCCACCATCGTTTCTTTACGTTGCTTTGTATAACCTACCACGACAACTTCCTGAAGGGCTTTGGTATCTTCATTCAACAATATTTTCAGTTCTTTGCCAGTTCCGGGTATAACTTCTTGCGGTTGATAACCCAAATATGAGAATACCAATGGTGCTTCAGCATATGGCAGGCTAATGCTGAATTTACCGTCTATGTCTGTAACGGTTCCCGTATTGGTTGAACCTTTCATTATGACGGACACACCGATAAGAGGGATGTTGGTAGCTTTATCCAAAACTACACCGGTTATTGTAACCTTCTTGCTTTGTGAAATCTCCTTTACAGTTTCGCATTCGGCCATGACCTGTGCCGGAATACCTGCTAATAATGCACAAGAAACAGTCATCAGACATATATTTCTTTTTATATGTATCATTTTTTTAATTTTTGTAGTTTTTTTAATATTAGTTTGTAGATTTAAGCTTAGTTTGGTTGACCTCATTTTGTAAATTAATTATGTAAAGGTCAAATTACTAAAAACTAAGATACTTGCAAACTCAAGAAAAATTATTCTGCTCCTGTTGCGAAGTCCGGTCCTATCCAGTTCGCTTTTTCTGTTTCTTTGCCCTGTACCCAGTCTTCATAGCGAGCGCGGATTTCAATAAGTGTAGCTCCAGGTACCTCGGCGTTAAGCGATATTGTCAGTCGGTTCTCGTTGTCGTTTCTATTACCGAACTCAGGTGCTTTTGTCCAGTCGTATTCCCACACGTACCAACCTTCTGGATGTCCGTTTACCCAAAGCACGTCTGAACAGCTGCGCAGTGCGGCTATGAACTTGTTTTTTGTTTTTTCGGGATATGCTTCTCCTGTAGGCTGCTTCAGTAAGTCAAGGAAATAGCGGACGAATATTCCACGGAACAACAGGTTGTCACCGCTGCCGCCTTCACCGCTGAACACAGGATAGTTGGAATCCATCTTATGGTTAACCTGATATGAGGCGAACGAAACGGCATTACGGAGATAATCCTCCACTCCTGTGGCATTGTAAAGTTCTAGAGCCGAAGCCATGAATGTTCCTTGATTGTACGAAAGTGCCACCTTGTCGGGATCTCCTACTGTCCCATCATCATTAATGCCAAGGTTGTCATATACTTGTCCGGTGGATATGTCACATAAGTAGGCTGTCATCCAAGTGTAAACTTCCTTTGCGAAGTTCAGGTAATATTCTGCTTCTGCTTCCCATCCTTCCTTGGCTTCTTTCACAGTGAGCTGGTATAATTTCATTGCAAGCAGACATCCTGGGCCGTTGGAACACGACATTCGCGAAGCGGGTAGGTCGGTCTTCCACGCAAGTCCTCCTTGTCCTTTATAACCATTTTTCGCACCTTTTATGTGATCCCACATTTTCATAAGAGCGTCGTAATAGTCGGTGTCGCCAGTAAGTTCATATACGCGCAGGCATGCCAATGCCATCCACTCCATATCATCGTAGAAATTGTTCCAGAAATCTGGTCCTCCATAACCGCAGGTTCTGTTCCACTCATCGAAAGCCGGCAGGAAAGGTTTCATTACATCATTGTATATCTTCGCCTGGATTTCGGCATTGCCTGCATTGCGGATATAATAGTCCGTCACGATGTCCAGTGCATGACCCTGCGACCATCCACCGCTGCCTTGAGAACTTGTCGGTTCACCTGTTTTCGGGGTGTTGGGCTTTTCCCAGTATATTTCCCCACCAAAGGTGTCGCGTCCGCTTGCATTCTCAAAGAAGTATTTGATGTACGTTTCAGTACTCTTGTTGGCTGCATCCGTCCAATTTACGTCTGATACATATTCGCCTGAAGAATCTCCTTTATAAATATCTTCCAAACTGCCGTCATCGCAGGAAGTTAACAGCATAAATCCTCCGCAAAACGATAGGATTGTTTTTGAAAATGATAGTATATTACTTTTCATAATTATTCGTATTTTTTAGTTTCCGTTTGTTTCAGAAGCCACCCAACGGTGGGTGTAAACGCCAAAATCCGCATTAAAATAAAGGGTGACATCTGTTTTTACCGTTGCTTCATATACACCGCTGCTTGGTTCGCCCCATTGTAGAAGATCGTCGCAGAATCTGAAACTGTAATCCCATCCATCTGTGCCTGTTGCCAATAGATACAGGTTATAATAACTATCGTCAGTATCCATGTTTGGTGTGCCCTCATCTCTTCCTCTGTTCCCCCAACGGTATTCCGTACCGTTTATCATCATCTTGAAACTGTGGCGTGTTTCTCCACTTCCAGCCCAACTTTCTGTCTGTTTGCGTGCGGTGTAGTTCACTATACCCCATTTGCCATATCCAAGGTAGTTAAAGTCTTGCCTATAGTTGCCCGAAATGTTATATAGCCAAACATCGCCTATCTCATCGTACGAGATGCTCTGCTCGCCCATGTTGATGGTTATCCGGTATATGCCTTCTTTATCTACCTGCATCGTATATTTTTCTCCTTCGTTTCGTTCGCGTAATATGCCTCTTTCGTCGGAGTAGTAATAACATTTCTGGCCACCAACATTTGCCATGAAAACGTAAGGCTGATTAGCCTTCAGCCTGACGAAGGTCTGGTAAATGCCATCGTCTTGTCTTAACATTTGCAGAGCCCGCGTTTCGTCACCATTGTCTTCCGTGCCTGCACCGGTTATATAAATCGGTTCGTCTTCCGAAGGTATGTTGTCTATACCGTCCATCATGAAGATTACGAAAAAGCCTTCGAGCGAACTTATCGAATCGTCCAGCCCACAGTAAGCACGTACTTTCCAGCGCAGAGTCCCGTTCGTGTTGCAGCGGAACTTGGCTAGTTTTCCTATTGCGTTAGCTTGGTAGTGTGACAGTGTTAGTTGCGGTTCCAGTCCATTATTGTCGGATAATGAGATCTCTACAGGGTTAGTGAAATCGCCACCTATTGTGTCTATCAAGACCTCGTAGCGATATACCGTATTGCCATGTGCAGTGGTAGGAGTCCATTTCAGTACGATGTCCGTGAGAGACGAACTGGAAAGCACTACGCGTTCACCGCTCGCCATAGCATCAAGAGTATGCACGGGGTCGGGAGCAACGATAGGTTCATAGTCGTTAGGGTCGAACCCGGGATTGCGTTCGTTGTCGCAGGCTGCCAGTCCTGTAAGGAGAAGCAGCATGGCAACTTTGAAAAATCTTTGTGTCTTCATTTTGTTATTGTCTGATTATAATCTGTTTTCAATATGTGTGAGGGCATGCTGTCGATGCAAACTTGTCTGCATTTACAGTAGTTTCAGAAATATTAGCTCCTTGTGTATAAACTTTTGCATCAAGGGCTGTTCCGGCAGAACCATAGTTCTTGAATGTTCCTGTTTTTATGCCATTGCCAGGAATCCAATAACCTAACAAGTTTTCATTTGCACTTGCTTCTTCAGGAGTATAATATTTGCACATGTCCTCTTTGATTTGTTCCTGCGTACGGGCTGTCTTCCACATGCGTGCCTGGGCAACGTTGCAGTATCCTAGACGGAATTCGCTGTTTCCAGAACGTCCAATCATCAATGCCTCGTCTCCTTTTACTTCGGAAAGGTCAAGATATGTATTAGGACCTACATCAGCATAGGAATTATCGGCAGGCGTTAATTCTTCTTTAACTCCGTTTATATACATCTGGTAAGCGTCCTTTGTACTTTGCTGTGTTCCGTCATACACTATGGCTATATGATACCATTTGCCGTTATCTTGGCGGTCGTTTCCCATTTTTTGCTGGCTACGGAAGCGCGGGTCATCTTTTCCGTCAATTTTAGTGGCTATCTCGAATCTGAGGTCTGTATCTCCATTATTTTCACATCGGAGCAGAAATACACCTTCCAGACCGATAAAAGACTGTAGGGCACGTGAATATGTTGGATAGAACACCATTTCAAAAGTAAGTTGCTGCATCTTGTTATATGGTGGTTGACTAAAAATGCCTTTAGAGCCTATCTTGAAGCAATAATCGCTGTTAAGTTTTGCCGCCATAGAGTTTATTTTCACCGGTAATACCAGTGTCTTATTCGCATCGTCGGTAATAGTCAGTGTAGTTTCTCCCATCCATTTGGCTTCTATTGTTAAGTTTTCTCCATTAATACTTGCAGACTTTATATATTTCAAGTTGTCTTCCGTTAGTTCAGCCAATTGGTAGCCGCCGTTTCCGCGAGATATATTGATTTCCTTGGTACTTTCAAAGCCGTCCAAGGACAGTTCCGTAAGGTTTCCGTCTAATTTTATTTCGTAAGGATTAACTGTGACGGCAATCTCTTCTTTAGAGCCTTTCTGATCTGTCACTATCACTGTCACATCACCTCTTGCTAAAGGCTTCAGAGTGATGAAATTATCCTCTTCCGTGGCTTCCACGATGGGCGATGTTGCTGTTGGCTCACCTTCATCAGTTCGGAATGTGAAAGTGTAACCACCGTTGCCTTTTTCTATCTCTATGGTCTGTACTTCCGTATCGGGTTCCGCAAATGTCGCTTCGTTTGATTTCAGCGTCAAGTCAACTATATTGACAATTATCAGAATGGCAATTGTCTTTTGTTTTTTATCGGTGATGGTGATTTGTACGGGTTCACCCTGTGGAGTTTCTTCTATGGCTGTTACGGAAAACACCTGGCCAGAGAGTTCGTCTAACTTTATATATCGTTCGGCACCTTCCGGCATCGTAATCTTGTAGTCCCCGTTTCCGGTAAGTATTTCTATCGTTTTCTTTTCTCCGATAAACAACTCAATTCCTTCTTCAGGAATGTCGGTTGTCAAATCCCAAAGTTTTGCTACCTGCACTTTTATCCTTGCAGTCTTTTTACGTCCGTCTATAACTAAGATTGTTGTCTCAGCACGGTTGTTTTCATCGAGGACACTGTTTTCTGTCGCCTTGATTGTCACCTTATCGCCGTCGATTGTCGCCGTAGCCACCGATTCGTCGAAAGTTTTTACAGAGTAGTCTCCGTTTCCGGAAGTGATACTTACGGTGATTTCGTCACCTTGCAGTAATGTCACCGCACTGTTGTCGATGACAAGGTCTGCTGCCGGCTGTACTGTCTCTTGTTCCTCTTCCTTGCCACATGAAGCGATGATGACTGGAAACAGTAAAGCTGTGAATAGCCTTAATGCAAATTTCTTTTTCATTTTCACCAAGTATTAGTTAATAGTTAAATAAAAGTTCATAGTTCGTCTCGGACTTTTTGGCAAAGATAGAATGGCAGGGAGAATAAAGAATAGTTAGTTTGTTATTTTTTTTATCATTGGCACAATTGTTTACTACATTATCACAATGTTTTACTTACTCGAGTTTTGCAACGTGCAAAGTCTGCAAGAATTTAATTGGATTCGTCGGTTTGTTGATGCTAACTTATTCAACCGTCTTGCAAATCCGATGGGAAAAATGTGTGTGTAAAAAAATACGGAATCAAACGCTTCGTCATTTTGATTGGAACGACAAAGCGTTTGATTCCGAACAACGAAGAGTTTTTGTCACGGTTATTTATTCGTTATTATTGTTTTTATTGTCTTCGTTTATCTCTTTGAGTTGCCTCTTCCTAAAATCTTTTGGCGTGCAGCCGTACATTTCGCGAAAGGCTTTAAAAAAGGATACTTTGTTGGAAAAACCTGAATCGAACACTATTTCATCAACCGTTTTGTGCGTCGTTAGTAGTAAATCCTTAGCCACATGCAAACGGCAGAACTTAATCAGGGTGGCAGGACTACCGTTGCCAGTTTCTTCCATTTTACGGTACAGGCTTCTTGAACTCATAGCTAATTTTTCGGCGATGAACTTTGTTGTCAGTTCGCTATTTGTTATATTGTCATTTATGATTTTCAGTACCGATTGCAGGAATTTTTTCGAGTCCCTATGCATGAGCTTTCCTTCTGTTTTTTCGAAAGAACTGATTGGCGAACTGAAATAGCTTTTTAGTCTTTCTTTGCGTTCCATTACTTGCATGACAGATATGCGTAGGAATTCCGTACTGAACGGTTTCGTGATATACATCTCAGCTCCGGAGGAAATAGCTTCCATTTGCTGTTGCATTTCGTAGTGTCCGGAAATGATTATTATAGGTATATGCGAAGTTTCTTTTTGCGACTTTATTCTTTTTACCAGTTCTATTCCGTTTGTATCTGGCATTTTAATATCGCATATAATAACGTTTGGAGACATCTCATTCAACACATCTTCAGTCTTGCCTGCATCTTGTAACGTCACCACATTGAAGTCGTTCGAGAAGATTTCTCCAATAAGCCATAAAATCTCTATTTCATCGTCAATAACCAAAATCGTCGGACGCATTTTGTCAAACTCGTAATCAGGCAGTTTAATCATAGGTTGCATATATATTTTTTCAGGAATATATTCCGATGTGATGCGCTTTTCTTTCTGGTTGTCAGGACTGAGAGCTGGTAATGTCAGAGTAAACACAACCCATCCGCCAGGTGAGTTCTCTGCTTTTAGCTCGCCATCCAATAACTGCGCCATGTTATACGAAATGGCTAATCCTAATCCATTACGTGAGAAATTTTTCTTATCCTGATTCTCGAAACTATCCAATATGGTATAGCGATTGAAAAGCCTCTGAAAATCACTGTCTTTAATGTAGCTGCCTTCGTTTGCCACACAAATCTTCAGAAATCCTTCTTTGGTTTCCAAGCTTACTTTTATGCATTTACCCGATGGCGTGTATTTGAATGCATTCGAAATCAAATTAATGACAATTGTATTTAGAAAACCTTTGTCCGTATTCCACGACATGTCTTCGGATATTTTGCTCATAAATCTGATATTCCTTGATTTTGCTATTTCTACGAAGCTTCTTGTTAGGCTTTTCATGAGTAACGATACGTCTAATGTTTCTATTATGAGTTCCCTGTGTCCAGTTTCTATTCTGCGAAACTCTATCAGCTCGTTAATCAAATATTTCAAGCGCTCTGCATTTACTTGTATCATCTGTACATAGTCCGATACAAATTTGTTTAATCCTTTTGTGGAAAGAATGCGCTCGCAAGGTCCGCAAATCAATGTCAGTGGTGTGCAGAATTCATGTGCTATGTTAGTGAAAAAGCTGAGCTTGGACTCGAATACGTTCTTTTGGTGGCGTCTTTCAATTTCATTTAGCATTTCTTGTTTTTTACGTCTCATTCGCATAGTGGCAGAGTGAACAAACAGTCCTATTATTGTGAGAACACATATTGAATAAATTATTTTTGCCCACCATGATGTGTACCATGGATTGGCAATACATATAGTCAATGAATATATTTTACTCTCACTATCGAAAACACTGTTGTAATATTTTACCTGTAATGTGTATTCCCCAGGAGCCATGTTTGTGAAAGCAATACTACTTTCCGTACCATTGTTTATCCATTGTTCGCTTAATCCTTTTAACTTGTATGAGAAAGTATAATTGTTGCCGTTCAAAAAATCCACACATATAAAAGATACGGAGAAGAAATTCTGATTGTAATCCAAATTCAATTTTTTTTCTCCGTTTTCCAAAGTTATGTATTCTCCTAAGCTGTATTGCTTTCCGAATATTGACAACTTGTCAAAATATATAGGTGGCATGTATGGATGTTCTGTTTGTCCGTCTGCTGTAATTGTAACAAATCCGTTTATACCTCCAAAATATAACACGCCTGTTTGTGGGTCACGGAAAGCTGCCCCGTCGCAGAACTCCACAACTCTCAGGCCGTCGCCGACCCCATACGTCCTAAACACGTTGCTACGTGTGTCAAAATTTATCATTCCCATGTTTGTGCTCAGCCAAAAAATATACGGCGAGGTTTTCAGTATTTCATGTATCGTGCTGTTTGGGAATCCGTCTTTGGTATTGAAAAGATGGTATGACGAATCTGGGGATAGCTTGATAAGTCCGTAGCTTGTTCCCAAGAGATAGCTTCCGCAACTATCCTTGTTGATTGCAAGAATGTTGTTCAGTGTCATATTATCATATTTGTGGGTAGCGACAGGCTCAAGTACATCGGTTTTCTCATTGTATCGGAATACTCCATAACCTTTATTACCAAAAAGAGGTGGGTTTTCGTCTTCATGGTAAATGGTAAAAAAATAATTTGATCCTATCTGGCCTTCATTAATAGTATAAATACGCATATCCTCAAGCCTGGGAGTGTCGGGACTCCCTGTCAGCTGCGCCTTAACTATCCCCATGCCTACACTTGCTATCCATAACTCTGAGTTCTTGGTCTCATATATGTCGTGTATGTATTTTAAATGTTTGCCATTAATTATGACTGGAAGTCTTCTGATGCGTTTGTCTTTATATGAGTAATAGCATAAGCCTTCCTCGTTGCCAATCCATAACAGGTTATGCTTGCTTTTGGAAAAGCAATAGACGGCATTACTGCCTATATCTGAGTTTGAGATTGTAAGCATTTCGGTCTTGCAATCGAATATCTCTTTCTTCGCGTCATAATTATATGCCTTGATGATGCCGTTGCCTTTTGTTCCTATCCATAATGTCCGTTCATCGTCAATATGAAGTGCTCTTACAGGGGTTACGGCTTTTCTATATAAATTGCTTAATACAACTGATTTTATGGAATAAAGAGGGTTTGAGTAAAGATACACACCTTGCCCGTCTGTGCCAATCCAAATAGCATCTTGAAAGTGGTCTTTTATCATGCAGAAAACTCCGCTGTTTATTGGAATTTGCTGGATGTCATATTCTTGGGAATCATCCCGTTTTTCCAATATTAAAAGTCCGTCCATGAGGAAACCGATAAAAAACTTATCGTGATAGCGGATTATTGATGATATTTTCCCATGGGTCTGTATTTCCTTCCTTAAATTGGATATTAGTGTATTAACCTTGGATTTTAAATTGTAAGAAAAAAAGTTGTATTCCTTGTCTATATATAACAGATGTTCATCGTCATTGAAACAATATAGTAGGCTTGACCTGTAGATTAGCTCTGGTTGCCGTGACTCTAAAGTTATTTCTCCGGAAGGCTCATGGATAATTTCAAAGCACCGGTTGTAGCCTGCCATGGTTATCCATATCAGGTTGCGTTCATCAATAAAAAAATTTAAAATGTCTGATATTAGCACTCCAGTGATGCTGATTTTCTTGAATTTGGTCTCATTTTTCGGGCAATAGTAAATACTATTGCTTTCTTGTATGATAAACAGGTTTCCATATTTATCCTTATCCATTAAGAATAGTTTCTGAAACTCGCTGTAATGGATTATTCCGTTTGTTTTACGGTCTAGACGGTTTAACCCATGATAAGTTTGAACCCAATATATGTCATTGCCGGTGTAAACGATGCGATCTATTAGATTGCCGGTAAGATAGTCTATGGCATTGGCAATCTTAAACTCTTCTATCTTTTGACCGTTGTAAACATTCATGCCATCGCATGTGCCAATCCATAGCATACCGTAATCATCCTGACACAATGAAGTGATGGAACTATTTGTCATATATTCCTTGTCTGCTATTTGCTTAAGGTTATATGAATGGATGTTGTTCCAAATGTTTGTCAGAATTAATAAAATAAGGATTGTCTGTTTTCTCATAATATTAAAAATTATTTTCTACATTAGTGTCCAATAAAAATGGACGAGTTAAAAATTTAATCAAATAGTCCTTCAA
>ENA-ORUI01000409-ORUI01000409.1-human-gut-metagenome-genome-assembly--contig:-NODE-409-length-55140-cov-6.829899_pt1 | contig 55140 bp, 41 predicted proteins | sample MGYA00242078_ERZ509205 | MGnify/ENA primary metagenome ERZ509205 (study PRJEB26280, sample SAMEA2338828) | human gut metagenome | biome: human gut; feature: human-associated habitat; material: faeces... | reverse complement strand
GTAGCGGGTGGTTTAAAGCTGGCCGCTGCGCGGCCAGCGGACTAAAGTCTTGAAATAAAAAAACCGCCCCGTATGGAGCGGTTTTGCCCTTTATATATCGAGCGCCTCGGCCATCGCGGCCGTAGTGATTGCCGTGGTTCCACAGCAACTGCCCACCATTGCGGCACCGGCATGTCTCCACTCGATGCATGCGCGCGCGAAAGCTTCGGGGTTCTCGTGCCATACGGGGCCATCCTGAGTCTGGACCGGATCGCCTACGTTGGGACGCACCGTGACGGGAGTAGTCGCCGATGCAACCATCCTGGGCACCGCCGCGTTCGCGGCCGCAAGCGAACAGCAATTAACACCAACCGAGTTTGCGCCGTGTTTTTCGGCGTACAAAACGGCCGCCTCGATGTTGAGGCCATCGCCCAACAGGTCGCCTTTATCGTCAACGACAAAACTCACCAGAACAGGCATGCCGTCGGCGGCATCTCGGGCGCCGGCAAGCATGGGCTGCAAATTACGGATAGACGTCACCGTCTCGATCAGCAGACCGTCAACGCCGGCATTGAGCAAGGCGTGCGCCTGTTCGCGCGCAATGCCTCGGATTTCACGATACTCGGCAGAGTCCTCGGCAAACCACTCAATACCGATCGGGCCCATCGAGCCCAGCAGCAGTTGCGGGTGCGCCTGGCGAGCATCGTCGACGGCCCCGCGATTGACCTCCGCCACGGACGGCGCAATCTGGTCGTGCTTGAGGGCATAGCTTGATGCCTGAAAGGTGTTGGTAATGAGCACCTGCGCGCCGGCAGCGACATACAAGCGATGGATACGAGAAACGGTCTGCGGCTCTGCCAGATTCCAAAACGCCGGTGGAATGTCGGCGGCATCGTACTCACTCAACAGAACACTGCCCATGGGGCCCTGCGCCAACAAGGTCTCGCTCGACAAGCGGCGCGCAAGTTCCTCGGCACCAAAGCGGTTGTAATAACTCGTATCCATATATATCCCGCTATTCCTCGACGCTGATTCCCTGCTTTTCGAGATAGGCGAGCCAGCGGTTCATCGTGTCCTCGGAAAGCGCATGCTCCATCATGCAGGCCTCGGAATCGGCTCGCTCAAATTCGACACCGAGCTCCTGAACCAAAAACGTGCGGATGAGGCGATGACGGTACCAGATAGCCGTACCAACCTCGCGGCCGCGATCGGTCAGGACTACCTTGCCGTAGTGCGATTGCTCGACAAGTTCGGATGCCTTGAGCGCCGAAACCGCTTTATTGACCGATGCCTTGGAGACGCCAAGGCGCTGCGCGATGTCGACCGATCGAACGCCGTTGGTTTCCCCCTCTTCGCTTTCAATGCGAACCATGCACTCCAAGTAGTCTTCGTTCGCCACCGTCAGATGTAGTTCGCGCGAGCTATTTGTCGTATCCATGATCTTCCGTCCCTTCTGCATTCAATGGCTGATTCTACCCCATCCAAGCGTCGCGGTATGCCGTGGCATACCGTGCTAGAGTTCTTGTTGCACACGACGACCAAGATTGGAGCGGTCTTTATGGAAAACACCACCACGAACCCCGATGTCCTCGAGCGCTTTTTGCGCTACGTCCAGATCAACACGCAGTCCGAGGATGCAAACTGCGACCAGGTACCCTCGAGCGCCGTTCAGTTTGACCTTGCCAACGTGCTGGCTGAAGAGCTGCGCGAGCTTGGTGCGGAAGATGCCCACGTGACCGAGCACGCCTATGTCTGCGCGCATATCCCCGCAAGTGCGGGCGCTGAGGATAAGCCCGCCCTGGGCCTGATCGCCCATCTCGACACCACCGAAGTTGCACCGGGCGCCGGCGTGAAGCCGCACATCGTACACCACGAAGGCGGCGACCTGGTCTGCGGCACGGTTGACGGTAAGCCCGTTGCCATGAGCACCGCCAAGCTTCCCGCCCTGAATGACCTCGCGGGTGAGGACCTGGTCTGCAGCGATGGCACCACGCTGCTGGGCGCGGACGACAAGGCAGGCGTCGCCGAGATCATGTCGCTTGTCGCGCGTATCGCTCAGGACCCTTCTCTGCCCCATCCTGCACTCGGCATTTGCTTCTGCCCTGACGAGGAAATCGGCCACGGAGCCGAGCTGTTGGATATCGATACCTTTGGCTGCAAGTACGCCTACACGGTCGACGGCGGCCCCATCGGCGAGCTGGAGTGGGAGTGCTTTAACGCCGCCGAGGCGACCGTCCGCTTTGAGGGCCAGTCCATCCACCCGGGCGACGCTAAGGGCCGTATGGTCAACGCAGGCAATCTGTTCTGCGACTTCAACGCGTTGCTCCCCTACGTGCAGCGCCCGGAGTATACGGAAGGCTACGAGGGCTTTTATCACCTTGAGGGTGTATCTGCGACCGTCGATCACGCCACAGCGCGCTATATCATCCGCGACCATGACGCCGCCAAGTTCCAGCAGAAACTCGACCTTATTGATGCCGCCGCCTCGATGCTCAACCAGCGTCTGGGTGAGGAGCGCGTGACAGTCGAGATTAAGCAGCAGTATCGAAATATGGCCGAGATCGTTCGTGACTATCCCGAGCTTATTGATGTTGCCAAGGAAGCCTACCTTGCCTGCGGCGTTGAGCCCCAAGTGCTGCCGATTCGCGGCGGCACCGACGGCGCCCAGCTGTCGTTCCGCGGTCTGCCCTGCCCCAACCTTTCCACCGGCGGCTATTGCTACCACGGCGTCAACGAGTTCGTCCCGGTTAGTTCGCTCGTCAAGATGACCGACGTGCTCCAGGAGCTCGTCGCCCGCTTTGCATAGGGAACTCGAACAATCCAGGTAAGCAAAACCGCCCCGTCCTCAAAACCGAGAACGGGGCGGTTTTTGGTGCAAGGGGAGTAGTCAGCACCGCAGGTTGAGCCAACGTCAGCGAGCGACGTCCAAGGCGAACAAGTTGGCATGAAAAAGGCAGGGCATTGACCTTCTGGTCATGTCCTGCCTTTTGAATGACAAATTGTCGCCTTGGGCGGCGCGCAGCGTCGAGCCGTTACGGCGTTTGGTAAAACGCCGTAACTTAGTAGTTGGCTTCGTAGCCGTTGCCGTCGCCGGTGGGCTCTTCGTAGTAGTCCGAATCGCTCGAATCGCTTGAGTCATCGGAATCGTCAGAGCTGACCGATGAGGTTGCGGTACCGTTTGCGTAGTCGTCAGACGTGTTGTTGTTCAGGTCGCCGATCGTAGAGCTGGAACCGTCGGAAAGACCCATGGTGTTGGGACCCTTGGGATCCTTGCCGGCATCGACACGCTCCATCATTTCCTTGAGCTCGTCCTCGTAGACAAAGACGTAGCTCACACCGTCGATCATGGTGCTGTCGTCGGCATACGAGGGCAGGTTGGCCGAGTAGATGCCGTCGACATCCATACCGCGCATGGCATTGACCGTAGCCACGATATCCTGAACGCTCATATCGGTCACGAGCATATCGGACAGCGAATTAACCAGGCCAAAGATCTTCGTGGCATCGAAGTTATTGAGAATCTGGTTGGCAAGGGCGCCAAGCACCTGACGCTGGTGGCGCATGCGCGTGTAGTCGCCGTCGGCATAGATGTAGCGGCAGCGGGCATAGGTAAGGGCGGTGGCGCCGTCCATATGCTGCTGACCAGCGGTAATCTTAATATCCAGGTGCTCGGGGTCGTCAACATCATCGGTTGCGTTAATGTCGATACCGCCAACCGAATCAATCAGCGCCTGCATACCGTCGAAGCTGACCTCGGCATAGTGGGAAATCTGAACACCGCACAGCTCGTTGACCGCCTCGACCATGGCCTCGGCGCCGCCAACGGTATGGCAGGCGTTGATCTTCATGGTCTCGCCCTTGTACTCGACCTTGGTGTCGCGCGGAACGGAAATGAGCGTCGCCTGCTTTTGCGTGGGGTCGATGCGTGCCAGGATAATCGAGTCGGCACGATACGTATCCTCGCCCGGACGGCCGTCGGTGCCAAGAAGCAGCACGTAGAACGGATCCTTTGCCTCATCGGTGTCAACCAGAACCCGACGCAGATTGTCGGTAATGACATTAGAATCGCCGAGCTTGCCCATAATGGTGGCAAACCACAGGCCGGCAGCGGTAGTGGCACTCAGCAGCACGCCAAGCACGACAATGAGCGCGACGTGACGAATCGTGTGGCTACGACGACGTTGGCGAGCGCGCTCGGAATAGCGAGCCACGTTATCGCGACTGTAGATCTTGGCCTGCGCACCAGTTGAGGGTCTTCGGGTGGCGGTATCCGCGAGGGGCTTTTTATTAAACATAGGCAACCTGTATTAGTAGATGACGGGATCGGGGACGGTAGCATGCTCGACATGCGCGCCGAGCGCCTGCAGCTTTTCGACAAACTGCTCGTAGCCGCGCTTGATGTGATGAATGGCCGAAACCTCGGTCGTCCCGTCGGCGATCAAGCCCGCTACGACGAGGGCCGCTCCGCCACGCAGATCGGGCGAGGTAACCTGTGCACCCGAGAAGCCCTTGACGCCATGAATCATGGCGTGATGGCTCTCGATACGAATGTCGGCACCCATGCGCACCAGCTCAGAGGCAAACATAAAGCGATTCTCGAAGATGTTTTCGGTAATAACGGAACTGCCATCGGCAAGGGCGGAGAGTACCATAATCTGCGCCTGCATGTCGGTCGGGAAACCGGGGAACGGAAGCGTCTGGATATCGACCGGCTTGATACGCTCGGCACGGTTCACATGGACGCCGTCGTCGGTACGCTCGCAGTCGATACCCATGAGCTCCATCTTCTTGAGCACCATGCCCAAGTGAATGGGGCAAAAGCCCATGACATCGACACCGCGATCGTCGGCCATCAACGCACCGGCAACGATAAAGGTACCGGCCTCGATGCGGTCGCCCACTACGCGATGGGTAACAGGATGCAGTTCTTCCACGCCCTCGATGGTCACGACGGGCGTACCCGCGCCGACAATCTTGGCGCCCATCTCGTTGAGCATGTTGGCGAGATCGACGATCTCGGGCTCGCGGGCGGCATTGTCGATAACCGTGGTGCCCTGCGCGCGCACGGATGCCATGATGAGGTTCTCGGTCGCACCGACGCTGGCGAACTCGAGCGTGACGGTGGTACCGCGCAGACCTTGGGGCGCATTAGCGTTGATGTAGCCGTGGGCGGTATCGAACTCAACGCCCAGGGCCTCAAGACCAAGAATGTGCATATCGATCTTGCGAGCACCCAGGTTGCAGCCGCCCGGCATGGCGATCTTGGCGCGATGGAAGCGACCCAGCAGGGGTCCCATCACGGCGGTGGAAGCACGCATCTTGGCAACGAGCTCGTAGGGGGCCTCCCAAGAATCGACCTGAGAGGTATCAATCTCGAGCGTGTGCTCGTCAAGGACATCGATTGTGGCGCCCATACCCTTGAGCACCTTGCCCATCACGTGGACATCGGAAATATCGGGCACGTTCTGCAGCGTCGTCTTGCCCGGCGCCAGAAGCGTTGCCGCCATGAGTTTGAGCGCGGAGTTCTTGGCGCCCGAAACGGGCACAGAGCCTCCGATGGCGTGGCCACCCTCAACGCGGATAATATCCAAGGTCTACCCTTTCAAAAAGCATGCCCGGGATGGCTGGGCCATCCCGGGCATGATGTGTTCGCAAATGGTCGAACGCTAAATCGTTTGACTATTGGGCAAGCTTGAGCTTACACCATGCGATTTCATTATAGAGGTAGGCGCGGCGTGCATCATCCTCCGACAAATTACCCAGCTTCTCTTCAAAACCTTGAATATCAGCTTTAAGCTTGTCGGCATCGACGGTCGCCAAATCGCAAGCGCGCTCGGCGAGAACGGTCACGACATCGTCCGCAACCTGGGCATAGCCGCCGGCCACGGCAAACGTGTGGTCGACAGTGCCCATGGCCTTATCGGAAACGCGAACGTAACCGCGGTCGATCGTGCAGATCTCGCTGGAGTGAGCAGGCAGAACGCCAAACTCGCCATCCGTGGACGGAATCGACACAAACGCAGCGTCGCCCTCATAGGCGCAGCTCACGGGGCACACGATGCGGATACGCATAACCTACTTCTCCCCCATCTTGCGGGCGCGCTCGCGCACGTCCTCAATCGTGGAAGCATAGCGGAAAGCCTGCTCGGGCAGGTCATCGGCCTTGCCGTCGACAATCTCGGCGAAGGAGCGGACGGTATCCTCGACGCGGACGTAGACACCGGGGTTGCCGGTGAACTTCTCGGCGACGTGGAAGGACTGCGAGAGGAACTGCTGGATCTTACGGGCACGGTTGACCGTAAGGCGCTGCTCCTCGGACAGCTCGTCCATACCCAGGATGGCGATGATGTCCTGAAGGTCGGAGTACTCCTGCAGGAGCTCCTGGACCTTGACGGCGACACGGTAGTGCTCCTCGCCGACGATCGAGGGATCGAGAGCGTCGGAGGAAGACGCGAGCGGGTCGATAGCCGGGAACAGGCCGAGCGACGAAATACTACGCGAAAGAACCGTGGTGGCATCGAGGTGCGTAAACGTCGTGGCAGGCGCCGGGTCGGTCAGGTCGTCTGCGGGGACGTAGACAGCCTGGACGGAGGTAATGGAGCCCGTCTTGGTCGAGGTAATGCGCTCCTGGAGGTCGCCCATCTCGGTTGCCAGCGTGGGCTGGTAACCAACGGCGGACGGCATACGGCCCAGCAGTGCGGAAACCTCGGAACCTGCCTGGGAGAAGCGGAAGATGTTGTCAATGAACAGCAGGACGTCCTGGCCACGATCACGGAAATACTCAGCGGTGGTAAGGCCGGCCAGACCGATGCGCAGACGCGCTCCGGGCGGCTCGTTCATCTGACCATAGACCAAGCAGGTCTTGTCGATAACGCCAGACTCGCTCATCTCGAGGAACAGGTCGGTGCCCTCGCGGGTACGCTCGCCGACGCCGGTGAACACCGAGGTGCCGCCGTGCTCCTGGGCGAGGTTGTTGATGAGCTCCTGAATCAGAACGGTCTTGCCGACGCCGGCGCCGCCGAACAGGCCTGTCTTGCCGCCACGGATGTAGGGCTCGAGCAGGTCGACGGCCTTGATGCCGGTCTCGAAGATCTCGGTCTTGGTGGTGAGCTCGTCGAAACGGGGCGCTGCATGGTGGATGGGGTAGAACTCCTCCACCTCGGGCATGGGCTTGCCGTCGACGGGCTTGCCCATGACATTCCAAATGCGGCCGAGCGTCTTGGGGCCGACCGGCATCTTCATGGGCTCACCGGTATCGGTGGCGATGAGGCCGCGCTGCAGGCCGTCGGTCGAGGACATGGCGACCGTGCGGACGACGCCGCCCGGAAGCTGGCTCTCGACCTCGAGGATCGTGCTCAGATGACCGATCGGGGTCTCGGCCTCGACCGTGAGCGCGTTGTAGATCGGGGGCACCGCGCCGTCAAACTTGACGTCGACGACAGGGCCGATGATACGAACGATGCGACCATCACCGGCAGTCGTCTTCTTGGTGGCTTCCTCGACCGCAAGCTTTACGGTGTTATTAGCCATTACTGTTCCTCCAATGCTGAGGCTCCGCCGACGATCTCGTTAATCTCGGTCGTGATCGAAGCCTGACGCACGCGACTATACGTGCGGGTAAGGGTCGAGATGATCGCGGTGGCGTTTTCCGTCGCGGAGTGCATGGCCTTGCGGCGTGCACCCTGCTCGGCAGCCGCCGAATCGATCAGGGCCTGGTAGATGACCGTCAGGATATACGACGGTACAAGCTTGCCGAGAACATGCTCGGGAGAGGGCACGAACTCGAACGTGGACGAGATGCGCTTAGGGGCGTCGGTCTCGTTCTTACGCGGACCGTGGGCCATAGCGATCATCTCGGGATCGAGCGGCAGCAAGTGCTCGACGCGAAGCTCCTGATCCACGCGGTTCTTGGCGTGGTGGTAGACAAGCTCGACACGGTCAAGCTCACCGGCACGATACGCATCGCAGATATGAGAGGAAATCATGCGAGCCTGATTGAAATCGGGCTCGGAGGAATTGCCCTCAAAGTGCATGATGACGTTCGCGCGGTCGCGGAAATACGTGGCCGGCTTGCGTCCGCACGCAATGATCTCGCACTCGATGCTATTGTTCGCCCAAGAAGCGGCGAGCTTTTCGGCCGTGCGCTCCACCGTCGTATTGAAACCGCCGGCAAGGCCGCGGTCCGAAGCAATGACGACAATCAGGCCGCGCTTTACCGTCTCATGCCTCTGCAGCATGGGGTCGGTACCCGAGCAGGAGGCGTCGCCGGCAACCGTCAACATGACGTCGGTCAGCGCCTCCTTATAGGGCTCGGCCTGCTTGGAGCGATCGAGGGCACGACGAATCTTGGCCGTAGAGACCATTTCCATCGTGCGCGTGATCTGCTTGGTCGTGGTAACCGAGGAGATTCGCTTCTTAATGTCGCGAAGGTTGGCCATAGGGCTTAGTTCTCCTCTGATCCAGTCGTATCGGCATGGTGCTTTGCCATGAACTGCTGCTTAAAGTCGCCGATGACGCGCAGGAGCTCAGCCTTGGTGTCATCGTCGATCTTCTTGGCGCGAACCTTGTCGAGCAACGAGCCAAAACCGTTGTCCATGTACTCGATGAGCTCGGCACGGAAGGGAAGCACGTCGGCGATCTCGAGATCGTCGAGGAAGCCCTCGTTGCCGGCAAACAGCGTAACGATCTGCTCGGAAACCTCAAACGGCTTGTAGCGCGGCTGCTTAAGGAGCTCGGTCATGCGAGCGCCGTGGGTAAGCTGCTTCTGCGTAGCCTCGTCAAGGTCGGAGCCGAACTGCGTAAAGCCGGCGAGCTCCTGATATGAAGCGAGGTCCAGGCGAAGGTTGCCGGCAACCTGCTTCATGGCCTTGGTCTGAGCGTCACCACCGACGCGGGACACGGAGATACCCACGTCGACTGCCGGGCGCTGGCCCTGGAAGAAGAGCTCGGACTGCAGGTAAATCTGACCATCGGTAATGGAAATGACGTTTGTCGGAATGTAGGCCGAAACGTCGCCATCCTGGGTCTCGATAATCGGCAGGGCCGTCATGGAGCCGTAACCGTTCTTCTTGGACATCTTGACGGCACGCTCGAGCAGACGAGAGTGCAGGTAGAAGATGTCGCCAGGATAGGCCTCGCGTCCGGGCGGACGATGCAGCGTCAGCGACATCTGACGGTAAGCCACGGCCTGCTTGGACAGGTCATCGTAGATGACAAGCACGTGACCGCCGGGGTTGGTCTCGCTGGCGGGCTTACCGTCCTCGCCGTTGTACATGAAGAACTCGCCGATAGCGGCACCGGCCATAGGCGCGATGTACTGCATAGGGGCAGAATCAGCAGCGGTTGCCGAAACGATGATGGTGTAGTCGAGCGCACCGTGCTGAGCGAGGGTCTCGCGGATGTTAGCAACCGTGGAGGCCTTCTGGCCGATGGCGACATAGATGCAGACCATGCCCTTGCCGCGCTGATTGAGGATAGCGTCGATGGCAATGGCGGTCTTACCGGTCTTACGGTCGCCGATGATAAGCTCGCGCTGGCCGCGGCCGATAGGCACCATGGAGTCGATAGCCAATAGGCCGGTCTGGACCGGCTCGCACACCGGGGTACGGTCGATGACGCCGGGGGCCTTGAACTCGATGGGACGACGGTGCGTGGCGACAATGTCACCCAAACCGTCGATGGGCTGGCCGAGCGGATTGACGACGCGGCCGAGCATTGCACGGCTCACGGGAATATCCATAATGCGGCCAGTGGTGCGGCACTCGTCGCCTTCCTTGATGGAGTCGACGGCACCAAACAGAACGGCGCCGACCTCGTCACGGTCAAGGTTCTGGGCGAGGCCGAATACGGTCTCACCGGTATCGGAGCTCTTGAACTCCAGAAGCTCGCCTGCCATGGCACTCTTGAGGCCGGAGACGCGCGCGATGCCGTCGCCTACCTCGTCGACCGTTGAAACCTCATGCGTATCGACCGTCGCGGAGAGGCTCGTGAGCTGCTCCTGCAGTTTCTTGGCGATATCCTGGGCATTGAGGGTTTCGGACATTAGGCTTCACCTCCGTACGAATTAGCAGAGTTTGCGAGGGTCTCCTGCGCGATGCGCAGCTGCGTCTTGACGGAGATGTCACGACGCTCGCCGCGGGCCTCGAGCACCAGGCCGCCCACGATAGACGGGTCGACCTGCTCGATAAGGAATACCTTGCGGCCGAAGTCCTGCTCGCATTTCTTAGTGATGGTTTGACGCAGCTCGTCGTCGAGCGGGATCGCCGTGGTGACGGTCACGCCCACTACATCCTCGTCTTCCTCGGCAACATACTTAAAGGCAGCTGCCACCTTGGGAAGAAGGTCGAGCTGGTCGCGCTTGGACATGGTGTCGAGCACGGCGATGATCTCGGGGCTGGCAGAAGCCAAGCGCTCGACCATCTCGAGGTCCTCGAACACATGGTTCTCGGCCTTGGCGGCTTCCAAAAGGGAACGCGCGTAGGTCTCGAGCACCTTGTCCTGATAGCGGCTAGTCGGCATTCAGGCTACCTGCTTCCTGGATGTAGCGCTCGATGAGCTTCTTCTGCTCGGCATCGTCCTCGAGTGCCTCGCCCACGATCTTGGTGGCGACGGCAACGGACAGGTCGGCGATGGAGCTCGCGGCACCGGCGTAGATGGACTTGCGCTCGTCCTCGACGGTCGTATGGGCCTTGGCGATGATCTCCTCGGCCTCCTTGTGAGCAGCCTCGATGATACGGGCGCGCTCGGACTCGGCGTCCTTACGGGCCTCGAGAACGATGTCGGCAGCCTGACGACGGGCGTCGGTGACGATCGAGTCGGACTCAGCGCGCTTGGCGATAGCCTCCTGCTTGGTCTTCTCGGCCTCGTCGAGGCTCTCCTCGATCTTCTTGCCGCGCTCCTCCATGGTTTTCATGATGCCCGGCAGGGCGACCTTGGCCAGCACGATCCAGATGATCAGGAAGGCGATAAGTGCCGGGATGAACTCCGCCATCTTAGGGATGAGGATGTCCGCACCGGCAGCGCCGTCCTCGGCGAACGCGGAAACCGGCATGAGCAGCGCGGCCGCGGACGCGGAGAGTGCGATCGCGCTCTTCTGGGATGAAAGATTCATACTTGACGCTCCGTGCTATTTAACGATCAGCGCGACAACGAAGCCGATCAGAGCCAGAGCCTCGCCGAAGGCGGAGCCCATGATGAAGACGGTGAACACGCGGCCCTGGACCTCAGGCTGACGGGCCATAGCACCCGTAGCACCCAGAGCAGACAGGCCGATAGCAAGACCAGCGCCGATAACACCGAGACCGTAACCGATAACTCCCACGATTCCTCCTTTGTCGTGCGTGTCTTATTTCACGCAGGATAACCTTATTTATAACTGCCGGGCTCCATGGGTACGGGCACCAGCGGTTTAACGAATTGCCTTACCTTTAAGGCGCGAACGGAAGACTACTCCTCCTCCGCAACCTCCTCTGCCTCGGAGACATACACGGCGGTAAGGACCGTGAAGACATAAGCCTGGATGGCGCCGACTACAAGCTCGATCGCATAGATCAGGATGAGGATGGCAAGCCAGGCCAGCGAAGGCAGGGCGCCGACGGCGTGAGCCGCGGAAACCTGCTGAAGCAGCGGCTGCATGAACATGCTCGCCATGATGGCGAACGAGCCCATGACCACGTGTCCTGCGAACATGTTGCAGAACAGACGGACGGCAAGCGTGATGAGGCGCAGGAAGGTCGAGAAAAGCTCGACGACCCACACAAGCACGTTCATCGGGAAGCTCACGCCCTGCGGGGCGAGGCTCTTGATGTAGCCGATCACGCCGTGAGCCTTGCATCCGTAGTAGATGAAGTACACGAAGGCGAAGATGGCGAGCGCGGCGGTGGAGCCGATTGCGCCGGTGCCGGGCTTCATTCCCGGAATCAGGCCAATCATGTTATTGATCAGGATGAACAGGAAAAGCGAGCACAGGAACGGGAAGTGCTTCTTCCAGTTCTCACCCACGACGCCCTTGCCGATATCGTTCTCGACGTACTCGATGATGTACTCGAAACCGTTGACGAAGAAGCCCTTGGGAACCAAGGTCTGCTTCTTCTTGAACACGGCCAGGACGATCAGGAGCACGATCGTGGAGACGATCAGCCAAAACGAGTACTGCGTGATGCCGCAGCTCAGATCGCCCACGACAGGGGTGGAGCTGAACTCGCTGACCAGATGATTAATCTCATCAGGCAGCTTTTCAAAAATTTCCACGACTTACCTTTCGACCTCATGAGGATCTCGCAGCACCTTGGCGACGCGAACCGCGCAGGCGGCCATAAAGGCCACGAAGCCGATCGCCTCGCCCAGGAGGAACATGCGAAACGCCTCTCCGAACAACGCAAACACAACCAAGGTAAAGACGAGCAGGGCGATTGCCGAGACCGCCAGGCTCACCATACCCTTGAGCATGTCCGCATTCTGTTTATCGTCAAGAACCGGCTTGAGCGTAAAAACAAAGGGAAGAAAGGCGACCGCGCCCGCGATGGCGCCTGCAACGATAGCGAGCAGATCGGCTATCTGAAACACTGGCGTCCTCACTTTCTTTTTTTAACGCTTCCCAGAACAGTTCCCGCCAAACATTGGTGACTATTGTACGAGCCAATCGCTAAAGTACAACCGAAAAAGCATCGGTTAATACGCACCTGTTCGTTTTCTTAAGACCTTCTTTATGCCGCAGGTAGGTAATACGTTTTTCTCGAACCCCTCTGGGCTAAACGTCCGTTAACAGGAGTGCGCGCGGTCGCCTTTTGTTCGACCGCGCGCACCGTTTCTTCGTATTTGCAGCCGCGGCCGTCTTAGCCCAGCGACTAGAGCGTGCCGAAGATGCGGTCGCCGGCGTCGCCGAGGCCGGGAACGATGTAGGCGGCCTCGTTGAGATGGTCGTCGATAGCGCAGGTATAGATATGCACGTCGGGATCCTTCTCGGTCAGTGACTTGAGGCCCTCGGGGGCCGCGACGATGCACAGCATGCGAATGTCCTTGACGCCGCGCTCGCGCAGATAGCTGATGGCCATCTCGGCCGAGCCGCCCGTGGCGAGCATAGGGTCGACGACCAGACAGATACGCTGGTCGATATCCTTGGGCATCTTGCAGTAATACTCGTGAGGTTCATGGGTAACCTCGTCGCGCTCCATGCCGATGTGGCCCACGCGAGCGGAGGGCACCAGGTCGAGGATACCGTCGACCATGCCAAGGCCCGCACGCAGGATGGGCACGATGGCGAGTTTCTTGCCGGCAAGCTGTTTGAACGTGGCAGTAGTGATGGGGGTCTCGACCTCGACGTCTTCCATAGGCAGGTCGCGCATGGCCTCGTAGCCGTCAAAAAGCGCGAGTTCGCGCACGAGCTGACGGAACTGGTTGGTGCCGGTGTTTTTGTCGCGCAGGATCGACAGCTTGTGCTGGACGAGCGGATGATCGACAAGCGTCACACGGGACGCATCGTAGGTGACGGTCATGGGTTGATTGCCCCTTTCGTTGCAGCCGCAAAACGGCCTTGCTGACAAGGCGCGCAGCAATGTTGCCGCCGCACGCCATGCATAAGTTTAGCGGTTTGTTGTATCGAGCAGCCCATCGCAGCCCTACTGTGCGGTACTGAGCGAGCGCTTGACTGCATCACGCCAGCCCGCAAGGTTTTGCTCGCGACGCTCGGCGGACATATGGGGAAGGAAGGTCCTAACGATCTGGGCATTTTGCTCCAGCTCTTCAAGGTCTTCCCAATAGCCGACGGCAAGACCCGCCAAGTACGCGGCACCGATTGCCGTGGTCTCCACCGTCTCGCATTGCAGCACGGGGATATCCAGCAGGTCGGCCTGGAATTGCATGATGAACTCGTTGCGCGAGGCACCGCCATCGACAGACAGGCGCTCAATCGAAAGCCCCACGTCCTGCTCCATGGCGCGCAGCACGTCGTAGCTCTGATATGCCATGGATTCGCAGGCGGCACGTACGATGGTCGCACGGCTCGAGGCGCCGGTCAGACCGCACACGATACCGCGGGCATGCGGGTCCCACCAGGGAGCACCCAAACCTGCAAAGGCGGGAACGAAGTAGCAGCCCTCGTTGTCGCTAATCGAAGCGGCGAGTTGTGCCGACTCGCTCACACTCGAGATGATGCCCATGTTGTTGCGAAGCCAGTTCATCGTTGAACCGGCGGCAAAAATAGAGCCCTCGAGCGCATAGCTGACTTTGCCGTCCGCAGCGATACCGATGGTGGAGACCAGGCCATTCTTGGATTCGACGATCTCGTCACCGGTGTTCATGAGCATAAAGCAGCCCGTGCCATAGGTGTTTTTGGTCTGGCCGGGATAGAAGCAGCAGTGGCCGAACAGCGATGCCTGCTGGTCGCCCGCCACGCCCATGATGGGCGGCATGTTGGTCATGATGTCGCTCGCGACGCGGCCGTAGTCGCCCGAGCTCCAGCGAACCTCGGGCATCATGGAACGTGGAACGTCAAAGAGCGCCAGCAGGTCGTCGTCCCAATCGAGCGTATGGATATTAAAGAGTGCCGTGCGGCTGGCATTGGTGTAGTCGGTGGCAAAGACCTGGCCGCCGGTGAGGTTGTAGATGAGCCAAGTGTCGATGGTGCCAAACATGAGGTCGCCCGCCGCCGCGCTCTCGCGTGCGCCGTCGACGTTGTCGAGAATCCACTGCACCTTGGAGGCCGAGAAATACGGGTCAAGCGTAAGTCCCGTGCGGGAGCGCACCAGCTCCTCGCAACCCTGTTCAACCAACGCGTCGATCGCCGGCGCGGTACGACGGCACTGCCATACGATGGCGTTATAGATGGGCTGGCCGCTCACGCGGTCCCAGACCACCGTGGTCTCGCGCTGGTTGGAGATGCCGATGGCGGCGATGCGATCGGAATGGATGCCGCTCTTAAACTGAACCTCCATCATCACGCCGATCTGGCTGGCAAGCACCTCCGTGGGATCCTGCTCCACCCAGCCGGGGCGCGGGAAGCTGGTTTTGACGCTACGACGCGCCTGGGCAACGATGCAGCCGTATTCGTCGACAATGGCCGCGAGTACCGAGGTAGTGCCGCAGTCGAGCGCCATGATGTAGGAACCGCCAAAGTTAAACGAGGCATCTTCCATGCCCAGGCTGCCCAGATTCAACGACATCGCTTACACCCTTCTATTGCATCGGGTCGGACAGGACCCGCTCGATCTCTGATGCGGGAAGTGCGCCTTGGCGCAGGATCTGGAGCCCGCCGTGCTGGAACGACACGATGGTCGAGGCGTAGCGACACGGGGTCTCACCGGCGTCGACGGCAACATCGACCCCCTCCAGGATGCGGCCCTCGACGGCGGCAAAGCTTGCCGGCGAAGGCGCGCCGTGCGTGTTGGCGCTCGTGCAGGCAAGGGGACTGCCGCAGGCGCGGATGAGCGCTTGGACCACGGGAGAGGCCGAAGCGCGCAGGGCCACGGTGTCGTCGGCAGCGCGCATAAAGGTCGGCACGCAGGGGGCTGCCTTGACCACGATAGTCAGGGCTCCCGGCCAGCATCGTCGCGCGAGTACGCGGGCATCTTCCGGGATATCCACGCCATAGCGGTCGAGTGCTTCGACGCCATCGACCAGCCAAGCGACGGTTTGCGTGAGCTCACGTTGCTTGAGAGTGAAGATACGGCGATAGCCGGTGCCGAGCGCAGGAACTGCGGCGCCATTGACGGCAGCCTGCGGATCGCGCGGCCACGATGGGAATTCGCTTGTATCTTGGGGCACGGCGCCCGAGAAGGCGTTGACTGCCACGGCGACACCGTAGACGGTCTCGGTCGGAATCAAGGCCAGGCCGCCGCGGCCGAGCACCTCGGCCGCGCGCTCGACGGCAAGCCGATGCGGCTCACGCGCTCCCTCGAATACCCGATAGACCGTCTGCATGTGTATGCCAGCCCCTTACGCTCTGGTGCAAGTTTGTTTACTGAGGGGCATTCTCGCACGAAACGTTCAACCTATTTGCCCAGAGCGCATGTTGGTTTGGTGAGCGGCTCTTGTAGTCGGTGAAAGTGAGGGGGTTAATTGAAGATTTTTAGCGCGCAAGCGTAACGGTACGATCGGGAAACTCGATGCTTGCAACCAGTTTTCCGCCGAGGCTCTCTGCGTACCTGCTCAGCGTGTCAAGCCTCATCGAACCCAATTCCCCACGCTCGAGCTCGGATACGCGTTTTTGAGAAACGCCCATCGATTGGGCGACCGACGCCTGTGTTAGATCTTTTAGCCTGCGAATCTGAGCAAGCTTATAGGCTTCGATACGATCGCGAGTCCTCTCCTGCTCGGCGGTAATGGAGTCGCGTGTTATCCCGCGAGATTCCATATACTCATGCAGTTCCATCTCGATCGAGCCTCCTTACGTGGCGACGGTATATTTGCTCGGCCTTTGGAATGTTGATCGCATACCAGCCGTTCCATTTTGCCCTTGACGATCCCGCTCGCGACTTATCACCCGCCAATAGCAATACCGCCTGGCGCTTGGGGTCAAAGGCGAAGAGGATGCGAATCACCTGCCCACCACACGACGTCACTCTCAGCTCCTTTAAATGATGAAGCTTCGAGCCCTTTACGCGGTCAACCAGCGGACGACCAAGGCTGGGACCTTCCTTCTCGAGCACCAAAAGGTCTGCATAAATCTGCTTCAGCGTAGCTTCATCCTGCTCATCAAGCCAAGGTTCAATGTAATCAAGCACGATACGGTACCGATGCAGCTGATTTGACATACCTTTCTCCTTCTATAGTAGAAGTTTTACGGTATATTGCAAGGACAAACTTGCGCAAATGTCTATTAATTCAGCTTAAATACGCTGTTTGGGCTCGGTGACGATGGCTCGGACGATGCGGGGGCGATCGGTGAGGTCATGGACGATACGCACGTCCGAAAGGCCTGCCTGGCGACAGAGCTCGGCCGCGGCATCGAGGGCACCCTCGTAGAGCTCGCAGGCAAACAGGCCGCCGGCGCGCAGCATGTAAGGCGCCGCATTGAGCAGGCGGCGGAAAATATCGAGGCCGTCGGCGCCGCCCTCGAGCGCCAGGTCGGGCTCAAAGTCCTTGACCTCGTGCGGCAGCGAGCGCATGACGTCGGTCGGGATGTAAGGCGGGTTGGAGACGAGCACATCAAAGGTGCCCCACTCTTCGCGGGGAATGGAACTCACCAGGTTGGTGAGGCTAAAGGCAACCTCATCTGCCGTGAGGCCGAGGGCGTCGCGGTTTTTGGTGGCCAGATCGATGGCGCGCGGCTCGATATCGGTGGCGGTGCAGGTAACGTGGCCGCGGCGCTCCCAGGCAAGGGAGAGCGAAATGCAGCCCGTGCCGCAGCCGACCTCGAGAACGCGGGCAGTGCAGGGCTCGGTTGGGGCAGATACGTTAGCCTCGGCGGCATCTTGCGCGGGAGTCGCCTGTTGGTCGTTGTCCTCAATGGCGATGCCGTATTCGTCGAGCTCGGGCTCGGGGGTTTCCATGGCCTCTGCTTCTGCCGCTTCGGCTTCTGCTGCCTGCGCGGCGGCTTCCTCGGCCTCGCGGTCGGCCAGTTCCTCGGCATAGGCGCGGCTACCGAGCACGTCGCTACCCAGCGCAGCCTCATCGGCGGCCGTCAGGTTGGCGGCACGGCGCTCGGCGGCCGCGCGTTCGTCAGCCAGCGCCGCCTCGGCTTTGCGGGCCTGCTCGACCTCATCGTTCCAAGGCAGCTCAACACGCTGACGGGCAGCAGCCTCGGGGCTCAGCACCTCGGCATCCAGATAATTGAGGACTTCCTCGACGAGCATCTCGGTCTCGGGGCGCGGAATGAGCACACCGGGGGCGCACGCGACGTCGATCATGCGAAACTGCGTGCTGCCGGTGATGTACTGCAGCGGCTCGCCCTTCGCGCGACGGACGACCGCCGCGTGCATGGTCTCGAGCTGCGATGCGTCGAGCGTCTCGTCCATGCGCATATACAAGTCGATACGCGCCAGGCCCGTGGCCGCGCACAGCAGCCACTCGGCAGAAAGACGGGGATGCTCCTCACCGCGCTCGGCCAGGTACTCCTTGGTCCACTCGAGACAACGCTTGATGGTCCAGATCTCGTTTGCCATGGGGTCCTCCCCTCTTAAGCGCCGGGCGGCGCGCGAATGTCGGAGCAGATTGTACGCGAGGGTGGCACGCGGCAAGGGACGATTGGAAGCGATTATCGAGAATCAGCCCAGAATTTTGCACCGAGCTCGCTCAAAGTGTTCATTCGCCGACGTCCAGATTTGCATTCGTCAAGCTTTTGGCAAGGTTGCCCAAAAACTGACCAATATCTAACCAAGAACATACCAAATCACTTGACGCGCGACTCATCAAAAAATGCACTGCGACTTCTTGGACGATTTTTTGAGCAATATTTTCAATAGCAGATGAATGCTATTAATTACTTTGAGCAGGTAGGCAGCTTAATTTCTAACAAAACAGATTAAATAAACTCGAAAAGTAATTTACCCAACCTAGTCATTTAAGAACGTCCCCAATGACTACCTCTAAGGCGCCGCAGGTTGAGCATACCGCATCCGGAGCAAGGCAACGCCGCATGTAGAGGACGGACAGCGAGCGGGTCGCATTTGAGACAAGGTGACGTGAAACGAAAGGGCGCTGACCTTCTGGTCGCGCCCTTGAAGTTGAACGTCAGATTGTCCAAATGCGGCCCGCGCAGCGTCGGCTGGTCCGCCGTTCGGTAGAACGGCGGAACCTACACAGCCTGTGCCAGCTTCTCGGCTCGCTCGGCGGCGGCGAGCGCCTCGATGACGGTGCCGAGCTGATCGCCCAGAAGGACGCCGTTGTAGGTGGAGTTGAAACCGATGCGGTGATCGGTCACGCGGTCCTGGGGCTGGTTGTAGGTACGGATCTTCTCGGAACGGTTGCCGTGGCCGATCTGGCTCTGGCGCTCGGCACCGAGCTCGGCCTGCTGCTTCTCGAGTTCCATCTCGTACAGACGGGCGCGCAGCATCTGCATGCAGACCTCGCGGTTCTGGATCTGGGAACGCTGCTCCTGCGACTGCACCACGGTGTTGGTGGGCAGGTGGGTGATGCGCACGGCGGAGTAGGTGGTGTTAACGCACTGACCGCCAGGGCCGGAGGCGCAGTAGGTGTCGATGCGCAGGTCGGACTGGTTGATCTGGACGTCGATCTCCTCGGCCTCGGGAAGTACGGCGACGGTAGCCGTGGAGGTCTGAATGCGGCCCTGGGACTCAGTCTTGGGAACGCGCTGGACGCGGTGCACGCCGGACTCGAACTTCATGACGGAGTAGACGCGGTCGCCCTCGACCTTGAACTCGATGGACTTAAAGCCACCGGCCTCGCTGGGGCTGGAATCGAGCACGGTAGTCTTCCAGCCGCGCGACTCGCAAAAGCGCTGGTACATCTTGTACAAGTCGCCGGCGAAGATGGCCGCCTCGTCGCCACCGGCGGCGGAGCGGATCTCGACGATGGTGTTCTTGTCGTCGTTGGGGTCGCTCGGGATGAGCATGTACTTGATGTCTTCCTCGAGCTGGGGAAGCTTGGCCTCGTTTTCGGAGATGTCCATCTGGAGCATCTCCTTCTCATCGGCATCGGTGGTATCGTGCAGCATTTCCTTGGCAGCCTCGATGTCATCGAGCGCGCCGATGTACTCGCGCGAGGCGGCAATGAGGTCGGACTGGTGCGCGTACTCCTTGTTGAGACGCGTGAACTCCTTGATATCGGAGGCGACGGCCGGGTCGGAAAGCTTCTTCTCGAGCTCCTCGTAGGCCTTGATGATCTTTTCGAGCTTGTCGCGCATGACGGACTCCTTTATATGCGTGAAGGCGAAAATCGGCAGAATTGATGGGGCGCGGGGCGCCGCTGCGGGGGTAAGCCCAGCTAGAACATGTCGATCTTCAGATACATGCGCATCCCTTCGCGTATGAGGTACATAGTTGCGGTCTAACCCATACATGATAGCGTGCGCAGGCATACCTGCATATAACCCGCACGGAATGCGACAAAGGGTCAGTCTCTTTCCTTGAATACAACTTCATCCGAACGCCTCCCGCATTCATCCGCACATATACGGATAAATTTGGGAATCCGATACCCTGAGGGCCGGATCGGCCGGCCCCGGGAGATCGGAGGACGCCATGTCCGGAAAGGGCGGGAAGGGCGCCGCGAGGGCGGTCCCAAGGACCCACGGCAGGCTCACCGGGTACGAGCGGGACACGGTCCAGAGGATGCTGAAGCGCAGGGTTCGCTCGGCCACTTCCTCGAGAGGTTCAAGGGCGTATCGACCCGCAGGCTCCACAGCTGCCTGATGTGGTTCAGATGGCTGCGCGAGGCCGCACGCGTCGGGGACAGGACGTCGCTCATGCGCGAGCAGCTCGACGACGGGCGCTACGAAAAGATCCGGAAGAAGATGATGGAGCCGGAGTACGAGTTCCATCTGGAGCCGGACGTGCAAACGGTGGGTTAACATAGCCTTTCACCAAAAAGGGCGAGCGGCCGTGCCCTGCGACCACCCGCCCTCAATCAAAGCCCTTCTCGGCCGCCGTAGCTACCGGTTCCGGCGCCGCAGGATAACGCCTGCGGCGATCAGCACCACCGCGCCGCCCGCGATGCCACCCAGGGCCATCGGCGACAAGCTGGTATCGCCCGTATACGGCAGACCCGGCTTCTCCTCCTTCGGCACCGGTGACTTGCTCGGCGGATTGGTGGGCGGCTCCGTCGGCGGGGTGGTCGGCGGCGTGTACGTGTTCTTGAACACCGGCGCCACGGCGCCGTCATAGGTTACCGTCGCCACCAGATGGCCCGCACCGTCGTCCGTCACCGTCACCGTTACCCGGTGCTCGGCCGCGTCGTACGTCACGTTCTTCTGACCGTCGTCCACCTCGGAGATGCTGTAGGCGTACGTTCCGGGCTTGTCGTACGAGATCGCCTCGAAGCCCACCGTGCCGTCCGCCGCGTTCTTTGCGGTCTGCAGCACCTTGCCGTCGGCATCCTTCAGCTGGAAGGAGAACTGCCCTTCCTTCAGGTCCTCGCCGCTCAGCACCTTGGAAGCCCCCAGCTTCACCTCAGTCGCGGCCGGCGCGTAGCTGTTGCTGAACGTCACCGCATCCGCAGCCTTGCCGCCCGTGCTGTAGGCAACCTGCGCCTCCAGCGCGTGCGTCTCCGCATCCTCCGTCACCGTCACCGTCGCGGTAAAGACCGTCGTGTCGTAGGTGACGCCGTTCGCCGTCGCCCCTGCCCGCTCGGACACGGTGTAGACGTACGTCCCCACCTTGTCCAGCTGCAGCGGCGCGAAGCCGAACGTACCGTCGGCGCCGTTCTGCACCGTCTGCACCACGTTACCGTCGGCGTCCTTCAGGTCGAAGGAGAACTCACCCTTGGCCAGGTCGCGGCCGGTCAGAGCCTTCGTTCCGGTAATCGTCGCCGTCGTTGCCGTCGGCGTGTAGGCGTTGGTGAAGGTCAGATCTGCAGCCGTCTTGTTCGCCGTCGCGGTCAGCTGGCCGCTGCCGTCGTCGGTCACGCTCACCGTCACATCCAACACCGCATCGCTGTAAGTGATGGTGCCATCTTGGCCCGCAACCTCCTTCACCTGGTACGCATGCGAACCAGTCGCAGTGTACGAGATGGCCTTGAAGGTAAACGCGCTACCCACGTTCGTGGTCCGGTCAATCTCCTGCCCGGTGGCCACGTCAATCAGCGCGAACGTGAACTCGCCATTGGCGGGCGTCCGCGTGGTGGCCGGGTCGGCGTTCTTAAGCACCTTGGTGCCGGAAATCTGGTAGGAGATCGCGCGCGGCTGGTAGCTGTTCGCAAACGTCATGGTGTTGGGGGTTACGCCGTTCTCGGTGCCCTCGCTCGGCTTCGCCGTGGAGCTCTCCACCACCAGCTTGCCGTCGTTGTTGTCTGCCACCACATAGGTCAGGGTGTACGTCTTGCCGGTGTAGGTCACGCCCGGCACGCCCGGCGCGTCGTCCGTCGGCTGCACCTCGCGGACCGTGTAGATAAAGGTGCCCGCATGGTCGAAGGTCAGCTTGTCGAAGGCAACCTTGCCGTGCGCATCGTTCTTCTGGGTCTGGATCACCGAGCCGTCAGACCCCACCAGCTCGAAGGCGAAGTCTCCCGCCTTTAGCTGATAGCTGCCGTCGTGCACGTCAACGCTCTTGGTGAGGGCGATCGCGCCGGAGTCCGTCGCCTGTGCCTCGTAGGTGTTGGTGAAGCTGGGCTTCGTGACATTCGTGCCGTCGTAGGCGACGCTCGCCTGCAGCGTGCCGGCATTGTCCGCAACCGTCACCACGGCATGGTGCACCGCGGCGTCGTAGGTCACGTAGGCCAGATCACCCTTCCGCTCCACGATGGTGTACTCGTGCGTGCCCGGCTTCGCGTAGGAGAAGGCGTCGAAGTTAACACTTCCGTCCGCGCCGTTGGTCGCGGTCCGGACGGGCTTGGCCCCGGCAAGCTGCTCAGCCGTCAGGTTGCCCTCGTACACATCGAAGGTGAACTCGCCGCACTTGGGGACGATCGGCGTGTTGTCGTCCTTCTTCACATAGCTCTTCTGCGCACCGAGGGCCAGGCCGGTCGCGGCCGGCTGGTAGGTGTTGGTGAAGGTATCCGAGCCGGATGCGCTCGTCACGATCGCCTTCGCATTCAGTGCTCCGTTCCCGCCGTCCGTGACCGTCACCGTATAGGTGAGGGGATGGCTGTCATAGACCATGCCCGGCTCCGCGCCCGGCTGCTCCACGATGGTGTAGGTGAAGTCCTTGCTCGCGGCGCCGTCCAAGTCGGAGAGCTGGAACTCGCGCGTGAAGCTGACCTTGCCGTTTGCATCGTTCTTCGCGGTGTCGAGCACGTTGCCGGCAGCGTCCTTCAGGTCGAAGGTGAACTCGCCGTCCGCGGGCTTCGTCGTGTGGTCGAAGCCGTCCGCAACCTTGATGGTCTTGGTCGCCGTCAGGATTACGGAACCCTTTGCGTCGTAGGTGTTGTTGAAGGTGGGAGCCGTAGCGGCACCGTCATAGGTGACGGTCACCTTCGTCTTGTTGTTGTCGCCCTGGTTCTGCTCTACCTTGACGTGGACCTTGACTTCCTTGGCGTCGTAGGCCACGCCGTCGACGGTCTGGCCGGCTTTCTCCTCCTTGAGCGTGTAGTCGTACTCGCCCAGGTTCAGGTTCTTGACGGCCAGCTCGACCTTGCCGCCCCGGTCGTTGGTGCCCTTGGCGACCTCGTTGCCGGCCTGGTCGTACAGGCCGAAGGTGAACGCGTCGGCCGTCAGGTCCTTGCCCGTGAGGATCTTCGTCGCCTCGACGGTAACGTCCGTCGTCGGCTTCGAGTTGGTGAAGGTCGGAACGTCGGCCTCGCCGTCGTAGGTGGCGGTCGCCTTTAGCTCGCCCTTCTCATCGGAGACCTTGATGTGGACCTTCACGTCCTTCGTGTCGTACACGACGGTCGGGTCGTTGCCGGCAACCTCCTTGATGGTGTAGTCGTGATCGCCCGGCGTGTCGTAGCTGATTGCCTGGAAGGCGACCTTGCCGTCCTTGTCATTCTGGACGGTCTGGATCACGTTGCCATCCTTGTCGAGCAGCTGGAACGTGAAGTCGCCCCCTGCGAGCTCGCCACCCGTGAAGCGCTTCGTCGCCTTGAGCGTTACCGAGGTCTCCTTCGGGTGGTACGTGTTCGTGAAGGTCTTGTCTCCACTCGTTACCTGCGGTGTGGCCGTCAGCGAGCCGGTGCCATCGTCCGCGACCGTCACCTTGTAGATGAGCGCATGGGTGTCGTAGACCATGCCCGGCTCCGTGCCCGGCTTCTCCGCGATGGTGTAGGTGAAGTCCTTGCTCGCAGCGCCGCCCAGGTTGGAGAGCGTGAACTTGCGCGTGAACTTCACCGTGCCATCGGCCTTGTTCGTCGTGGTGCCGAGCACCTTGCCGTCGGCGTCCTTCAGCTCGAACGTGTATTCGCCGCCCTTCAGCTTGGTGTCGTGCGTGAAGCCCGGCGCGACCGCAACGATCTTGGTCGCCGTCAGCTCCACGGATCCCTTTGCGGTGTAGGTGTTCGTGAAGGTGGGGGCATTGGCCTTGTCACCATCGTAGGTAACAGCGGCGTCCAGCTTGCCGGCATTGTCCATGACCTTCACCACGGCATGGTGCACCGTAGCGTCGTAGGTCACGTGGGACAGGTCGCCCTCCTGTTCCGCGACGGTGTATTTGTACTCGCCGGCCTTGGTGTAGTCGATGGCCGGGAAGGTGACGGTGCCGTCCTCGCTGTTCTTGGCGCTCCGGATGGGTTGCTTGCCCTTCAGCTGCTCAGCCGTCAGGTCGCCCTCGTACAGGTCGAAGGTGAACTCGCCGCCCTTGAGCGTGGCCGGCGTGTTGTCGGGCTTCACATAGGCCTTCTTCGCCGTGAGCGCCACCGAGGTCTCGGCGGGCTGGTACTTGTTAGTGAAGGTCGGGGCATCGTTCTTGCCGTCATAGGTGACGGTCGCCTTCGCCTTGTCGCCCTCCGCCTTCACCGAGACGTGAACCTTCACCGCCTTGGTGTCGTAGGTGATAGTCGGATCGGCACCGACGTTCTCCTCCTTGAGTTTGTAGTCGTACTCGCCGATGGTCAGACCGGTGAGGGCAAGATTGATCTTGCCCTCCTTGTCGTTCTGGACGATCTTGACGGGATTACCCGTGGACGTGTCGCCTTGGTACAGGCCGAAGGCGAACGCGCCGTCCGTCAGCGCCTTGCCCGCGAGAACTTTCGTGGCCTCGACGGTAACGTCCGTCGTCGGCTTCACGTTGGTGAAGGTCGGCACGGCCTTATCGCCGCCGTAGGTGACGGTCGCGTCCAGCGTGCCGTTCTTGTTATCGGTAACGCTGACCTTGACCTTCACTTTCTGACCGTCGTAGACGATGGTCTGGTCGTTACCGGTAACTTCCTTGATGGTGTACTCGTAGTCACCTGCCTCGGTGTAGTTGATGGGCTGGAAGGTAATGTTGCCCTTCTCGTCGTTCGTGACGGTCTCAATGGGCGTGCCTTCCGCCTTGTCACCCTTGTACAGAGCGAACGAGAAGTCGTTCCCCGCGAGCGCACCGCCCCTAAAGCGTTTCTTCGCCGCCAAGGTCACGGAACCCTTCGCAGCATAGCTGTTGATAAAGGTGGCGAGGTTCACCTTGCCGTCCTTGACCTCAGCCTTGATGGGCTTGGCCTCAGCGTCACCATCCTTCTTCACCGTCACGCCCGTGACGGTCAGCTTGGCGTCCTTATCCTCGACCCTTACCGTGACGGTATAGGTCGAGGCGTCCATCGTCCAGCCGGCGTTCTGCACGCCGTCCGCTGCGGGATCATCATCAGCGTTGTGCACCTCGGTGAGCGTGAACGTGTACTCGCCCGCCTTGTTGAACGTCATATTCGAGAAGTCGACCGTCTGGCCCTTGTCCTTGATAATCTTGTCCTTCGTGGCCTTGGACTCCGCGTGCGCGTCGCCCGCCAGGTCGTCCGACACACCCAAGTCGCCGGCGGCGATCTTCTGCTGTGTCTCTTCCGTGGCGGTCAGCGTGAACGAGAACGCCTTCTCCGTGCTCTCAACACCGGAGATCTTCTTCGTCACCTGCGGGGTCAGCTCGTCGCTGGCGTCTGACTTGTAACTGTTCTTGAACGGGACGGTAGGCGTAGCGGGCTTCGCATTGCGACTCGAGACCGTCTTCACGTAGTTGGTCGTGGTATCGAGGCCCTTAATCGCCTCGGCCGTCAGCGCATCAACGTTGCCGCCCCCGCCAACAAGCGCCGTCACGCCCGGGCCCTTCGCGATGGTCGTCTCGGTGTAGAGCTGGCCTTTGTTGTCCGGATTCGGCTTCACCGCAATGAGCACGTAGGCGTCACCGGGGTACTCGGTGTCATACGTGTATCCACCAGCGTTGGCGCCATGCGCCTCAGACACCTTGTACACATACACCTTGTTGTAGCTCAGCTGCGTGAAGTTCATCTTCAGCTTGCCGGACATCGTGGCGGTCTGCGTATCGTCACCGTCATCCTTGCCCACGGTGTTCTTGAACGACTTATCGGTATCAGCCGGCTCCGGGGCCGTCGTACCGTTATACGTCATCGCCTCGATGGTGAACGGGAACATGCCATTCTTCAACGGGGTACCAACCAGAGTCTTGGTCACATCGATGCCCGCGTAGGTACCAGAGGCCGCATAGATGTTGGTGAACGCGGCGGCGTCCGTCACCTGCCGGTCGGCATCCGTCGTCGCCTGCTTGTTGTCGTACGCAACCGACGCGGTCAGCTTACCGGTGTGCTTGCCGTTCTCGATATCGGTCACTGTGTACGTCACCGTGGACGTATGGCCGTCATACGCAATACCAGTCTTATCCGCGTCGGTCGGCTTCGTCTCGTTCACATTGAACGTATACGTGCCCGACTTGGTGAACACCAGGTCGCCCGCACCGAAGGTTGCAGAACGCGTCGCGTCACCGGCGCCTGCGATCTCAACCTTAGTCGTCAGATCGCCGGTCTCATCGGAGTCGGTAGCCTTCCTCTGGGTAACGACCTTGTTTTTAACCGCATCCCTCGTCGCATCATCCGCCGGCGTCAGGGTGAAGTCGAACGCATCGCTCGTCTCCCACGCGCGCCCGGTGAACGTCTTTTGCACGTTAACCGGCGCCGACGTCGCCTGGGTCACCGTGTAGGTGTTCTTGAACGGGATGTATCCGTTGGCGTCCGTCAGCTGCGTGCCGTCGGCCTTCCAATACGTGACCGTGGAGGACAGGCACTTACCCGTCCCAGACTCGTTATCAACCTGCTGGTTCTTCACCAGCACGTAGTACACCGTATCGTCGTAGCCCATGCCACTGGACGTCGATGTATCGGAATCCTTGACCTCGGTCACCTTGTACACGTAGGTGAGGTTCTCGCTCTCCATCGTATAGGTGATCTGCGGGAACGCAGCGATACCGTCGTCATCGTTCTTCGCCGTGGTCGTGGTGGACGTGCACCCCTTAGGCATGGGGACCTTGCTGGCACCGACGCTGTAGGAGGTGGCGAGCTTGCCGAAATCGATGGCTCCACTCGGCACGGCATCATTCTTCATCCCGCCGAGTGCCTCGAGCTGGAACGTGAACTTATCCTTCACAAGCGGATTTGCACCGGACTGGTCGGCATACGTCTTCTGCACGTTGAAGGAGATGGTCTTCTCATCGGTGTTATAGGTGTTCGTGATCTTGGCGATTTTGTCAGCGACCTCGATCGGGTTGTCCTTTTGGCTCATACCGTCGTCGGTGTAGGTCTGCTCCATCTTGACTGCCGGCTGCGACAGCGTGCCGTCGCCGTTATCCCTCACCGTCACCGTGACGCGGTAGGAAGCGCTCGAATACCCGAACCCGGGCAGCCAGTCAGCGTCGTTTTGAGACGGCGTGGCCTCGGCAATGAGATAGGTGTAGGTGCCGGGCTTGGCGTACTCAATATTGCCGAAGTCGAACTTGTCCCCGTTCTTGACGGTCTTCACAACCTGCGTCATACCACTCACGGGCGCATCCTCGGCACCGTCGGGCATCGGCGTGCCCTTGTCCGTGCGCAGGTAAATCTTGAAGCTATCGCCACCCTTCCAGTCACGGCCCTGGAGCACCTTCTGTGCCCAGAACGCATTGGTGAGCTTCACCGGCGGCTTTACGCTGTAGGTGTTCGTGAACGCCAGCTTGTTGGCCTCGGCCACCGTGCCGTCGGCGTTCTTCTTCGCGATCGTGCCGGAGATGCTGTCGCCCTCGCCGCTCAGGGCGTTGCCGCCCTGCTCGCGCTTGGTCAGCGTGAAGCCGGCCGGCATCTTGTCCGTACCGGTCAGTTCCTGCACCGTGTAGGTGTCGTGCTCGGCGAGACCGTACACGCGGATCGTCTGGCCGTCCGTGATGGTCTGCTCGCGGCCGTTCTCGAGGTCGAATATTTTGCCGACCTGCTTCTCGCTTGCGGTCCCCGCGTTCTCAAACACCGCGGCCTTGTACGTCTTCCCCGCCGTCGTGGGCACGGTGAACTTGAAGGTGAACCCCGCGTCCGGTTTTCCCGTCAGGCCCGCTGGCACCACGACCTTCTTCGTCACCTCGAGGCTCGCCTCGCGCTTGTTCGCTACGCGCACACAGGTGGCGCCCGTAAACAGGGCATTCAGGTTCATGTCGTCCAGATCGGCGCGGGCGCCCTTCGCATTAGTGTCACCAGACACGTCCTGGGTGATACCCATACGTATCCAGCCCGTCTCGGTCTCCAGGCGGTAGGGTTTGCCCTCCTCGGTGGGCCCATACTGGTACATGCGTCCGTTAGCGCCGTACTTGAGGTGCACTGTGTCGTCTGCACCCACGGGTTCGACATCGGTCCACGTCAGGTTGCCTTTAACATTGGTCTCGCCATTCGAGGTCTGCCGCGTACCCTTGATCCACGTGAGCGTGTTGTCGATGTCGCCCTCTGCGCCAAACTGGCCCAGACTCTTCATGAGCGCGCCCGGGCCCACGAACGTCGAAACGCCGTCATCGTCCGTACCAGCATCGGCATGGACGCCGTCATCGTCCACAATCACCTTGGTGAGCGTGTCGTTAAGCAGGAAGCCCTTGGGCGCCGAGACCTCCTTTAGGAAGTAGGTGCCATTCTTGAGCGGCTTGTTGCCGTCGCTCGTACACGGGAATATGCCCGCCCCTTCGAGCCGGACCGGGTTGTCGACCGACCCCGTCGTCAGGGTGTCATAGGGGCCCTGATCGTCCTTGGGCACAACCTTGCCGTTCGCGTCCGTTGTCGCCTTGTACAAGCCGAACGTTGCGCCGTCTACGGGGTTGCCCTCGGTATCGGTTTTCTGCACGAACAGGCGATTCTGGATGTTCGTGACGAGCAGGCGCGTGGCGAACTGCCGCTTGAAGTTCGTGCCGTCTGCGATGTCGTCGCTGTACACGTGGACGGTGTTCTTAGGCGTCGCGTCGCCGATCGATCTCGCCGTTGTGTGGTAGATGGCCACCGTGTACTCGGCATCCTTGCGGGCCTCACCGCTCAGCAAGTAGTAGTACTTGGAGATGTCACCGGGCAGATTTTGAATCTCTACCTGGTACTGGCCGCTCGTGTTGAGCGTGAAGGCGTGCAGGTCCTTCTTCGCCGCCTCGATAGCGCCGGCCGTGCCCGGCTCCTTGGCGAGGGTGTATCCCGCTCCCGTCGATGGGTCGCCCGACACGGCGTACCAACTGCTCGGATCTTTGATGCTTGCGCTTTTATCGCGCTTGAGCACCACAGCGAACAGTATGCCGGAGTCCAGGCTGACAGCGTCGTTGGGCTTCGTCAGGTCATCATTCGCCTTGTACACGATCGACGGCGCGGTGATGGTCTCCTTCGCGCCGGCGAACGCACCCGTCCGCCACACGGCGCTGCCCGCGTCCATACCGCCGCGGTTGATGATGACGCCGCCCGCGCCGTTCTTGTCGCTCGTGGGCTCGTACTCGAGGTGCATGCTGCCATCCGTCGTCGTGAGATTCGAGCGGTATCACTTGGGCACGCTCGTCTTCTCCTTCAGGAGGTAGTACTTATTGCTGTGATCCTTGTTGTAGAGATCGTCGAAGTTGATGACGCCGCTGCCATCGTCGTTCGTGAGCGTTAGGCAGCCGGCCTCGTCCGTGGTGCCGGAGCCGAGAAGCGCGCCCTCGGTTTTGAAGTCCTTATCGGTCTTATAGAGCTGGAACTCGGCACCCTGTACGAACTTGCCGTCCTGGTCGAACTTTATGATGTCGGACTCGGGCACCGTCACGAGGTTGAACTTGAGCTCCATGTTGGAGTAGAGGGCGCCGCGCTCCAGGTAGAAGAACTTGAGGGTGTGGTTGGTGCCGTCGGCGAAGGTGCTGCCGTACCACCTCGTGTCGCCGTCCTTGCACGCCTCCTGGTACTTGCTCAGCAGCGTGCCGTCGCTCTTGCCGTTCACCTTAATGTCGCCCGTTTTAAAGTTTATGTTCAGACTCGCGCGGTCGTGAATACCGCCGATATCACCCACGAGGACATCGTCGATGAACACCCAGACATCATCATCGCCGGCGAACTCGAAGGTCATGTCCTCATCTTTGTTCGTCTTGCCGCCGTCGGGCTGCACGAATCGCGTGGACATTGAGAGACCGAAGTGATGGTTGACGGGCTTGCCACCGTTGTAGCTCGCGGTGTTGTCTGCCGTGATGCCATTTTGGACGAGCCGGTCGTTTTCCTCATTGAACACCTTGTCTGCCGCGTCGAACGGGAAGAACTGACCCTGGTGGGACGAATTGCCAACGCCCCCGGTGTCATAGATGTCGAAGGCATTCTTGTTAGCGTTGTAGGCTGCGTAGTTGTGGGTGCTGTCATAGACGTAGTAGCCGCCCTGAGCCTGGAGGAGGCCCGTCACGCCAAAATGGGACGTCTTGCCGGTCTGGGCAGAGGAATCGAACAGATAGCGGAGGGACTTGCCGCCCCAGGTACCGGAAAGCCGCGGGTAGCCGTCGAAAAGCGTGTTGTTGACGATGCCGGACTGCGGGTTCTCGCCGCCCGTCCAACGGTTGAGCGACTCACCACCCTGGCCGTCGTTAAACTGGAACCGGTGGTTTGCGTTGATGCCGCCGTTGCCGGAAACCGACAGGTGATCATCGGGATTCACCCAGTAATCAAACAGGTTGATTGTTGTCCCCGAAGGCGAAATCGTCGTAACCGTGTGGTCCGAAAACGCCGCTTCCGCACGGGTCGGCAGGAAGAAACTCGCCGTCAGCGCGACGGCGAGGGCCAAAACAATCACATATGGCGAGACCGGGCGCAGCCCACGACGACGACCATAAGACATGACGGACCACCGCTCGCGCGGCCGGTGTTCACCAGGAAGTTCCCTGCTTAGACACCCCCCCGGTAGCATTATTCACGAGTCGAGACGTCGTCTCTCTGAGCTCCTGCATAATTTCCTCCCCAGTCACACGGCGACCTGCCCGGGTGCTCCCCGGGGGCCGAGGCAGTCTGGCACATGCCCGCAGTCGTTCAAGGAATACCAACCCCAGCATATGTCTCTTAAGATATCTTAGTCTTATTCTATGACAGTTTTTGTCTCATTACCGATGAAATCGGCTCAGTCCCTTTGTCGCATGCTAGAGCGTGTGGAGCAGGGCGATGAGGAAGCGGATGCCTTGGAGGTAGGCGCGACGGGTGATGCGCTCGTTGGTGCCGTGGACGCCGCGGTCGCATTCGTCATCGTCGACCACAAAGGCGGAGAAGCGGATGCACTCGTGGCAAATGCGCTGGTAGTTGGCGGCATCGGTTGCACCAATCACGGTCGAGGGCACGATGCTCATCGGCTCTTGGCCCACCGCAGACGATCCGTTTTCCTCCGTCGGCTTGGGATCACGGAAATAGCGGGCGGCGATGGCGCGGACGGCCTCGAGCCCCGGACCGCCCACGCGCGGGGACGGCGAGGGCTCGGAGCTGCCGGGGCCCAGCTCGACCTCGACTCGGCCGGCGAGCCCAGCGGTGGCAACGGCCTCGCGGCAGCAGGCCACGACATCGGCCACGCTCGTACCCTCGAGCATGCGGAAGTTGATATTGACCCACATATCTTGCGGCATTACGTTGGCACCGGTACTGCCGCCCTCGATTTGCGTGGGCGCACAGGTGGTGGTCACAAGCGGGTACAGCTTTTTGCTGGCAAGGCAGTCGCGCACGATGGCATCCTTGCTGGCAGCAATCTCGTCTGCGGTATAAAGCCCCAGCTCGACGAGCTGCGCGGCAAGCAGATCGGTCACACGCGCCGGCCACTCGATATCGCAAATCGCGGCAATAGCGCGGCTGAGCACTTCGAGCGACGTGCCACCGTAAGGGTTGGAAGAATGCCCGCCCTCACTCTTCGTCTTGAGCACGATATCGGCATAGCCCTTCTCGGCAAGGTCGGCGTGCATGAGCCAGTCCTCGCCCGCGCTGTACTCGGCAGCCGAAACGATGCGGTAGTCGCCCTCGTCGATCAGGTACTCAAGCTCAATGCCGCGCTCCTCGAGCGCGCGGCCGATGGCGCCTGCGCCGTACTGCGTAGTCTCCTCGTCCTGGCCAAAGGCCAGGAGCAGCGTGCGCTCGTGCTGCCAACCGTGTGCCAGCGCATACTCAACCGCCTCGAGAATGCCTGCGACCTGGTCTTTCATATCGATAGCGCCGCGACCCCAAATGTAGGTGTCGTCTACATGCCCGCTAAAGGGGGCGTACGTCCAGTCGTCCTCGGTACCCGGCACCACGGGGACCACGTCCATGTGACCCATGAGCACAACGGGCTTGAGTGCGGGGGCGGAGCCGGAAAGCGTCACCAGCAACGAATGATCGATGAGCTCGACCTTACCCGCTGTAAATACGTGCGGCCAGGCCTGCTGCATATAGGCGCGCAGGTCGTCGAACGGCTGCCAGTCCACTGCCTCGGTATCCATGCTCGAAATGGTCGGAAACGACAGCACGCGGCCCAGGCGCTCGCACGCGCCGACCTCGTCGATATCGGCAAAATCATCCTCGTGCGCAAAGAAGCGCCAAACCTCGGCCATGCCTTCCTCCAAAAACAACGTGGCAAAGAGGCGGTCCCTTTGCCACGTTCGCTTGCATTATTTGTCGTTGAGATAACGCGAGAGGAACTCGCGGGTGCGCTGGTGCTTAGGATTGCCGAAGAGCTCGGCCGGCGCGGCGTCCTCGAGGACCACGCCCTTGTCCATAAAGACCACGCGGTCGGACACCGTGCGGGCAAAGGCCATCTCGTGCGTGACGACGACCATGGTCATGCCGTCGGCAGCGAGCTTGCGCATGACCTCGAGCACCTCTCCCACGATCTCGGGGTCGAGTGCGGAGGTCGGCTCGTCGAACAGCATGATCTGCGGATTCATGCATAGGGCACGAGCGATGGCAACGCGCTGCTTTTGGCCGCCGGACAGGCGACCCACGGCGGCGTGCGCGAACTTCTCGAGCCCCACGCTCGTCAGATGCTCCATCGCGACCTTCTCGGCCTCGGCCTTGCTCATCTTTTTGAGCGTGACGGGCGCGAGCGTGCAGTTGTCGAGCACATCCATGTTGTTGAACAGGTTAAAGCCCTGGAACACCATGCCGATGTCCTCGCGCAGCTTGTTGATGTTGCAGCGCTCGGCCGTGAGGTCCTGGCCGTGGAACCAGATGTGGCCCGCGTCCGGGGTCTCGAGCAGGTTGAGGCAGCGCAGGAAGGTCGACTTGCCCGAACCCGAGGCGCCGATGATGGTGACGACCTCGCCGGGATTGACGGACAGGTCGATGCCCTTGAGTACCTCGAGCGAGCCGAAGCTCTTGCGCAGGCCCTCGACGCGGATGAGCGGCTCATTGGTCTGTGCGGCGGCCGCAACGCCGGTAATGGCGGTATCTGCCATGATGATTCTCCTCGTCTTGAGCCTAGTTGGAGCTGGGCAGCGTGACCGGAGCCTCGGCGCCGAGCTTTTTGCCAAAGGCCTCGAGCAGGCGGCTCGCCACGAGCGTCAGGATCAGGTAGACCACGAGCGCCACGCAGTAGACCTCCATCTGGCGGTAGTACACGCCGGCGACGGTGGTGGTGGCGTACATGAGGTCAAACACGCCGATGACCGAGAGCACCGACGAATCCTTGATGTTGATGATGAGCTCGTTGGTGAGCGCCGGGATCGCGTTTTTAATGCCCTGGGGGAACACGACTTTACGCATAGCTTGCCACTGCGACAGGCCCAGCGAGCGCGCCGCCTCGGCCTGGCCGGGATCGATGGACTCGATGCCGCCGCGCAGGACCTCCATCATGTAGGCGGTGGAGTTGAGCGAGATGGTAACGAGGCCGGCGGTGAAGGTGCTCCAAATCTGGTTGGCCTGGGCGGTCTCGAAGCCCATGCCGCGCAAAACGGTGAAGCCCGCGTAATAGATGAGCAGGCCCTGGACCATCATGGGCGTGCCGCGCACGATGGTGGAGTAGATGGTCGCAAAGCCGCGGCCGATACTCTTAAAGAAGCGCACCAGGTCGTTATCCACGCGGTCGAAGGTCTGAATACGCAGGAACACAAAGAGCAGCGCCAGGAAGAATGCGATGACGGTGCCGAAGGTGGCAAGCGCGATGGTGATCTCGATACCGCGAATGAAGAAGTCACCGCTCTTGTAGGTCATGTAGACCAGGCTCGACAAAAAGTCGCTGGGGTTGGAATCCGAGACAATGCTCACCTGCACCAGGTCGATAAACGACATGACGCAGCGGTCCACGAAAAAGATCGCCGCGATGGCGACCACGACGTAGCTGCCCAGGCGTGCGCCACGACGGCAGCGCTCGGATGCGAACGGCGACTTTTCGCGATAGTCGTTCCAGTGCATGAGCTTGGTGACCAGCGCCGCCGCCGACACGACGAGCCAGGCCCAAAGGATTGCCCAGAGGCAGTCTTGGAACACGCCCGTAGGCGCCAAGAAACTCATCGGCGTGGGGTTGCGCTGGCTAAACGCCAGGCCGAGCGCCGCGATGACGCTCGTGCCCAGGTATACATAACGGTGGTCTGCCTTGATAAAGGAGGCCAGGCGATTGATGGTTTTCATGCTGCCTCCCTATGCCGGCTGACGGTCGAGGCACGCGTCCCACATTTGGTCGCGCTCCTCTTGGCTAATGCCCTTGAGTGTCTTGTCGATGAGCTTAAGCAGTTTGTCCGAGCCCTTGCGGCAGCCGACGTTTGCCGTGACCTCCTGCTTAAAGCCCTCGCCCTCGGCAAATTGAATGGGGACGATGCCCGGGTTTTGGGCCATATAGCCCTTCTCGTTCTCGGTGTTGTAGGTCACGGCGTCGCAGGTGCCCTGCAGCAGGTTCGAAAACACCGTGGGGACCGAATCGACCGGGTTCTTGTGCACAACGCCCGGGATTTCGTCGATGACGGTATCGAGCATGGTGTCCTTTTGGCCGAGGACCGTAGCGCCGCTAAAGTCGCTGAGCTTGGTCGCATTTTGGTAGGGCGAGCCCTCTTTTACGAACAGGCCAAAGTAGCCAATGAAGTACGGGTCGGAAAAGCCGACGGACTCCTCGCGCTCGGGCGTGGCGCTCATGCCGGCAATGATGAGGTCGATCTGGCCGTTGTTGAGCGAATCGATAAGGCCCGAGAAACTCTGCTTGACGGCAACGGGCTCGCCACCGAGGGCCTTGCAGACGATCTTGGCGATCTGCACGTCGTAGCCATCGGCATAGGCACCCTGCACGTTGTCGATGGGGATGGTGTACTCGCTGGCCTCGGAGACCTGCCAGTTGTACGGGGCGTAGGCCGCCTCCATGCCAATGCGGATCTTATCCTTGCCGATCACGGAATCGGACAGGTCGTCGCGACCGCCGCCCGTCGTGGGCTGAACCACCTTGAGCGTTGACGGGCGCTGACAGCCGGCAAGCGCGCCGGCGACGACGGAAGCGCTCGCAGCGAGGGCGCTACCCAAAAAGATGCGACGGCTGCATACCGGCTGGCGCTGCGCATCGCACTGTTGGGGAGAATGCATAATCTGCCTTCCCTGTTGAATCGTATGCTGACGACTTAACAGGATATACGCCAGCGACCAGCAGCGCAGCACAAGCTCGAAAAATTAATAGACACACGGTAGCCATTGGGGACGCCGATGTTTTGGCAATGCCGGCGAGCGACGTCCAGAGCGAACAAGTGGCATGAAAAAGGCAAGGCATGACCAGAAGGTCTATGTCTTGCCTTTTGAATGACAACTTGTCGCTCTGGACGACGCGCAGCATCGACCGAGCGGCGGAACCTCTAGAGCAAGGTAACGCTAAAGCTGCGAACATCCGTCTCGCCGGGAGCCAAGGTGATGGTGTTGACCTTGTGCTCAAAGACGTCGTCCTCGGTGTCCATGGTGGTGTGACCGGTCCAGGGCTCGAGCGCCACAAACGGAGCGTCGTTGGCGGCAGACCACACGCCGATGTACTTAAAGCCCTCAAAGTCGATCTTGACGCCGTGGCCCGACTTGCGGCCGCGCAGTGTGAGCGTGGAGCCCGGAGTATCGGTGAACATGATGGCATCGTTATCGAAGCTGCGGTGCGTGATGGGCAGCACGTCCGAGTTATCGGGCGCCTTGTAGCTGCCCTCGAACGTCATAAGACCGTCGGGCGTGATGATGGGAGCCTCGTTGGTCCAAGCCTCGGTAAACGCCAACTCGTAATCCTCGAACGCCTCGTCCTCGGCACCGGGGGCGGGCACGTTAAATGCGGGGTGGCCGCCCACCGAGAACGGCAGGTCCACGTCGCCGGTGTTGGTGACGGCAAAGGTCTGCGTGAGGGTGGCGTCGCCGGTCAAGGCATAGGTCATGTTGAGCTTAAAGTGGAACGGGAACGCCTTGAGCGACTCGGGCGTATCGGTAATCTCGTACGTTACCGAGGAGCCGTCCTCCGAAACCTCGACCAGCTTGTGCTCGACAATGCGCGCGAGTCCGTGGCGCGGCATCTCGCAGGTACCGGCCGCAGACGTTGCCGTGTTGTTGCGCAGCGAGCCCACAATGGGGAACAGGATGGGCGCGTGCTTGCCCCAAAAGGCGGGGTCGCCCTGCCACAGATACTCGTTGCCGTTGAGGGCAAGGCTCGTGAGCTGGGCGCCCATGGAATCGATGGCCGCGGTGAGGCCGCCGCGCTTGATGGTAGTAACGGTAGACATGCTACTTCCTCCAAAAGTAAACAATAGTGTCGAGGGCTATTGTCCCACTCTTGGCGGCGGGACGGGACGGCAGGCGATTATTGAGTATCCATAGCGGAATGAGCGGCGAGTGCCTACTGGGTATCCACGTAAAGGTCGAACCCGCCCTGCGGTGTAGTGTCGACCGTGTCGGGCGCCTGTGAGTTAAAGTTCACGGGGACCATGCGCTTTGAGGCGCGGAAGCGCGTGCCGTCGGTGGCGACGGGCGGTTCATCGACGGTGAGCTCGTAGTCGCCGGGCTTGAGCTCGATGCCGTCACCAGCGGAATTGACGTATTGATACTCGTCGATCGTCTGCCCTTTGAGCGTGCGCCCCACGATATGGATGAGCATTTGGCTGTCGCCGCGCGCGGTGTCCCACGTCGCGCCGTCCTTGACCTCGACCGACACATGTACCGAGCGCGTGCGGCCGAGCGATTGCTCGACAGACATCTCGACCTTGGCGGCGTCTTTTCGCTGTTGCTCAACATGGCTCCAGACGTTTCCAATTACCGAGCATGCGATAACGCCGGCCATGAAGGCGATAAGGATGGGGCCGAGCGGAGAGCGACGTCCTGCATCTTCCTCGCGAGACAGATTGGGGCGACGTGTGGGCGCGGGCGCCTGGGCACCCTGCGAGGGCACGTCGAGAATACTGAAGGATGCCGTGCTGTCGGGATCGATGGTGTGACGCGGCTGCGGGGTCTTTGCCGGCGAGATCGACATGTCGGCTGGCTCGCCGAGCGTGGCCGTAGCGTCGGCCTTGGCCTCGTCTGCCTCGGCCTGGGCCCAAGCTTGTTCGAAGGTCAGGGGCTCGACGGAATCGAGGGCGGCGTCCGAGTCGGCGGCGACGTCGTTGCCGGTCTCGTCCTCGTCGCTCGACACGTCACGCGGCGTAGGCTCGTCCCACCCCTCGTCCGGAGCCTCACCCTCGCTATACCACCATTCAAAGTTATCGATATCCATACGGGGCGCCCCTTAGGCCTCGCAAATAAACACTTGTTAGCCTTATACCCCCAGACGGCACGAGGGCTCGCACGGAATGCGAAAAAGGACTGCTCCTTTGTCGCATCGAAACGGATCTGTTTGCGTTTAGCCGCGGGTAATCTTATTTCTCAACAAGAAGTCGACTGCCCCCACGATTCTGATGCCATCGATGTCCGTTGGATGGTCGCCATCCCTGACAATCAGGATCTTCTCATACGAATCAGGAATTTTTCCTAGCGTGCTTAGCTTGAGCGGTCGCAGCTCGCGTTCTCTCGTCGCCTCGGCATCGATCCGCTCGGTAACCTGGATATATTTGCGGTCCGATCCCTCGCCGATTGCGACAAAGTCGATTTCCCCCGCGCGCAGATGGCCGCAAAACACTTCGTATCCTTCAAATACAAGCTGGTTGTAGATAACGTTCTCGAGCATCCTTCCGCTATCGCTACCTCTATATCCGTCAAGATAGCTGCGAATTCCCGTATCAGCTATGTAATATTTACCGCCTGTCTTAAGAAGCTCCCGCCCCTTGATGTCATACCTTTTTACTTTGGTAAACAGGTACGTCTCTTCCAGAGCGTCAATATATGCCGACACCGTCGATGCGTTGGTCTTACCGCCCGCCGATTCGTTGAGCGTCCCTACGATTTTGTTGACCGAGGTTTGGTTGGAGATGTTGTCTGCCAGATACGCACAGAGCCGCTCGAGAACATCGCGCTTGGTGATAGCTCCGCGACCCCTACGCGTCGCACGCGACAGGATATCGCGCGCGACGATCGTCTGGTAGAGGCTACGGATATAGTCGCGGCACAGCTCACGTCTCGGCTCATCATGGGCCAGAAACGGCATGCCGCCATAGGTTATGTACTGCTCAAGCACGGTATTTGAATTAAGGCGATCGCCCGTTTTGGAAACAAGTTCGACCCTCTCACCAAGCCCTTCAGCGGCGACCGCATCAATCGAGCGAAAATCAAGATATTCGCTAAACGTGAGAGGCTGCATCTTGACCTCGACATATCGGCCCGAGATAAGCGTTGCGAGCTCGCTCGATAGCAAAAAGGCATTGGAGCCCGTGACATAGATATCGCACGGCAAATCCACTCGGAGCGAGTTGACCGCCTTTTCCCAACCTTCGACATTCTGGAGCTCGTCAAAGAACAGGTAGGGATGATCGATGCCGTCGATGCGCTCCCGGACCATACGATAAAACGTCAGATAATCCGTAATTCCCGTGTACTCTAGAGATTCCATCTTAAAGGTCAGCAAACGCTCGGCTGGCACCCCCTGTTGCGCCAGATAGTCCCTCATCATGTCCAATAACGTTGATTTGCCACAACGGCGTATGCCCGTCACGATTTTGATGAGGTCGGTATCCTGAAAAGCAATGAGTCGATCAAGATAACGGCTTCGGCGAACGATATCCATAGAGTCTCCCTAGCGCCCGGCCAGACATGAAATCTTATAAACTTGCATTTTTTGCAAGTTTATAAGATGTTACCTTAGAAACTTGAAGAATTTGCAAGTTTCTAAGGAATGGAATGTGACAAACGGACTGTCCCTTTGTCACATCGCGAGGGCAGCGCGAATGGAGGGGGCCTCGAGGGCCTCCTCAAGCGCAAACTTGCCCTCGCCCACTGCAACCTTTGTCGTGTGCATACCCATGGGATCTCCTGCCGCCCGCGATGTACCTGAGACCATCTTCGCCTGTATTGCGACTATACAGGCAAGCCCTCCATGTGACAAAGGGACTGTCCTTTGTCGCATTCTGTTAGAGTTGCAGGGATTGAATCCCGCTTATTCATGCGACATTGGAGTGACAACCTTGACCGCTGCAACCACGCCTAAAAGTAAGTCAACCGCTGCCGCGCTCTCCCCCGCGCGCACCAAGCTCTGCCTGGCACTGCTCGTGCTGTTGGGATTCTCGCTCGGCTGCTCCGAGTTCGTGGTCATCGGCATCGAAAGCGACTTGGCGACGGAGCTCGGCATCTCGCTTGCCACCGCGGGCCAGCTTATCAGCGTGTTCGCGCTTGTCTACGCTATCGCCACGCCGGTGCTTGCGCTCAGCACGGGGCGTTTTCGCCGCTACCAGCTGCTCGTGTGCTACAGCATCGTCTTTGTGCTCGGCAACCTGGTCATGGCGTTGGCGCCCAACTTCCAGGTGCTGTTTATCTCACGCATTGTCCTGGGCTCCGTCTCGGGCGCACTGCTCGCCGTGGGTGTGACGTACATCCCCGAGCTGCTGTCCCCGCAGCAAACTTCGCTTGCCATCTCGGTGGTATATGGTGCGTTTTCCGTAGCAATGGTCTTTGTGACCTCGATTGGCAAGTTTGTGGCCGACACGCTCGATTGGCACGTGGCCATGTACGGCACGCTGACCTTTGCCGTTTTGATCTGCGGAGCGCTCGTGGCGTTTATGCCGCGCGCCGGGCAAACCGACGAGCCTGCCACCTTTCGCGAGCAGGCGGGTCTGCTACGCGAGCCGAGCATCATCACCGGCATGCTCATCTTTTTGTTTGGCGTGGGATCGGTCTACGTATTCTACGGCTACGTGACGCCTTATCTTGAGCAGGTGCTGGGTATGGGCACCGTTCAGGCGAGCACCACGCTTATGGCCTACGGCGTGTTCTGTCTGATCTCGAACATCCTGGGCGGATGGATCGATGCACGCTTTGGCATGAAGGCGCTGCTTGTGACGTTTGTGCTGCAGGCTGCGGCGCTACTCGGGCTGTTTGCTGTGGGCGGCACCATGCCGCTCGCGCTGGCCTTTGTCTTTAGCTTGGCGCTGCTCATGTACTTGTTCTCGGTGTCGTGCATCACGCACTTCATGGACGTGGCACGCAGCCGCCATCCCAAGTCGATGGTTCTCGCAAGTTCGGTTGAGCCCATGGCGTTTAACGTCGGCATCTCGTTTGGCACCGCAGTGGGCGGCGCCGTGGTAAGCAGCGTTGGCATTGCGTACGTGGGCGCAGTGGGCGCCGCGTTCTCGCTTGTCGCCTGGGCGCTTACGCTGGTGACGATTAAGCTGGCTCGTTGGGAGCGCAAGCGGGCGAGGGCGTAAACGTAAGCGTAGGCGTAGGCGTAGGCGTAGATGCGATACTCGAGCTCGATGATGACGATCGAAAGGAAACCGCATATGCAACGCGTACTGTTTATCTGTCATGGCAACATCTGCCGCTCATCGCAATCGCAAACAACGCGGGAAGCCTGCCGCTGCTTATCTGCGCCATCCTGATCACGCTGCTTGCCATCTGAGTGTACCGCACCATGACGGTGGCCATCGTGGCTGACATCACGCCGCGCCCGCTGCGCACCAAGGCCGACTCCGTGCAGAAGATCGTGGGCTACGCCGACACGGGCGTCATGCTGGTTGCCATCTCGGTCATGGTCCCCAACGTGGAGCGCCCCGACTACCTGCCGCTCTTCCTGCTGCAGGCCGCCTTTGTGCTGGTGTCTGCCGTGGTGTACGACCTTCTGGTCAAGGAGCCGGCACTGGTGCAGAAGATGCGCCAGAAGAGTCTCGAGATGGGCATCCGCGAGGACGAGGTCGAGAAGGACGACCCCCCGGAGGCCGGTGGCAAGGAGCACGAGGCCGAGTAGGGCGGGTGCCGGCGCCCTTGCTGCCGGCGGTCTCGGCTCCAGACAGCGTACATAAAGATGAGCCAGACCTCCGAATCCGCCCGATTCGGGGGTCTTTCTCGTCAAAATGTACGCTAAATCCATGAGGGTATATAATGTGACGCTCTGCTCGAATGCATGAAGGAAGGGGTGACGATGCCTGCTCACGAGAAGCGTGTCTTGTCGCTTGACGGCCTGCGAGGGCTCGGGGCGCTGACAGTGTTCCTGTATCACGTCGACATCATGGTCAAGCCGTTTGGCGCGGGGGGTCCGAGCCTCTTCCCTGGCACCGCGTCGGTTATGGTGTTCTTCATCCTGTCTGGCATAGTGCTGTCTCTTGTTCCCCTTAAGCACATGGGAAACGGCGGGTACGACTGGCTTGGCTATTACCCAAGAAGGGTCGTCCGCCTTTGCGTGCCGCTGTTTGCGGCGATTGCACTGGCCCTTCCTGCGGGCTACGTGGCATGGCGCCTGGGGTCCACGTCGCGCTCCGCGCTTGCCGTCGCCTACGACGCGGGCCTTCCCACTGCGGTTCATGACATCCTCATGCAGCTCGACGTGCTGTTCAACGTGTCCAATGGCCTCAACGACCTCTTTGGCGCGCAGCTCGTCCGCGTTGACTCTCCCGTCTGGTCCATGAGCTGGGAGCTCTGGTTTAGCCTGACGCTTCCGCTGGCCATCTGGTGCATATCAAGGATTCGCCGGACGGGTCTGGCGGTTGTTGCGGCCTTTATTGCGGTGCTTGTCTCGTACTGGACGGGCTACTTTCCGCTGCGCCTTTGCCTGATGTTCTGGCTTGGCGTCATGGCGGCCCGGCAATTCGACAAAATCAAGGCCGTCAAGCTTTCAATCCAGGCCGAGCTGGCGCTGCTTGTGGCCTCCGTTGGCGTTATCGAGCTCTCGCTCGTGTGGCATCCCGGCGGGGTCCTTGAGGCGTTGGAGTCCACCGCCATGAACGCGGCCTGCCTGGTGGTGGTTGTCGTCGCGATCGCCGACGGGTTCACGCGCCGTGCGCTCTCTGCGGCCCCCATGGTCTTTTTGGGAAAGGTGTCGTACAGCCTCTACCTTACCCACGCCATTGTCATCGGTGCGCTCGCTGCCCTGCTGCCCAGGCTCGGGATTGTCGACCCGCTCGCGATTGCCGCGGTCTCGCTGCCCGCAAGCATGCTCGTCTCCGTTGCCTTCTGGCGCATCATCGAGGTTCCCAGCATGAACCTGTCGCGCTCGCTGGCATCGTCAGGGCCTAGGGACGCCGTTCGATAATGCGTCGTACTTGGCTTCGTTTGGAGAGAGCTGGTCATGAATAGCCCAAAGCCCGTCCATCGCGTTCTCTTTGTCTGCCACGGCAACATCTGCCGCTCGACGATGGCTGAGTCGGTGTTTACCGAGCTGGTGCAGCGCGCCGGGCGCGCAGGCGAGTTTGTCATTGACTCCGCTGCGACCTCGACCGAGGAGATCGGCAACCCGCCGCATCATGGCACGGTTGCCAAGCTGCGTGAAGTCGGGATTCCCGTCGTTGCGCACCGTGCCCGTCAGGTGCGTCGCGCGGAGTATGGCGACTGGGATCACATTGTCTATATGGATGCTGAGAACGCGCGTGGCCTGCGTCGCATCTTTGGCGACGACTCCGACGGCAAGATTACGCGCTTGCTCGATTGGACCGAGCGCCCCGGCGACGTGGCCGATCCCTGGTACACCGGCAACTTCGATGCCACCTACCGCGACGTGCTCGCCGGCTGCACGGCGATGCTCGAGCAGCTGTAGGCAAGCGAGGTCGCGGGCCACGCCTTCGGCGCGAAATGAGCGTGGATAATCTCCCGCATGAAAAATGAGCGTGGATTTTCTCCCACTTTGAGTGTTCAAGTGCGCTCTAAACGGGAGAAAATCCACGCTCGACTACTCGTCGACGATCTCGGCAAGCCAGACGTTCAGTGTATCGACTTCGGGGCAGCAGAACTTTGCCGTGCCGGGCTCGTTGCCAGGCACGGTTCCGCCATAGCGCAGGATATCGATATAGGGAAAGCCCACGTGACAGGCCATGGCGCACATCTTGCCGCGATCGCGGTCGAAGTCGAAGACGTCGCCGGGCTTGTGACCATGGTGGCAGCGGCACGCACCCAGCTGATCCACGCAGCTCACGCGGATACGCGGACGCTTGCCACGCGGCGCGCCGAGCGGCCTGTTCTCGCCCGCAGGCTTGACGCCGCTCTCGCCAGCATTACTCATGGTCAATCACATCCAGGCAGGCCTCGATGGGCAGGCCGGCGGACTTGTCCTCTTGGTCGGCATTGCGCTCGATAAGCTCAGCCACCACACGCATGGCATCGGCCGTTGCGCGCTGCAGACTCCAACCTGCCATAACGCGGCCGACGAGCACCGCCGAGAACGTGTCGCCCGTGCCCGGGAAATAGACCGGAATGAGCTCAAAGGGAATCGTGAAGTACTCCCCCGCTACATGGTCGTAACCGATAACCGCGTTCGTGCCATTGACCACGGCGCTCGTAATGACCACAGACTTGGCACCCAGCTCGCGCACGGCGTCCACAAGGACGCGGGCCTCATCGGGCGTTATTTGCTCGGCGATAGGCCTATCGGCAAGCAGGCACGCCTCGGTATAGTTGGGTACCGCGTAGTCTGCGCACTCCAGCAGGTGCCTCATAAGACCAATCGTGGACTCGGGCACGCCCGCATAGAGCTTGCCGTTGTCGCCCATGATGGGATCGACGAACACCTTGGTGCCCTTTTGCGCACGGCGGTGGCAAAAGTCCGAGATGATGCGCGTCTCTTCCTCGGTCACGATAAAGCCGGTCGAGATGGCGTCGAACTCAAAACCGAGCTCCTCCCAGATAGCGAGGCTTTGGCGCACGTACTCGGTGGTGTCGTGGATGTAGAACTTGGGGTAATTGAGCGTGTCGGAAACGAGCGCCGTCGGCAGGTTATGGATGCGGTAGCCCATGTGCGACAGCACCGGCAGCATGGCGGAAAGCGCGACCTTGCCGTAGCCGCACATATCGTTGATCAGCAGCAGCTGAGTGTTCTTCATGAGTGTCTCCCTTGGTTCGGGCGCGGCGCGGCAGCGCCACAGTGCGACTAAGTGTAGCGCAGGGGACGTCGTGAGCGGAGTCGAGCGGTTACGGCGTTTGGCAAAACGCCGTAACTTAATAAGTTTGGTACCTTGACAATCAATCTATGCGCTCCTAAATTGGTTAGGCACAAAACAATTCCTCTACCTAACTAAAGAAAGGAGCAGCACTAATTCATGTGCGATGAACCTCTTAGCCTTTGTTCGCACGAGCCCGGCGGCGACCCGTCACGGTCGGCGGATGCACCCGAAGCGGTTAGCTCGGAAGACAAGCTTGCCAAGCGCATCCTCAATAATCTGGGCTTTTGCGGCCATTACATGCATTTTCATGGCGGAGGCGTGTCCGGCAAGGCGCCCATCATCTGCCTGCTGGCCAAGCAGCCCGGCGGCGAGATGTCGCAGCAGGAACTCGGCATGCACTTTGACCTCAAGCCGGGGTCGCTTTCCGAGATCCTGTCCAAGCTCGAGGTCAACGGCCTCATCGAGCGCAGCCGTAACCCCAAGGATCGACGGCAACTCACCATTCGCCTGACCGAAACCGGCCGGGAAAACGCCCGCATCGACCAGGCGGCCCGCATCCGCTTTAGAGAACGGGCCTTTAGCGCGCTCACCCATGACGAGCGCGAAGACCTCGCCGAAATGCTCGATAAAATCCGTGTAACCTGGGAGGAACTGGATGATTAAAACCCTCATGGGCAGCATCCGCGACTATATGAAAGTCGCTGTTGCCACGCCATTGCTCGTGCTTGGCGAGGTGCTCTGCGAGATGCTGATTCCATTTATCACCGCCAACTTAATCGACGCCATCAAAGACGGCGCCACCGTAGCCGAGATGCTTCCCACCGCAGGCTTTTTGGTGCTCATCGCGCTAACATCGCTTGCTTTTGGCGCCGCGGCCGGCGTCACCTGCAGCCATGCAAGCTGCGGGTTCGCCAAGAACCTGCGTCACGACCTGTTCTACAAGATCCAGACGTTCAGCTTTGCCAACATCGATGAGTTCTCGAGCTCCTCTCTCGTCACGCGCCTGACCACCGATATCAACAACGTGCAGCAGGCCTTTATGATGATCATCCGTATCGCCGTGCGCGCGCCGCTGGTATTGATCTTCGCCTTTACCATGGCGTTTATCATGGGCGGCAGCGTCGCCATGGTCTACCTGGTCATCATTCCGCTGCTGGGCTTTGGACTGTTCTTTATCATCTTTAAGGTGCGCCCCATCTTCTCGCGCGTGTTCCACAAGTACGATGCCCTTAACGAGTCCGTCGAGGAAAACGTCACCGGCATGCGCGTGGTTAAGAGCTACGTGCGCGAAGACTTTGAGAAGGAGAAGTTCGCGACCGCCGCGCGCGACGTCCAGATGGACTTCACCCGCGCCGAGAAGCTGCTCGCCTTTAACAACCCCATGATGAACATCTGCGTCAACGGCGCGTTTGTCGTCATCATCTACCTGGGATCCAAGCTCATCATCACGAGCCAGGGCACGCTGTTCGACGTGGGCCAGCTCTCCTCGATCTTTACCTATGGCTTCGCGATCCTCATGAGCCTGATGCAGCTGTCGATGATCTTTGTCATGGTGACCATGGCCGACGAATCGGCGCACCGCATTACCGAGGTGCTGGCCGCCGAGCCCACGATCGCCGATCCCGCCGAGCCCGTGCTCGAGGTTGCCGACGGTTCCATCGACTTTGACCACGTGAGCTTTAAGTATTCCGCGCATGCGAAGCGCCAGGCGCTCGACGATATCGACCTGCACATTAAGAGCGGCGAGACCGTCGGTATCATCGGCGGTACCGGCTCGGCCAAGTCCACGCTTGTAAACCTCATCGCCCGTCTGTACGACGCCACCGAAGGCACCGTGCGCGTGGGCGGCATGGACGTACGCGACTACGACCTGGACGCGCTGCGCCACCAAGTGGCCATGGTGCTACAGAAAAACGTGCTGTTTAGCGGCACCATTGCCGAGAACCTGCGCTGGGGCGACCCGAACGCCACCGACGAGGAAGTCCGCGAAGCGGCACATCTGGCCTGCGCCGATGAGTTTGTCGACGGCTTCCCCAAGGGCTATGACACCTGGATCGAGCAGGGCGGCTCCAATGTCTCGGGCGGTCAGAAGCAGCGCCTGTGCATTGCGCGTGCCCTGCTGCGTCGCCCCAAGATCTTGATCCTGGACGACTCCACCAGCGCCGTCGACACCAAGACCGACGCCAAGATTCGCGCAGGACTGGCAAGCTATCTGCCCAACACGACCAAGCTCATCATCGCCCAGCGCATTAGCTCCGTGCAGGATGCAGACCGCATCATCGTCATGGAGGGTGGCCACATCGCGCAGATCGGCAACCATGATGAGCTGCTTAAGATAAGCGAGATCTACCGCGAGACCTTTACCTCGCAGAACAAGATGTCTGCCGAGGGCGAAGGGGCCGTCGAGGCCGACACCGAGGCATCCGCAACACAAGCTCAGACCCAGGAAGGAGGCGAGGCACATGAGTAAGGCAACGACCGCCGAGCGCGCGCTCAACCGCAAGGGCGGCACCATGTCGCGCCTCATCAAGACGCTCTTTGGCTTCTACCCCGTGCTTTTGCCCCTCGTCGTCGTCGGCGTGGTGCTCTGCGCCATCATCAACTCCATCGGCGCGACCTTCCTTCAGAGCGCCCTGCAGATCATTAGCGACTCGTGGCAGTCGGGCGACTGGACGACCGCACAGCCCAAGATTCTGCAGCTCGTGACCACCCTCGCCTGCATCTACGGCGTCGGCATCCTGTCCTCACTGTTCTGGAACCGCGCCATGGCCATCGTCACGCAGGGCTCGCTCGAGAAGCTGCGCGAGAAGATGTTCAACCGTATGCAGGACCTGCCGATTCGCTACTTCGACACGCACCAGCGCGGCGACATCATGAGCCACTACACCAACGACATCGACACGCTGCGCCAGATGATCAGCCAGTCGCTGCCCAACCTGCTCATGACGACCATCGTCATCGTCACGGTGTTCTTTATCATGCTGTACTACAGCGTTTGGATGTGCCTGGTCATTGTGGCAGGCGTCGCCTTTATGACCTTTATGACCAAGCTGCTCGGCTCCAACTCCGCGCGCTTCTTTATTGCGCAGCAGACCGAGCTCGGCGTGGTCGAGGGCCATATCGAGGAAGTCATGAACGGCCAGAAGGTCGTCAAGGCATTCTGCCACGAGTCTGCCGCCGAGGCCGATTTTGACGAGCGCAACGAAAAGCTCTTCGAGGTCTCGCAGAAGGCCAACATGTACGCCAACATCCTCATGCCCATCCTTATGAACCTGGGAAACCTGCTCTACGTGCTGGTCGCACTGGCAGGCGGCATTTTCCTGGCGCTGGGCGTGCCCAACCTGAGCATCTCGGGCATGGCGCTGTCCATCGCCGTCGTGGTGCCGTTCCTCAACATGACCAAGCAGTTCTGCGGACAGATCGGCCAGATCTCGCAGCAAATCAACGCCGTGGTCATGGGCCTCGCCGGCGCCGACCGTATCTTTGAGCTCATCGACGAGGAGCCCGAAGCCGACGAAGGCTATGTGACGCTCGTCAACGCTCAGGTGAACCCCGACACCTGGCAGCTCGAGGAGGCCGACCACCACACCGGCATGTGGGCGTGGAAACATCCGCACCGCGCAACCGGCGAGATCGAGTACGTGCCGCTGCGCGGCGACCTGGTCATGGACAACGTCGACTTTGGCTACACGCCCGACCACGAGGTGCTGCACGGCGTGTCCGTATTTGCCAAGCCGGGCCAGAAGGTCGCGTTTGTCGGCGCCACCGGTGCCGGTAAGACGACCATCACCAACCTCATCAACCGCTTCTATGACATCGCCGACGGCAAGATTCGCTACGACGGCATCAACGTCAACAAGATCCGCAAGGCAGACCTGCGCCGCTCGCTGGGCGTGGTGCTGCAGGACGTAAACCTGTTCACCGGCACCGTGATGGATAACATCCGCTACGGCAATCTGGATGCCACCGACGAGGAGTGCATCGCGGCGGCCAAGCTCGCGGGCGCGGACGACTTTATCACCCGCCTGCCCGACGGCTACGACACCATGCTCACCGGCAACGGCGCGCAGCTGTCGCAGGGCCAGCGTCAGCTGATTTCGATCGCACGCGCCGCCGTCGCCGATCCGCCGGCAATGATTCTGGACGAGGCCACGTCGAGCATCGATACCCGCACCGAGGCTATCGTGCAGGCCGGCATGGACAAGCTCATGGAAGGCCGCACGACGTTTGTCATCGCACACCGCCTGTCCACCGTGCGCAACTCCGACGCGATCATCTGTCTGGACCACGGCCGCATCATCGAGCGCGGCAACCACGACGAGCTGATCGCCAAGCGCGGGTATTACTACCAGCTCTATACCGGAGCGTTTGAGCTGGAGTAGTTCGGCTCGCCGAGATGGCCGATTTGCCGCTCATTCGTCGGGCATGACCCTAAGGTCAATGCCCTCCTCTTTCGGGGCAAATCGACTCATCTCAACGACCCAAACACAATGCACCGCAACGAATAAAGCCTCCGCAGCCACACGAGCTGCGGAGGCTTTTCTATGCCCTCTGTTACAGGCTTACCGCTCCTCGCGTTGCGGCCCAGCTGCCTCGGCTGTCTTTACGCGGTTCTTGTCGATGTACATGTTTTTGTCGGCTTGGGAAAAGAGCTCGCGCATCGTGGGCGGTTCATCATAATCACTGGAAAGCGCATAGCCCACCGCGTAGCTGATAGGCATGTCGGGGTGAGCCTCGGAATACTCGCTCACGTTCGCACGAATCCGAGCGAGACAGGATTCCACGGCAGCTCGATCGGCATCCCACAGCACCGCGATAAACTCATCGCCGCCGTCGCGGCCCACAAAGCAGGTCTCGGACGCCACGCACCCCAGCTGCTGGGCAAAAGAACGGATGTACTCGTCACCCTTCTCGTGGCCAAAGCTGTTATTGACCGTATGCAGATTGTTAAGATCGAAAACACACAGCGCAACAGGCGCTTCGGCGGAAACGGGATGCCCCTGCCCCAAGATTTCCTCGCACTTGTTCTTGTTGGGCAGTCCCGTGGCTTCATCGAGATAGACTTTGTTCTGCAGCTCGCGATTGAGCGCGGCAGTGCGCACCGCGCGAGCAAGTTCGACCGCAAAGGTCGCCACCAGGCCCACGATGTCGATAATCACCAAACCCTCAAGGCGATTGAGCGCCGTGGCCTTCTCCTGGGAGTAGTCCTCCGCAAGCCTCGTGGCATCGTCACAAATGCCAAAGAACTCCTCGCTCATGGCGATGATGTCGGTGTTCTCGTAGCCGACTTCGCGCACACGGGCAATCTCGGTGCGAAGCTTGTCAAAATAGCTCGCGAGCTCGGTCATCTTTGCCTGATACTCATCGTCATCGAGACGGACGAGATTGAGGTCGTCGCTTCCGTAGCGCAAACCACTAATGTATGAATCAACGGCCTTGAGCAGGTCGTCTTGTGGCTGGCCTGCATCCTCGAGCTTAACGATTCGCTGCGTGGTGCCGCGCACCAGACCGGCGTAGTTGACCACGCGCGCCGTGCCCTGGATGTCGGAGACGAGCAACATGACATTGATGAAGAAAAAGATAAGAACTGCCGTGAGCGCCATCATCAGAAGGCGCACCGCCTGGCTGGCCTTCTTGGCGACAGAAGCATTCACAAGCTCACTCCTCCAAACGGTAAAAGCTCAGATAGCGCGCAGTGTGCCGAAATTCACGCGCGGACAACTCTACCATGATGGACCGAGAGCCTCAAACTTGATGCAGCCTATGGGGCGCAGCTTAATCGGAATATTCAATGAGCTACAAGACCTCTGCTATAAGTGCTCGGCGCCCGTTTGTTTTATCACTGCAGGTAGAAAGAGCGATGATGCGCGAATCAGGGCCAACGTCATCCATGTCCGCATGCACCGCCGTCTGCGAGATATGCGTGAGCAGCGTCTGCATCGAGGCCTGGTCCAGGTTTCCCGGCCCAAAGATAATGTCATCACTCGCAGCAAACGAACACACGGCAACGATGCGCAGCCGGAACGCCCCATCCTTTGTGTAGAGCGTGCCCGTGCGGTGCAGGTCAAAGAAGCCCCTGTCTAGAAACCGATCGACATCGCCAAACATCGCACCGTTATCCATGTGGTGCGCATAGAGCAGATTGTAGGGATCGGTCATCGCGCGGCTGTTGCGCGTATCCAAAAACACCGCTCCCGAAACCGCGGACTCCCCCAACACGTTTTTGTTGAGGTATTCCTGGTTATCTTTTCCCTGAACGAAGGGATAATCGATGTTGGTGCCATCGATGGTGACCCATCCGACAACGTCGGGATTTTTGGCCATCAGATCCTGCAGGCGTGCGCAATCGTTGGTCCCGGTGGGTTTGTAGTGCAGCAGCTCATCGCTGATGAACCCGCCGTTCATAACGTTGTTTGTATCCCACAGCGAATAGCCCCCGTACAGCAGCATGAGCAGCACGAGAAAGCCGGCAAACCACGTAAGCACGCGGTCGCCGGCTCTCGCCAGCCGAGCTATGCGTTTAAGCTCCATCGGCTGTAATCCTCGCTGTTTTAACGACGATTACGACGAGGACGGAAGAAGACCACGCCCATCACGGCAGCAAACGCGACGATTGCCGCATAGGGAACGACCGTCCGAATAACATCGGTCGGAACGGTAACATCCTTGGTGTTGGTAAAGATCACCGTGGTGTCGTAAGCACCGATAGCTTCCTCGACAATAGAGCTACCTTCTGTCGAATTGGTGCCATCACCAATCTTGTACGACGTCTTATAACCGTCGCCATGATAATCCGCCTCAGTTACGGCGAATTTATCCTCCGATGAGAGACCGTAAACGATGACGGATTCCCCATGCTTAAGGCTTACGGTAACCGCAGTTCCCGACGTAGCTGGAGTTTGGCTCATGGTGGTGGCACCGTTTTTCACAGTGGCGTACTCATAGCTCTCCCCGTCAGCGCCTTTAATCGTGAAGGTAAAATTAAAGTCCTTATTCTTGTCACCTTGGTTGCCCTTGACGACCTTTGTGATGGTCAGCTTATGGGTGACATATTTGTTCAAAAAACCTGCGGTCTTCTCGCCCGAGCCTGCTTCTGTTCTAAGAATACAGCCCTTAACAACATAGCCCGAACCGCCATTCTCTTCGTTTTCTACGTAAACATCCAGGAAGAGCTCCTTGTATGTAACGTTGAGACCGTCCAGCCCTGACGGCGTCTGCGTAATTTTATATCGATAGATACCCGGAGCCTTGAACAGAGAGGTTTTAATTTCGGCACTCAGTTTGGCGGTTATTGTCTTAGTTTTCTCACCGGTATTCTCTGTGCTTGTAAGGCCTTTGTTGGAAAAATTAACGGAAGTCGGCGAAAGCGTGACGGCGTCTTTCACTCCAGCATAAACGGGCATACCGCTCGTGCTCGTAAGCTCACTCTCCTCATCCGCCGGCGCAATCGAATAGTTAAACGTCGCATTAGGCACCACGGCATTCTCATTCATGGTAAGCGTCGAGGTGATCGTGACCTTGTAGTCTTTTACCGGCAGATGCGGTTGAGCGGCACTGTCCTCCGCCCACGCGGGCGCGACAACTCCCACCAAAGCCAGCAGCATCGTGGCAGCCACAACTGCAAATGCTGTCAGTCGTCTCTTTCCAGTTTTCATGTTGTATCCTTCCTCTCGGGCATATGCCCTTAATAAAACCAATCTCCGTGCCTACAGGTTCGACCTGCGCAGCACGCTGATCACGTTGCCCTTGATCTGCGAGCGGGCAATCGGCCCGTACAGGCGGCTGTCGTGGCCGCCCTCACGCAAATCTGCCAGTACAAAGAACTCATCCGTTCCCAGGCGCACGGGATAGTCCACAGCAGACTCATAGCGCGGCGTCGGCGTGGTGATGTCGCTTTCCACAACAACAGCCCCGTTAACCATGAGCTCGCCTTCCTCGGTAATCGTGACCTCATCACCGGGACGGGCAACCACGCGGCCTAGGCGCTCTGCGCCATCCGCGGTGTATACCACCACGTCACCCTCGTTGAAGCTCTGGCTGAACCTCCAGTAGAGCATGACGTCACCCGAACAGATACGCGGGGCCATCTCGCCAGTCGTGACTGCACCCACGCCCAAGACCACGCCAAAGAGCAGCCAGAGCGTCACGACAAAAAATGCCAAGCGCGCCAGAAAACCCACGATATCGCGCCGGTCGTCCGCTTCTCCCAGATCTGGCGCCGCATGGGCGCCCAACCTCACGTTCGACGCGGCCGAATACCGCGAGCCCCGGGGTCTTCCCTGCGGGGCCGCTCGTGCGGCTGGCCCATCACCAGCATTGCTGGCGCCATGTCTTCTCATAGGCGCCCGCCCCTCTTGGAGCCGCGGCGTAAACGCAGCGCAACCATGCCCGTAGCCAACAGCACGCCGGCGGCCAAAATCGCCAGGGCATAGATGGGGTTGCGCGTAATACCCGTAGGCACCGCGACCTGTCGGGAATTGGTGGCCTTAGCTTCAACGGCAACGGTCACACGCGGACCGTTGAGCGTGCCGCTCGCACCCGTAAGCTCGGCGTGGTACCCCAACGACGAATAATCGTCTTCGCTCACGGTATAGACCGCGTTGTAATCCAGCGCCTTAATCGAAACGGTCAGGCCGTCCTTAACGGCAAACGGCACGGTCGCCTTGCCCTGGCCATCGGCCGTAAAGGCCGTCTTGTTTTCCACGGTCTCGGCCCGATCATTCGGTCGCGCCACGAGCGCATGGCTGCCTTGGGCAGACGCATCCGAATACTCGATGGCGTAGGTCTGACCAGCCTTGAGGCCCGTAAAGGTCGCCGTCATCTTAAAGTAGGCACGCTTGTCGCCCATATTGCCCGTAACGCTCTTGGAAACCTTGAGTGTGTAGGTGCGCGGGGTGAATCGTGCGTATACGCATCCCGTATGGCGATCTTTTACGTTGTACGTATAGGTGGGTGAAGACGACAGCAGCTCCGGGGCGTCCGGATTCGATAGGTCGTACCAACCCTCAAAGTGATAGCCCTCCTTGGGAGCGGCCACCGCCTCCACAAACGTGCCGTCATCCACAAAGTAGGCAACGCCCGATTTTTTGTACGCGTCCTCGTCCTTGCCCGAGCCATCCCCGGCATCGATGGAGCCCTTTGCCCCCTTAAGCTTGGAGCTGACCGTGCCGCCCGTCGTTACGTTGCTCCACGTGCCATCGGCATTTTTAAGCTGGGCAACAAAGGCCTGACGATACTTCCATTGCGCCACGAACGTCGCGCCCTGGCTCTCGGGAATGTTTTCGACGGTTACCGCATCGCCCACAGCACCGGTATCCGGATTGACCTTCTTGCCCTTAATGGTAAGAGTGCCGGAATCCGTGGTGCCCTCGGGAGCTGTATGGGTCACCGTGTGTTTGGCATCGAAGCGAACGGCTTTTCCCGAGCCCGCGTACTCCCAGCCCATAAACTTCCAGTCGTCGTTTTGTCCAACGGCAGCATGGGAGGTATAGCTCGCTCCAGCGCCAGAAAGCTGTACGAAATCGCCCGTGGACTCATTGTACGGATCGTAGTGATACGCTTTGCCGCCGTTCACATCGTATTGAACGCCTGCCTTGGAAAACACGAGGTGCACTTTGTAGTGCTTTGTGACCTTGTCGACCTCAAAGCGATAGGTACCATCTTCCAATCTGGTCCAATGTGCGTCGTCGTCTGCGGAATAGAACTCGCCGTTGACAAAAGCACCGATAAAGACTGCCCCGTCATCGCGTTTGGCATCGACCATAAAGTAGGAGTTCTTCTCCTGTTTACCTACGTAGTTTTTGGCATAGGTAAAGTCCGCCGTCTTGGTATTGGCGTTATAAAAATACGTTCCGCTTCCGTTGGGCGTCGTGTATGTCTCGATGCGATAGAACTCCCTAAACGAGATATTGTCGAGGAAGTTGCCGGTCGAATTGCTCCCGTTGGCCGTGTTGTAGGCCACAAAAGCAAAGACGCTCTGGTTTTGGCCATCCGGAATGGTGTAGGTATAGTCGTAGTCAACCTTTTTGCTCTGCTCGAGCGCGTTGGAACCGTAGGAAGCCCACGCGTCGTTTTCGGACGCCATGATCCATACGCACCATTTTTCGGTATGCTCCGCATCGGCCGTCCATGAGAACGCGCTTCCGCTGGACGCATTGGCAAATCCGCCCACTTTGTCAAACTTGGTTGAATACAGGATGATCTTTTTGCTGCAGCCCGATTGGGAAAAATTGACCACATCCAAGCCGACATAGTTGTCGACGCTCATTTGAATCCATTGAACAATTTGCTGGTACTGATCGAGTGCCTTTTGATTGTCCTTGTACGGCTCGTTTTCTTGTCGCGGACCGATGATAAGGGCCATGGCGTCTCGACCCGAGCGGCCGCGGTGGTCGAGCCCCCACTCATACTGTTTTCCCGGCTCGGTCGTCACATATTGGTAGAGCGAACTCGCCTCGTGTGCGTTGAGCTCGGCGGCGTACTCGCCATCCGAGGGTGCAAATGGAACAGAATGTCCAACTGGGTCGATATAGTAGTCGTTCTGGGCAACGATCTCGATACGATGGTCCGTCTCGGTCGTGCGCCAATGGGGCGAGCACAGCGTAAACTTGCTGGTGCTCTTGTTCCCTAGATGTATATCGTCTTCAAAACTGCCGTTAGCAATGTTCGTATTTTCGTTCTTAAGATTCGAGGTCGAGAACGCATAGTTATTTAACGTTGTCATGGTCTCGGACGAATTTTCTTGATATACCTTGCCAAAGTCAGTATAAATGTGGCTCTTCGGTGGTTTCTGTGGGAGAGATTCCGGCATAGGCCCAGCTCAGCG